>JGI24130J36418_10000602_pt1 | contig 12052 bp, 11 predicted proteins | sample BarGraNGADG00212_FD_36418 | JGI IMG/M metagenome (IMG submission 36418)
AGCGACCTTCACCCATGGCTGCAGGGCCTGCGACTGGGGTTGGCGGGCCTTGGTGCCGCCCTCGTCGTCACCACGGCGGTGGTGTCCGCGCGGACTGAGCGCCTACGCCGTTGGGGCATCGCTGTCGGGACCCTGTTCGCGGCCGAGATGGTGCTGGGGCAGGTGATTCGCGCCGGGGGGATCAGTGCCGGCGTGGCCTCCGCTGCCGGTCTGCCTATTCGGAAGATAGAGGAGGGAGACTCCAGTGGATGTTCGACCAAGCTCTCCTCGAACGACTCGCTGGGGTTTTCGCTGGTCCTCCGCGCGATGGTCCGCCGATACGTGGTGAGGCGGTGCTCAACACCATGGCGGCGCTGAGCGCCCGCACTCGTACCCTGCTGCTCAGCCTCGCTCTGACCATCGTCGCGGCTGCGGGTACGTTGCACTCGGTTCTTTCTGCTGACAACCGGCTCATATCGCAACCAGTGACCGTGGTCGCTATCGCGGTTGCCTTCCTCGTCGCCGAACAGAATCTGATCAACATCGAGTTCCGGCGTCAGTCGTACTCGCTGACGTTCGCCGGTGTGCCGCTGGCCTTGGGAATCCTCCTTCTTCCGGTACATGAGCTCGTTCTCGCCCGTCTGCTCGGAGGCCTCACTGCGCTGTTGTGGCAGCGCGTAGCGGCGGAGAAGATCATCTACAACTCGGCGGCCTACTGCTTCGAGGCCGCAGTCGCTGGCACCCTCCTACGCGCATGGCTACCCCTCACCGGGGTGCTGGACCTGTGGACCATAGCTGGGTTGCTGGTAGCCATCGCCGCGGTGGACCAGCTGATGGGCGTCCTGGTCCTGCTCGTCATCCGCATGCACGGTGGCACCTTGACCCGCCGCGACGTTGCCGAGGTGGTTGTGGAGGCCTTGGTGCTCAGCGTGCTTGCGACCGTGTTCGCTGCGGCGTTGCAGATCCTCATCAGCCAAGGGATCGTCGGGGATCTCCTGGCCCTCGCGCTGGTGACCGTGGCGGTATTCATCTACCGGGCGTACGCCTCCACGTCTCGCAGGCACCAGTCTCTGGAGATGGTGCACGACTTCGTTACCGAAGGGGTAGGCGCAGAGACCGTAGAGCAGCTGGCCCGACGCAGCTTGGCCCGGATGAGACGAGTGCTGCGTGCCGGCGGCGCGGAGCTCTTGCTGGTGGACGGCAACACGGACGGTCAAGAGCAACATCAGGAGGCGTATGTCCTCTTGCGGCTGGGAGAGGACGACCTGCTCACCCTCACCCACACATCACAATCCGCCGACTGGGTTCAGCTGAAGGCCCTGGACTCCGCCGAACCAACATTGGCCACGCACGGTCACGACGCAGCCATCGTGCGATGGCTCGACTCCAAGGGCCTCGACGATGCCATCGTGGTGCCACTGCAGTCCGGCGCCACCATCATGGGCGTCATCACAGTCACCGACAGACTCGGTGACACCGCGACCTTCACCGATGATGACCTGAAGATGTTGCAGACCCTCACCAGCCATTTTGCCGTGGCCGTGAGCAGCGCTCGCCTGATGGAGAAGCTGTCCTACGAGGCAACTCACGACGCACTCACCGGCCTGGCGAATCTCTCATACCTCTCTCACCAGATACGCGCCCTTCCCAGTGCCGGCTCATCCAACTCAGTGCTCCTGCTTGACGTGGACAAGTTCAAAGAGGTCAACGACGTCCTCGGCCACGATGTGGGCGACAAGCTGCTCATCGTGATCGCTGAACGGCTTCGCGCTTGTCTTCCTGAGGATGCCATCGTCGCCCGATTGGGCGGGGACGAGTTCGCCGTCCTGCTTCCGGGTGGAGCTGACGGCATCCCCGGTGCCATCGCCTTTGCTCAGCTCGCGGCGGACCGCATTCTCGCGCCGGTCTGGTTCGATGACGCGTTGCTCACCCCTGAAGTCAGCATCGGCATCGCAGTATCGCCCACCGTTGGGGCCGAGAAGCTGTTGCGTTGCGCAGACACGGCGATGAACGTCGCCAAGTCGCTCAGCGAGTCGGTCGCTGTGTACGAAACCAGCATGGACAGCGGGCGCGCCGAACGCCTCGCCCTCGTAGCGGACCTACGCGTAGCGCTGGACCATGCTCCCGAACAGTTCGCTTTGAGCTACCAACCCAAGATCGACCTGGCTACCGGAGCCGTGATCAGTGCCGAAGCGCTCGTCAGGTGGCACCACCCAACGCTCGGCACCCTGTCCCCGGACCACTTCATACCCCTCGCAGAAGCCAACGGCCTGATCGACGAGCTCACCATGCATCTCATGACGGCCGCACTTGCCGAGTGCGCCACGTGGCGCCGGCGGGGTCACGCCGTCACGGTTGCAGTGAACCTGTCCGCTCGAAACCTGGCGAATGCAACGGTCATCCGGCACATCGCGCACGCCATCGCCGCAACCGGCGCCCAGACCGAATGGCTGATCCTGGAGATCACCGAAAGCAGCGTGATGAAAGATCCGGAGGAAGCGGNGGCCGCTCTGACCAAGTTCGCCGAGCTGGGCATCTGCCTCTCGCTCGACGACTTCGGTACCGGCTACTCGAGCCTGTCCTACCTGCAACGACTGCCGGTGACGGAGCTGAAGATCGACCGCACCTTCGTCTCAGGACTCACCGAGGACGAGCCTGCTCGCAACGCGGCTGCCCTGTTCCGAAGCATTACCGCCCTCGGCGCCAACCTGGATATCCGAGTCGTTGCCGAAGGCATCGAGACCAGGGCTCAGCTGGACGCCGTGAAGGCCTTGGGTTGTCAGATCGGCCAGGGATACTTCATCTCTCGTCCCCTGGCCGCGGCTGCTTTCCAAGTCTGGCTTGACCGGTACCCAACGACGGGCACAGACGAGCTNCACCTGGTTCCCACCTCGGCTTGAGAGCTGGCAGGCCCGGTCATCGTTGGGTCTTGCGGGCATCTGGATGAGTCCGATGACGTTGCCGTCGGAGTCTGTCACGGACGCGATCAGCCTTGCGCCGCCCNAAGGTCGCTGACCGCCTGCAGCTGCGTTGCACCGGCGGCCAGCAGATGCGCGACGAGGCTCACNCAGGCCGACTNCGAGCGCCCCCTCANCGGCGTTCTTCGGCGAGATCGAACGCAAGCTCCTGGTAAGTCTGCAGGCCATCCGTACACCCCTTGGATCGTCAGGACAGCGCGGTGCCGGCAACCAGTAGTCTGACCGGCGCCAAGGCAGCGGACGAGGATGTTCGGGCCACCGCGCGAGAGGAATNACAACGATGCACGTCCTCCTGACCGAAGCCGGGCATGTCGACTCAGGAGACACTGCCTGGATCATCGTGTGCACTGCGCTGGTACTCCTGATGACCCCGGGTCTCGCGTTCTTCTACGCGGGCTTGGTCCGGTCCAAGAATGCGCTCGGCATGATCATGCAGAGCTTTGTGACGATCGCCATCGTCTCGGTGACCTGGGTAGTGGTGGGCTACTCGCTCGCCTTCGACCACGATGCCTTCGGCGGNTTGNTCGGCGGGCTCGACCTGGCCGGGCTGACCCACGCTGAGGTNGCTGTGCCCGGGCTNCCCCTGACCGTCCCNCCGCTCGCCTTCGTGGCTTTTCAGCTGATGTTCGCCATCCTCACCGCCGCCCTGATCAGCGGTGCCTCCGCCGATCGGATGAAGTTCGGCGCGTTCGTGACGTTCATCGCGATCTGGTCCGTCGTCGTCTACGCCCCGCTTGCTCACTGGGCCTGGTCACCGGAGGGCTGGCTCCACAAGGCCGGGTTGCTGGACTTCGCCGGCGGCACCGTCGTTGAGATCTGCTCCGGCGCCTCCGCCCTCGCGTTGGCCCTGGTGATCGGTCCGCGCCGCGGGTGGCCTCGCGAGATGATGGCGCCGCACAACCTCCCGCTCGCACTGCTCGGGGCCGGCCTGCTGTGGTTCGGCTGGATCGGGTTCAACGCAGGCTCGGCGCTCAGCGCCGGGTACCTCGCAGCAAGCGCCGCGCTTGCCACGCATCTGTCCGGCGTGGGCGGCATGATCGGCTGGCTCGTCCTCGAGAAGCGGCTGGCCAAGAAGGCCACGACGCTCGGCGCAGCCTCGGGGGCCGTTGCCGGCCTCGTAGCGATCACCCCTGCTGCAGGCTTCCTGTCGCCCCTGCCGGCTCTCCTGCTTGGCGCCGTCGCCGGCGCCGTTAGCCTGTTCGCCATACGGCTGAAGTTCCGGTTCAAGTACGACGACTCGCTGGATGTCGTTGCCGTTCACTACGTCGGCGGGGTCATCGGCACCCTGTTCGTCGGCCTGTTCGCCGCGGTGGCCGTCAACCCCGCTGTCACACACCAGGGGCTGCTGCTTGGCGGCGGTCTCACCCAGCTCGCGCGCCAGGGAGTCGGTGTGCTCGCCGCAACGGCCTTCGCCTTCACCGCCACCTACGCGATCGCGTGGGCCCTGCGTGCCACCATCGGTCTGCGGGTCACGCCGGACGAAGAGTCCGAGGGGCTCGACTCGAGCCAGCACGCCGAGACCGCATACGAGTTCTCCGCTACGTCAAGTCTGGGAAGGGTTTCCTGATGAAGCTCATCACCGCGATCGTCAAGCCGTTCAAGGTCGGTGACGTGCGCGACGCCCTCCAGGAGATCGGCGTGCGCGGGTTGACCGTCTCGGACGCCCAGGGCTACGGGCGTCAGGGTGGCCACACCGAGGTGTATCGCGGTGCGGAGTACCAGATCGACTTCGTGCCGAAGATCCGCGTGGAGGTCCTCGCTGACGACAACGACGCCGCGCACATCATCGAGACGATCATCACCGCAGCGCGGACCGGAAGGATCGGCGACGGCAAGGTCTGGGTGTTGAACGTAGAAGACGTCGTCCGGGTCCGCACCGGCGAGCGCGGCGCCGAGGCCATCTGAGAAGGGACCCGCCCAGCGGCGGAGCGCTCAAACGCCTCCGCAGCAGGCAGCTGCGAAGGCGTTTGAACGCACAGGTGGGCAGGTCCCGGGTCGCGGTTGTTCAGAACAGCCGCGACCGGGTCCAGCCCGCTANTCCTTGCGGCCCGTCACGATTGACACGGCGCCGAGCACTGCAACCAAACCGCCGGCAAGCATCATCAGGAAGATNAGCCTTGCCAGCCCAACCGGCTTGAGCGTGTCGTAGTTGGCCAGGTTCTTGTCGAAGACCTTCACGAGCCCGTTGAAGCGCTCCATGGATGCGGGCATGGTCTGCAGCGCTTTGGCGGTGGCCGGGAAGTTGGTGCCGAGGAAGGTCTGCAGCTCCGTCGGTGACATCTTCAGCTGCACGGCCAGAGCCGGGAGCATCGAGGTCTGCATCTCCTTGCCCATGGCCCCGATCGTGCCGAGCGCGCCGGTTGCGTTGGTGACGAGCGCCTTCGTGTAGACAGGCTTGAGGTTGGCATTCAGCTGGTCGGCGTCTCCGGCCTTTCCGGGCAGCGACAGCGCGACCGGCAGAACCACCAGGAGAAGGCCCACGACGACGGCCGTAGCACCGCCGGCCTTCGGTGAGCGCAGGGTCGCCAGCCCCACCAGGAATACCAGGATGCCAGCGCCGAGCAGCGCCCAGGGCACGGTTGTCGCCGGGAGGCTCTCAGTGGGGATGGCATCGGCCGACGCGAACAGCGGCCGCTGCTTGTCAAGGGTGTTGATCAGGCCGTTGAACGTGGGAACTGCGGTGGGCAGTGCGCCCATGCCCGCTGCCACGGCCGGGAACTTCTGGGAGACGAACCCGTTGAACTGCTCCGGGGTCATCTTCAGCTGCTGGCTCAGTGCGGGGGCGAGCTTCGTGCTGAACTCCGTCTGCACGGCGGAGAGGCCGGCGATGTCGTTGCGTGCAGTGTCGATGGACGTCTGGGACAACGCGGGGCGGAAGTCGCTGATCAGGTTCTCGAACGCCGGCCCGACTGCGAACAGGTTGCTGATGAGCGTCATCGCGACCAGGCCGGCACCCACCAGCATGATCAACGCCGCGGCCACTTTGCTGAGAGAACCGGATCGTGATGTAGAGCCAGCCGAAGTTCCCGTACTGGGGGTTGTCATGGTCATGCCTCGTCCTCGTCTCACTCGGAGATCATGAAGGGTGGATCACCGGTTTTGTCCGGATACCCGGTCGGGTACCCGATGGATCGAAGCGTAGAACCGGGGGCTTGTCCCCGTGGCACTTTCGTCAGGTGTCCGAATGTGATCAAGACCACACCGGCCCAGCGTCGAGGCAGACGCCGAGCCACGACGAACCACGACTCCTGATCGCCCCCTCGGTTCTGCGGTCGGCCAGTGTTAGGCGTCAATGATGATGGGGATGATCAAGGGGCTGCGTCGGTACTTCCGGAAGGCCCAGGTTGAGACGGCTTGGCTNATCAGTGCCTCGATCTGTTCGGGGTCCATGCCTTCCTTGGTGGCCCTGGTCAGGACCTTCTGGATGACGGGGACTGCGGTCTCGAAGGTGGAGTCATCTTGCTCGAACCCGTGCGCGAGGAAGTCGGGCTTCTCGCTCAGCTTGCCGGTGTCGGCCTCCACGATGGCCACGATGGTGACGACGCCCTCTTCGGCCAGGTTCCTGCGCACTTTGAGGGAGTCTTCCGTGGCGCCGCCGACGGTCATGGCGTCAACGAAGACCAGCCCGGCGGGGACATTTCCGGTGATGGATGCCCGGCCGTTGACGAGGTCGATGACCGATCCGTCCTCGGCGATGATCGCCCGGCCTGGCTCGACTCCGGTACGGATCGCCAGGTCGGCGTTGGCGCGCAGGTGCCTCCACTCCCCGTGGATGGGCAGGACGTTCGAGGGCTTCACGATGTTGTAGCAGTATGCGAGCTCCCCGGCGCTGGCGTGTCCGGACACATGGACCTTGGCGTTGCCCTTGTGGATCACGTTCGCGCCCCAGCGGGTCAGCTCGTTGATGACCCCGTAGATGGCGTTCTCGTTCCCGGGGATCAGTGAGCTTGCNAGCAGCACNGTGTCGCCGTCCGTGATGCGAATAGGGTGATCGCGGTTGGCCATTCGCGCAAGCGCAGCCATCGGCTCGCCCTGGGATCCCGTGCAGATAAGAGCCACCTTGTTGGCCGGCAGGTTGTCCAGGGCCTTGAGGTCGACCACCAGGCCCTTCGGGATGGTGAGGTAGCCCAGGTCGCGGGCGATGCCCATGTTGCGGACCATCGAACGGCCCACGAAGGCAACCTTGCGGTGATGCTGGTGCGCGGCATCCAGGACCTGCTGGATCCGGTGGACGTGGCTGGCGAAGCTGGACACGATGACGCGCCCGGGACAGGTGCGGAATACCGTCTCGATGGCGGGGGAGAGCTCGCGTTCAGAGGTGACGAACCCGGGGACCTCGGCATTGGTGGAGTCGACCATGAACAGGTCGACACCCTCCTGCGCCAGTCGCGCAAACGCTCCCAGGTCGGTGAGGCGCCCATCCATCGGGAACTGGTCCATCTTGAAGTCCCCGGTGTGCAGAACAAGCCCCGCGGGGGTGCGGATCGCCACGGCAAGGCCATCCGGGATCGAGTGGTTGACAGCGATGAACTCGGCGTCGAACGGGCCCAGCGCCAGCCGCTGCCCTTCGCGGACCTCGACGGTCTTGGGGGTGATGTGGTGCTCCTTGAGCTTGGCGTTGATGAAGGCCAAGGTGAGCNTCGAACCAACCAGCGGTATGTCGGGTCGCTCGCGGAGCAGGTAGGGGACGCCNCCGATGTGGTCCTCGTGGCCGTGGGTCAGCACGATGGCCTCGATCTTGTCCAGGCGGTCCCGGATCCAGGTGAAGTCGGGCAGGATCACGTCGACGCCGGGCTGGTGCTCTTCGGGGAACAGCACNCCGCAGTCAACGACCAGGAGGCGGCCGGCGTGTTCGAAGACCGTCATGTTGCGTCCGATCTCGCCCAGACCGCCCAAGGGGACCAGGCGCAACCCGCCGGGTGGCAGCTTGGGCAGTGTGTCCTTGCTCCTGGAGCCGCGCCGACTCATCGCGTCACGCTCGTCGAGGTCTTCGCGGCTGCAACGCCGTTGCGGTGGGGAGGATGGGTTGGTGTGTTCACGGTCGGCTTTCGGTTGTGGCGGTTCTTGCTGCGGTCTGGTTGGCGTCTTCTGAGGGTATGCCGGACGGCGAGACTTCACCGAGCGGGCAAGGAACGTCGTGGTGGCGGCGCAGAACGAAGCCCGGGCGGCGCACAACGACCAGATCCACCTGGAACATCTTGTGCTGGGGCTCCTGAGCGAGCCGGAAGCACTCGCCGCGAGAGCGATCCTTGCCCAGGGCGTGACCCTGGAAGCCGTGCGGCAGACCGTCGCCGCGGTGCTGCCGCCCGAGGTAGACGAGGTTCCCGGGCTCATCCTGCTCGCACTGCTGGAGCTCGAAGATGGCACAGGCGTGCTCGCCGGCCTCGGTGTCGAGAAGGCGACCGCCGAAGCCAACATCAGCCGCGCCGTGGCCACCAGCCTCGCCGCCCACGAACAGAAGTGACCGAAAAGGCCTCAGGCTGGGACTACCCCGCCGCCGACGGTCAGCCCACATGCCTCGGAACGGCGCCGGACATGGTGAGGAAGAACTTCATGCACTTGTGCCCGACGTCGGCCGTGGGGTCGAACATCAAGGGACAGCCACCGTCGATCACCGTGATGCCGTGCTGCCGGCCGTATTCCGTTGCGGCGGACGAGACACTTCCGGCGCCGACGGACCGATGCATCCAGACGTGCGTGATGCCCAGCTCTGCGCTCTCTCGCATGGTGGCTTCCGCCGTCTCCGGCTTGGTCCCGATCACCACCGCGTCGACACCGCCGGGAATCGACGTCAGATCAGGGTAGGCGTGATCCCCTTCGACGGTCTCGGCATTCGGGTTGACGGCGAAGACCTCATAGCCCCNNTGCCGCAGCCGCTGGTACACGACGTTGCNGCCATGTCCCTGGGCGTTCTTGGATACCCCTGTGACCGCAACCCTCTTCGTGGCGAGAAACTCCGTGGCGGCTTCCTTGACAGTGATCATGGCAACCACCCTATGGACCGCGCCCCTGTGACGGCAGGAGAACGGGGGAGTTGGCCTGCCTGTTAGCCGATCCCTGCAAAGGTACCGAAGGCGCGATGAGGTCAGCGAAAAGCCCGTTGACCTCATCGCTCACCTGTTTGCGTCAGCCCGGACCGTATGGCAGGTCGACGTGGTGCGCGCTGATCTCGATGAGCCGGTTGTACTTGGCGACCCGTTCACCGCGGGCGGGCGCCCCTGTCTTGATCTGGCCGCACCCGGTTCCCACCGCAAGGTCGGCGATGAAGGAGTCAGGGGTCTCGCCCGANCGGTGGGAGACCATCTGGGCGTACCCGGCCCGGTGGCAGATGGCCATGGCCTCCAGGGTCTCGCTGACGGTGCCGATCTGGTTCAGCTTGATCAGGGCGGCGTTTCCGATGCCGTCTGCAATGGCTTTGGTGATGATGGCGGGGTTGGTGCAGAAATAGTCGTCGCCAACCAGTTGCACGTGGTTGCCGATGCGGGTCGTCAGCTCCTGCCAGCCATCACGGTCCGACTCGCCCAGGCCGTCCTCGATGCTCCAGATCGGGTAGCGATCGACCATCGCGGCGTACCGTTCGACCATGTCGTGGCTGGAGAGCAGCTGGCCGTTGACGTGGTAATTGCCGTCATCATGAAGGAACTCGGAGGCGGCAGGATCCAGGGCAATCGCGATGCCGGTTCGTCCGGGGATGTAGCCGGCGTCCGTGATAGCAGCCACGATCACCTCGAGNACCTCTTCCGGTTCGGCGAGCTCCGGGGCGAAGCCGCCTTCGTCGCCGAGCCCGGTGGCGTGCCCCGCGGCGGTCAGNCGTNTGCGCAGCGCGGCATACACCTCGGCTCCGGCCCGCACAGCTTCGGCGACGTTCGGCGCACCGAGCGGGCTGATCATGAACTCCTGGAAGTCCAGGGCATTCGGAGCGTGGGCACCGCCGTTGAGGACGTTGAAGCACGGCACCGGCATCCGTGCCGGCTGCCCGAAGCCCGGCAGCCACGCGTGCAGGGACTGTCCCTCGGACGCTGCCAGGGCCCGGGCCAGGGCCATCGAGACCCCGACCGTGGCGTTGGCGCCAAGGCGCGCCTTGGTGGGTGTGCCGTCGGCGGCGACCATCGCCTCATCGACGGAGCCCAGGGACTCCCACCTCTGACCGCTGAGGAGGTCGGCGATCTCGCCGTTGACGTTGCCGACGGCGGTCAGCACTCCTGATCCACCGAATCGGGTGGCGTCGCCGTCGCGCAGCTCGACCGCCTCACGGGTGCCCGTGGAGGCCCCGGACGGGACTCCGGCGACAGCGGTGGTCCCGTCGGTAAGTGTGACTGTTGTCTGCAGGGTCGGGCGTCCGCGGGAGTCCAGGATCTCCAGGGCGGAGACGCCGCTGATTTCGAAGCTCATGTGGGTCAACCTTTCTCGGATGTGTCATTGACGTTATGTCTGGGGGGTTCGGGTGGCGCGTCGGTCATGCCCAGATCGCGTGGCTGATGGCAACGCCGAGGAATGCCGAGCCGAGCCCAGCGACGATGCTGGCCACGACGTTGGCGGCGGCGAAAAACCTGGCGTCGTCCTCGAGCAGGCGCAGGGTCTCGTAGGAGAAGGTGGAGTAGGTCGTCAGCGCACCGCAGAAACCGGTGCCCACGGCAAGCTGGACGGCAGGGGAGGCGCCGCCGGATGTGACGGCGCCGGTGATGATGCCAAGGATCAGCGATCCGACCACGTTGACGGCGAAGCTGCCCCACGGGAAGACCGTGTCATGGCGGGCTTGAACGGCCCGGTCGCCCAGGTACCGCAGCGGCGCCCCGATGGCCGCGCCGCCGATCACCAGGAGCAGGCTCACCGTTCGTGGCCAGGGGTGTCGAGGGGTGCGTGCCCGCCACCGACCCCGTCGGGGTTCGTGCCGACGTAGCGAATCACCTCACAGTCGTCGAGGATGACCAGTCCCTCGCTCACGAGCTCGTCGAGCTGGGGCAGGAACGCGCGGATGCGGTCGTGGCTGTCGACGATGACGATGACGACGGGCAGGTCTTCGGACAGGCTGAGGATCCGTGAGGTGTGGATCCTGCTGGTGGCACCGAATCCCTCGACGCCATGCAAAACGGTTGCTCCCGCCAGACCGGCCTCGTGGGCACGGTGGACGATCTCGGTGAACAGCGGTTTGTGGTGCCAGTGGCCCGAGTCTCCGACGATGATTGTGAGCCGCTGCGCAGTGCCGGTGAGTCTCATTGGATCCTCCAGTTGACCAAGTGTCGAGTTGCCGTTGCTGTCACCCATACGGCCAGAAGAGCGCCGATCGGAGTGATGACCAGGTAGAGCAGCGAGGTGACTACATGTGCGCCGGCAACGAGCTGTTGTATGTCGACCGTGTAGGTCGAGAAGGTGGTGAACCCACCCAGCACACCGGTCCCCAGGAACGGGCGGAGGAGGCGCTGCCTGCTCCATACCTCGGTGATCAGGACCATGAGGACGCCGATCAGTGCGCAGCCGAGGACGTTGATCGCCAGCGTGGTGAACGGAAAGGCGCCAGCAGGCGTCGGCCACCCTTGTCCGATCAGGTAGCGCGCCGCTGCGCCGGTCGCGCCACCGGCGGCGATGGCAGCCAGGATGGTGGTGTCGTCGCGTCCGCGGCGGATCAGTCCTGCCTGGCGCAGGTCGATGTCGTGGTCGACCGGCTCGCGGGCTGCGGCATCCGTATCGTCCATCGGCTGGCTGTCGGGCACCGGCGCGACCTCCATACCTGGACGGGCTCGCAGGGCACAGCGCACCGCGAGGACAACAGGCAGGGACTGTTGGTCACCCGACTCGGGTGACGGTTTGGGTACGGCGAGCCCCACCGCCGGTGGTACGGGCCGCAGTTTACACATGAGGCCCCTCGCCCGTCCTGACGCGGCCGAGGTTCAACCCCACAACCGGGATTCGCTCGGTCTGAGGGCCAGACTCTCCTTGGTGCCCGCAGATAGGTATCTGAGGGGTGTGTTTGGGCCGGATCGACTTTGACCTGTTGGCGCCAGGGAATCGGAGCTCGTGGGAAGGTGCCCTTCTGTCACCGCGCGTTTCGATGATGTGGGCATGCCGCCTCGAGGTGGATTCGGAGCGGTCACGTG
>JGI24130J36418_10000608_pt1 | contig 12001 bp, 14 predicted proteins | sample BarGraNGADG00212_FD_36418 | JGI IMG/M metagenome (IMG submission 36418)
GGGGATGAGAGCTCAGTGCCCCAAGAACCTGGGGGTCTTGGCAGGCAAAGGCCACGGGGATCGCGGCCCAGTCGCGCACGTGCCGGCCTGCGGTCGCAAGCAGCTCCAGCGCATCGGGTCCGGCATCCTCAGACACGTCTGACAGGTCACAGACAACACCGCGGGGCCCCTCGGCCAACGCTAGCTGGATGGCGAGGTCGAGATCCTTGCCGACATCGCTCAGCGGTCCGGCAACCTTGAGAACCACGACGTCACGCACGATGTGTGCGCTGACCACCGATCGTGGGCCTGCNGGAACGTTGCGGGACTTGCGGTGTGGCTGCGCCATCGAGCACTCGATTCGGTTGTCCTTGCACAGAGGACGGCAGCCACCGAGATTCCGGAGCAGCACCGGGACGAGTCCACGCGGCCGAGGTTCTAGAGAGGCGCGGCATTTCAAACAATACACTCAAAACAGCCAAAACGTTGAGCCAGAAGCTCGACGTTTGGGTGGTCAGACCTGTAGCCCCACGGCAACGATTGCCTCAGCGACCGCACGGATGCTGGCATTGTTGCTGCGTGCGTGTCCGCGCATCAGATGGAAGGCCTCATCCACCGTGACCGCGTGCTGTTGGGCCGTGATCCCCTTCGCCTGTTCGATGACGACCCGGGACTCCAACGCGTGCTGCAGCTGCTCGCTGAGCTGTTGCTGCTGGCGTATCTTCGACGCGTTGATCACATAGCTGGTCGCTACGTCGGCCAACACCGTGGCCGCCGCAAGGTCCTCCTCCGACCACTCGCGCGGCGTGGACGAGTACAGGTTGAGCGCGCCGATGATCTGGTTGCTGAGTCGCATCGGGATCCCGGCGACGCCCGCTACGCCCAGCCGGGTGGCCGTGGCCGCGAACTCTGGCCACCGGGTGGTTTCCACGCGCACATCGGGCACCCAAACCACCTCACCAGTGTCGTACGCGTCCTGGCAGGGGCCGGCCTGCTGCTGCTCCTGAATGCGCTCCAGCTCCCCTGAAGCCTGGCTGACCGCGGTCACGAACCGTAGTTGCCCCTCCTCGGCCATGGTGACTCCGCTGCCGACCAGATCCAACACCGCTGCCACGCTCTCCGTGAGCTCCACCAACGCCAGCTCGAGGTCGTACTGGGCAGGCAGCACCCTGGCGAATCTCGACAACGTCTGCAGGAATAGCGACTGGTCGTACACCGTGTGCGTCCCTCGGTTTACGCCGCCGGCTTGGCGGCTCACCGCAGCGCGGGACCGATACCGTCAAAGGATCGTGAGTCACCGCTCGGGCGCCACATGCTACGCCCCATTCTACGCGCATTAACCCGCCACGAGCCTTGCCGTGGTGACCGAATTGTCCGGCTCAACGACTCCACGCCTTCCGACCTCGGCACGTGCCCGGTGTCGCCGCTTCGATCGAAACGGGGGCCACTGGTGTTTGCGTGGAAATTCACGGCGGGAGACACTCGCACGCATGCCGAAGCCGACCGTCATGCAGTCCATTCCCTTCGACCTCAACGCATGGGGGGCAGCTTCTTTCATGACGTCGGCGGCTGTTCCATGCGAGCTCTGATGTGCGAGTACTGCGGGTGCCAGCAGATCGCCACGATCGCCGAGCTGACTCGGGAGCACGATGCAGTTGTTGCGCTGGTCGGCCAGATCAAGACCTCCCTTCCTGACCGACGTCGTGACGATGTCGCCGAAAGCTGCCAACAGATCCTCGCGATCCTCGCTGTACACACGGTGGTCGAGGAAGAGGGCCTGTTTCCTGAGATGACCGNCGAGTTCCCCGATCACATCAGCGTGCTGCGCTCTGAGCATCGCGAGATCGAGAAGGTGCTGGGTGAGGCCGCGGATGGCTTCCCTGACGACCCGACCTGGCCGGACCGGCTGGTGGCCATCCTCCATCTCCTGCGCGAACACATCCTCAAGGAGCAGAACGGGGTCTTCCCGGCCGCGTTGGTCGCCCTCGATGCAGAGCAGTGGGAGCGGATCGAAGCCGTGCGCGCCCAGATCTCCCTCAGCCGTCCCTGGATCGTCGACCGCAGTCGCGATGACCAGCTCGGCCGCCGCGCCCCACGACGCGGTTGGGAGAACGTCACGTGACGAGGGTCATGACAGCCGCTTCGCCGTTGTCCTGTAACGAAACGCACATCACGCGCGTGGCGCGCGAGGTCCTGAGAGGCGGGACGGCATACAGCGCTTAGGCTCTCTGGCGTGAGGGAACAGGTCGACGGCGGCGCCCAGGAGACTCCGGTCACTGACCGTGTCTGGACCGTGCCCAACGCCCTGTCGATGCTGCGGCTGGTCGGAGTGCCGATCTTCCTGTGGCTGATCCTGAGTCGCCATGACGACTGGGCAGTGGTGGTCCTGAGCATCTCAGGCGTAAGCGACTACCTCGATGGCAAGATCGCCCGCGCATACAACCTGGTGTCGAGCGTCGGCCAGTTGCTCGACCCTCTCGCCGACCGGCTGTACATCCTCTCCACCCTGCTCGGTCTCGCGTGGCGCGGGGTCATCCCCTGGTGGCTGGTCGGGGTCCTGGTTGGCCGCGAGGTCTTCGGCACGGGGCTGCTGACGGTCGTACGCCACTACGGATACCGGGCGCTGCCAGTGCATTTCATCGGAAAAGCGGCGACGTTCGACCTGCTCTGGGCATTCCCGGTGATCCTCCTGGCCCAGGGTGACAGCAACCTCGCGACGATCGCTCAGCCGATCGGCTGGGCGTTCGCGTGGTGGGGTACCGCCCTCTACTGGGTCGCCGGAATCATGTATGCCGTCCAGACGCGGAACGTCATGTGGACCGCTCGGGCGAACAGGTTGGTCACGTGAGCAGTGATCAGGCCGGACCGGCAGGTCGGCCTGATGGGTCGATGACGTTGATCACCGAGATGATGCAGCGTCCGCTCGACCCCGGTTACGCCGCCGCCGCCGAGAGCCGGCAAAAGGCGGGGCTGCCTCCCGCAACCGGGCATCGCAGTCCTTTGTTGGTCCTCGTCGCCATCCTGATCGGGGCGATGCTTGCGACATCCGCACTGACCCTGCGAGTNCCAGAAACCAGCGCCAGCAGGGTCAAGACCTATCTTGTGGGCAGGATCGAGGCCATGCGCGGGCACGCTGAGGCACAGACTCGCATCATCGCCACGATGCGCCACGAGATCGACGTCGCGCAGGCCGCGGCGTTGAGCCGGCAGAGCGAGACGCTGCTCGCGGATGAGCTGTCGCGGCTCGAGCTCGTGGCCGGAACCGTGCCCGTCTCCGGCCCGGGGCTGGTCCTTACCGTCGACGATGCGGCTGCCGACGCCGGCCTCAAGAACCCCAACGTCGACCCCCTGGCTGCGACCGTGCCTGACCAGGGGAAGGTGATAGCACGAGACCTGCAGATCATCGTCAACGGTCTGTGGCAAGCCGGCGCAGAAGCCATCTCGGTCAACGGTCACAGGCTCACGGCGCGGGCTGCCATCCGGTTTGCAGGCGCCGCCATCCTGGTGGACTACCGGCCTCTCACCCGTCCCTACGTCATCACCGCGATCGGCGACCCCAGCGGCCTGAGCGTCGCGTTTGCGGACGGCGACGGCGGAAGCTATCTGCAGTCTCTCGAGGCCAACTACAGGATCCGGGGCAACATCACGGAGCACGACTCCGTCGTCGTCCCGGGCGAGCCGGCGCTGTCCCTGCGAGTGGCCAAGCCCGTGCTGTCGGCAGTCACGAGACAAANCCCCCTCCCGACCACCGCGNCCCCGACCACCGCGCCCNCGTCGAACCNAGCCCCACAACCGACGGAGACCTCACCGTGATTCCCGCACTTGGACTACTCGTCGGTCTCGCAGCCGGTCTGTTCCTGCACCCTGCGGTGCCCCTCGCGCTGCAGCCGTACCTTCCCATCGCGGTGATCGCCGCGCTCGACGCGGTCTTCGGTGGCGTGCGNGCCGTTCTCGACGGCATCTTCAACGACAAGGTGTTCGTGGTCTCGTTCCTGTCCAACGTCGTCGTCGCCGCCTTCATCGTCTTCCTCGGGGACCAGCTGGGNGTGGGCTCGCAGCTGTCGACCGGCGTGGTCGTCGTTCTCGGCATCAGGATCTTCTCCAACGTGGCCTCTATCCGCCGACACCTGTTTCGCGCATGAGCCCGGCAGACCCGTCTCAGACTGGGCCCGACACGGGCGAGGACAACTTTGTCTGGCAGCGGCTGGCCCTGATGGCTCGACCCCGGGCCACCAAAGCCAATGCCTTGGCCGCGCTGCTTGCCATCCTTCTGGGCTTCGCCGTAGCAACCCAGGTCCGTCAGAACCAGGTTCTGGGTCTNGAGTCGTTGCGTCAGAGCGAGCTCGTCACCATCCTGGACAACGCGTCCCTTCTGTCTGCACGCCTGGATCAGAACGCTCGAGAGCTCCAGGCCACCCGGGATGAGCTGATCAGTGGCAGCACCAGTGGTGCTGCAGCGCTCACCGCGGCTCAGGAACGGCTCGACACGCTGAGGATGCTGGCGGGTACGGCCCAAGCTCACGGCCCCGGCATACGGATGACGATCAGCGACCCGGGGGCAAAAGTGACCGCACCTTTGTTGCTCGATGCCATCGAGGAGCTGCGCGATGCCGGTGCCGAGGCCATACAGGTCGGAAGCGTGAGGGTGGTCGCCAGCACGTACTTTGGTCAGGCCGGATCGGGGGTCGAGATCGACGGCACGACCGTCACCAACCCGTATGTGATTCTGGCGATTGGCGATCCTCAGACACTCTCATCGGCGATGGAGATCCCAGGTGGCCTGTCGGAGAACGTCCGGCAGCTCGGGGCGAGTATCACCACCAACCAGTCGACCGATCTCGTCGTGGGTGCGTTGCACACGCTGCGCGAGCCTCGCTACGCTCGCCCCGTACCCTAACCGGCTTCCGCCGCGAACCAGCAGCTGTTACCTCAGACTGCCTAGGTCGCAGTGGCAGTCATCATCAGCGTCATAACCTTTCAAACAAGGAGCGGCATGCGCGAGCTTGAGTACCCGCAAGACCTTCGTTACACCACAGAGCACGAGTGGGTTCGCGCTGGGTCCGACGGGGTCATCCGCGTCGGCATCACCGCCTACGCACAGGACGCGCTCGGCGATGTTGTCTATGTCAGCCTGCCGTCCGTGGGCGACTCCGTGAACGTGGGCGACACCTGCGGCGAGGTTGAGTCGACCAAATCGGTCAGTGATCTCTACGCGCCACTGTCCGGTGAGGTGGTCGCGGTCAACGACGCACTGGAGTCCGCCCCCGAGCTGGTCAACTCCGATCCCTACGGCCAGGGATGGATGTATGACCTGAAGATCACCGATGCGGCCGCTGTGGAGTCGCTTCTGGATCTCGAGGCATACCGCGCCCTGCTGAGCTGACCCTCGACCCCTGAATGCATCAAGGACCAGACTGCCAGGCACACCACCGCACGGTGGTTCTCGGAATCCCTCGCGGGATCCTCGATCACTGATCTAGGGTTGGTGCCTCCACGGTCGAGGCGACAAAGGAAGCGGGTGCGCAGGTTATGACGGAAAACGAGCACGAGCAGGAACATGGACGGGTGGGGGATCCCACCACCATGCGTCTGCCCGGCGTCGGAGTCCCTGTCGAGCCTGCGACCGACGCTGATCTCGGGCTGTCGGCCCAGGACCAGGCGACGGTTGACGCGTTGGTGCCCGGCACAGCGCTGCTGGTGGTCCTCCGCGGGCCCAACACGGGTGCTCGGTTCCTGCTCGACTCGGACGAGGTCAGCTCGGGTCGGCACCCCGACAGCGACATCTTCCTGGACGACGTCACCGTCTCTCGCAAGCACGCGACATTCCGCCGCGGCGGCGATGACTTCATGGTTCGCGACGTCGGTTCCTTGAATGGCACCTACGTCAACAGGGAGCGGATCGAAGAGATCACCCTCAAGACCGGCGACGAGGTCCAGATCGGCAAGTTCCGTCTCGTGTTCTATGCCGGTGTCCCCAAGTGACCGCCGGCGTCCACCACAAGGCGTGAACCCGTCAACGACACCCCGGCGGATGACGATCGGGGCAGTCTTGGCGGCGCTCGTGCCGGACTTTCCTGATGTCACCATCTCCAAGATCAGGTTCCTGGAGGCGGAGGGACTCATCGCTCCCGAACGCACCAGTTCCGGCTATCGCACCTTCTCGACCGAAGACCTCGATCGACTTCGCTACATCCTGACGGCCCAGCGTGATCGCTTCTGGCCACTCAAGGTCATCGCCGAATCCCTCGACAAGCTGGATCGCGGGCTCGAGCCGGCACCGGGCGACATGTCATCATCTCGTCCGCAAGTCCCGGCTCTGGCGACCGATCCCGACCTACCCGGCGCCTCGGCGCTGCGCCGCCGTGGTGCTCTTCGGATGACCGATGCCGAGCTGCGCGAAGCCTCCGGCCTGGACAAGCCCACCTTCGAGGCGCTCTCAACCTTCGGACTGGTGCGTCCCGACTCCAGCGGGCACTATGGCGAGCCGTCGCTCGCGGTCGCCCGGGCGGCCAGCGCCCTTGCGGCATATGGCATCGAACCCCGGCACCTTCGAGCGTTCCGGACTGCGGCCGACCGCGAGATCGGGTTGGTCCAGCAGGTGCTTTCCCCCATCCGCGGCCGAACCAAAGGGGCCGGCGGCAAGGTCGCGCATGATCCGACTTCACAGATTCTGGCGGAGTGCATCGCTTTGCACACCGCATTGGTCAAGGCCGGGATAGCCGCCGAATAAGCGAGTAGCGTTGTCGAGGTGAGAGAACTCGATGTCTTGGGTGTGCGCGTCGAAATGCCGACCAACCAGCCCATCGTTCTGCTGCGCGAGCGAGGCGGTGAGCGCTACCTGCCCATCTGGATCGGCGCGGCTGAGGCCACTGCGATTGCCTACGCCCAACAGGGAGTTGTGCCACCTCGCCCGTTGACTCACGACCTGCTCAAGAACGTCATCGAAGCGCTCGGACACGAGCTAATCGAGGTGCGGATCGTCGCGCTCCGGGACAGCATCTTTCACGCCACCCTGGTCTTCGACGGGGCAGTTGAGGTCAGTGCACGGTCCTCGGATGCCATTGCCCTGGCACTTCGCACCGGGACCACGATCTTGGTGGAGGACAGCCTCCTGGACGAAGCCGGCGTGGCGATCGCACACGAGGAGGACGACGAGGTCGAGCGTTTCCGAGAGTTCCTTGACCAAGTGTCGGCCGAGGACTTCGACAACCCGGGCGAATCNGGTCAGATCGAGACNTGGCCCCCCGCACAGGACTGANCCTCTACTTAATGTTTAGGGTTCGGCGCACGTCGCGACACGCCGGACCCTGACCTCATCGGTGATTGACGCTTACCTGCCGTNCGCCGTACCGTCAAGACAAACAACGAGGCTGTAGTTACGAGGAGGTAAGCGTGTACTCCACCGGAGAAGCGCGGCATGGCACGGGTTCTGTGCCGTTCGCCGCGCAGGGGCTGCTGTTCACGGANGACCTTCCCGTACTNAGTGAGAACACCGGNTACCGCGGCCCGACTGCATGCCGCGCTGCCGGCATCACCTACCGGCAGCTGGACTACTGGGCCCGCACGGGGTTGGTCGAGCCCTCGGTTCGCAGCGCCACCGGCTCCGGCACCCAGCGCCTCTACGGCTTTCGCGACATCTTGGTCCTCAANGTGGTCAAGAGACTTCTGGACACCGGGGTCTCGCTGCAACAGATCCGCGTGGCGATCAGCCAGCTCCGNGAGCGTGGTGTCGAGGACCTTGCCCGGATCACACTGATGAGCGATGGCGCCAGCGTGTACGAGTGCACCTCCGCTGATGAGGTCATCGACTTGCTCCAGGGCGGTCAGGGTGTCTTTGGCATTGCTCTGGGTCGTGTCTGGCGTGAGGTCGAGGGTGAGCTCGCCTCACTGCCCAGCGAGCGGTCCGAGGACGATGCCCCAGCGGCCCACCCCGATGACGAGCTCACCTCCCGCCGGCAGGCGCGCAAGATCAGCTGACTAGCTTGGCGTTCGCCGGTGTTAAGGTAGCGAAGCCGTTTACCCCGTGCGGGAGAGTCCCCGCGCCGTGCGAGATCCCCTGTTGGGAAGCGCACTGTGGCGGGGCGCCGAAGGGGCAAACCTCCCCGGAACCTCTCAGGCGCCCGGACCGCACGGGCAGGCATCTTGGAGCCACCTTCAGGCGACAGGCGGGGAGGCCCGTGACCGCACACGGCACGACAGTGCCGCCCGCGTGAGGAGCCTCAGATGACCATCGATTCCACCCCGGCCTTTGAGCCGGACTTCGTCTCCCGGCACATCGGCCCCGACCATGACGACGTCGCGGCAATGCTCAAGGTTGTCGGCCAGCCCAGCCTCGACGCGATGCTGGACACAGCCATGCCTGGAGTCATCCGCAACGAGCGCGCCCTGCGCCTTGACGCGGCACCCACCGAGGAAGCCGTCATCGAGGAGCTGCGCGCCCTGGCTTCCCGCAACACGGTGCTGACCCAGATGATCGGCCTGGGTTACTACGGCACCGTCACGCCGGCGGTGATCAGGCGCAACGTGTTCGAGAGCCCGGCGTGGTACACGTCCTATACGCCGTACCAGCCGGAGATCTCCCAGGGCCGGCTCGAAGCCTTGATCAACTTCCAGACGGTCATCATCGACCTCACCGGCCTGCAGATCGCCAGCGCCTCGCTGCTGGATGAGAGCACCGCGGCTGCCGAGGCCATGACGCTGATGCGCCGCGCGAGCAAGTCCGCACCGGACGCGGTCCTGGTCGTTGACCAGCACGTGTTTCCCCAGACTCTCGGCGTCATGCAGACCCGCGCCAAGCCCCAGGGTCTGGGCATCGTCGTCGCCGACCTGAGCAGTCACCACGGCCGAGGCGCTGACCGCGGCGTCCGGCGGCAAGGCCGTCTTCGGCGTCATCGTGCAGTACCCCGGCGCGGACGGTGAGCTGCGTGACTGGTCGGCTCTTGCCACCGCCGCACATGACATCGGCGCCCTTGTCACCGCCGCAGCCGACATCCTCGCCCTGACTCTGGTGACGCCTCCGGGGGAGTGGGGCGCCGACGTCGCCGTCGGTAGCAGCCAGCGTTTGGGTGTGCCCATGGGCTTCGGTGGTCCGCACGCGGGCTTCATGTCAGTTCGCACCGGCCTCGAGCGCACGATGCCGGGCCGCCTGGTCGGACTCAGCATCGATGCTGACGGCCATCCGGCATACCGTTTGGCCCTTCAGACACGTGAGCAGCACATCCGCCGCGAGAAGGCCACCTCCAACATCTGCACCGCCCAGGTGCTGTTGGCCGTCATGGCCGGCATGTATGCCGTGTACCACGGCCCCGCGGGCCTGGCCCGGATCGCCCGCCGGGTGCATGGNCACGCGACAGCGTTGGCCGAAGGCCTGCGGGCCGGCGGCATCGAGGTCGAGACCGAACAGTTCTTCGACACCATCACGGTTCGCGTGGAAGGCCGCGCCGCCGAGGTCATCTCCGAGGCCGCTGCTCGAGGCGTGAACCTGTGGCAGGTCGATGCCGACCACGTATCCGTGAGCACCGACGAGACCACCCAGCTCGATGACCTGTCAGCGGTGTGGGCCGCGTTCGGCGTGCCAGGCCTGACGGCCATCGCCGCTGTCGAGACCCTCACCTGGCCCTCAGCCCTGATCCGCACCTCGGAGTTCCTGACGCATCCGGTGTTCCACAGGCACCACAGCGAGACGGCGATGATGCGCTACCTGCGCAAGCTCGCGGACCGGGACTACGCCCTCGACCGGGGCATGATCCCGCTCGGATCGTGCACGATGAAGCTGAACGCCGCCACCGAGNTGGAGGCCGTGTCCTGGCCGGAGTTCGCAAATCTGCACCCCTTTGCCCCGACGACCCAGACCGAGGGAATCCGGGCGGTCGTCAAGGACCTCGAGGACTGGCTGTGCGAGATCACCGGCTACGACGCGGTCACCCTCCAGCCCAACGCCGGCTCGCAAGGTGAGCTGACCGGTCTGCTGGCCATCCGCGCCTATCACGAGGCTCGTGGCGAGTCCTCTCGCAACATCTGCCTGATCCCCGCCTCGGCGCATGGCACGAACGCGGCCAGCGCGGCCATGGCCGGGCTGAAGGTCGTCGTGGTCAAGACTGCCGCTACCGGCGAGATCGAGATGGAGGACCTGCGGGCCAAGGTCAAGNAGCACCAGGAGAATCTCGCCGCAATCATGGTNACCTACCCCTCGACGCACGGTGTCTTCGAGGACACGATCACCGAGCTGTGTGAGCTNGTCCATGAGGCCGGAGGCCAGGTCTACGTCGACGGCGCCAACCTCAACGCGTTGATCGGCCTCGCGCAACCGGGCAAGTTCGGCGGCGACGTATCGCACCTGAACCTGCACAAGACGTTCGCCATCCCGCATGGTGGGGGTGGCCCTGGGGTCGGGCCGGTGGCTGTGCGCAGCCACCTCTCGCCGTATCTTCCGAACCACCCGCTGGCCCCTGAAGCCGGACCGGCCACGGGTGTGGGTCCGGTCTCGGGCGCGCCCTACGGCTCGGCGAGCATCCTGCCGATCTCATGGGCCTACGTTCGGCTCATGGGCGGCGCCGGGCTGACGCGTGCGACTGAGGTCGCCATCCTGTCGGCCAACTACATCGCCGCCCGACTGCGCGAGCACTACCCGGTGCTGTACTCCGGGAACGAAGGAATCGTCGCGCACGAGTGCATCCTTGACCTGCGAGAGATCACCCACGTCACGGGAGTCTCCGTGAACGATGTCGCCAAGCGCCTCATCGACTACGGGTTCCACTCACCGACGATGTCCTTCCCGGTCTCCGGAACCCTCATGGTGGAGCCGACCGAGAGCGAAGACCTCGTCGAGATCGACCGTTTCTGTGACGCCATGATCGCCATCCGCGGCGAGATCGAACAGGTGGCCCGCGGCGAGGTCTCGNCAGCGGACAGCGTGCTGCACCATGCCCCGCACACGGCGGCCTGCCTGGTCGANGAATGGAACCACCCCTACGACCGCAAGCTCGCGGCCTACCCTGCGGGCGTGGACAAGCTCTCGAAGTACTGGCCGACGGTGCGTCGCCTCGAGGAGTCGTACGGCGACCGCAATCTGGTCTGTGCCTGCCCGCCGATCGAGGTGTTCGAGGAGAGCTGAGACTCCGACCTTCAGCCCGGATGCCGCCGCCACCCTGCGAGGGGGCGGCGGCATCTCTTGCTCCAGCCAGACTCACGCGGCCTCTTGGCTACGACAGAGTCCGGTTCCAGGAGTCGATGACGGGAATCTCGCGCTCCCGTCTCAGGACGCTGACCGACCCGGCATCCAGCAGAATCTGCGAGCCGAAACGTAGCTCCTGGCGCAGGAACACCGTCGCCAGGATCCGCAGACAATGCCCATGTCCGACCAGCGCCACGTCCCCGCTGGCCAGGTATGGTGTGGCGCGGTCGATGACCTTGCGACAGCGTACGGCCACCTCTTCAATGCTCTCGCCGGGTGTTGCTCCGGGTATGACGCCGTCCTCGAAGACCGTCCACTGGTGACCGACTCGCTCGCAGATCTCGTTGGTGGTCAAGCCTTCATAACCGCCGTAGTCCCACTCCATGAGCTTGTCGTCGATCTGGGCATCGACCAGTCCGGACAGCTGTGCAGTGCGACGCGCCCGTTGCAGGGGAGAGGTGAGGACCAGCGAGAACTTTCGCCCTTTGAGAAGCTCGCCGTTCTTTGCGCTCATCTGTTCCCCTCGGGCCGTCAGCGCGATGTCGGTGCGGCCGGTGTGCCGACCCGCCCTGGACCACTCGGTCTCGCCGTGGCGCATCAGCACCAGCGAGCCTTGTTCGTTGCTCTGCTCATCGCTGGTGGCGTTCACTCTGGCAGGGTAAGGCCATGCCTGTTGACCCACATCGCTCGGTGACCATCACTCGCACCTCGGCCGGCCGCTATACCGCGGTCAACGGTCGAGGTGGCGTACTCGACTTCGGCACAGGGGATGTCGACGACTTCACGCCGGTGGAGCTGTTCCTCACCGCCATTGGCGGGTGCACCGCGGTCGACGTCGATATCCTCACG
>JGI24130J36418_10000612_pt1 | contig 11975 bp, 13 predicted proteins | sample BarGraNGADG00212_FD_36418 | JGI IMG/M metagenome (IMG submission 36418)
TGGTGTCTATCAAGTCGGTCACGGACATAGCCTCTCACCCATGACCGCTGCAAGGACGTCTTCGACACAACCCGACGAGAGCTCGCTGTCATGAGCGAGTCGTTCGTCGTGTCAGCACGTTTCTGCGGTCCGCCGATGTCTGGCAACGGCGGATGGACCAGCGGTCATCTGGCCCAGCTCGTCGACGGGGCGCTGGACGGCGGCGCGGTCACGGTTCGCCTCCGCACGCCCCCACCGCTGGACACCGAGATGGTGGTCCTGCGCGGCGACGACGGCACGGTCGAGGTCTGGGACGGCAAGACGCTGGTGGCTCAGGCTTTCCCTGCCGAGTCCCTCGACCCCGGCGAGCTGCCGGCACCGGCCACCTACGCGCAGGCCGAGGCGGCGGGGCCGTCATACGAGGGTCTGCTCTTTCACCCGTTCCCCACCTGCTTCACCTGCGGTACCGGCCGCGACCCCGCCGACGCCCTGTGCCTGCACACCGGTCTGCTCGCCGGGCACGTAAGCCTGCGCGCGGCAGCATGGACCCCGCGCGAGTCGACCCCGGAGCTGGTNTGGGCGGCGCTGGACTGCCCCGGCGCCTGGGCGTCCGGCATTGCCAAACGCGANATCGTGCTGGGGACGATGACGGCAGCTGTCCGTGAGCTGCCGACGGTCGGGGAGCCCTATGTCGTCATGGCGTGGCCGCGCCGGCACGACGGCCGCAAGTTCTACAGCGGGACCTGCCTGTATGCCGCCGACGGTCGCCTTCTCGCCCAGGCCGAGGCCGTGTGGATCGCGGTGGACGCCACGGCGGTTCGCCCTGTGTGAGCTGGTCGCCACCGCCCTGTCCAGGCTCTGAGAAAGTCGTTGCGAGAGCCGATCCGCGCAATTACGGTGTAAGGACACGAGAAAGGAGGTGGTCCGCCTAGTGACAATCAAACGGACGCGTGAGGTGGCTGAGCGTTAGCCCAGCCCGTTCCTGGCCTCCTTTCGGTGTGCCAGAACATGGACGGCAGGGTGACCGCAATCCACACAGTCACCGCAGCCCGTGAGCAGGTGCGAGTCGTCCGTCGCACGCCAGAGCGTCAGCCCTGGACTCACGGGCTGTTCCATGCCCTTTGCTCAGTCGAGAAGGACGCGGGCAAGCAGGTCGACCGCCTCGCCCACGCTCCACTCCATCGTCGCCGAGCCCACCGTGAACTCGGTCCACGACCAACCAGGGACGTCCTCGGAATCCCCCCATCTGGGAGTCACGGCAAGATGCTCGCGCTCCATGACGGTGACCACCCGCCCGGTGATGACGTCGCCGGGTGACTCGACGAAGATCCGGAATGCGTTGCAGTGCGGCCGCGTCGGGAACGTGCGAATCCCCTTTGCTGCCAACAGTTCCGCCATCTCCATGGCTCGCGCGTGGTACTCCGCCATGCGCGGCAGCTCCTCGCGCAGCCCACGAAGGGCAGACACGGCATACGGGAGCATCGTCCACAACGTGCCACCGTGACGGCTGCGCCAGAGCCGAACCTCGGCGATGACATCCTCGGGTCCGGCGACCACTGCGCCGGCCAGCCCACGCAGGCCCTTGTAGAAGGAGACATAGACCGTGTCTGCGAGCGCCGCGATCTGCGCGGGACTGTGTTCCAGGTAAGGGGCGGACTCCCAGAGCCGGGCGCCGTCGAGGTGGAGTGGCACGCCGCGATCGCTGCACGCCCNCGAGAACGCCTNAAGCTCTTCCCACGACGGGAGCAGATAGCCGCCATCGCGTAGCGGTATCTCCAGGAGCGCCGCACCAAGCTCGCCGGGGATGGCCGCCAGGTGGTCGACGGTCGGGACGACGCCGCCGGTCGTCATGCCGGTGGTCAACAGCGCCCACTCGAAGCCGTTGAGCAGCCGGGGGCCGTCCTGCTCGTGGAGCAGCAGGTGGGACAAGGCCGGTATCGCGATGCGCCTGCTGCCCAGCCGGTCACTCCAGACCCGCAGCGTCGACTGCTGCGCCATGATGCCGCTCGGGAACATCACCGCTGNGGGCTTGCCGAGCAATGTGGCGACCTGGCTCTCCAGGGCTGCGACGGGACCACCATCGCCGTAACGGTCCCAGGTCGAGTCGTCGGACCCGTCCAGCTCATCGAGCTCGGCGATGATGCTGCGCAGCTCGTCCTGNGGTGACACGGGGGGCCGGCCCATCAGGTTGCGTTTGACGCCGGGCATCGCGAGGCGACGGCGTTCGTCCAGGGACAGGGCGTGCGGCGGTTCAGTCATGACACTCGACATTAGGCTGGAAGAACATTGGCTCGAACGGGAGGGCACCATGCCGGGCAAGGCAAAGGCACTGACCAACGTCGTCAAGCTGGGCGTCAAGTACGGCCCGGTGGCCTACGAGGCGATCAAGCATGGCAAAGAGCCGGTCATGGAGCTCGCCCAGAAGCAGATGAACAAGCTCACCGCTCGCAAGCAGGCTCTCGCCCACGCTAAGGGGCTCATGGACGGCTCGGCGATGCCCGTGTGGGAAGGCGACGTACAGGTGTGGGTCGTCTTCAACGGCAACGAGCCGATCGCGAGCCATCCCACCGCGACAACCTCGCTGGCGCAGCTGATCGAGGGCTACGACTTGGCCAAACGCATCCGACCGACCGATGACCTGCGCCCGAAAACCAATCCACTCAAGGCTATTCGTCGCAAAAGGTAGCAGTGCCGCAGGCGGTAACAGTGCCGCAAGAGGTAACAGTCAGGGATTGGGATCCTGGGCGTCATATCTCAGGAAGCCTCGCTGCCACGCAGTGAGTGCCGTCACTGCAACAACACAGGCGATGCCGCCTGCGACGGCCGCAAAGGCCTCGCTGGATACCGTGGCGACGGACCCGGACACGAGGTCGCCGAGCCGCGGNCCGCCTGCGACGACCACGATGAACACGCCTTGCAAACGGCCGCGCAGGTGATCGGGGGTGGCCGCCTGCAAGATCGTCGTCCGAAAGACGGCGCTGACCGAGTCGGCCGCACCAGCGCAGGCGAGGAAGAAGGCCCCCACCAGCAGAGCCGACGACCTGGTCCACACTCCGCCGGCCAAAGCCACCGAGATCCCGAAACCTGAGATCGAGACGCCCCACAACGCGACGCAGACCACGACGGCCAGACCCTGGCGCCGCAGATGGCCGAGCTTGCCCGAGAAGACCATCGCCACGATCGAGCCGACNGCGANCGCGGACGCCATGTATCCGACGGTTCTGGCNCCACCTCCGAAGGCCAGCACGGCCACGGCAGGGAACAACGCGCGCGGCATGGCCAGGACCATGGCGCAGAAGTCCGTGAGAAACGTCATCCGCACGTTGGGCCGAGTCCCCAGGAACCGCAACCCATCGAGGACGCTCGCGAGTCCCGGTCGGCCACGCCCCAGCGCGTCCGGATGCGGCTGTGGCGGGATCGGCGGCAACCGGAACAGACCCCACATCGCCGCCGTGAACAGGACCACGTCCACGCCGTACGCCAGGGTGTAGCCGCGCCAGGCGACCAGGAATCCGGCCAGCAGCGGTCCGACNGTGAGCGCGACGTTGAAGGCGAAGACGGTCAGCGCATTGGCTGCCGGAAGGAGATGGCGTGCGAGCAGGCGCGGGTAGATGGCCGAACGGGCGGGGCTGACCACCGCAAACCCGGCGCTGTTGACAGCCACCAGGAGATAGAGCACCAGCGGGTTGGTGTTGCCCAGCCAGGCCTGCGTCATCGTGAGGATGCCGGAGGCCCACATGACCCCGCTGGCCACGAGGGCGACGATCCGCCGATCGTGCGCGTCGATCAGCGCACCGCCATAAAGGCCCATGATGATGATCGGCACGAGTGCGAACAGACCCACCAGCCCGACCGAGAACGACGACCTGGTCANCTCGTAGACCTGCAACCCGATCGCCACCACGGTGAGCTGACTGCCGACGCCGGCGAGAGTGAAACCGGCGTACAGCCGCCGGTATGCCGGGCTGGCCCGCAGCGGGGCGAGGTCCAACAGGATCGGCACGCCGCCAGCCTAGAAGAAACACCGAGCACGCTCGTTTTCCACCCGATAGCCGGACGGGGCACAATGATTTGCGGTCCGGCAACAGCGCCGGCCCGAGAGAGGATCTACGCATGAGCGACAGCGAGTTCAGGCCGGGACTTGAGGGCGTCATTGCCTTCGAGTCCGAGATCGCCGAACCTGACAAGGAAGGTGGCGCGCTGCGCTACCGCGGCGTCAACATCAACGACCTGGTCGGGCGGGTGTCCTTCGGCCACGTCTGGGGCCTGCTCGTTGACAACGAGTTCAACCCCGGTCTGCCGCCGGCCGAGCCGTTCCCACTCCCGGTGCACACCGGTGACGTGCGCGTGGACGTCCAGAGTGCCTTGGCGCAGCTTGCCCCGGTCTGGGGATTCCAGCCGATGCTGGACATCGACGCCGCGCAGGTGCGCGAGGATCTTGCCCGAGCCTCCGTCATGGCCCTGTCGTTCGTCGCTCAGTCGGCACGCGGCCAGGACCAACCGATGGTGCCCCAACGCGAGGTCGACAAGGCGCACTCCATCGTCGAGCGCTTCATGATCCGGTGGCGCGGCGAGCCGGACCCCCGTCACNTCGAGGCCGTCGACGCCTACTGGGTGTCCGCCGCCGAGCACGGGATGAACGCCTCGACGTTCACCGCACGCGTGATCGCCTCGACCGGAGCCGACGTCGCAGCCTGTCTCTCNGGTGCGGTAGGTGCCATCAGCGGCCCGCTGCACGGCGGAGCGCCCTCACGCGTCCTGCACATGATCGAGGGCGTCGAGCGGACCGGCGACGCCACGGCATACGTCACGAGCGTGCTCGACAAAGGCGACCGGCTCATGGGTTTCGGCCACCGCGTGTATCGCGCGGAGGACCCTCGCGCGCGCGTNCTGCGAGCTGCCTGCGAGCGCTTGGGCGCACCTCGCTTCGCCGTCGCGGCTGCTCTGGAGAAGGCTGCGCTCGACGAGCTCCATGCCCGTCGACCCGACCGGGTGCTCGCCACGAACGTCGAGTTCTGGGCCGCTGTCCTGCTTGACTTCGCCGAGGTTCCCGCCGCGATGTTCACACCGATGTTCACCTGCGCACGCACCGCGGGGTGGTCGGCCCACGTGCTCGAGCAGAAGCGCACCGGTCGTCTGGTCCGTCCGTCGGCTCGCTACATCGGCGAGGGACCACGGGGTCCTGAGGACGTCGCCGGATGGTCCGACGCCGTGTCGTCGGGTCACGCCCGCTGATCCGTCCGCGGGGTCGATCCGGGTTCGATCCTGGATCGACCCGTCCGCGGGTTGAGATCTACGTCCCAATGCTCGGACAGCAGGTCCAGCAGGTCATCGTGGCTGACAGACTGGCCACTGTGCGATCTGCCAACGGTGCCGGGTCGGGTTTTGTGCCCGCCGCTCTCACCCTGAGGTGATTCTTCGTGACTGACCCCGCCACGCTGTCCATCCCCGCCGAGCTCCTGCCCCAGGACGGTCGATTCGGCTGCGGGCCCAGCAAGGTTCGCCCCGAGCAGGTCGCCCACCTGTCCTCGCTCGGTCGTTCGGTGCTCGGAACCTCTCATCGCCAGGCCCCTGTCAGGAACCTCGTGGGTCAGATCCGCGAAGGTCTGGCCGACCTGTTCAGTCTCCCTGAGGGCTATGAGATCGTCCTCGGCAACGGCGGCTCGACCGCCTTCTGGGACATCGCCGCGTTCGGCCTTGTCCGCGAGCGCGCCCAGCACCTGGCGTTCGGTGAGTTCTCAGCCAAGTTCGGCTCGGTCACCCAGAANGCNCCGTTCCTNGGCGACCCGACGATCATCAAGGGCGCTCCGGGGACCTTGGCGACCCCGGTGGCAGAGGCGGGCGTGGACGTCTACGCCTGGCCGCACAACGAGACCTCGACCGGCGTCATGGCACCCGTGAAGCGGGTCGACGGCGCCGACGAGGGTGCGCTGGTGCTGATCGACGCCACCTCCGGTGCCGGCGGCCTGCCCGTTGACATCGCCNAGACTGACGTCTACTACTTCGGGCCGCAAAAGTGCTTTGCCTCTGACGGTGGTCTCTGGCTGGCGGCCTTCTCCCCGACGGCACTGGCTCGGGTCGACGAGATCGCGGCGTCGGGCCGGTGGGTGCCTGACTTCTTCAGCCTGCCGACCGCGATCAGCAACTCTCGGCTGAACCAGACCTACAACACCCCGGCCGTGGCGACCTTGGCGCTGCTGTCCAGCCAGATCGACTGGATCAACNCCAAGGGCGGTCTGGACTGGGCCGTGAAGCGCACGACCGACAGCTCCACTCGGCTCTATGAGTGGGCCGAGGCCACGTCATACACCTCGCCGTTCGTGGAGGACCCCGCTGCGCGCTCGCTNGTCGTGGGAACGATCGACTTCGCCGACGACGTCGACGCTACGGCACTCGCCGCAGTGCTTCGCGCCAACGGAGTCGTCGACGTGGAGTCCTACCGCAAGCTCGGCCGCAACCAGCTGCGNGTGGGGATGTTCCCTGCCATCGACCCCGAGGACATCTCGAAACTCATCTCGAGCATCGAGTACGTCGCCAGCAGCGCCTGAACAGGCGGATCGTCACATCAGACCGGGGCACCAGGACGTACCAACGCNACGAACGTCCCACCGGGAGCGAGCAGCAAGGGCTTTCCTGCAGCGTCGGTGAACGCCGTCGGGGCGCCGAGGCTCGGTCGCGACCACGTGCCTTCGATCCGCCTGCCGTTGCGGAACAGCACGACACGGCCAGAACCAATGGTCTTGGTGAACATCGAGACATTGCCGTTGACGTCGATGTCCGAGCGGTCCGCGTTTATCTGGCAGAACTGCACGAGCACATTGGGCATGGCGACGGGGTCGCCACTGACCGTGCGGACCCGTCGGCCGTCAATGGTTCGAACGTAGCGGGCGAGCTTGGCGTCCCAGACAAATGCCACTCGTGTGGAGCCCACTCGGGTAGTCACGGTCGTGGCCGGTTTTGCGCCGACAAGCCGTGGGTCACCGACCGCCCAGGTGAACCNAACGTTGCGCACGCCGTCCCCCTTGACGGCGGCACTCACCTTGGCCAGGTCTGAGACGAGGTTGTATGGCGCCGGCCGCGAGTGGTCACGGAGGAAGCCCACTTGCCCGCGGTCGTTGATCACACTGTGCAGACTCGAACGGTCCAGATCACGAAGTGGGTTACGCCCGCCTCCACTGGCGACGATGATGATGCGACCGTACTGACCGAGCAGCTCTGGGTCGCTGGAGCGAATGCTGGCGGACCGCCATGACCTTGGGCTTGGCGCTGGCGAACACCGCAACCATTCGCGACAACCCACCCTCGGCCTCCTCGATGTAGATCACATCGGCCTTCTCCAGCCCCATCGAGGGCCNACCGGCCGCGGTGTCATCGATCTTGACCGCGACCACGGGGCCGGTGAGCGACGACGGNAGACCAGTCAGGGGATTGATGGCCTCGACGGGCGTCGGAGTGGGTGTCGCCGTCGTGGCGGGACTCGACGTCACCTTGGGCTTGGCATTGCTGCTGCACCCCCCGATGGTTGTTGCCGCCAGCGCGCCCACGGCGACGGCCGTGATCACCCGAACGGCGAATCCGGCGCCCTTGTTCGACCCAGCATTGCGCACGTCGTTCCCCACTCGTAGACCATTGGATGTCCGAATTCAACCATGTGCCGGTCTCTGGCCGACCCGTGGGCTGTCAACGAAGCAGTGGTCCGATGAGGGCTGCCGCCAGCATCGCAGCGAGGGCGATCAGCACGATCCCGCGGCGAAATCGGGGAGTCATCAGCTGGTCATCTCAGGCACGGGCTCGATGAGCTCACCGCGGGTGACGCGTAGCCGGGGACGCTCATGGCGATGGAACGTCACGCGGACGTTCTCGCTTCGCACGAGGTACAGCGTGGTAGCAAGGACCGCCAGACCGGTGGTGAGACTGCCGATCAGGATGGTCCAGCGGGGCCCCCAGGCCGAGCCGATCCACCCGATGAGCGGTGCGCCAAGGGGCGTGCCACCCATGAAGACCGCCAGGTACAGAGCCATGACCCGGCCGCGCATGGCAGGGTCGACGCTGAGCTGGACCATGGAGTTCGCCGTGGTAATAACCGTGAGCGCCGTCAGCCCGACCGGGATGAGCAGAACCGCGAACCAGACGTATGACGGGGCCAGCGCGGCGGCGGTCGAGGCCACGGCGAACGCGCCATAGGCCACGAGAAGGACGCGCAGGCGAGGGTTCGGTCGCCGCGCCGAAAGCAGCGCCGCAGATAGGGATCCGACAGCCATGATCGAGCCCAGCAACCCATACCCACCTGCGCCCTTGCCGAACACAGCGGTGGCCATGAGCGCGGTAGTCATCTGGAAGTTCATCCCGAAGGTGCCCAGCACGAAGACGAGCGCCATGATCAGGATGATGTCGGGACGACCGCGGACATAGCGAAGACCCTCGCGGATCTGCCCCTTCCCGCGGGGGCGCGGCGTGATGTTCAGCTCGCCCGTCCGCATCCTNGCCAGCGCGAACAGCACCGCCACGAAGCTGAGCGCGTTGAGGAAGAAAGCCGGACCGGTGTCGAAGGCCGCAATGACCAGCCCTGCCAGGCCTGGTCCGATGAGGCGGGCTCCGTTGAACGATGCGCTGTTGAGGCCGACCGCGTTGCTCAACGAGTCGTGCGGCACCATCTCGGAGACGAAGGTCTGACGGGCCGGGTTGTCCAGCGCCGTCGCGACTCCCTGGATGAAGGCCAACAGGTAGATGTGCCAGAGCTGAACGGCGCCGGTAACGACCAGAATGCCGGTCAGCAGCGATGTCAGGGCCATGGCGCTCTGGGTGGCAAACAGAATGCGTCGCTTCGGGAAACGGTCGGCGATCATCCCCCCCATGGGCGCAAGCAGCGCGAGGGGAGCGAACTGCAACCCTGTCACGATCCCCAACGCGACGGGTGCCGCCACAGACGTGTGGGGGGCCAGAACGGTCAGGACCAGCCAGTCCTGGGCAACCCGGCCCATCCAGGTCCCGGTGTTCGAGATGAGGGCGCCCGCGGCGAAGAGGCGGTAGTTGTAGATCGACAAGGAGGCGAACGTGGGGCTCATTCGCTGGCTACCCGGGTGAGGATCGCGGTCGCTTTGATCAGGACCTCACGCTCNTCGGCGGTAATCCCCTTGAGCCTGCTCGCCATCCAGGCATCGCGCTTGCGGCGGGTCTCCCTGAGCAGCGACGCTCCCTCGGGCGTCAGCGAGATGAAGACCTGGCGCCCATCCAGCGGGTCGTCCTGGCGGGTGACAAGTCCACGCTCAACCAGCGTCGCCACCGTGCGGGTCATGCTCGGGGGACTCACGCGTTCGATCTCGGCGAGCTCGCGAGGTGTCAACGCGGTCTTGTCGAGCCGCGCCATGACGCTGAGCTGGTGGGGCGCCACAACCTGAGTGCTCTCGAACCGAACGCGTCGGCTGATTCGCATGCACGCCAGGCGAAGGTCGTTCGCGAGGTGTGCAAGCGACATCGATGGTGCGGGCGACTTTGATCGCACCGGCGATGTTGTTGGCGCCGGCTGTGGTGTTCGCATGCTGGGTGTCATGAGCTCCGTTCGGTCTACTTAGCCTAACTCATTACCCAGGCTAAGTATTCCGAATTCCACAGAACTCGCGTGCCAACCCGCGTGCCAACCTGAAGGTCAGCCGACGCCGAGAACGTTCTTGATCGGGTCGATTGCGAAGTACACGACGAACAGGCCGGCGATCCCCCACATCAGCGGGTGAATCAACGAGGACTTGCCGCGCACGACCTTGATCAGCACGTACACGACGAAGCCCGCTCCGATACCGGCCGTGATCGAGTAGGTGAACGGCATCAGGACGATGGTCAGGAAGGCCGGGATCGCGATCTCCAAGTCGTCCCACTCGATGTTCTTGACCTGCTGCATCATCAGGAAGCCGACCACCACGAGGGCCGGAGTCGCGGCCTCGTAGGGAACCACCGCAACAAGCGGAGCCAGGAACGTGGCGAGAAGGAAGAGCAGGCCGGTCACGACCGAGGCGAGGCCCGTGCGNGCGCCCTCGCCAACTCCCGCGGCNGACTCGATGTATGCCGTGTTGCTGCTGACGCCGCTCGCGCCACCGGCGGCAGCGGCCAAGGAGTCGACGATGAGGATCTTCTGGGAGTTCGGCGGGTTGCCTTCCTTGTCGAGCAGGCCGGCCTCGGCGCCGATGGCGACCATCGTGCCCATCGTGTCGAAGAAGTCGGCGAGCATGAGCGTGAAGACGAGCAGGATCGCCGACACCGCCCCGATCTTGCTGAAGGAGCCCAGCAGCGAGAAGTGCCCCAGCAGGCCGAAGTCGGGAACGTCCACAAACGTTGAGGGGAGCTTCGGAACGTTCAGGCCCCAGCCCGTGGGGTTGACCAGCTTGCCTGCGTTGTCGAGCTGGCCGCCGATCTTGCCAATGGCCTCGACGACGATGGCCAGCAGGGTGGCGCCGATGATGCCGATGAGGATCGCNCCCTTCACCTTCTTGACCAGCATGACAATGATCGCGACCAGTCCGATGACGAAGATGAGCATCGGCCAGCCAGCCAGGAAGCCGCCGACTCCGAGCTCGACGGGAACCGGACCGGCGGCCGGCTTGCGGACAATGCCAGAGTCGACGAGGCCGATGATCGTGATGAACAGGCCGATGCCCACGCTGATGGCGATCTTCAGCTGCGCTGGGATGGCCTGGAGAACGGCCTTGCGGAAGCCGGTCAGCACCAGGACCGTGATGATGAGCCCCTCGAGGACGACCAGCCCCATGGCGTCCGCCCAGGTCATGCCCGGCAGCTTGGCGATCCCGAAGGTCACGAACGCGTTGAGGCCCAGACCCGTCGCNAGCGCAAGCGGGTAGTTGGCCACGACCCCCATGAGCAGGGTCATCACACCGGCCACCAGTGCCGTCGCCGCGGCCACCATCGCAAGGTTGGGGTGGCCACCACCACCGAGAAAGCCCCCGGTCGCGTCGGCCTGGGTGCCGATGATCAGGGGGTTGAGGACGACGATGTAGGCCATGGTGAAGAACGTGGCGAAGCCGCCGCGGATCTCCCGGGCGGGCGTCGAGCCGCGTTGGGTGATCTGGAAGAACGAGTCGAGCGCGCCGCGCGCGCCGGCGGTCTTCTTGGGAGTAGCAGTCGATGGCATGGCGCTCAGCGTAGAGCGTCCACGGCCTTTCTTCGCGCTGGGACACATAGGCTTGCCGACGTGAGTCATCCAGAGCCGGAGCCGATCGCCATCGACACCATCAAAGTGATCGAGATCGGCATCGCACTCTGGGGTCTTGCGCTCGTTGTCATCATGGTCCTGTCCCCACTACATCTTGGCGACAGGCATTGGTGGCCGTGGGCCTGCGTCTCCGGCATCGTGGGTGGCGGGCTCGCGCTCTGGTACGTCCGGCGCGGCCGCGGAAACGCAGCAGCCGCACTTCGCTCGCGCACCCCCTGACCCGGCGTTGTCCAAGCCTCGTGGGGAGGCCGGAAACGTGAACGCAAGCGCTACCAGCGGTATTCGACGCCGGTCAGGTCCTCACTGACCTGCCAGAGTCGCGCGGCAAGCTCCTGGTCCTGGGCCAGCGCGCTGCGTCGTGCCGGGCCCACGGGCCCTCGAATCTCTCGCAGCCACGTTGGCCCTGTGTACGAGCCGGGTGCGGCCGCGGACGCCGCGTAGAGGGAAGGGTTGGCCCCCGCGGCAGCGGACTGGAAGATGACCCGCATCACCCACGGTGCCGCAAGACGCACCACCGGGTTGGCGCCCATGCCCTGAGGGCTCGTCGCCAGACCGGTCGCCGACACTCCCGGGTGGGCCATGGTCGACGTCAATGCGGGGCCGTGGGCCGCGGCGCGCCGCTGGAGCTCGGCTCCAAAGAGGAGGTTGGCCAGCTTCGAGTTTCCATAGGCGCGCTCGGGCTGATAGGTCTGCGCAGGGTTTCCGTCGAGCAGGTCCGCACTGCCGCGGTGATGGGCGATCGAGGCCACTGTGACGACGCGGGGCAGGGAGCCTG
>JGI24130J36418_10000615_pt1 | contig 11953 bp, 9 predicted proteins | sample BarGraNGADG00212_FD_36418 | JGI IMG/M metagenome (IMG submission 36418)
TCTTTTCTTTCCGCCGTGGCCGTCATCGGCGGGAGCGAGCCGGTGCCGATCGTCGCCGTCGCAGCTTCGCTGAAGCGGAGCACCGGCCAGCTCGATGTGGCCCGCAACCGCCTCGTGTATCAACACGGCTTGCTGCGATCGCCGGGACGGGGTCAGGTCCAGTTCCACAGTCACCAGTTCGGGGACTGGGTTTCGGAGAACCACGCCGTGGTGGCCAGTCCCATTCGCCCCAACACCCGCCAACAGGCCCAAAACATCAAGGCCATCCGTGCCCGGCCCCAGCCTGGGCGGGGATTCGAGCGGTAGCCATGTCCGAACTCGATGGCATCGCCGGCCTTGAACAACAACACGAACTCCACCTGGCCCTCGCCCGGCGCAGCCGAGCGGATGCCGAGCTGGCTGCCGCCGGGGGGGACCACGCCAACGCCGACCAGGCCCTGGCCGACGCCGCACGCTACGAGGCGTTGGCAGTAGAAGACGAGCGCAAACTGCACGCGCTCAAAGATCGCCAGCGAAACGCGATCGGCCAGGTCAAGGCGAACCACCAACCCTTCTCACCCGACTTCACTCGCTAGTTCAAGGGAGCCCACCATGATTGAAGAACACCTTGACCCGACAGCCGAGGCCCACGCCCACATCAGCAACTTGCTCCGGACGTTGGTAACGTCCGCCGCCGGCATGGCCGAGAAGCGGGTCCAGCGACGCGAGGCCGAGCAGCGGGCGGCCGCCAATCAATCGGCCCAGATTCGCCAGGCCATGGAGGACCGTCTTCGGTCCGAGCGACAAACCGCCCAGCTCGTGTACGAGCGGGTTCACCAAGACCGCTGGTGGGACAAGGCATCGCCAGAAGGTGTCGCCACCGCTGTCGAAGCGGCGGGGACCTGGGCGACCAGCGACCCGAAGGCAGCCAACGCCCTGGATCGCATCGGCCATGAACTCGAAAGGCGCTACGGGATCGACCTAGAGGATCTCTACCGGCACACGGAGGCGGGCACCGTCCCAGCAGCCGTAGCCGGGCGAGTCAAGGCACAGCAGGCTTCCCAGGGGGAGGTAGCCGAAGCGGCAAGAAAGCCATGGGAGGCGGAAGTGCTCAGCATCGCTGGGGAGGGTGTCGGCGCTCAGATTCTGGCCTCGGATGGATGGACCACGTTGCAATCCCGTCTGACCGAGATCGACGGGAACGGCGGCGATGGTGTCGGTCGACTGCGGGACGCAGTCTCCCAACGGGAGCTGGACACCGCCCAGGACAAAGGCACCACCTTGGTATGGCGCTTAAAGGATGGCGCCGACCGGTCCGCTCAGGCTCCGAGGGCGAGCCGGGCCGGGAGGCAGACAGCCAAGGGATCACGCCCCCCTGGGAAGCAAACCAAGCCGGAGGCGGCGAGGGACCGGTTCGTCAAGAAGACGATCATCGATCGTCCTCGGGGTACCGGCCCGGATCCCACCCTGGGCCGATGATCGAGCCGAAGTGATGGGCGGCAGGCGTCACTTCGGGCACGGGGTGGCGCCGGCGTAATCGCCGGCAATAACGGTGGCGATCGTGGAGACGACGATGGGGTTGGCAGTGACGACATATTGACCTGCACTTCGCTCTGTCTGGTCCGAGCTGGCGATTGACCGGATCCACTTGAGATGATCCACGTCGTCGGCGCTCTCGCCGCTCCGTACGCAGTGTTTTTGACCAGTTAGCGCTCAGGAGGACAAGAAAGCTAACTGCCGCCTGAACCCGGTTCTCTCGTGGTCGTTGAGGTTTTACTGATCAATCTGTTGGATGGTCTCGACGGCATCCATCAATTTATTGGGGACACCCGCAGGGCCCTGAATGACGGTCCATAAGGGGAACGGCCAGAGGGGCAGGCAGATCTGCCCGAGCCCGATCTTCGCGCGTCGTCGCAAGGGGATCCCCTGCGGGCACCCGGGCAATGCCCTGAAAGATGAGCTGGGCAGTGCCACAAGCCGTTCCCCATATGGGACGCCCGGCTGACCCGCGTCGGCCGACCTCGTGGGCACGCGATAACCGTCGTTCGGAGCGGCGGCCAGGTCAGTGAGTCGTCGGCGTTCGGTGCGCCGTTCTGTTCGCCAACTTCCCTCAACAGCGCCTCGGAAGCGCTGCTCGCGATCGCGCCAGGGACGACGTCGAGTCGTCCGATACGCTGCGTATCGATAGCGGGGGGACGAACGATGTCGACGTACCGGACTCACGGAAGGGCGACGGGATGGATGCTTTCGAAGAGCTCGTGGCTGGGCTGCTCCGCCGCGAAGGCTACTGGACCCATCAGAGTTACAAGGTCGTGCTGTCGAAGCAAGACAAGGTCAGCATCGGCAAGCCGTCGCTGCCTCGGATCGAGATCGATATTCTCGGATACAAGGCTTCCTCCAACACGCTGCTCTGGGTCGAGTGCAAGTCGTACCTTGATTCGGGTGGAGTGAGTTTGAGCAACTTCGACGCCGAAAACGGTCGGTACAAGGTTTTCGCGAACAAAGAGTTGCGGTCAGTCGCCACCAAGCAACTGATCTCTCAGGCCACCAAGAGCGGGCTCGCGCTAGGTCAACCCAAAGTGGAGTATTGGCTCGTGGCGGGTCACATTGCTCCTCAATCTCAATCGGGACTACAGGAGCGGTTTGATACCGAAGGTTGGAAATTGCGGACTGACGAATGGATTGTGAGCCACCTGAAGGCGATGGCGGGCGATGCGTACGAAGATGACGTCGCGATGATTGTGGCGAAGCTATCCCGCACGGTGTAGATCGCGGCGTGCCATATAGCGCCAGGAGTGGGATGCACCGAATGCTCAGCCAAGAGATTCCCCGGAGCCTGAGCGGGTCGCACCGGAATCGGCGTTCTGTCCTTGTCAGGTTCGGCTTACGGAACAGGGGGGTCCTCTATCTCTAGCCACGTTAGGACTTGCTGGGCGTGTTCGTTCGGCGGAAACACGGGGTAGAAAACGTGCTCGATCACCGCATCGCGAATGACCAGGGTCAGTCGCTTGAACAGAGTCACGCCGTCAGATTGGAACGTCGGTAGACCCAGCGCGTCCGCAATGCTCAGCTGAGTGTCGGAGAGCATCGGGAAAGGAAGTCGGAGTCGCTCGACGAGTTCGCGCTGGTAGTTACTGTCCTGGCTGGAGGCTCCAAAGACATGTGACAAGCCGGCCTCGAGCAAGTCCTGGTAATGATCCCGGAAGTCACACGCCTCGGTGGTGCACCCTCGTGCTCCTGGAATGTTGTCCCACCCCTGCGGAAGGTCAACATCGGGACGGCCGGTGAGCGGATACAGATAGAGCACAGTGCGTCCCCGCCCAAGCTTGTCGAGCATGATGGCCTCCCCGGACGTGGACGGCAAGGTCAGACTCGGGGCTGGTCGGCCGGGGAGGTGGTCGGCTGCACCATCGTCATCGGGGACTGGCAGGTCCGGGGGTAGTTGATTCAGGTCGGTCACGATCGTCCCATCGTCCCAGTATGCGAGACACTCTGTGACTGGTAGTCGGCTTGTCGCAATTGGTTGGTTAGCACCCCGATCCGCTCATTGAAATCGTCGATCGCAATGTGATACTTCCAGACAGCCGCATCGCGGGACGATCGAGTTACGGACGGGATGGCGCGAATTTCGCCAAGACCATCTCCGCGAGCGCAGTGACATCAACGGGGAGAGTTGTATCCACTCGTATGAGGCTTCCTAGCCCCATGGGCTGGTCGAACTCCGCGAGCAGTTCGGAGGCAAGCGTGGAGTCCACGTGAGCCGGGTGATGAGTGGGGTCAGCGGCGCGACTCTCGAATCTCTGTCTAGCCATATCGGATGGGCACCAGCAGTACACCTCGACGATTCGACTCACTTTCCGGGAGGTCGAACTGGTAGTGCCAATCCTGAGCATTGACCATGGCCTTAGGGTACGCCGGGTCCGGAGCAAGGTGGCGGAAGCTCCCCGTAGCAGGCGCCTGCGCCTAATCTGATGCAGCAATGACCCCTGACGACTACCTGGGACCCGAGGCGGTTTCACGGCTGGTGATCGACGCCATGCTCACGGCGTCAGGGTGGGTGGTCCAGGATTTCAAGAAGATCGCATTAGGGGTGGTAAGAGGAGTCGCCGTCGGCCTGCCAGCCGTGGCGGTTCTCAACTTTTTTGGCCTGAAAAGTAGAGTCGACGCAGCGACTGTGCGCATCTACCCCGGAGGTAGTTCCTTGTGACCACCATCCACGACATCCTCGCCGAGCTTCGAGCGTCTTCCTCTGATGAGCGCGACAAGGGGGACAAGTTCGAGCACCTGATGGCCGCCTACCTGCGTACCGATCCGCTTTACGCCGATCGATACGCCAACATCTGGCGCTGGACTGACTGGCCCGGCCGGGAGAGCAAAGCCGACACCGGCATCGACCTGGTGGCCGAGGAACGAGACGGGGCCGGTCTCTGTGCCATCCAATGCAAGTTCTACGACCCCACCCATTCGTTGCAGAAATCGGACATTGATTCGTTCTTTACCGCGTCGGGGAAGCTCGGCTTCACTTCTCGCATGGTCATCTCCACCACCGACCACTGGGGGAAAAACGCTGAAGATGCGTTGGAGAACCAACAGATCCCGGTCATCAGACTGCGGGTCCAAGACCTCGATTCGAGTCCGGTCGACTGGTCACAGTTCAGCCTGGCCAAGCCCGACCAGATCGAGCTGCTGCCGAAGAAGCAACTCCGACCCCACCAGCTCGTTGCATTGGAAAAGGTGAAAACCGGGCTTGTGGCCGGTGACCGAGGCAAGCTGATCATGGCCTGCGGCACAGGGAAGACTTTTACCGCACTCCGTATCGCCGAGGACCTGGTGCCACTTGGCGGTACAGCTCTTTTTCTGGTGCCGTCAATCTCGCTCATCTCTCAATCGCTGAAGGAGTGGTCGTCGGAGGCGACCAACCCGCTCCGTCTCTTTGCCGTGTGCTCGGACCCCAGGGCGGGCAAGCGAACGGCCAGTGAGGACATCGGTGCCTACGACCTGGCCTTCCCGGCCTCGACCGACCCGACCAGATTGATCGAACGGGTCTCTGCGTCCAACGGCAAAGACGCTCGCACCATCATCTTCTCCACCTACCAGTCCATCGGGGTGATCTCCGAGGCCCAAACAAAGGGGCTCGCCGAGTTCGACCTGATCATCTGCGACGAAGCGCACCGCACCACCGGGGTCACCATCGCCGCCGAGGACGAGTCCAACTTCGTGAGAGTCCACGACCAGGGGTTCCTGCAGGCGAAGAAGCGGCTGTACATGACGGCCACCCCCCGCATCTACGACGATAACTCCAAGTCGAAGGCCGCCGAAGGTGACGCCACCTTGACCTCGATGGACGACGAGTCGATCTACGGACCGGAACTCCACCGGCTCGGCTTCGGCGAGGCAGTCGGTGCGGGACTGCTCTCCGACTACAAGGTGCTGGTGTTGGCAGTCGAGGAGAGCCAAGTCTCCAAAGTGTTCCAGTCCCAACTGGCCAGTGCCGACCACGAGCTGAACCTGGACGATGCCGCGAAGATCGTCGGCTGTTGGAATGGGCTGTCCAAACGCGGCGTAACCGAAGACACCTTCACCACTGACGACCACCCGATGCGCCGGGCGGTGGCGTTCTCGCGCTCGATCAAGGACTCGAAGCGAATCACCGACCTGTTCACTGAGATCGTCGATCAGTATGCCGAGGTAAGCGGAGATAGTGAGCTGCTCCGTTGCCAAGTCGAGCACGTCGACGGCACCTACAATGCCCTCCGCCGCAATGAGAAGCTCGACTGGCTGAAAGAGGACACCGGCGACGATGGTCTGTGTCGGGTGCTTTCAAACGTCCGGTGCCTGTCAGAGGGTGTGGACGTGCCCGCCCTCGACGCCGTGATGTTCCTCAACCCCCGAAACTCTCAGGTTGATGTGGTCCAGTCGGTCGGGCGGGTGATGAGGAAGGCGGAGAACAAGCAGTACGGCTACGTGATCCTCCCCATCGGCATTCCAACTGACATGACCCCTGAAGAGGCCCTGAAGGACAACCAGAAGTACAAGGTGGTTTGGCAGGTGCTCCAAGCCCTCCGAGCGCACGACGACCGGTTCAACGCCCTGGTCAACAAGATCGAACTGAACAAGAAGGCGAACGACCAGCTTCAGGTCATCGGCGTCGGCGGGTGGGACGCCGACTCGGGCGGCAGCAACACGGCGACTGGTGCCGTCAAGGCTTACCAAGGGGTTCTGAACCTCGACGCCATCGAGGAGTGGCGTGAGGCCATCTACGCCAAGATCGTCCAGAAGGTCGGTGACCGCCGGTACTGGGAGGACTGGGCAGCCAACGTTGCCGACATCGCCGGGCGACATACCATCCGGATCAAGGCGTTGCTGTCCAACCCGGACTCGGAGATCGCCAAGACCTTCGCGGACTTTGTGGTCGGGCTACAGGGAAACCTGAACGACTCGATCAACCGGGACGACGCCATTGACATGTTGTCCCAACACCTCATCACCAAACCTGTGTTCGACGCGCTGTTCGAGGACTACTCGTTCGCCGCCCACAATCCGGTGTCGGTCGTGATGCAAGAAATGGTCGATGCCCTCGACGAGCACAATCTCGACGAGGAGACCGAATCACTTGACAAGTTCTACGAGAGCGTTCGTCTTCGGGCCGAAGGGATTGACAACGCCGAGGGCCGTCAACGAATCATCACCGAGCTCTATGAGCGGTTCTTCAAAACCGCCTTCCCGAAGATCACCGATGCCCTCGGGATCGTCTACACGCCGATCGAGATCGTGGACTTCATCATCCACAGCGTCGAGGCAGCCCTGAAATCGGAGTTCGGAGCCTCATTGAATGACAAGGGCGTCCACGTCCTCGACCCCTTCACCGGGACGGGGACCTTTATGGTTCGGCTGTTGCAAAGCGGTATCCTCACGCCCGACAACCTGGCCCGCAAGTACGCGAGCGAGCTGCACGCCAACGAGATCATTCTTCTGGCGTATTACATCGCGGCGATCAATATCGAAGCGACGTTCCACGACATTGCCAGTGGTGAGTACCACCCGTTCGAGGGAATCGTGCTCACCGACACGTTCCAGATGTCAGAGGACGGCGACCCCATGGACGAGGTGTTCTTCCCCCAGAACAATGTTCGGGTAGTACGTCAGAAGGAAACCGATATCCGGGTGATCATCGGCAACCCGCCGTACTCGGCTGGACAGGGGTCAGAGAACGACGACAACAAGAACATGGCCTATCCGACACTGGACGGGAAGATCCGAGACACCTATGCGGCCCGGTCGACAGCAACAAACAAGAACGGGCTTTACGACTCCTACATCCGGGCCTTCCGGTGGGCATCAGATCGGGTCCGCGACCAGGGGATGGTCTGCTTCGTCTCCAACGGATCCTTCATTGACAGCGGATCGGCCGACGGCTTCCGCAAAACCCTGGTCGACGAGTTCAGTGCCATCTACTGCTTCAACCTTCGAGGGAACCAACGAACGTCAGGTGAGACTTCGCGGCGAGAGGGCGGAAAGATCTTCGGCGCCGGCAGCCGCACCCCGGTGGCGATCACGCTGTTGGTGAAGAACCCCGAGCATTCTGGACCGTGCCGTCTCCACTACCGCGACATCGGCGATTACTTGAGCCAGGCCGAAAAGCTTGCCATTGTCGCCGATCACCGCGATATCACGGAAGTCCCATGGGACCCCATCACACCTGACGATTCCGGCGATTGGATCAACCATCGCGATCCTGTCTTCGGCTCATATCAGCCGCTGGGTGACAAAAGAGACTCCGTGGCCGATCCGATGTTCGGGATCTATTCCATGGGTGTCAAGACCAACCGCGACGCTTGGGCATACAACTTCTCTCGCCCAGAGCTGCTCGCCTCAATGTCTCGCACCATCGACTTCTTCAACCAGCAACGCCAACAGTTCACCGACTGGGCGGACAAAGGTGGCGGCAGCTCGGGAGATGTCGAGCATTTCATCGATCGCGATGCGACGAAGATCAGTTGGACAGTCAATATCAAAGATGACCTTCGGAAGGGCAAGCACGCGTCCTTCGATCCTGAGCGTGGCGTGCCCAGTATGTATCGACCGTTCTGCAAGCAATGGCTCTACTTCGACAGGCAGTGGAACGAAAGGGTGTACCAGATCCCGAAGTTGTTCCCAACGCCGGAGCACCGGAACCTGGTCATTGCAGTGTCCGGAGTCGGATCGGGGAATTTCTATTCCGTGATGATGGCCGACATCCTCCCGAACCTCAACATGATGGGGGTTGGCGCGGCGCAGAATTTCCCCCGCTACCTCTACGACGAAGGCGAGCCCGGCGACTCGATGTTTGCCTCCATCGGAGCCGACGACGGCTTACATCGCCGGGATGCCATTACCGACACCACGCTCCACTGCTATCAGACACGCTACGAGTCGGAACTCACCAAGGAGGACATCTTCTACTATGTTTACGGCCTGCTTCACTCTCCCGAGTACCAGACTCGCTTCGCTGCTGATCTAGGAAAGATGATCCCTCGCATCCCTATGGTCGCCGACTTCGACGCATTTTCGACGGCGGGTCACAAACTCGCCGCCGTCCACCTTGGCTACGAAACCACCGACCCGTGGTCGCTCGACGGTCTGCCCGACAGCTCGGCCGACCCTGCCGACCTGAAGGTCGCAAAGATGAAGTTTCCGAAGATCGGCAAGGCAGTCGACAAGTCGAGGATCATCTTCAACTCCCATGTCACTCTCACCGGAATCCCCGAAGAGGCCTATGGCTACGAGGTGAACGGCAAGTCGGCCATCGAGTGGATTATGGACCGTTACGAAGTGAAGGCCGACAAGGCTTCGGGCATCGCGAACGACCCTAACCTCTGGTCCGACGACCCTCGCTACGTAGTCGACCTGGTGGCCCGCATCGTCCGGGTGTCCATGGAGACGGTCGAGATTGTCAAAGGGCTTCCGGGAGGGCCGTCTCCTTCGTGAGAAGCGTCCACGTTCCATGCTGTCCCTCGATCTTCCCCACGTTCTCCAACCAGCCCAACCGAGACTGCACTTGGGTATCAGTTTCCCACGACACGCCTAGCGCGTTCCGCAGGTGGTCGAGAAGTTCGGTCGTGGTCTTGGGGCCGGTTCCGAGTGTCTCGATAAGTTCATCGAATCCGGCGACGTTGTTGCGAGCAATAGCCAGGAGGGCTTCCGACGACGGGTCTTCGAGGTAGGTGGCACCAGTCGCAGTTACAGTAATCTGCTCACCCTGCGTCTCAATGAGGTTGAACGGTCTGAGAACAGCGTTCAGATATGAACGGGCGACCTTCAGACTGGATACCGTTTCAAAGTGCCCGACTACCCACTCTGTGGCTTGATCAAGCGTTGGGGCGGTCTTGGCAATGTACGTCAGAATTGTCTCAAGGGCGGACATCCAGGCATGGCGACCGCCCGGCAAGGGCCAGATCGCTAGTGCCTTTGATCCCATGTAGTGGTTGGCGATGGGTGGGCCGTGATGGGCATCTGAGGTAGCGATATCCTCCACAGCTTCCGTCTCAGTCAAGGCGAGGCTTTCTTCGTCCAGTTCGAGGAGTTCCCAGGACTTGCTGCTCACTCCGATCTCATTCTCGATCAAGAGGCTGAGAAGCTGATCTCCGCTCAGCAACGTGATGGGGGTCTTGTCGGGCGCAGCCGCTTCTTGTCGAGCATCTGGCGTGAAATCCGAAAGGGTGATGATCAACCCTCGTTCGTGCGGCCCAAGACCGCCCCGAAGTTCACGGACAGTCCTCCCAGCGATGTTCTTGGCCCATCTCTTCACTTGGACCGCTGTCTTTACGTCGGTGACGCCCCCAACCGTTAGGGTCGCCCGCACATCGATCCCGCCATCGCCCGAGTATTTGGTGACCAAGACATCCTCGAAGCCCAGGCGTGCGAGGAGCATTCCGATGAGATGCTCAAACGCCTGAGGATCAAGTTCGGAGAGTATGCCACGCAGCTTGGTGCGGACCTTCTCGTTGTGTTGTGAAATCGCACCGCCGAGAGGGTCCATCGGGGTTGCCAGGCTAAACAGCCCCCGCCCGAATTGCCGGAAGCGTTGCGGCTTCCCTGACCCCGCTCGCCGCTTGATGTCCGAATACAACTGAGCGCCCATCGTCGCATCCGGGGTCAGCCCCTGGGATGCAATCAACCGGTCTTGTTGGGCCAACTCGGTGATCTTCCGAAAATGGAGCGGGGCACCGGGCGAATGACTACGAAGAACCTCTTCCGCCGCCTGAAGAAACGTCAACTGTCCGTTCGCCACGATTCATCAGCCTATGTCCCTCTGCTGTGGCTAACGTGATCAAGCAGCCCTGGCCCCGAGATGCCGATAGATGGTGGCCACGCTGACATCGAGCATCTCGGCAATTTCGGCCACTGTGTGCTGCCGGGAGTCGTAGAGCTTGCGGGCTTTGTCGATCTTCTTGGCATTCATGACGGATGGACGACCGCCGACCCGACCCCGTGCCCTGGCAGCAGCGAGGCCAGCCATGGTGCGCTCTTTGATCAGATCCCGCTCGAACTCGGCCAACGCTCCCATGATCGAAAAGAAGAGCTTCCCGTTGGCGGTGGTGGTGTCGATGGACTCGCTCAGGCTGCGGAAGCCCACCCCACGGTCAGCCAAGTCCTCCACAAGCGCAATCAAGTTCTTCAGCGAACGGCCCAGCCTGTCGAGCCGCCACACCACGACCACGTCCCCGGGTCGAAGCTGGTCGAGCATCCTGTCCAACTCTGGACGGCTCGCCTTGCTCCCCGAAGCATGGTCGGTGAACGCCTTGAGGCAACCCGCCTTCTTCAGTGCGTCCACCTGAAGCGAGGCGTTTTGATCGTCAGTGCTAACCCTTGCGTAGCCAATCAGCGTCTTGTTCACGAACTCAGCCTATCAAAATTCGACCTATCCATCAAGTAATGAGAGGTTGTTTGTGAGATGCGTTATGCGATAAACGCTCAGGCACAATGAAGTTGACTCAGCGACCGCTACACGATGACTCGCACAATCGACCGTTTGTGACTTGCCGAGTGGCGCAGCCCTCATCGCCCAGGGGGCGTCCGTGTGTTGCTTCCAAGGATCTGGCAGACTTTCGCAGCCATAGCGGGGCGGTCCTGTTATGGCTGCGGATAGGGGGATCAGTGAGCGACACTTCACAAGGGCCCGGTTGGTGGCTGGCATCGGACGGGAAGTGGTACGCCCCGCAACCTCCGGAAGCTGGCGCACCGGCACCTGCTGCGCAGACCCCGCCGATGGATGCGAAGGCAGCTAAGGCTGCGGCCAAGAGTGCTCAGGCACACGCCAAGGCGCTGCGGCCTTGGTACAAGAAGAAGCGCTTCATTGGCCTGGGTTTGATTGCAATCATCGTCATCATTATCATCGCTGCAAATGCGGGCGGGAAGAAGACTGACAATGCTTCTTCCTCTGGCGGGTCGACCACGGCCACCACTGCCGGGGGCAATAAGTCGCCGTCCGGATGCGTCGCAAATCCGCCCTCGTATCCGGACAAGCAGTCAACTGACTGTGTTGCACTGCCAGACAACTCGGTGGCCATCGCCAACACCAAGGTGACCGCAACCTGGTCACGACTACAGGACTCGTTTCAGCAGAACGTCATCTGTGGTGCAGTGACCATCAAGAACAACAACAGCTCAACGATCTCCTACAACGAGTTCGACTGGAAGCTGCAGACGCCGTCTGGAACTGTTCTCGATACGACGGTTGCGGCCTCAAACGCACTGAACAGCGGGGACCTCGTGGGTGGCGGAACGGCCACCGGCAATGTCTGCTTCACCGACCCAGGGACCTCCGGTTCATATGTCGGGATCTACAAGCCGGACGCGTTCAATGCCACTCGGGGGATTTGGCTGTTCCCACTCACCTAGTGTCCTGAGTCGCTAATCCGCGTCAGATATCCACTGAGGGAGTCGAGGATCTCGTCGGCGGTCTTGTGCCAGACGTAGGGGCGGGGATCCTCGT
>JGI24130J36418_10000618_pt1 | contig 11926 bp, 13 predicted proteins | sample BarGraNGADG00212_FD_36418 | JGI IMG/M metagenome (IMG submission 36418)
TCCAGGGCATGCAGCAGCGTTGCGCGGGCGTGCTCGGACCAAATCCGGTCGTCGGCGGCGACGGCCTCGACATAAGACACGCCAGCCAGTCCGCTGCGGGCGGTGGGCCTGAGCACGGCCGGGTTGGTGACCACGTCGGCCAGGCACGTCGTACCGGTGGTAAGCGCGAGGTGGATGCCCCGACGGGCGCTGGCCTGCCAGGCGGTGTCGTCGAAGGTCTGCCGCCGCGCGCTCAGGGTGACTATCCACCTCGGGAACGGCAGTCCGCTGGTCGCCAGGTCGGCAAAGTCGGTGTACTGCAGGTGGGCGTGGGCGTTGACCAGGCCAGGGGTCAGGATGCCCGGCCAGCGACGGCCCTTTGCTGCGGGGTAGGCCGCTTGCAGGTCCGCACGGGGCCCGACCGCGGCAATCCGCTCCCCCTCGACGGCGACGGCGCCGTCGAGGATCGGTCCCGCGCAGATGGGCAGCACCACCGGCGCGGTGTGCACGGTGACCACGGTCACCATCCTGCCGGTGGGTGGGCTCCAACCGGCCGCCGACCACCGAAGCCGACCACCGAAGCCGACCACGACGGCCGACCACGACGCCGACCACGAACTTGTGCGTCGAAAGGAGTCGCGGGCGGCTCGTTCTGCAGCACAAGTTTCGTCCACAGCCCGGCGCGGAGGTCTGCCGGCTGTGGACAGCGAGCTGGGTGCCCTGGCGACGCCGCCACGATGTGCTCATGGCGATCGNCGTGCTCGACGCAGCTGCGGAATGGCGCGCCCCGCTGATCGCGTTGGCCGAGAGCCAGGACGACGTGGTGTCGCGCCGCCAGCTGGCCAGGCTGGACGTGAGTCGCCACCAAGTCAGCAGCCGAGTCCGNTGCCACCGCTGGCAGTTCGCGGGTCACCAGGTCGTCGTNCTGCACCCGGGTCCACTGACCGCTCGTCAGCGGCGGTGGGCGGCCGTCCTGAGCTTCCCCGGACTCGCCGCGCTCGCCGGTCTGACAGCAGCGATCGAGCACGGCCTCACCGGCTTCGAATCCGAGGCCATCCACGTGGTCGTCCGCGCGGGGACGCGGGTAGCCACGCTGCCCGGGTTGATCGTGCACCTGTCTCGGCGGTTCGCTCCGGGCGACCTGCACCCCACCCGGAAGCCGCCGCAGGTACGCGTAGACCGGGCGCTGGTCGATGCGGCCGCCTGGTCGGCAACCCCGCGGCGCGCCTGCGCCATCCTCGCCGCGGCCGTGCAGCAGCGGCTGACGACGGTGCCACGGCTGGCGGACCAGCTGGACCGAGCGGGCCAGATTCGGCACTGCGCGGTGCTCGCCGCCGTACTGCGGGACATCGACGGGGGCAGCCAATCGCTGGCCGAGATCGACTTCTACCGGTTGTGCCGGCGCTTCCGGCTGCCACCGCCGCAGCGGCAGCGCCTGCGGGTGGACGCGCGCGGACGACGCCGCTACCTCGACGCTGACTTCGGCAACGTCGTCGTAGAGGTCGACGGGGCGCTGCACCTGCGCCCCCCTCGACTGGTGGGCCGACATGGCGCGGCAGAACGAGCTGGCGATCGACGGCCGGCGCGTCCTGCGCTTCCCCAGCTTGGTGATCAGGNCGCAGCCGCAGGTGGTGGCGGAGCAGCTGCGTCGGGCGCTGCCGGCGAGCTGACGAGGCGGCGGCAGTACGTCGCGACTTGTGCGTCGAAACGAGCCGCGGGCGGCTCGTTCTGCCGCACAACTTGTGGGCACGTGGGCGGAGGCGGCCCGGCNCAGGCGCGCCTCGGTNAGGCGGGTTGCAGGTCCAGGGCGGTCGAGGAGAAGTGCGAGACCACCTTGTCGTCAACCGGGTCGTTCGCCGGGTCGTCGTGGACAACGAGATGCCGGTAGAGCGTGTCGCGCTGCGCCGGGATGCGCCCCGCCGTCCGGATCAGGTGGATCAGCTCCAGCCGGTTCGAACGGTGCCGGGCGCCGGCGGAGGAGACGACGTTCTCCTCGAGCATGACCGAACCGAGGTCGTCGGCGCCCATATGCAGGCTCAGCTGGCCGGCCTCCTTGCCGGTGGTCAGCCAGGAGCCTTGGATGTGCGCGACGTTGTCGAAGAACAGCCGGGCGACGGCGACCAACCGCAGGTACTCGAGCACGCTGGCCTGGGTCCGCCCGCGCAGGTGGTTGTTCTCCGGCTGGTAGGTCCACGGGATGAAGGCGCGGAAGCCGCCGGTGCGGTCCTGCACGTCGCGGATCATCCGCAGGTGTTCGATCCGCTCGGCGTTGGTCTCACCGGTGCCCATCATGAACGTCGCGGTCGACTCGACCCCGAGCCCATGCGCGGTCTCCATGATCTCCAGCCAGCGATCGCCGGACTCCTTCAGCGGCGCGATCGCTGTGCGCGGCCGGGCGACCAGGATCTCCGCACCTGCGCCGGCGAAGGANTCCAGCCCGGCCGCGCGAATCCGCCGGATCGCCGCTTTGACCGGTACGCCGGACACCCCGGCCATGTGCGCCACCTCGGAGGCGCCCAGGGAGTGCAGGGTCAGCGACGGGTACGCCGCCTTGATCGCGGCGAACATGCGCTCGTAGTACTCGACCCCGAACTCGGGGTGGTGGCCGCCCTGCAGCATGATCTGCGTTGCGCCGAGCTCCACCGCCTCGCCGCAGCGGCGCAAGATCTCGTCGAGGTCGCGGACCCAGCCCTCTTCGGACTTCGGCGGCCGGTAGAAGGCGCAGAACTTGCACGCGGTGACGCAGACGTTGGTGTAGTTGATGTTGCGGTCGATCAGGTAGGTGGCGATGCCGTCGGGGTAGCGGCGGCGGCGGACGGCGTCTGCAGCCCGGCCCAGGGCGTGCAGCGGCGCGTCGGTGTAGAGCGCAAGGGCCTCGGCCGGGGTGATTCGGCCGCCGACGGCGGCGCGGTCGAGGACTGCCTGCAGGTCAGACGGCTGCTCCACCTCGGGCAACAAGACTTCCCCGTTTCCCCTACGACGTCGGTGGGCTCAGGGTAACCGGCCGACGTGCGCGCCGCCGACTGCGCTACACCTCGGCGAAGGCCATCTCCAGGTCGGCCGGGACCGCACCCCGGGCGCGCGCCCGGGCGGCGAACTCGCGCAGCCCGGCCTGCTGCCGCTGCCCCAACGAGAAGTCGAGCCGACGGAAGTACGCCGCCAGCGTGACCGCGTCGAAGGACTCCCAGCGCGCGGCCGCCGCCGCCACCTCGTCCACCCGCTGCACCGACAGGTCCCGGCTGTGCACGAATGCCCCGTGCACCTCCTTGACGATGGCGGGGTGAGCGAGCGCGAAATCCCGGCGTACCGCCCAGACGGCGAACACCATCGGCAGCCCGGACCACTCCCGCCAGGCGGTCCCGAGGTCGTGCACGTGCAAGCCGCGGGCCGGAGCCGAGTGCGTCGCCCGCAGGGCCGCGTCGCCGATCAGCACCGCCGCGGNCGCCTCCAGCATCATCGCGNCGAGGTCGGGCGGGCAGGTGAAGTACGACGGGTGAACGCCGACCCGGTCCTCGAGCAGCATCTGCGCCAGCAGCACGCTGGTTCGGGAGGTGGAGCCCAGGGCGACCCGGGCGCCGTCGAGGCGGTCCAGCGGCAGCTGGGACACCAGGTTGACCGAGCGCACCGGGCCGTCGCTGCCCACCGCCAGGTCGGGCAGCAGGAGTAGCTCGTCGGCGTGTCGGAGGTACTCGACCAGGCTGATCGGGCCGAGGTCCAGCTCGCCGCGCACGAGGGCGTCGCTCAGCCGGTCGGGCGTGTCCTTGGTCAGCTCGACGTCGAGCAGTGCGCCGGAGGTGACCAAGCCCCAGTACAGCGGCAGGCAGTTGAGGAACTGGATGTGCCCGACCCGCGGTCGCCCGTTGGTCCGCCCCGCCGACCGCCCCGCCGTCCGCCCCGTCGACTCCGCCGACTCCGCCGCCAAGGCCTCTACCGACACTGTCACCCGAGCAGCGTAAGTCGCGCTGCTGCGGGCGGCCGTCCGGCCACAGCGAGTACGGCGAGGGCGCCGACCAGCACGGCCGCGGTCAACGCGACGACGCCGCCCCAGCGCGCGTGCTGCCAGGCCAGGCCGGGCAGGAAGCCGGCGAGCGTCCCGGCGCCGTAGTAGCAGCTGAAGTAGATGCCGGCCGCGGCGCCCCGATCGGCCACCGAGCTCGCGGCCACTCCGAGCTGGGCGGCGGTCGATCCGGTGAACATCCCGACGGCCATCAGCGCCAACCCAAGGGCGATCACGGGAAGAGGGCCGGCGAGGGTGAGCCCCAGACCGGTGCCGGCCAGCGTGACCGCGCCGGCCAGCACCCGTCGCCAGCCGACCCGGTCCGCCAGCCGCCCAGCCGCCGGACCGACGGCCCCGAACACCCAGACGGCAAACACCAGGGCCGCGGCGGCGGTGCCCAGGCGGTACGGCGCCGCCTCCAGCCGGAAGGTCACATAGGAAAAGGCGCCGACGAAGGCGAAGAACAACCCGNCCCCACCCGCGGCGGCAGCCCACAGCCGGCTGTTGCGCAGCAGCCGACCGACCGCCCGGCGCCCGCTGCCATGTCTGGGCGGGGCCAGCTCCGGCAGGGTGCGGGCCATCACGATGCTCGCCGCCAACGGCAACACGGCGAGCCCGGCCAGCGCCCACCGCCAGCCAACCACGTTGGCCAGCGCTGCCGGCACGAGCCGGCCGATGAGGCCGCCGACCACCAGCGAGACCAGGTACCAGCCCATCGCCTGACCGCCGAGCTCGGGTGCATAGGCCTCGGCGACGTAGGCGACACCGACCGTGAGCAGCCCGGGCATGCACAACCCTTGTACTGCCCGCANNGCGAGGAGAACCGGAAAGCTCCGGGCCAGTGGCAGCGCCAGCGTGGGCAGNACGAGCAGCGAGCTGGCCAGGATCAACGAGCTGCGCCGACCGATGCGGTCCGACAGCGGTCCCCACAGCCAGGCCGCCACCGAGATGGCCGCGAGCAGCACCGAGATCGTTAGCCCGGCCTGCGCCGGGGACACGCGATACGCCTCACTCAGCAACGGCAGGATGGCCTGGGTCTCGTACATGGCCGCGAACATGCCGGTGGCGCCGAGCAAAAACCCGGCCATTCGCACCGGGGCCGACTGCGGTGGCGCGGCTGGTCGAGCCGTGGTCGCCGGCGTGGTCAGCAGCTCACCCCCCGGGAGGCGGCGGCGCGTCCTGATCCGACCGGCCAGGAGACGCCCGCCCGGTGACCCGGGCCACCTCTTGGGGCGTGGGCATCGCCTCGCGGCTGGCCCGGTGCCGGCGACGGGTGGCCAACCGCTGCTCCACGGTTTGGGCGAGGGCTTCGCGCTGCCGGCGCAGCAGGACGTAGCTGAGAGCCCCGCTGACCAGGGCCGCGATCAGCAGCGCCGGGTAGACCCCCAGCCGCAGCGCCCACAGCACGCCGAAGACAACCAGAAACACCGCGACCCGCAGGGCGGTGTAGACGACCACCCGCCGGCGTACCGCCGCCCGGCCGGACGCAGCCTCGTGGGCACCGCTTTCGACGCCCGCCGGCCGGGCGGTCATGCGCTGATCGGCTGCGGGACGTCGCGCCGGGCCCGGTCCGGACCGTCGTACGTCGTCAGCACCCGGTAGCGGGTGTCGCGTTCGACCGGGGTGAAGCCGGCGTCCCGGATCAGCGCGAGCAGGTCCTCGCGCGTCATCGTCGTCGGCGTACCGAAGCCGTCGGCGTCATGCGTGATCTTGTACTCCACGACCGACCCGTCGAGGTCGTCGGCGCCAAAGGACAGGCTCAGCGCCGCCGTGGTGAGCCCGTGCATGACCCAGAAGTTCTTGATGTGGTCGATGTTGTCGAACAGCAGCCGGGAGACGGCGAAGGTCTTGAGCACCTCGGCACCGGTTGCCATCGGCTGGGTCATCAGCCGGTTGCGCGGGTCACCGTCGGCGTCGTGCTGGAACCGCAGCGGGATGAAGACTACGAAGCCGCCGGTCTCGTCCTGCAGCTCGCGCAGCCGCAGCACGTGGTCGACCCGGTGGCGGGGATGCTCGATGTGCCCGTAGAGCATGGTGGCCGGGGTGCGCAGGCCCTTGCTGTGGGCCAGCCGGTGAATCCGCGACCAGTCCTCCCAGTGGGTCTGGTGGTCGACGATGTGCTGGCGGACCTCCCAGTCGAAGATCTCCGCGCCGCCACCGGTCAGCGACTCCAGGCCGGCATCGATCAACGTGTCCAGCACTTCGTTGGCCGACAGCTTGGAGATCCGCTCGAAGTAGTGGATCTCGGTGGCGGTGAACGCCTTGAGCGCCACGTTGGGCAGCGCGGCCTTCAGCTCGGCGAGCACCTTCGGGTAGTACTTCCACGGCAGCGTCGGGTGCAGGCCGTTGACGATGTGCAGCTCGGTGATCCCGCTGGGCTCCATCACCTTGGCCAGCCGGACGGCCTCCTCGATCCGCATCGTGTAGGCGTCCCTCTCCCCCGGCTTGCGCTGGAAGGAGCAGTAGGCGCAGGACGCGGTGCACACGTTGGTCAGGTTCAGGTGCCGGTTGACGTTGAACAACACCCGGTCGCCGTTGCGCTTGGTCCGGACGTGGTGCGCCAGCCCGCCCAGCCAGGCCAGGTCGTCGCTGTCGTAGAGCGCGACGCCGTCGGCGTAGGACAGCCGCTCCCCGGCGTACACCTTCTGTTCGAGCTCGCGCTGCAGACCTGCGTCCATGCCTGAGTAAGCCTCCACGTTCCGGGCGGTGCTGCCAGGGTACGCCGGGCGGGTCAGCCTGCCGCCGGACGCCGGGCGGCGCCCAGCTCTCCGGTCCAGCGGCGGAGCAGGTCGTGCTCGACACCGAGGACGTCGAGCACCTTGGCGGCGACGAAGTCCACCAGCTCCTGCAGCTGCGTCGGGCCGTGGTAGAAGCCCGGGCTCGCCGGCAGCACGGTGGCCCCGGCGTCGTGCAGTGCCAGCAGCTGCACGAGCACGCCCCGGGTCAGCGGGGTCTCTCGCGGTACGACGACCAGCGGCCGTCGCTCCTTCAGCGTCACGTCGGCGGCCCGCTGCAGCAGGTCCTTGGACAGCCCGATCGCGATCCCGGCGACCGCGGCCGTGCTCGCCGGCACCACGACCATGCCGCGGGCCGGGTAGCTGCCGCTGGCCGGGCCGCCGGCGAGGTCGCCCGGGGTCCAGTAGCGCAGGTCGGCTCGGGGTCGGTCGTCGAGGGCCAGGTCGCGGCCGAGCCAACTGGCCAGGTCAGCGCGCCAGTGCGCGTCCCGAAACGAGATCCCGGTCTCGTCCAGCAGCGTCAGCCGGGCCGCCCGGGAGACGACCAGGTCGACCGGGCAGCCGGCGTCGAGCAGTCCGGCCAAGACGGCCTTGGCGTACGGCGTGCCGCTGGCGCCGGAGACACCCACCAGCCACGGGCGGCGGCCGGACCCGAGGTTGGGCGACCGGGTCACGGGCGCAGGCCGCGAGCGAGCAGGTCCACCAGCGCGAAGCCGAACAATGCGATCCCGACGAAGCCGTTGGCGGTAAAGAACGCCCGGTTGACGCGGGACAGGTCCCTCGGTGTCACGATCCGGTGCTCGTAGCCGAAGGCCACCGCAGTCAGCGCCAGCCCGACGTACCACCAGGCGCCAAAGCCGGTCAGCGCNCCGAAGGTGACGAACAGCCCGAAGGTCAGCACGTGGGTGACCGACGAGGCGATCAGCGCCGCGCGCACCCCAAACCGGGCCGGGAACGACCACACGCCGATCGACCGGTCGACCTCGACGTCCTGACAGGCGTAGATCAGGTCGAAGCCACCGATCCAGAGCCCGACCGCCACCCCGAGCACCACCGCCGGCCACGACCAGTGCCCGGTTACCGCGAGCCATGCGCCGATCGGCGCCACCGCCTGGGCCAGCGCCAGGATGGCGTGCGGCGCCCAGGTGAACCGCTTGCCGTAGGGGTAGACGATCAGCGGTACGACGGCCAGCGGCGCCAGCGCCAGGCAGAGCGGGTTGAGCAGCGCGGCGGCGGCGAGGAACACCGCCAGCGCGACCAGCGCGCCGACCACGGCCGTGCGCGCCGACACTGCGCCGGTGACCAGTTCGCGCTGCGCGGTCCGCGGGTTGTGCGCGTCGATACCCCGGTCGATCACCCGGTTGGCGGCCATCGCGAAGGTGCGGCCGGCCACCATCGCCACCGTGACCAGGCCGAGGTCGAGCCAGCGGATTCCTCGGCCTAGCGAGCGCATGGCGGTCAGCGCCGCGACGTACGCGAACGGCAGCGCGAACACCGAGTGCTCGATCATGACCAGCCGCAGGAAGGCCCCGGTCCGGCTGCGCGCGGCGGTGACCGGGCGCGCGACCACGACGGTTCCGGTCAAAGTCCGTACTCCCGCCAGCGCCGCGACACCCTGGCCACCACCTCCGGAGTCATCGTCAGCTCCTCCGGCCAGCCGCGGGTGTAGCCCTCGGTGGGCAACTTGCGGGTGGCGTCGATGCCGGCCTTGCCGCCCCAAAACTGCATGTAGGCCGCATGGTCCAGGTGGTCCACCGGACCTTCCGAGAGCAGCAAGTCGTGGGCGTAGTCCACGTTGCCGAAGGCCCGCCAGGCCACCTCCGAGTAGTCGTGCACGTCGCAGTCGGCGTCGACGATGACGACCAGCTTGGTGAGCGACAACAGACCGGCGCCCCAGACCGCGTGCATGATCTTCTGCGCGTGCTTGGGAAACCGCTTGTTGATCGAAACGATGGCGCAGTTGTGGAAGACGCCCTCGACCGGCAGGTCGTAGTCGACGATCTCGGGCACGGTCATCTGGATCAGCGGCAGGAAGATCCGCTCGGTGGCCTTGCCGAGCGGGCCGTCCTCCTGCGGCGGTCGGCCGACGACGATGGTCTGGAACACCGGGTCGGCCTGCATGGTGATCACGTCCACGGTCAACGCCGGGAACGGCTCGATCGGGGTGTAGAAGCCGGTGTGGTCGCCGAACGGGCCCTCGAGACGGCGTACGCCGGGCTCCAACCAGCCTTCGAGCACGATCTGAGCGTTGGCCGGCACCTGCAGCGGCACGCTCAGGCAGTCCACCATTTCTACCCGGGACCCGCGCAGGAAGCCCGCAAACAGGTACTCGTCGATGCCCGGCAACGGCGCCGAGGCGGCGTAGGTGACCGCCGGGTCGCAGCCGAAGGCGATGGCCACCGGCAGCCGCTCGCCGTGGCGCTCGGCCACCGCGTGATGGGCATTGGAGTCTTTGTGGATCTGCCAGTGCATGCCGACGGTGCGGGCGTCGTGGCGCTGCAGCCGGTACATGCCCAGGTTGCGCACCCCCGTCTCCGGGTGCTTGGTGTGAGTCAGACCGAGGTTGAGGAAGGCGCCGCCGTCGCCCGGCCAGGCGTGCAGGCCGGGCAGCGCGAACAGGTCGACCTCGGCGCCGCGCTGGACCACCTCCTGGCAGGGCGCGGTCTTGACCTTCTTCGGCGGTACGCCGCGCAGCGACGCCAGCTTGCCCAACGCGTCCTTCAGGCCGCCGACGCCCTGCGGCAGCTCAGGTTTGAGCAGCGCGCCGATCCGGTGGCCGATGTCGTCGAGGCGCTCGACGCTCAGGGCGGCGGCCATCCGGGCCTCGGTGCCGAAGACGTTGATCGCCAGCGGCATGGTGGAGCCTTCGACGTGCTCGAAGAGCAGCGCCGGCCCGCCTTCGCTCACCACCCGGGTGACGATCTCGGTGACCTCCAGGTGCGGGTCGACGGGTACCCGCACCCTGGTCAGGTCGTGGCGACGCTCCAGCGTGGCGAGAAAGTCGCGTAGGTCGTCGTACGCCATGTTCGTCAGTATCCCGGTGTCGGGCCGGGAAGCGCTCGACGGCAGCCCGCACCTGTCATCTGTCCAAGACGGTGTCGAACGCGCTGCCGGTGACGCGTTTCGACACCATCTTGCGCGTCAGCCCTTCTTGGCGAGCTTCGCGCGGAGCTGGTCGATCTTGCGGCGGTTCTCCGGCTTGTTGGCGTACTCCTTCGCCTTCTCGGCGAGTTCCCGACCCTTGGGGCCGCGCGCCAGTTCGGCGAGCTTGTTGGTCAATGACGCCATCAGCGTGCTCCTTAGGGCCCGTGGCCGCATCGTCTCCGGTGACCGACCAACGCTACGGCGCCCGGAGGGGTTCCGGGAGTGGAGTCGCCGCGGTCGCCAAGGTGGTACGGCCGAGCCCGAGCTCTGCGGTGTCAGCGTCCTCCCGCCTGCGTTACAGCAGCATCGCTGCTAGACTGCCTTCGTGAGTGTGGCGGTCACCATTCGGCAGGTCCCGGACGAGGTGCGCGACGAGCTCGCTGCTCGGGCTGCCCGCGTCGGTAAGTCCCTGCAGGAGTACCTCCTCGGCATGCTCGTCGACACGGCCGCTCGACCGCCCGTGGACGATGTGATCGCCCGTGCGCGCGCCCGCGTCACCGCGACGGGAGTGAAGGTCACGGCCGAGTCGATTCTCGCCGCTCGGGACGCCGACCGGCGGTGAGAACTCGCGTCGTATGCGACGCGTCAGCACTCGTGGCCCTGCTGCTCGACAGTGGGCACGACGGCCGTTGGGCCGCGGACGCGCTCACCGGCTGCGACATTGCCGCGCCCAGCCTCGTCGTCTTCGAGGCCGCAAACATCATTCGACGCCACGAGCTGGCCGGGCTGGTCAGCGCCGACCAGGCCGCGCAGGCCCACGTCGATCTACTGGACCTCGACATTGAGCACTGGCCGTANNCGCTTGTCGCCCCGAGAGCGTGGGAGTTGCGCCGGAACCTGTCGATCTACGACGCGAGCTACGTGGNCCTGGCTGAATTGATTCAGGCGGTCCTCATTACCCTCGACCGACGAATCGGCCGCGCCCCCGGCCTGCGGTGCACCGTCGCGACGCCGTAGTTCAGATGCCGGCGTAGGAGTGCAGGCCGGTGATCCAGATGTTGACGCCGAAGTAGTTGAACAGGAACGTCGCGAACGCCAGCAGCCCGAGCAGCGCCGCCTTGCGGCCGCGCCAGCCGGCGGTCGAGCGGGCGTGCAGGTAGCCCGCGTAGCAGACCCAGGTCACGAAGGCCCAGGTCTCCTTNGGGTCCCAGCCCCAGTAGCGGCCCCAGGCGGCCTCGGCCCAGATCGCGCCCGCGATGATCGCGAATGTCCANATCGGGAAGCCGAAGGCCACCGAGCGGTACGCCGTGCGGTCCAGAGCCTCTGCCGACGGCAGCAGCCGGGCGATCCCGCTCAGGCCGACCTTCCCCCCGGCGGCGAGACGGCGCTGGTAGCGCTCGGCGGCGAGGTAGAGCGCGGTCGCCGCCGTGCTCACGGTGAACACGCCGAAGGAGATGACCGCGGCGGTGACGTGAATCGCGAGCCAGTAGGAGTGCAGCGCGGGTACGAGCGGACCGGCGCTGGCGTAGAGCACGGTGACCGCGAGGCCGAGCAGCAGCACCACCGGCAGCAGCACGAACGTGCCGAGGTAGCGCACCTTCTGCCGGGTCAACAGCACCAGGTACGCCGTGACCGCGGACAGACACCCGGCGGAGGCGAACTCGTACATGTTCCCCCACGGCACCCGGTGGGCCGAGTAACCGCGGGCCACCAGCGAGCCCAGGTGCAGCGCCCAACCGAGGACGGTGATTGCCACCGCGATTCGGCCGATGGTGGCCGCCGCGCCGGTGTCGGCGGCTGGTGTGTCAGCGGCGTCGGCGGCGTCGGCGTCTGCGGCGCCTGCGCCTGCGCCTGCGCTCGACCGGGCAGCCCCGCGACCCGAGCTCCCGCCAGGGCGCCCGGTGACGCGACGGCCCCCCCCAGCCGGGCTGGCGGCGATCGAGCCGGCAACCGANGACGCCGCGCCGACAAGGGCCGGCTCCGGGGCCGCCAGGTCGATGTCGTCGACCCGGGTAGCGGGCGCGGACACCCCACGCGGCGCCGCTGTCCGACGACCCACCCGGCCGCGGCGACCGAACGCGGCCTCAGCAGCGAAGCCCAGCATGGCCACGGCGTACGCCAGGATGGCCCA
>JGI24130J36418_10000619_pt1 | contig 11920 bp, 9 predicted proteins | sample BarGraNGADG00212_FD_36418 | JGI IMG/M metagenome (IMG submission 36418)
AAAATGCGGGGTTCAGTTGATAAGTCTGCACCCCGCATTTTGTAAACTGCATTTCATCCCTACGGATTATACCTGACGGTTCCGATCGTCTTACACCGGCACCATTATTCTTTTACTCCTTTTGTTTCGCCTTAGCCTCCTCTTCATCCCGCAAAACCTTACGCAGAATTTTCCCTACGGCGGATTTGGGAATCGATTCCCGGAATTCAACCAGTTTGGGCACCTTGTAGGGGGCCAGCTTTTTCTTGCAGAACTTGATGATTTCCTGTTCCGTACATGTTTCTCCCGGTTTCAGTACAACAAACGCCTTGACCGTTTCCCCCCGGTATTTGTCTTTAACACCCACGGACACAGCCTCGGCGATCTTGGGGTGCTGGAAGAGCACTTCATCAATATCGCGCGGATAGATATTAAAACCGCCGGCGATAATCATGTCCTTCTTGCGGTCCACAATGAAGATATAACCGTCTTCGTCCCTGATGGCGATATCTCCGGTATAGAGCCAGCCGTCTTTGAGTTGTCCTGCCGTTTCTCCCGGATTGTTCCAGTAACCCTGCATTATCAGCGGGCCTTTCATGATGATTTCGCCCGGCTGGCCATCGGGGACATCATTCTGTCCGTTTTCGACATCCACCAGCCGGACATCGTTATCCGGGAAGGGAATACCGATGCTGCCGACTTTTTTCAAACCCAGAACCGGGTTGGATATCCCCAGGGATGTGGATTCGGAAAGACCATAGCCCTCGGAGAAATAAATTCCCATGTCTTTGACCTGCTCGATGAGCTCCACGGGCATCGGGGCCCCGCCGGAGTTTAACATGCCGATTTTTTTGCCCAGATTCAGTTCCGCCGCTTTGGGATGATTGATCAGGGCGGTGATTAGCGTGGGAACCGTCGGGAAAAATGTGATTCGGTCGAATTTGGACAGAAGTTCCAGCATCTCGTCGATATTGAAGCGGGGAACCTGAATTTGCGTGGCGCAATTGAGCAGGGCCCAGTTCATTACGACGATGTTGCCGTAGACATGGAAGTAAGGCAGTACGGCCAAGACGTTGCGCGTTTCGTAGGATGAGAGAGAGGTAGTGGAGTTTCCCCACAGTGAACATTGGAAGGTGCCCGCGACGATGTTGGCATGGGTGAGGACCGCGCCTTTCGGGATGCCGGTTGTGCCGCCGGTAAATTGAATCAGGGCCGGATCTTCGGGACTGACCGGGACTCTGGAACGTTTGGGATTCGGGTATTTCGCTATTAATTCCGCAAAATGGTGCCAACCCGCCTCCAGGTCCAGACTCTTGGCGGTGCTTACGGGGAATCCTTTGACGTAGTCCGTAACCGCGGTTACGATCACCCTGCCGATTTGTACTTCTTTACACAAGGTGCGGATGGCTGGGATGGCCATGTCGAAAGTGACCAAGGTCGTCAGGCCCGAAGTGTTCGCCATCAGCTTCAGCTCATCAGGCGTATATAACGGGTTGAGGTTGACGACGATCCCCCCGATGGATAAGACTGCGAAATAAGCGATCATATATTGGGGGCAATTAGGCAGTTGCACACCCACCCGGTCTCCCTTCTGGATACCGAGGCCGGCCAAGGCATTGGCAAAGCGCTGGGACTCCTGACGCAGCTCGTAAAAAGTCATTTCGCTGCCGAAAAAAGTCAGGGCGGCCTTGTCCGGGTAATTTCCGGCGGGAATGTCCAGCAGCTCATGAGCCGCCAGGCGCGGATAACGGATGGTTGTAGGAACGTTGTAATCATAGTGACGATGCCAAGATTTTGTTTCCATTTTTCTCCTCCTCAATAATTTAATATCAAACTTGATTATCGGTAAAAAGTCCCGGCCGGTAATTGGGCGACGTGGAGCGCTTTCGTAATCCTTTGAAGAATGATCCGAATTATACGCTTCGCCGGCCAACAAAGAAAAATAACCGTTTGCGGGCATTTACGATTTCGTTAAATATTTACGAAAAGAACTTTCCGGACATCTGCAACTATAGAGGAAATGGTTTTTTATGTCAAAGAAATTTTATCGCCGGCAGAAAAGCCCGCTGCCAAGTCCGGTTGCCGCAAGGGCGAATGGCCATGCTGCTGTTTTATCTTTTTGTAAGGAACTTATTTTTAACAATCAAAGCATCCACCACTTTTGCCCCGGCGGCAGAAACAACCAGCGGATTAATGTCCAGCTCTTTGATAGTTCCGCCATGATCGGTTACCAGAGCCGAGACCCTTAATATAACGTCTACCAGGGCATCAAAATCTACCGGCGCTTTGCCTCTCATTCCCTGCAATACACTGTAGCCCTTTATTTCGCGCACCATTTCTTCCGCGTCTTTCCGGCCCAGCGGTGTAATCCGGAAAGAGACGTCTTTCATGGCTTCCACAAAAATACCGCCCAGACCGAACATGAGAACATGGCCGAAAACGGGATCCCGGGTAGTACCGATAATCACCTCAACGCCGTCTTTCAGCATTTCCTGAACCAGAACACCCTGAATAAGGGCCGGAGCATTCCGGAGATAGTTTTTGGCGCGAGACAGGATATCCCTGAAACCGGCGCGAACCTCTCTGTCGGAAGAAACATTCAGCACGATGCCACAGGCTTCCGTCTTGTGCATAATCTGCGGTGACTGTATTTTCAAGGCTACGGGGTAGCCGATCTCGCGGGCCAGCCGGACTGCCATGTCCGCGGAGGTGGCCAGGGCTTCACGGGTGACAGGTATTCCATAGCCGTCCAATATTTTTTTGGCATCGAATTCCGTCAGGGCATCCGGTGTCTTGAGCAGTTTTGCAGCTGCATCATCCGGGTGGATTTCCAGCTGTGCGGTTTTTATGTCTTGGGCCTGCTTGACCTTGCCTGTGTACCAGGACAGGTTATTCAAGGCCTGTATGGCGTGCAGGTGATCCTTCAACACCGGAATACCCGCTTCCTCGATGGATTTAACGGCCTTGGCAATGACCTCGGAAGTTGAAAAAATATTAGCGATCAGGACGATGGGCTTGGTCGTCGATTGATAAATATCGATGAGATCTTTGGCCAGAATCGCCGCCATATGCGGCATGAAGCCCGTGGCGACCGCTATCATGTGAACATTATCATCAGCTACAATAGCTCTCAGACACTTCCCCAGCATTTCCGGCTCGGCGACTGCCACGGACGTCAGATCCACGGGATTCTTGGCGGAACCGAAGGCGGGCAGGTACGTCTCCAGTAAGCGGCGCGTCTCACCTTTGAATTCCGGCACATGCAGGCCGAGACTTTCGCTTTTATCGGCCATCATGACTCCGGCGCCGCCGGAAATGGAAAGAATGCCGATATTGTTTCCTTTCGGGATGCGGCCACTGCGGTGGATAATGACAAATGATGTCAGTTCGCTCAATGTTTCGATGCGGATAATTCCCATCTGCCGGAAAAAAGCATCATATATCTGATCGTCTCCGGCCAGTGATCCGGTATGGGAAGAAGCCGCCCGGGCGCCCGCGCCCGTCCGGCCGACTTTCATGATCAAAATCGGTTTCTTGACTTTCAGCGCCTCCTTGGCCGCCCGGTATAATTTAACCCCGTTTTTGGCGCCTTCGAGATAACCTCCGATCACGGTAGTTTCGGGAGTAGTCAGAAGATAAGACAGAAAATCGGAAAATTCCGTATCGGCTTCATTACCGACACTGACAAACGAGCTGAAGCCGACGCCGGCCTGAACCGCCTGAGCGAAGATCAAAGTTCCGAAAGCGCCGCTTTGCGTGACAAATCCCAGGGACATCGGATAGACCGGCTTTAAATCAACGATATTGGCGAAGGAAGCCATTACGGAATTACTTAAGTTGACTAGTCCGACGCAATTGGGTCCTAATATCCGCAGATTATTTTTTCGGGCCAGTTGTGTGACCCGCTGCTGCAGTACTTTTCCTTCCGGGCCGACTTCGGCAAACCCGGAAGAGAAAATAACCACCGCCTTGACCTTCTTGGCGACACACTCTTCCAGGCACTCCAGCACCGATTCCGCGGGAATACTGATGATGACCATATCCACGTCGCCGGATATGTCCATTAGTGACGGGTAACATTTAATCCCGTTTATTTCCTGGTGATGGGGATTGATCGGATATAATTTACCTGCGTAGCCCCATTTCATAAGAGCGTTCAGGGACCGGCCGCTTGGTTTGCGAATATCCTTGGACACCCCGATGAGCGCAATAGAACGAGGGTTAAAAAAATAATCCAGAGCCGCATTATCACTTATTTCATCTCTTTTATCCATGCCTGACAATTCTCTCCTCCGGGACAATATTTGTTTTCTATAGACTATAACTGGCAATATCTGCAAGATAAATCAAAAATTAGAGAGATTAGGGACATCCATGATAAGAAATGTCAAGAAGGAAAACGGAAAACACTTTTAATTGTGGTCACTATTCCCTTGACAGGCAAGCTCAAGTTTCTTATAGTCTGGCCATGAACAAGAAATGTCTTATCAAATATACATTGCATGTCAGTATGTCTTCCGCTTCCTTCTTTAGCGGTTGTCGTATCCAGAATAGTAATTCTTTCCAACGATGATCTTCTATTATATATCAGAGCCATTGACTTGTTCTTAGTTCCTTATTATCATGGGCGTAGTCCTGTTTAAACTTTTATATAAGAAAACATTTTGGTCACGACGGCAAGATCATCCATTGCCCGTAGATGTTTCCAGAATGAAAAAGGAAGCAAGACTTATGAACGATAAATTTCATATCCGGTCAAGACCCGACTTATGCGTCTTGCGTTCCATCAACGATGTCGCCGTGTTTGTGCGCGCTGCCCGTCATTATGGGATTGATGCCCGCGAGCTTCTGGCCGGAAGCGGTATTGAAATTGGGGAACTGGATGATCCCCATCGCATCATCACCGCTGAGCAGGAAATTATGGTCGGCCGCAGACTGGCTCAACTTGCACCTGTGCCGTGGATAGGTCTGGAATTAGGTCAGTATCACCATCTCATCTCCAAAGGCAAGCTGGGCATGGCGGCCATGTGCTGTGAAACCGTGCGCGACGCCATCAAACTGATGCTGTCCTATATAGAGCTGTCATCCACTTATGTTCAATTTGATGTAACAGTTAAGAACAATCTGGTGTTTACCCGCATCAAAGAGTTGGTTCACATAAAAGATTTCCGCCGTTTTATGTGTGAAACGGAAATTGTTTCGATGCACACAATATGCACCCTTATCATGGATGATATAAATGTCTTCAAGGAAGTACACCTCGCCTATACGGCGCCGGATTACGCGGCAAAATATGAAGAAATCTTTCACTGTCCGGTGGTGTTTGACGCCCCTGAACATCTGATTATTTTCGATGCCGCGCTTCTTGATAAACCGATGAAACTTGCCAATTTTCTCACAAGGAAAGTTCTGGAACAGGAATGCCGGCAATTATGTCAGCGCCTGAAAGAGCAGAAAACCATTAAGGATAAAATCCGGCACGAACTCTTGTTTATTGGTACAGATTTCCCAACTCTTGATCAACTGGCCAGGCGTATCAACATGCCCGAGCGCACCATCAGGCGCAAGCTGACCATGGAAGGGACTTCGTACAAGGATATCCTTGCCGAAATCCGCAAAAATCACGCGCTGGAGCTCATCCAGACGACAGATTTTTCCATGGATAAAATCGCAGGACTACTGTGCTACAGCGATGTAGCAAGTTTCTATCACGCCTTCAAGGCATGGTCAGGCACTACTCCCGCAAGTTTCCGGAAAAAAAATCCATAGTAACTATATCTCCTTGCCGCTTTAAATCCGCATATCGTTGTTAATCTTATAAAATTAATTCTGTATGGCCGTTCTTAACAATAAAAATGGCCGCTCATCTCATTGTCACGCTTTAGCAGATAAGATATTTACTTTATAATGAGAAAGTTTTCATGCTGACAATAGGTTTGGACATCGGTTCCATCACTACTAAAATTGCTGTTATGGATAGTAAAGGCCTGATTGATACGAAAGTTTCGTTCACCGGGTACAATGCTGAAAAGGCCTGGCGAAATATACTTAAGGAAACGCTGGATCGGCTGCACCTGAAAGAATCATCGGTGGATCGAATCATCGCTACGGGATATGGTCGCAGTAGTGTCAGTATTGCAGACAAAACGGTTACCGAAATCAAATGCCATGCCGTAGGGGCTCGTTTCTATATGGACAATGTAAAGTCTGTAATTGACATTGGGGGACAGGACAGCAAATTTATCCGAATCGACAAGGACGGAAACGTGGCCGATTTTGTGATGAATGACAAATGCGCTGCCGGAACCGGCAGATTTCTTGAAGTGATGGCCAGAGCGCTTGAAGTTGATCTGGCTGATTTTGGCAAACTTTCACTTATGGCAAGAAAGCCATCTCCTATCAGCAGCATGTGCACGGTATTCGCAGAATCGGAGGTGATTTCATTGGTCTCCAAAGGCGAATCTCGTAACAACATTGTTGCAGGGATCCACGAGTCTATCGCCAACCGTTTGGTGTCCATGATCGGTTCGAGAATAGAGGAACCGGTTGTCCTGACCGGCGGTGTCGCTCAAAATATCGGTATCCAAACCGCGCTGGAGAAAAAACTGAAAATTAAAATTCGGGTTCCGGAAACGGCACAAGTCAATGGCGCTATTGGAGCGGCTATCCTTGCCCGAAACATATAACAAGGAAAGGGGTAATATTCATGAAAACATTTGCATATTTTGATTCCGGCCACGAGTTTCCCGAAGAAATTATCATGGCCGCCGGCTTTTCGCCGGTGAAAATTCTTGGCAACGTTCATACAGGAACGGCTGCCGCGGATGAGTATTTATTTCCTTTTTTCTGTCCGTTTGCCCGGGGGTGTCTTGCTGACGCTTTGGAGAACTCGGGAAAATGGGACGGTATTGGAGTTGCGCATGGCTGCGATGCGACCGACCACCACTACGATATGTGGAGAGCTCATATTATTGGAATTCCAATCTTTTTTGTCAACACGCCCATGAAAACCGATAAGGCGGCACAGACTTTTTACCGAAGAGAACTTCTGCGATTTATCGAAAACCTGAACAAGCAGTACTCCATCAAAATCGGGGATAGCGAACTGAAAGACGCCATTCGGCTGTCCAATCAGATAAAATCTTTGATGCAACAGCTTGCATCTTTGAGAAACAAAAAAGATATTCCCAACAGTGACTATTTTAAGATGACCCAGAAGGGCGTGCAGATGCCCAAGGAACTCCTGGTGAAAGAGCTGAAAAAAATGCTGGCGGATTGGGAGAGTCGGGGCCCATTTCCAGCGGGGAAGATCCCTGTTCTTTTAACCGGATCGGATGTTACCTTTGTGGAATACATGGAACTGCTCGATAAGGCGGGGCTCAGGGTTGTCAGAGATGATTTGTCGCTGGGTGAAAGGTACTTTGCGACAAGCATTCCTGACACAGCTGACCCGGTGGAAGCGCTGGTTACATACTCTATCAACATGCCGCGATCAGCAACACGGGTGCCTTCGGATGGCCGCTTGGAATATATACTGGGAGCGCTCAAAGATACAAAGATCGATACGGTTGTATCCCAGAACATGAAATTTTGTGAACCATACGCCATGGATGCTGTATGGACTGTCGCCGCGCTCAAAGCAAAAGGTTATAATGTTATGCATTTGGAAAGGGATTATACGCCGGCCGACAATCAGCTGCTGACGCGTCTTGAAGCATTTAAAGAAACAATCCAGCAAAAGGGGGGACGCCACAATGTCTAATAAAACACCTAATATGCCTAGTTTGGGTAGTTTTTTCCTGAAAAATCCAGGACTGTATTTTAAAGGAATGAAAAACCAGTTGAAGCAGGGGGTACCCATGGACCTTCTGTCACTGATGGGGGACTTCATTAAAAAAACAAAAAAAGCCGATTTATCACCCACGCAGTTAGTTGCAAATTTTACAGCCGGCTTTCCCGTTGAGTTTCTGCTCGCGTTTGACGTTTGGCCGGGATTCCCGGAATCCTCTGCCTGCACGGCCGGTATGTGTGAAATCACCCAGCCTTTGATCGAACATGCGGAAGGCATGGGTTACTCGCGTGATCTCTGCGCCTATATGAAAACCAGTGTTGGCGCCTTTGACAAAGGCTATCCGTTGGATTTCGGCGGCAGCCCCGTTGCCGACATGTATTTTGGGACCAATGGGGTCTGCGACACGCATGCCAAATGGTTTGAAAACGAAGCGCGCAAACATGGACGTCCTTATTTTGCCATAGATGTTCCCTGCGTGGTTTCCGGTTCAGATGATGCCAGACGGGAAATAGATTACGACTACATCGTCGCTCAACTCCATGAGCTGATAAAATTTTTGGAGAAGCAGACCGGAAAAAAATTCGACCAGGAAAAATTCATGAGCATCATTGCCAAATCCCAGGAATGCAATCGTCTCTATCTGGAATTCTTCAAGTACCGCCAACGAATGCCCGCTGCGGAATATTTTGTCTTTATGAGGGTGTTCATGTTTGGGGTCTTTGCCCAGTGGGATCAGGATGCCGCCATCAAGTATTATCAAGGTGTTCTGAAAAAAATGGAAAAACGTTACGCTCAAGCCCCGGAGAAGGTCGGCCAGCCGGAGAAATACCGCCTGATGTGGGAAGGCATTACCCTCTGGTATGGAACCGATTTTTACAAAGAAATGGCCAAAAAGGGAGCGCATGTTGTCTATGAACTCTACACCGAATCATCGGCATTTCGCAAAAGGAAAACCTCTACGTTGGATGAAACGCTGCGACAGATGGCCGTAGAATTTACCTCAGCGACGTACGTCTTAGACCAGGAACGTCGTATCCCGTTTATGGAACAAAAAATTAAAGAATACAGCATTGATGGCGTCATTCTCCATGCCAATATGAGCTGCCGTCCTTCAGCGGCAGGACTGCAGGACGTGAAGACAGCGATCGAAAAAGACATGAAGATACCGGTTCTGATATTAACCTGCGATATGATTGACCCGCGCGCTTTCAGCGAAGCACAGGTTCGAACCCGCATCGACGCCTTTATTGAGATGATGGAAGAAAATCAAATACAAAAACAAAAACAAATACTGTCGGGGGGTACTGGACAATGGCAAACAATAAACAGATAAAAGGCAAAACCGTTCTAATCAGCGGCGCGGGATCGGGAATAGGGCTCGCTTTGGCCAAAGAGTTTGGCCGCCTGGGTGCCACGGTTATCGGTACGGACATCCATCAGAATAGATTGGATAGTATGCTTGCCGAATTGAAAGGAAGCGGAGTAAAGGCTTTTGTCTACAAAGTGGATCATTCGAATTTTACTGAGGTGGAAGCACTTGTTGAGAAGGTGCAAAAAGATGTGGGGAATGTGGATATTCTCTGCTGTAATGCTGGTATAGGCATGGGAGGGAAAATCGATGCCGTTACCTTAGATGACTGGAAGTGGATTATAAACATTAATATCTGGGGAACAATCTATCTGATTAATTTGTTTTTGCCGTCCATGGTTGCCCGTAAACAGGGAGATATAATGATCACGGCAAGTGGCGCGGGTCTTTGCCCGCTGGGCGCTATGGCGCCATATTCCATGACCAAATCAGCCTTGGTTGCCCTGACCACCGTTATGCGAATGGATCTTGCCGTCCACAATATCAATGTCTCGGCCTTATGCCCCGGTGTCATCAAAACCAATATTATGAAGGATGGCAAGCTGTTCGGGGAAGAAAACACGAAAGGCGCAATAGAGTTTTATGAAACCAAGGGTATCGACCCAGGCTTGGTGGCCAAAACGGCAGTTAAGGGGTTAATGAAAAATAAAGGAATCATCTCCGCACCGTGGGGTCAAGTGGCAATTCCTTTTCTGCTATATCGTTTATCACCTAATTTCATCGTATGGCTTGGACGTAAACTATTCAAACACGGACGGAACTTACTTGGCCCGTATTTTAAGGGCTGATTAAAACTAAATGACAACAGCAAAAGGAGGATAAAAAATTGGACCAGAACCGCCCATATTGGAATATGGAAATTGAGCCGCTCCTGAACACACCGGAGATGAAAAAAATTCAATTTGACAAGCTAAAAACAATGCTGGGCCGCCTTAAAGCAAACGCCCCGTTTTATACAAGGATGTTCACAAAAAGTGGTTTGGATCCCGAAGCGCTAACCAGTTTTGAGGAGTTCAAGAATAAAATACCACTTTTTAATAAGGAAGCACTGAGAAATCTCGTGATGGAATGCGGCGGTGATATCATGAAGGCAGTCGAACAGATCATTCCGGTGTCCCTCGATGATCTGGCTTATATGGGGACAACCACGGGAACCACAGGCATCCCTACCCCATATCCGTTAACACGGAGAGATATCGATAACATCTGGGGCGAAGTCATGGTTAGGGGAAGCTGGCGGGCAGGCATTCGTCGCAGTGACAGTGTACTTTACTGTTTTGCCCTTTCCATGGTAATTGCCGGGGTTCCGTCGATGATCGGCATTCAAAATCTTGGTTGTATGATCCTGCCTGTAGGGGCAGAAGCCAAAAGCGAGCGAATTCTCCTGATGCAGGCATTATTTAAGGGAACGATTTACACGGGTACACCCTCTCTTGCAGAATACCTGATCGAGCAGTCACCCAAGGTATTGGGAAAACCGGTCGGTGATTTGGGATTTCGGGCATTGATATGTGGAGGGGAACCGGGAGCCGGCATACCTGAAGTAAAGGCCAAACTGGAAAAAGCGTATGGATGTAAGCTTTATGATTCCGGCGCCGGTTTCGGCTTTTCCTGTGATCATGAAGAATACCAGGGCATGCATTGGTTGGGAGATGATGTTTGCTATTATGAATTGGTTGACCCGGATACGAAAGCCCCTATTCCTTTTGAAAACGGCGCCGAGGGGGAGGCGGTTTTCACCAGCCTGGAAGGCGACGGTATGGCGCTCATGCGCAATAGTTTGGGCGATATTCATCGGATTTATACAGACCCCTGCCCTTGCGGTCGTTCCGGATTCCGTTACAAAGTAATTGGCCGCTCCGATGACATGCTCAAGGTAAAAGGCGTCATGGTTTATCCTGGTAACATCAAAGGTGTCATTAATGAATTCGTTCCCCGGGTGACCGGCGAAATGCGAATTGTATTGGATGAAAGACCGCCTAGAGTGGTTCCTCCCATAAAAATAAAAGTCGAATATGCCGAAGGTACGACGCCTCAGCAACTGGAAATCCTGAAAAATGAAATTACGGAAAGTATGAGCAAGAGAATCAAAATCAACCCTGAAATTTTGTGGGTTGAGCCCGGCAGTTTGGAGCGAAGTCACTACAAAGGGAAGACCTTTGAAAAACTGTATGAAAATAAAAAATGAAAATGAACAAAGAAAAAGGAGTAGAACAATGCGTAATGTATTAGTTGCCGGCGTCGGCATGACCCAATTTGCAAAGCATCTGGATAAGTCGATTAAGGATCTTACCAAGGTTGCGTTGGATCGAGTCGTTGCCGATGCAGGTGTAGAATTAAGTGACATTGAGGCTGCCTGGTTCGCCAATTCCGGCTGGGGCTTTAGCTTTGGACAGGATTGCATCCGGGGACAGGTTGCCTTAAGACCTGCAGGATTGGAAGGAGTTCCCATTACCAATGTAGAAAATGCATGTGCCGGTGGCTCCACCGCCTTCCACCATGCATGGCTGGGAGTAGCTTCGGGCCTCTATGAATGTGTATTAGCAATCGGAGCGGAAAAGGGTTATCTCGAAGACAAAGCAAAAATGTTCAAGGGTTTCTGGTCAGGCTTTGATGTAGAAAATGCAGAGGCTCATATCAAAACACTACAAGCGTTATCCGATAGTATCAAACTGGGGGTTCCTGAAGATACAGGTGGCGCCGGTAAAGATCGCAGCGCCTTCATGGATATCTATTCCGCATTTTGTCGTTGGCATATGGAGCGCTATGGAACGACCCAG
>JGI24130J36418_10000630_pt1 | contig 11811 bp, 10 predicted proteins | sample BarGraNGADG00212_FD_36418 | JGI IMG/M metagenome (IMG submission 36418)
CTCAATGTCATCACCTTCGGCGACTTTGCCCACGAACTGCGCCGCGGCCTGGAAGGCGCCAGCCTGCCGACCTTCGATTACCCGGACACGGTCGCGCGGGTCGCGGCCAATCTCTCGAATTACGGCGCTAGTCGCGCGTCGGCCGCGCCAGCGGACGGAAAGACTAAAGTGGCCACCACGAAAGGGCCGGCGGCGCAACTGATCGCCGCCACTGCCAAAGAGGGGCGGCTTAGCCTGCTCGAACCGGAAGCCTATGCGGTGTGCAAGCAGTACGACATCCCGGTGCCGCCGTTCAAAATGGTCGATTCGCTTGCGGGCGCCTTAGCGGCCGCCAGAGAGATCGGCTACCCGGTCGTGATCAAAGTGGTGTCGGCGCAGATCCTGCACAAATCCGACATCGGCGGCGTTATGCTCGGCATCGGTTCCGACAGTGCGCTGGAAAAATCCTATGCGCAGCTCGTCGACAACATCCGCAAGGCGGCGCCCGCAATCGGCAAGCCGAGCGTGCTGGTGCAGAAAATGATGCCGGCGGCGACCGAGCTGGTGCTGGGCGCGATCCGCGACAAGTTGTTCGGCCCGGTGGTGATGTTCGGCCTCGGCGGCATCTATGTCGAAGTGCTCAAGCGCGTCGGTTTCCGCCTGGCGCCGTTCGGCATCGAACAGGCGCGCGCGCTCATCCACGACACGCTGCCGCCGAAGATCATCGCTGGTGCGCGCGGCCGCAAGAAACTCAATGTCGACGCCATCGCCGCCATGCTGGTCTCGCTTGGCCGGTTGCTGGAGGAGCACCCGCAGATCGACGAAGTGGACCTCAATCCCTGCCTGGCGCTTGACGACGGCTGCCTGGCGGTGGACGCGCGCATCATCCTAGCTAAGGCCAAGAAAGGATAAGCCACAGGAATGACCGACGTTCGCGACTATAATGCCGCTGTCGATTTCGTGGATCGCAACGTCGCCGAGGGACGGGGCGAAAAGACCGCGTTCATCGACCCGTCGCGCAACCTGACCTATGGCGAACTGCGCGACAACGCGGCGCGCATCGGCCCGATGCTGGCACGGATGGGGATCGAACCGGAAAACCGGATCGCCCTCGTTCTGCTCGATACCGTCGACTTTCCCGTGTTGTTCTGGGGCGCCATCCGGGCGGGCATCGTTCCGGTTCTGGTCAATACACGGTTGACGGTCGACCAGTATCGCTACCTTTTCGAAGATTCGCGCGCCAAGGCGGTCTTTGTTTCGACCGCGCTGCTCCCGATGGTGCAGGAAGCGGCGAAGGACCTGCCCAACGTCAAAGAAATTGTCGTGGTCGGCGGCGGCCCGGCGTCGGTGCCGCGGCTTGACACTTTGTTGGCGGCCGAAAACGAAGGCTCGGCGCCGGCCAGAACCTGTGCCGATGAGGTCGCGTACTGGCTCTATTCGTCCGGCACGACCGGAATGCCGAAGGGAACGATGCATGTGCATTCGACGCCGATGAACATCGCGCGNACCTCGGGGCAGGGCCGCATCGGCATCCGTGAAGACGACGTGATCTTTTCCGCNCCGAAGCTGTTCTTCGCCTATGGNCTCGGCGACGCAATGTTGTGCCCGATGTCGGTCGGCGCGACCNCGGTGCTCTATCCGGAGCGGCCGACGCCGCAGACCGTGTTCGAGACGCTGCGCGGATACCAGCCGACGATGTTTTTCGCAGTGCCGACGCTTTATGCCGCAATGCTTGCCGATCCCGACTGCAAGCCAGAAAACATGTCGAGCCGGATACGACTCTGTTTTTCGGCCGGCGAGCCGTTGCCAGTCCATGTTGGCGAAGCTTGGAAGCAAAAATTTGGCATCGACATCGTAAACGGCGTCGGCTCGACCGAGATGGGGCATCTTTTTCTGACCAACCTTCCGGATGCCGTGGAGTACGGTACATCCGGCGTGCCGGTGGACGGTTACGACCTCAGGCTGGTTGACGATGCTGGGCAGGATGTTGCTGACGATGAAATCGGCGAGCTTTGGGTGCGCGGCGAATCGTCCGCGACCGGCTACTGGAATCAGCGTGAGAAATCGCGCCGCACGTTTGTGGGCGAGTGGACCCGCACCGGTGACAAATACGTGCGGCGTTCGGATGGCGTGTACACCTTCTGCGGCCGCACTGACGATATGTTCAAGGTCAGCGGCATTTGGGTATCGCCGTTCGAGGTCGAGGACGCATTGGTTAGCCATCCGAAGGTTCTCGAGGCCGCCGTCGTGCCCGTCGAAGACGATAACGGCCTGATCAAGCCAAAAGCATTTGTCGTGCTCAAAAATCAAAAAGAAAGCGATATCGGCCGGGCGCTCTATGAAGAGCTCAAGGTTCATGTGAAGCGCGCGATCGGTCCTTGGAAGTATCCGCGCTGGATTGAATTTGTCGACAGCCTGCCAAAGACTGCGACCGGAAAAGTCCAACGCTTCTTGCTGCGCGACAAGGGGCTTAATCTGAACGGCGGAGACCGCTGATGCCGCCGCTCGCTCATCTTGCGTGGCCGTTTTTCGGCGAGGAACACCGGCAATTTGGCCCGGCGCTCGCGGATTGGGCTAACAAGGAAGTCGGCCGGCACATCGATCACGCCAACGTGGATCAATCCTGCCGGGCGCTCGTTCGGGCTTTGGGCGATGCCGGCTGGCTCAAGGCCGTCGTGCCGAAAGCCTATGGCGGCCTCACGGAAAAGCTCGACGTGCGCACGATTTGCGCCGCGCGTGAGATTCTCTCCTGGCACGACAGCCTCGCTGATTTTGCGTTCGCCATGCAGGGACTGGGGACGGCCTCGATATCGCTGTTCGGCAGCGACGAGATCAAAGCTAAATATCTGCCGCCGGTGCGCGATGGCCGTCATATCGCGGCATTCGCGCTCTCGGAACCCGAAGCGGGGTCCGACGTCAGCGCGCTGGCGACGACCGCGACCAAAGATGGGCCGTCGCACATGCGCATTGACGGCCTCAAGACCTGGATCTCCAATGGCGGAATCGCGGACCACTACGTGGTGTTCGCGCGGACCGGCGAGGCCCCCGGTGCCAAGGGGCTTTCCTGTTTCATCGTCGACGCTGATACCCCGGGTCTTGCGGTCGCCGGCCGCATTGAGATCATAGCTCCACACCCGCTCGCGACGCTTCGCTTCACCGGCTGCCGCGTCCCGCTGGCCAATCGTCTCGGCGGCGCCGGCGAAGGCTTCAAGGTGGCGATGGCGACGCTCGATATCTTCCGCTCGACCGTTGCCGCCGCGGCGCTCGGGATGGCGCGCCGCGCATTCGACGAAATGATCGAGCGCGCGGCGACGCGCAATTTGTTCGGGGCGCCGCTGGCGGATTTGCAGCTNACGCAGGTAGCGCTTGCCGATAGCGCCATCGACATCGATGCGGCCGCCTTGCTGATTTACCGCGCGGCCTGGGAAAAGGATTCCGGCGCGGCGCGCATTACACGCCAGGCCTCGATGGCCAAAGCCTTTGCGCCCGAGATGGCGCAACGGGTCATCGATCGCGCCGTGCAGATCTTCGGCGGCAACGGCGTGCGCGTCGGTGTCAAAGTCGAGGCGCTTTACCGCGAAATACGCGCCCTGCGCATCTACGAGGGCGCGACCGAAGTACAGAAGATGATCGTGGCGCGGGAACTGCTGAAGGCGCGCGAAGCCACGCGCCGGCAAGCCGCCGAGTAGGAAATATGTTGCTGACCGAGGAGCAGGAGCAAGTTCGGGATGCCGCGTGCGAATTCGCGCAGCGTTCCTTGGCGCCCCATTCGGCCGAATGGGATAGCCAGGCGATATTTCCGCGTGCGGCGTTGCGCGAACTCGGCAGCCTCGGCTTCATGGGGATGACGGTTCCGCCGGAATGGGACGGCGCCGGCACCGACTACGTCGCCTATGCACTGGCGCTGGAGGAAATCGCCGCCGGCGATGGAGCGGTTTCGACCATCATGAGCGGTCACAACTCCGTCGGCTGCATGCCGCTCGTCGAGTATGGGACGCCGGAGCAGAAGGAGAAATATCTGCGGCCTATGGCGCGCGGCGAGATGCTGAGCGCGTTCTGTCTGACAGAGCCGCAAAGCGGGTCGGACGCCGGCGCGATCCGCACGCGTGCCGAACGGCGGCGCGGATCCTATGTTCTCAATGGAACCAAGCAGTTCGTCACCTCGGGCAAGAACGCCGACGTCGCGCTGGTCTTTGCCGCGACAGACCTCATGCAGGGCAAGAAGGGCATCAGCTGCTTCATCGTCGACACCAAGCAGTCGGGTTATTGCGTCGCCCGGATCGAGAGCAAGATGGGACAGCAGGCGTCCGATACTTGCGAAATTCGGCTCGAAGATCTTTGCGTGCCGGAGGAGAACCGGCTCGGTGCCGAAGGCCAAGGCTACCGTATCGCGCTGGCCAACCTGGAAGGCGGCCGCATCGGCATCGCCTCGCAAGCCGTGGGCATGGCCCGCGCGGCCTTCCAGATTGCGCTCGCCTACGCGCAAGAGCGTAGAAGCTTCGGCAAAACGATCATCGAACATCAAGCCGTTGCATTTCGCTTGGCCGACATGGCGACCCAGCTCGAAGCGGCGCGTCAGCTCGTGCTGCATGCCGCCGCGTTGCGTAGCCAGGGCATGCCATGCCTCAAGCAGGCGTCGATGGCGAAGTTGTTCGCCACCGAAGCGGCCGAACGCATCTGCTCCGACGCCATTCAGACGCTGGGCGGGGCCGGCTACATGACCGACTTCGGCGTCGAGCGAATTTACCGCGCCGTGCGCGCCAGTAAGATTTACGAGGGCACCAACGATATTCAGCGGCTGGTCATCAGCCGCGCGCTCGTTGATCAGGCAGCGCAGGAAGAACGGACTGCATTATGTTCCTGACACACACCGCCGATGCCGTGGCCACCCTGACGCTGAAGCACCCTCCGGTGAACGCGATCAGCGAAGAATGGCTGCGGGCGTTCGACGCCAAGCTTGACGAACTGGGCCGTGGCCCGCGTTTTACCGTCCTGCATATCCGCTCGGAGCAGAAGGTGTTCTGTGCGGGCGCCGATCTTAAAGAAGTGCGCGCGCGCATGGATGCAGCCGACGGTCCCGACCGGATGTACGCCTATGTGGCGAGCATCCAACGGCTTTATGCGCGCATTGAAAAGCTTCCGCAGGTCACGCTCGCCGAGATCGGCGGTGCGGCTATGGGCGGCGGATTTGAACTCGCGCTATCTTGCGATCTGCGGATCGCGGCCAACGAAGCTAAGGTGGGGCTGCCGGAAGTGCGGCTTGGCCTGATACCCGGCGCCGGCGGTACGCAGCGCCTCACCCGGTTATGTGGTCCTGCGCTCGCCGCCCGGCTCATTCTCGGCGCCGAAATACTCGATGGTGCGGCTGCGAGTGAACTCGGCGTGGTGCATTGGGCGGTGCCGCGTGCCGAGCTGGCGCAGCGCGCCGCCGAGATGGCCCGCCGCATCGCCGGCCTACCGGCCGCGGCACTCGCCGCCAGCAAGGCGTGCATCGCGGCGGCCGGTCACAAAGACCGCGGCGGATACACCGACGAATTGGAATTCACCCGGCTGCTGCTCAGCAATCCCGAAACGCGGCAGCGCGTTCAGGCGTTCCTTGCAGGTCAGGCCGAATCTTCCAAGCAGATCAAAAAAGGGGCGGCATGATGAAATTCGACGGCAAGATTGCATTGGTCACCGGCGGTGCCTCCGGCATCGGCAAGGCNACNGTGATGGCATTNGCCCGCCAGGGCGCNACGGTGATCTGCGCCGACGTGAACGCCGCGGCCGGCGAGGCGTTGAAGACGGATGCGGCCGGCGCCAAGCTGTCGGTCGATTTCGTTGCCATCGATCTGGCTGATTCCTCCTCGATCCGCGCCGCCGCCGCCGAAGTGCTCAAGCGCTATCCGCGCGTCGACATCCTGGTGAACGGTGCCGGATGGGGCGACATCCAGCCCTACATGCAGAACACGCCGGAGTTCATCAACCGCGTGATCGCCATCAACCTCGCCGGTCCGGCGCATCTGACACAGGCGCTGCTGCCGCCGATGATCGCCGCCAACGGCGGCAAGATCATCAACATCGCCAGCGACGCCGGGCGNGTCGGCAGCGGCGGCGAGACGGTTTACGCCGGCGCCAAGGGCGGGCTGATTGCCTTCACCAAGTCGCTCGCGCGCGAGGTCGCCCGCTACTCGATCAACGTCAATTGCGTGTGCCCGGGTCCGACCGATACGCCGATGCTCGCCACCCGCTCGGAGAAGCTGCGCGAGGCCTTTCTCAAGGCGATCCCGTTCCGCCGATTTGCCAAGCCGGAGGAAATTGCCGACGCCGTCCTTTTCTTCGCCAGCCCGCAAGCCGACTACGTTACCGGGCAGGTGATGAGCGTGAGCGGCGGACTGACTTTTGCCGGTTAACGCATGATCCCGAAGAGCGGGAATGAATTAGACTTTAATGGAGGTAACGATGACTAGTGTAGTTGCAACCGCGCCGGCCGCGGCACAAGCCGGCACCGCCGCGCGCTTTCGTCCGACGCGCGTCGACTTCAAGAATTTCAAGCCGCAACATTTTCTGTGGCAGGTCGATGGTTCGGTCGCGACCATCACACTCAACCGGCCGGAGCGGAAGAATCCGCTCACTCTGGAATCGTATTCCGAGTTGCGCGACACATTCCGCGACCTCGTCTATGCCGACAATATCAAAACTGTGGTGATCACGGGGGCGGGCGGCAATTTTTGTTCCGGCGGCGACGTGCACGAAATCATCGGCCCGCTGGTCGAGATGCAGCGCAAAGGCGACATGGCGGGGTTGCTCGCGTTCACCCGCATGACCGGCGATCTGGTCAAGGCCATGCGGGCGTGTCCGCAGCCGATCGTTGCGGCAGTCGACGGCATCTGCGCCGGAGCGGGTGCGATTCTGGCGATGGCGTCCGATCTGCGCTACGGCACCGAGCGCAGCAAGGTTGCGTTCTTGTTCGTGCGCGTCGGGCTGGCCGGTGCCGATATGGGCGCCTGCAATGTGCTGCCGCGGATCGTCGGCGCGGGCCGCGCCGCCGAGCTGCTCTATACCGGCCGTTCGATGGCAGGCCCCGAGGCCGAGCGATGGGGCTTTTACAACAAGCTCTGTGCGCCCGAAGTTTTGCTCGCGGACGCGCAGGCGCTGGCAAAATCGCTGGCCGAGGGCCCGACTTTCGGACACGCCATGACCAAGCGCTGCATTCATCAGGAATGGAGCATGGGCATTGACGACGCGATCGAAGCGGAAGCCCAGGCGCAGGCGATTTGCATGCAGACGAAAGACTACGAACGAGCCTATGAGGCGTTCGTGGCCAAGGCCAAGCCGGTCTTCAAGGGCAACTGATAATGATCGAAACTTAGCGCGTGAACGGGTGACTGAAAATCGTATAATCGCGAACTGACCGCCGTCGCGCCCACCGGGTTGGCGGGCGAATGGCGGTCCACACGCGCATCGATCATGGTGGGGAAACGCACGATGTTCTCGCAAGCGAAATTTGTGCTCATTCTCTTCGCGCTGACGCAGTTTCTCAGGTTCGTGGCCTGGCGGCATCCGCGTTTTGCGGCGCGCCTCAAAGAGCGCAATCTGGTTGCGCAGATCAAGGCGCGCGACGAGGGGACCGGCCGTTGGATCGACATCCGCGACGGCAAGATCAGATCGGGCGCCGGGCAGCATCCGAAGCCCGATATCACGCTCTTCTTCAAGAATGCCGCGACCGGCGCATCCTTGTTGACGCCGCCGATCAACTGGCTCGCCCAGATCAACGCCCAGAAGGATTTTACGCTCGGNGTCGACGGNCCNGAGGACCTGACNAACTGGTTCGCGCAGACCCTNATGNTGATGCAGACCGCNGGCTGGAAATTCGGCACGCCGATGCCCGACGGCTCGATGCGCTATTGCAACATGACCAACGGCGGGCCGGTNTTCATCACCGTCAAGGACGACAAGATCGTTCGCATGACGCCGATCGATTTCGACGACAGCGACCCGCAGCCGTGGACGATCNANGCGCGCGGCNTGNNNTTCACGCCGCCGCGCAAGACGACGCTGGCGCCGCACGGGCAGAACGCCAAATCGATCGTCTACGCGCCAAATCGTCTGCTGTACCCGATGAAGCGCGTCGACTTCGACCCCAACGGAAAGCGCAATCCGCAGAACCGCGGCAAATCGGAATACGTGCGCATTTCATGGGACGAGGCGATCGATTTGGTCGCCGGCGAGATCAAGCGCTGCAAGCGCGAGCACGGACCGGGCGCGATTGCGACCTCGCACGGCTCGCACCACACCTGGGGCAATATCGGCTACTACCTTTCCGCTCTCTACCGCTTCGCCAATGCGGTCGGCATGACGCGCGTCCATCACAATCCCGACTCCTGGGAAGGCTGGTATTGGGGCGCGGTGCATCACTGGGGCTACACGCTGCGCGTCGGCCAGTCGGAGACCTACGGCACGGTCGAAGACTGCCTGCAGAACTGCGAGATGATCGTGTTCTGGTCCGCGGACCCCGAGAGCACGTCAGGCTCCTATGGCGCGCAGGAAGGCACCGTGCGCCGGCAGTGGCTGAAGAATCCGAAACTCGGCATCAAGGTCGTGCACATCGACCCCTATTACAATGCCTCGGCGCAATTCCTGCCCGGCAAATGGTTCGCGCCCAAGCCGACCACGTCGCCGGCCATGGCGATGGCGATTGCCTATGTCTGGATCCAGGAAGGCCTCTACGACAAGGAATACGTGAAGACCCACACCGTCGGCTTCGACGTCTGGAAGGCGTATTTACTGGGCGAAGAAGACGGCATTCCGAAAACGCCGGAGTGGCAGGAGAAGGAGACCGGCGTCGCAGCCAAGGACGTGCGCGCGCTCGCCCGCGAGTGGGGCGGCAAAGCGCGTCTATCTCGCGCCCGGCGGCTGGGGCAACGGCCATGGCGGCGCCTGCCGCAACCAGACCGGTATCCAGTGGGCGCGCACGATGGTGTGCCTGGCGTCGATGCAGGGCTTGGGCAAGCCCGGGATCAACATGGGCAATCTGCAATGGGGCTCGCCGATCGACTTCAATTTCTATTTCCCCGGCTACGCCGACGGCGGCATGTCCGGCGATCTCGAAAACACCTCGATGCCGGTTGAGCTCTATCAGCGTATGCCGCAACTGCCGACCATGAATTCAAGTTTCCAGCGCATTCCGCGCATCTGGATGCCGGAGGCCATCGCCGACGGNAANGCGGAAGGCTGGCCGTGGGTCGGCAAGTCGATCGAGCACCANTTCGCCAAATTCAGCTACCCGGCGCCCGGCCATTCGCCGGTGCGCATGCTCTACAAGTACGGCGGCTCGATGNTNGCGACCATGAACAACACCAACCGCCATGTGCGGATGTANCANTCGGANAATCTCGAATTNGTGGTCAACCAGTCGATCTGGTTCGAGGGCGAGGCGAAGTTCGCCGATCTGATTTTGCCGGCCTGCACCAATTTCGAGCGCGTCGATATCAGCGAATGGGCGGGGCTCGGCGGCTACGGCCACCACGGCCAGCAGCAGCTCAATCACCGCGTCATCATTTTTCAGGCGCCGGCGATCAAGCCGCTCGGTGAATCGAAGACCGACTACTGGATTTTTACCGAAATCTGCAAACGACTTGGTCTTGCCAACTACTTCAACGAGGGCTGCAACGAGATCGACTGGGTCAAGCGGCATTTCGATGCGTCGGACCTGCCCAAGGTGATCTCCTGGAAGAAGTTCATGAAGCGNGGCTACTATGTCGTGCCGGCGGAGAAGGAGCACCTGCGCGCGCCGGTGTCGTTCCGCTGGTTCTGGGAAAATCGCAAGAAGGACGTTCCCGAGGCGCAGCCGCTGCCGTCCGATTATAGCGAGGAGTATTTGCGCGGGTTGCAAACCCAGTCCGGCAAGCTCGAATTCGAATGCAACAGCTTGAAGCGGTTCGTCGACCCCGAGCGGCCGCCGATCGTCAAATACGTGCCGTCATGGGAGGGGCCGCATTCGGGCGCGCTGTTCGAGCGCTACCCGCTGCAATTGCTCACGCCGCATTCGAAATATTCGTACCACACCCAGGGCGACGGCAAGGACTCGTTCCTGCTCAATATCGAGGATCACCGGGTCAATGTCGGCGGCTACTATTACTGGATCGTCCGCTTGAACGCGCAGGATGCGGCGGAGCGCGGCATCAAGAAGCACGATCTCGTCAAGGTCTTTAACGACCGCGGCGCGGTAATCTGCGCCGCGCTGCCGACCCAGCGGCTGCCGCGCGGCGTCTGCCACGGTTACGAGTCCTCCGCGGTCTACGATCCGATGGGTGAGCCGGGCAAATCGGTCGATCGCGGCGGTGTCCTCAACCTGCTCACGCCCGAGCGTACGCAAACCAAGACCACGCACTCGTTGGCCGGTTCGAACGCGCTGGTGCAGGTCGAAGTTTGGGACGGCGGTACCGAGCATATGTCGGAGACGTTCGCCAAGATGGAGAAGGACAAAGACGTCCGCAGCAAGCTCAAGGCGGCGCACCTGGTGCCGGCGAAATGACGGATAACAAGGAGGAGATGATCTAATGGCTTATGTATTCAAAGAGGACGAATTGCCCTCGCTGATCGACGCCAAAGCGGCGCGCGAGCGTATTTTCTTCGTCAATCAGGAGCTCGCCAATACCGACGACATGCTGGCGGGCGTCATGCACTACAAGAAGGGTGCGGCGTCGCCCTTGCACCTGCACAAGAATTGCGAGCACTTCTATTTCATNATCGACGGCAAGGCGACGGTGGAATCGGACGACGGGCTACGGCCGGTCGGGCCGGGCGACATGATCTTCATCCCGGCCGAGCAGAAGCACCGTCTGCGCGCGACCGAGCCGTTGTTCTATTTCGAGTGGCAGGCGCCCAATCGCTTCAAGACCACGATCCTCGAAGGCACGGACGCCGACCTGCGCTGGGACCGCAAGGACGGCAAAGTCTGGATTCAGACCTGAATTTATTCTGACAGCATAGGAAAACGATTATGTCGCTCACATTCATCGAAACCAACAAACTCCCGAAAAAAGCCTCGGCCGGCCAAGGCGAGGTCACCGAGGTACTGAACCAGGCGCTCTGCGGCGCGCGCAACGTGCATGGCTCGTTGCGCTGGCTCAAATCGGCCGAGACGTTCAAGCCGGATGCAATCAACAAGCACCAGCTCATCTACCTGATGGACGGCAAGGGCAATATCCGGCTCAACAATAAGGATTACAACGTCGAAAAGGGTGCCGGCATCTACCTCGGACCTTCCGAGACCGCGACCATCCAGGCGGCGAGCGGCGCGTCGCTCAAGCTCTTTCATCTCATCGTGCCGCAGATACCGAAGTGAAGATCGGTCAGCGCGAGACGTGGTGTGAATACGATGAATAAATGGAACATGATTATCGACGTCGCCGAGTGCACCAATTGCAACTTGTGCACGCTCGCAAGCATGGACGAATACGTCGGCAACGAGTTTCCCGGCTATTCGGCGCCGATGCCGAAGCACGGCCACAAGTGGATCAATATCCTGCAAAAAGAGCGCGGTCAGTTGCCGACGATCGACATCGCCTATGTGCCGACGATGTGCAACCACTGCGACAACGCGCCCTGCGTCGCCAAAGGCGGCGGCGCGGTGAAAAAACGCGACGACGGCATCGTGCTCATCGATCCGGTCAAGGCGAAGGGGCGCAAGGATTTGGTCGACGCCTGCCCCTATGGCCACATCTGGTGGAACGAGGAACTGCAACTGCCGCAGGCCTGGACGTTCGACGCGCATCTCATCGACCAGGGTTGGAAGCAGACGCGCGGCCAGCAGTCGTGCCCAACCTTCGCCATGCGTTCGATCTGCGT
>JGI24130J36418_10000645_pt1 | contig 11627 bp, 8 predicted proteins | sample BarGraNGADG00212_FD_36418 | JGI IMG/M metagenome (IMG submission 36418)
GATGCGGGTGCGGCCGCTGGCCCCTCCGAGGCGGGCCAGCAGTCTCGCCGGAATCCCATGTCGAACGCACACTGGCCCGCGCACAGCGCGTCGGGCCAGTATCTGCCCCTTACGCACGATGTCGTGAAAGTCGGCGAGCAGGACGTCGGCCTGGTCATTGGGCAGCGCGTTCCGGGTCACCTGCGGCTGACGATGGGTGCTCAGCCGCGGCCGCGGACACGACGGGCCAGCAGGACGAAGGCCGCGAGCGCCGCCACCCCCGTCAGGGCCTCGGTGAGCAGCATGCCGTTGGTGGACCACGCGTCGTGCGCCCAGCCGGCGGCGCGCAGCATGCCCAGGCTGAAGAGGGTGTTGATCGCGAAGAACAGGTTGATCTTCGTCGCGGCCGCCGTCTCCCCGATGATCGCCAGGACCAGCCCCGTGAACGACGCGGTCACCATGCCCAGCGTGAACGTGTAGAACAAGGTCGTCGCCGCGTAGCTCCCCGACGTGCGCGGCGACAATGCCATCACGACGCATGCCACCAGGCCGAGGCCGCAGGACATCGCGTAGGCGGTCGGCTTGGCGACGCGATCCGCCAGCCTGCCGCCGACGAAGCAGCCGGCCACGATGGCCACGCCGCCGCCCAGCCCGAGGACGGAAGACACGACATCGACCGACGCGTGGAACTCCCGGGCAATCGCACTGAAGAGGAACATCGCCGCGCCGGTGCCGATGGGCAGGATCGCCAGAATCAGCGCGATCCGGCCCGCGCGAGAGCGCAGCACGTCTGCCAGCTCGCGCCAGGCCTCGCGAATGCGCGCCCCGACGGACGCGTTCGCCAGTGCGCGCGGTGGCTCTTCCAGGCCGATCAGCGGGAGCGCGCACGCAAACAGGATGGCGGCCAGCGCCAGCCCGCCCACCCATGTGGCCGGGGCATGCACGACGAGCCAGAGTCCGATCCCGCCCCCGGCCGTCTGCCCGAACTGGTTGCCCGACTGGAACCATCCCGCGGCGCGGCCGCGCGTGGCCGGCGTCGTATTGTGCGCCATCAACCCTTCGGTCGCGAACGCACTGAACGTCGCGGCAACTGTCGTGGCCAGGATCAGCGCCGATAGCAGCGGCACGGTCGCCTTCGACAGCGGGATGGCCGTCATCGCGAGCAGGCCGATCGCGACCGCGGCAATGGAGACGACGTACCACGTCTTGCGCGACAGCGTGTAGTCGCCAACCGGCGCCCAGAGGAACTTCCATCCACCCGCCACGAACGTCATGCCGACGAGGCCGGCGACGGCGGAGACGTCGAGGCCGGCGCGGCTACCGAGGTACCCGAGCGCGACGGAGGGAAACCCGATCGCCAGGCCGAGCGGGAAGTAGAGCACCATCCACACCGACGGATGCGGGACAGCGCGAACGGCGGCCTCGCGGGAACCGGGGAGGGACATAATCGGAGCATTCTAGTCCGTTCCGACCGACGGCCCGGAGGATTGCTCTACTCGGCAACGCCGTAATGAAGCGAACCACGGGGATGGTCGCCTTGAACGAGTTGGCGGCGACTACCATGTTTGTCAGTTCCACACCGTCTCGCCAGTATTCGCCTGCTGGGGTGTGTCGCTGACGCCCGGGCGCCGCCGCGCCCATAGCTGACCACCCGGTGTCGTTCAGATCAGAGGACCTTGGTCGACTCGGTGGGCTTGGGTACCTTCACGACGAGCACGCGGAATACCTGCTCACCGTCGTTGACGAGCCGGTGCGGGATACGCGCTGGACTCTCGATGATCATGTCCCGCGAGACCCTCTCTTTCTCCTCGCCGATCTCGACGATGCCGTTCCCCTCCAGAACGTAGAAGAAGACGTCGACCGGCGTCGCATGCCTCTTGAGCGACTGCCCGGGCTGCAGGGTGATGTGCACCGCCATGGCGTGGGGGCTGTCGTAGATCGGCTTGGCGCTCACGCCGTGGGGGTTGGGCTTGTCCTCGGCGGCCAGTGCGTTCGTGATCTTCATGGGTCCTCGTCCTTTCTCTGGGTTATGCGACCTCGTAGAGGTCCTTCAGGCCGTGCGTCCGCGGCTGAGCCAGATGGCCCGCCCGCGAACGCGAAGAGCAGCAGCGCGCCCGCGTCGAAGATGAGGTCCGGCCCGATCCGAGTCCACGCCAGGGCGCGGAAGACCTCGCCCGAGGTGATCTCGGGGCTGCGCGCGTACCACAGGCCGTCCTTGACCGCGTAGTAGAACTGGTAGAACGCGGAGGGAGCGAGGCTGACCACCGTCATCAGGGCCAGCCCACCGTTGAGGTCCCAGAAGCTCCACTCGAGCAGTCGATCCGACCAGGCAGCCTTGGCAACCGTGTGCCGCATCGAGAAGAGCATGAGCGAGATGGCGAGCAACCCGTAGACGCCGAACAGCGCGGTGTGGGCATGGAGCGGCGTCGTGTTGATGCCCTGGATGTAGTAGAGGACGATCGGCGGGTTGATCAGGAAACCGAAGATGCCCGCGCCCACCAGGTTCCAGAACGTCACCGACACGAACCGCCTTTGTCTTCGGGCTTCCCATGACCTACTCCTTCGTGATCGCTCGGCGGGGTTGCCGCCGCTTCGATGGTTCCATCGGCGCTCCGGACATGATCGGAGCCCGGAGCGTGCGCTCGATCGCCGCCCACACCTCGTCTGCAAGCCGCTCGAGCACCGCTCCACTCGTGATCCGCGCGGTGGCGTGGGCCAGAGAGAGGATCGATCCGAGCATGATGACGGCACCCACTTCCGGGCTGATCTCTTTCGAAAGCGTACCGTCATGCTCAGCCTCTCGCAGGCAACCGACCACGAACGCCCGCGAGCGTCGCTTGAACTCCTCCAGCCGCGCTGCCTGAGCCGGACCGGCAGCCTGGGACAGATGGTCGGAGAGCAGCATGCGCGAGAGGTGAGGGTTGGCACGGATGGTCCGCGTGCGGTGCTGGAAGAAGAGCCCGAGCCGCTCGATCGGGTCGGGGGCCTTCGGGGGAAAGCCCTCGAAGAGGATGGCGCCCATCCGCTCCACGACGGCGTCGACAATGGCCTCCATGCTCTCGAAGTGCCGGAAGATGGCTCCCGCGGTTACCCCGATCTCGGTCGCGAGGAGCTGGGCGGTGAAGCGACGGGCACCCTTCGTCGCGATGATCCGCATCGCCACGTCCACGATCTGCGTCTCACGCGCCGACACCGTCTTGCGCGGCACGTCGTGCCCTCGTCGAGCCACCATGGTCGGCAGTATAGGTGAATAAACGTTTACTTACAAGGAACATCGTGCGTCTTGCCGAGTTGGTGAAGCAATCGGGTCGATGGCCGGCGGGCGCTCATCTCCGCCCAGGACGCCGAACACATCGCCATCGTCGGGCACCCAGTGGTCGGCACACGGCGCATGCCCACCCGCGCCGTGCTCATCGAGACGGTCAATTGCCGGGACGTCCGCCTCGAGGACTTCTCCACCGAGCAGGCGGACATGTGGTCGATCCACCTGGTTTACTGCGAGAACGTGGTTGCGCGGCGCCTCACGATCCGCAGCACCGGCGGAGACGGCATCGACGTGGATTCGTGCCGGCACGTCGTCATCGATCAGTGCGACATCGACACGGGTGATGATGCGATTGCGATCAAGTCGGGGCGCGGGATGGAAGGCTACCAACTGGCCAAACCCACCGAGGACGTGTTGATCTCGAACTGCACGCTCGGCGACAGCCGGTTTGCGGCCATCGGGATTGGCAGCGAAACCTCCGGCGGGATCCGCAACGTGCGCATCGAGCATGTGACGGTGACGCACGCCAAGGCTCGAGACGCCGGACCAGATTCTCAACACGGCCTTCAACTTTGCGAAGGTACGGACGACCGAGAGCGTCTTCGCCACGAAAGGCGGCCCGATGCACGGCCCCGGCGGCGGCGTATACGACAAGCCGATCCCGAGCTCTATCATCGCGGAAGGCGCGAGCTTCTGGAACGGCGCGAGCGACCGGGGCGACATGGCGATGATTGCGTACGGCGCCGCGCGCTTTGCCCTCGCATACGGGGACCGGGCTACGGCAGAGGAGTTGTGGCCGCTGATTGCGTGGTGCCTTGAATGCTGCCATCGCCACGTGACCGCAACGGGCGTGGTGGCCTCGGACAGCGACGAACTCGAAGGCCGGTTCCCGGCCGGGAAGGCGAATCTGTCGACGTCCTCTCTCTACTTCGATGCGCTCAGTTCGGTCGTACTGCTGGGCCGCGAGCTCGGGAAACCGTTCGATCAGTCAGGACTCCCTGAAGATCTGTGCCAAAGAGGTCTGGATGAAGCGGCCGCCGGCTCAGTCGCCACCCCGCCGGCCCGCGGGTTGTATACTCGTTTGACCATGACGCTTGGCCCGCTATTGTCCGACGCGCAGCAGCAGGTGCTGGTCGCCGAACGCGCGCTGCTCAACGAACTGCGAACCTCGCTCGCCCAAGCGGGAGCGGACAACGAGGCCGTCGCTGAGCTCGGCCAGTCCATCGCGCAACTCGACGAGCTGTTCCTGCTGGTGGTGGTCGGCGAGTTCAACTCCGGCAAGAGCGCGTTCATCAACGCGCTGCTGGGCCGCCAGATGTTGCCCGAGGGCGTGACGCCCACGACAGCCGAGATCAACGTCCTGACGTACGGGCCAGCGGAGACCAGCGAGGCGACGCCCGGCCGCACGCGACTGATCACTGCGCCCATCGATCTCCTCCGCGACATCCACATCGTCGACACGCCGGGCACCAACGCGGTGATCCGCGAGCACGAAGTGCTAACCACGCACTTCGTCCCGCGCGCCGACGTTGTGTTGTTCGTGACCTCCGTCGATCGCCCCTTCAGCGAGTCCGAGCGGCTGTTCCTCGAGAGCATCCGCACCTGGGGCAAGAAGGTGGTGGTCGTCATCAACAAACAGGATCTCCTGGAGAAGGCCGAGGACCTCGAGAAGGTGCGGCGCTTCGTGGCCACGAACAGCGAGAAGGTGCTCGGGGCGCCGCCGGCCATCTTCCCCGTGAGCGCCCGCGCCGCCATGCGCGCGAAGCAGGGCCACCCCGAGCTGTGGGCTGCGAGCGGATTCGAGCCCCTGGAATGGTTCATCCGGGACACGCTGGACCAGGCGGGCCGCCTGCGGCTGAAGCTGCTGAACCCGATCGGCGTCGCCCGGCACCTGCTCGAGGCGCAGCGGAAGACGGTGGCCGAGCGCCTGGACCTGCTCGCCACCGACTTCGCGACGCTCGACGACGTGGAACGGCAGTTGACGCAGTACGAGCGCGACCTGGCGCGCGACGTCGCCCCTCGGATGGCCTCCATCGACAACGTGCTCCTCGAGATGGATCGCCGCGGCCAGGCGTACTTCGACGACACGATGCGGATTGGGCGCATCGTCGACCTGCTCAACAAGACGCGCATGCAGGAGAGTTTCGAGCGCGACGTCGTGAGCGATGCGCCGGCGGTGATCGAGCGCCGCGTGGACGAACTGATTGATTGGCTCGTCGGAGCGGACCTGCGCCAGTGGCAGGCGGTGACGTCGCACCTCGCAACGCAGCGCGCGGCGTACCGGGACCGGATGGTCGGCGGCGACGGCGATCACTTCCGCGCGGACCGCACGCGGCTGATTCAGTCGGTCGGCAGCGAGGCCCAGCGCGTCGTGGAGACGTACGACAAGCGGGCGGAGGCCCGGGCGCTGGCCGAAGGCGCGCGGAACGCGGTGGCGGCGGCTGCGGCGACGGGTGTCGGAGCGGTTGGTCTTGGGGCGGTCGTGACGATGGCGGCCACCACGGCGGCGGCGGATATCACCGGCCTGGTGATGGCGAGCGTGGTCGGGGCCATCGGGTTCTTCATCATCCCCAACCGGCGCCGTCGCGCGAAACTGGAAATGCGCGACAAGGTGGCGGTTATGCGAACGCGGCTCTCGACCGCGATCCGGACGCAATTCGAGAGCGAAACGGCGCGCAGCGTGCAACGCATCCGCGACGGCATCGCACCCTATTCGCGGTTCGTCCGGGCCGAGGGCGAGAAACTCACGGCCGCGAAGGCCGAACTCGAGCGCTACCGGGGAGAGCTGGAAGCCCTGCAGGCCCGGGTCGAGGGAATGTCGTAACCCGCCCCCTCGACGTGCGGTCTCTGGTAAGCTTGTCGAAGACGGAGGTCACTCGTGGCGAAACAGAAAAACGACGCTCACCTCTACGAGCTTGCCAAGCGCGGAGCCGAGGCCCGGCTCGGGGACATCATCGAGGAAGCCAAGCTGCTCATCGACCTGTTTCCCCACTTGAGCGACAGCTTCGACCCCGACGAGCTGCCGGTCAGTTTCATCCTCGCGAAAGGGCGAGACCGTGCCGAGGGACGGGCAAGCGGGGCCCGGAAGCCCTGGACCGCCGCACAGCGCCAGTCCGTTTCGGCGCGCATGAAGAAGTACTGGGCGACCAGGCGCAAGGATGCCAAGCCCTAGACGCGGCGATGACCCGCCTTCACCGCCGAGTGGCCGGGCTCCAGCAGGAAGCGCCCCGCACGTCGACGGGTGGGCGCTGGGCGCCTCGTCGATCAGTGACGACGACAACCTGCTGGCGTATAGCACCGATACCATGGGCTTCCGGCAGTACGTGCTCCACGTGAAGTCCCTGCAACCGCTCAATGGAGCTTGCGGCAGCGAGTGGAACGCCCATCGCTGGATTTGCGCCAGATTCTGTCCTTGCACGGGCCTCTCCCGCCCTCGGTATCGGTGGTGCATGACGATGTACAATGCGAGTCGTGCCGAGAGTTCCGCCGTTCGAGTGTCCGGCGACCTACGAGGATCTCGTCAAGCTGCCCGAGCACCGGGTGTGGCTCCAGGCAGGTCTGGCCGGCCAGGTGCGTGAGATGCCGCAGCGGCGGGGCGGGCGCCCTTCGACGTGGCTCAGGGCGCTCGCCGCCACCCGCTGACGGGTCTTGAAGCTCGGTTTACTTCTTCTCGCCCGCGGGCTCGGCCGGCTTCTTCGCCGTGGCGCCTTCGTCCTCGAGCGTCTCGAGCACCGATCGCCACGCGAACTTCTTGCCCTGCCCGCGGACGTGGTAGTCCATCCACGCCATCTCGGCCACGCTCTTCACGAGCTGATTGCGGGCGTCCGGGATGCCGTGGCTCTGCCCCGGGTACATGAACAGCTCGGTCGGCACGCCCAGGCGCTTGAGCGCCATGTACAGCTCCACCGACTGCGGGCTGGGCACCCGCGGATCGCCTTCGACCACATGGATCATCGTGGGCGTCTTCGCGTTCTTGATGTACTTCAGCGGCGACTGCACCCAGTAGGCGTCGAAGTCGTCGTACGGCAGCTTGTCGCCCAGGTAGTACTGCCGGTTCCGCTGCATGTCGCTTTGCGCGTACATCGAGATCCAGTTGGACGTCCCGGCCCCCGAGCTGATGGCCTTGAACCGATCGGTGTGGGTGAGAATCCAGTTGGACCAGTGGCCGCCCGCACTCCACCCCAGCACGCCCATCCGTGATCCGTCGACGAGGCCCTGCGCAATCAGGTGATCGACACCGGTCATGATGTCGTCGAATCCCGGGGGGAAGTAGTTGCCGACGATCCCCGTCTTGTGCGCCTCGCCGTAGTTCGTGGACCCGCGGTAGTTCGGCCGGAGCACGACGTAGCCGGCGCCCGCATAGACCTGCGACCCGTAGCCGCCGTTAAAGCCGAGCGTGTCGGCTGCCGCCGGCCCGCCGTGAATCGCGACGATGAGCGGGTAGCGTTGACCGGCCTGGTACCCGGCCGGCTTCAGCAGCACGCCGCCCACTGTCTTCCCGTCCTTCGACTTCCAGCTGATCTCCTCCTGTTCGCCCAGCGCGAACTGGCGAACCTGCGGGTTCGCATCGGTCAGCGCCTTCCAACTCGCGCGCGTCGCCAGCGCCTCGACGTTGGGCACCGTGAACAGCGTCGGCGGCGTGGTGTTGTCCGAGTAGGTGATCAGGATGACACCGGAGTCCTGGTCGCGGCTCACCGAGAGCGCCGCCTTTTCGTTGGTGATCTGCCGAACGACGTCCTTCTGCACGTCGAGCGCCAGGCACTGCGTGGTGGCGCGCACCCCGTCGTTGAAGTAGATTGTCGTGCCGTCCTTCGACCAAAAGCCGACCGAGACGTCACCGTCGTAGCTGGCGCCGAGCTTGCGCCACTTCCCTCCCTTGTCCGCGGTCGCCCGCAGGTAGAGCCGATCGTTCTTCATGCTGAACTTCTCGAGGTCGTCGGGCGCCGAGAACGCGACAAAGCGACTGTCGGGCGAGAAGCTGAGCACGCTTTCCCCCACCTCGCTGTTCTTCACGAGCCGCTCGATCTGCCCCGTCGCCACCTCGAGGAGGAACGGATCGCTGTTGATGCTCTGCTCGGTGACATTGCGCTTGTAGCGGTCGGCGGAGATCCCGCGGAAACCCAGCCACTTCCCGTCACGCGAGACGGAGAAGTCGGCGACGGTGATCGTCGGGTCCTTCGTCAACTGCGTGACCTTGGGCGGGTCGAGGTCGAGCGCCCACAGGCTCACGAGCGGGGTTTCGGCATTCTTGATCTCAACGGTGAACTTCTTCTCCCGCCGCGTCTTCTCGTCCCCGTCCGAGGCTTCGGCGCCGACACAGTAGATGCGGCGATCGTCGGGCGCCCATTCCCAGCGCCCCACGCCGGCGGCCTGCTTGGTGAGAGTCTCCGGCGTCGCGCCGTCGATGCCTTCGACGGGCAGCCGATACAGCTGTTCCTCGCCCGGCTTTCCGCTCCTGTAGGCCAGCCACTTCCCGTCGTGGCTGAAGGCAAAGGTCGAGACGCCTTCCTTGGCCTCGGTGATCTTTCGCGCTTCCCCGCCATCGACCCGCATCAGGTAGAGCTGGTTCTGCGTCGCGGCCGAGGACGGGGCCTCACGGTTCGAGGCGAACACGAAGAAACTGCCGTCCTTCGCCCAGCGCGGGTCGGCCTCGTTCTTGTCCTTCGTGAAGGTCATCTGCCGGGTCGAGGCCAGCCCCTTCTCGATCGACACCAGGAAGATGTCAGTCTGCTTCTTCGCTTCCTTCCAGTCGGGTGTGCTGATCGTGTAGAGCAGCCAGCGGCCGTCCGCGCTCGGCGACGGAGCGCCGGCCTGACGCATCTTCTGCATGTCGAGAAACGTCATGGGGCGCTTCGCGGTCGCCGCCTGGCCCTGTGCGCGGGCCGGCGTGAGGGGGACGAAGGCGACGAGGAGAACGACGACGAGCGCAGCGACGGGACGAATGGTCGAGAGGCGGAATCTCGGCATGAACACCTCGCAAGGGGCAATGGAGGGCGGCGGCAACCGGGGCCCGGCGTGCGTAGTCTATCGAAGTCGGCGTCTGGCGGCCCGCCCCACCGAGAATATACTACACGTGCCATGCTGAGGACTGTCGCTGCCGCCCTGCTGCTCGCGCTGGTGGTTGCCACTCCCTGCGCCGCTGCCGACACGTCGACCGGCACGGTGCCGCGCTTCACCCGCCAGGCGAACCCGATTGCGCTCGCCGGCGCGGCCAGGCCCACGCGCTACGTGGAGGCGTCCGGCCGTCGCGCCGCGTTTCTCGGACGCGAGGACGGGAGCTTCGAGGCCTGGGCCTACCCGTTGAAGATCCTCCACGACTTCCACCTCTCGTTCGCCGTCGCGGCCTACGCCGACCCGATTGCCGACGCGAGCGTCGCTTCGACGGTGGACATCCGCCCTGAGGCGGCAACGGTGCGGTACGCGCACGCGTCGTTCACGGTGGACGCCACCTGGCTGGTGCCGCTGAACCAGGCGGGCGGCCTGGTGCTGCTCGACGTCTCCACCACTGAGCCGATCACCGTGTACGTGAAGTTCAGGCCGGACCTCAAGCCGATGCGGCCGGCGACCCTCGGCGGCCAGTACAGCTACTGGGACGACACGCTGAAGGCATACGTGAACGCTCCCTCGCAGTTCGCGATCCGCATCACACCGGAGATCGCCGCCAGGGGCCTGGTGCCGATCGTCATCACCGGGAGCGTGGAGAAACTGGACGCGGCGAAACAGGCCTACGCGGCCCTCCTCGCCTCGCCCGAGCGGCTCTACCGGGAGTCGGCCGCGCACTACAAAACGCTCCGCGACGAGATGACGAGCATCGAGTCGCCCGACAAGCGGTTCGACCTCGCCTTCGAGTGGGGCAAGGTGGCGCTCGACAAGGGATTCGTCTGCAACCCACACCTCGGGTGCGGACTCATCGCAGGCCTCGGCCCCTCGGGCACGACCGAACGCCCCGGCTTCGGCTGGTACTTCGGCGGCGACACGTTCATCAACGCGTGGGCGATCTCCGCCTACGGCGGCCTCGACACCGTCCGGCAATCGCTCGAGTTCCCTCGCAAGCGCCAGCGCGCCAACGGCAAGATGATGCACGAGGTGTCGCAGGGCGCCGGCTTCATCCGCTGGTTCGAGGACTACCCCTACGGCTACTACCACGCAGACACCACGCCGCTCTACATCNTCGCGGTGCGCGACTACGTGCGCGCGAGCGGCGACACCGCGTTCGCCAACGACTTCTGGCCGTCGATGCGGAAGGCGTACGACTTCTGCGTCTCGACCGACGAAGACGGCGACGGCCGTGTCAGGACGATCAAAGTGGCGGTGCCCGACGGTCCGGGAGAGTGGGTCGATTGCACGCTGGCCGTCAAGATGGACCCGAAAGCCAGGCAGACAAACAGCCATTCCGGAAAGGAGACATTGTGAAACAGACGATTGCCATCTCTACATCGGTGTTTCTCGCCGTGACGATGCTTGCGGCCTCGGCACACGCCCAGGCCCCATCCGCCGCCGGGGCCAGGACCGCCATTCAGAAGGCCTCGTTCGGCAAGACAAAGGAAGGCATAGGGGTGGACATCTACACGCTGACGAACAAGAACGGCATGACGGCCAGGGTGATGACCTACGGCGCCACGCTCACCGAGCTGCTCGTGCCCGACAAGACCGGCACGCCCGGCAACATCGTCCTCGGCTTCGACAAGGTCGAACCGTACCTGGCCGGTGTCCCGTACTTCGGAGCAACGGTCGGCCGCGTGGGCAACCGCATCGCCAAGGGAGCGTTTTCGCTGAACGGCCAGACGTACACGCTTGCGACGAACAACGGCCCGAACCACCTGCACGGCGGCATCAAGGGGTTCGACAAAGTGGTGTGGAAAGCGGACGTGGTTCTGGTGAAGGACGGCCAGGCGGTGAAGTTCAGCTATCACAGCCCGGACGGCGAGGAAGGGTATCCCGGCAATCTCGACGTGACCGTGACCTACACCCTCACCGACGCGAACGAACTGCGCCTGGACTACACGGCGACCACCGACAAGGCCACGCCCGTCAACCTGACCAATCACAGCTACTTCAACCTCGCGGGCGACAGCAGCGGCAACATCCTCGGCCACGTGCTGATGATCGCCGCGGACCAGTTCACGCCGGTGGACGACAGCTTGATCCCGACCGGCGAGCTGAAGCCGGTCAAGGGGACGGTCTTCGACTTCACGACGCCGGCCGCCATCGGTGCGCGCATCGACAGAGTGCCGGGGCCGGCGCCGGTGGGATATGACCACAACTACGTGCTGCGCGCCGCGCCGGCTGGCCAGACGATGACGCTGGCCGCCCGCGTCATCGAGCCGAAGAGCGGCCGGACAATGGACGTGCGGACGGTGGAGCCGGGGCTGCAGTTCTATTC
>JGI24130J36418_10000646_pt1 | contig 11626 bp, 8 predicted proteins | sample BarGraNGADG00212_FD_36418 | JGI IMG/M metagenome (IMG submission 36418)
CGCCGAAGTTCCCGCCTTCAATGGTCCTGGAGTTCCTGCTTCGCCATTGGGGTCGCACGGGCTCGAGCCGCGCACTGCAGATGGCCGAGGGTAGCTGTGAGGCCATGGCCCGCGGGGGGATGTACGACCAGCTCGCCGGAGGCTTTGCCCGTTACTCGGTCGATGCCGGCTGGGTGGTACCCCACTTCGAGAAGATGCTCTACGACAACGCCCAGCTGTTGCGTGTCTATCTCCACCTGTGGCGCGCGACAGGTTCGCCTCTTGCAGAACGGGTCTCACGTCAGACGGCGGACTTCCTCCTGCGGGACCTCGGTACGGTCGAGGGCGGTTTCGCGTCCGCTCTGGATGCCGATGCCGCAGCGGTCGAGGGACTGACGTATGTCTGGACGCGTCAGCAGCTCGTCGAGGTGCTGGGTGAGGACGACGGCCCACGCGCGGCAGCGCTTCTCGAGGTCACCAGCTCCGGGACCTTCGAACACGGCCTCTCGACGATGCAGCTTCGCACGGACCCCGACGACGCCTGGTGGTGGGACGGTATCCGCGGCCGGTTGCTCGCTGCGCGCGACCTTCGGCCCCAGCCGGCACGGGACGACAAGGTGGTCAGCGGCTGGAACGGTCTGGCCATCGCCGCCCTGAGCGAGGCCGGCGTGATGCTCGAGGACCCGACCTACCTCGACGCAGCGCAAAGGTGCGCGCAGTTCGTCGTCGACGTCCACATGGTTGACGGCAGGCTTCGCCGGGCNTCACGCCGCGGCGTGGTCGGAGCCGCGATGGGAGTCGCCGACGACTACGGCGATCTGGCCGAAGGCNTTCTCGCATTGCACCAGGCCACCGGATCGGCTAGGTGGCTGGCGACGGCGGGCGATCTGCTCGACTCGGCACTCACCCACTTCAATGATGGGCAAGGCGGGTTCTTCGACACCGCAGATGATGGCGAGCAGCTCTTCGCCAGACCGCGCAGTGCTGCTGACAACGCCGAGCCGTCGGGCCAGGCCGCCCTCAGCGGCGCTCTCCTGACCTATTCGGCACTCACGGGTTCCCGCCGCCACCGGGAGGCGGCCGACGCTGGTGTCGCGGCCGCGGCGGGTCTTGCCGATCGGGACCCGCGTTTCACCGGTTGGACGCTCGCCGTGGCCGAAGCGATGGCAGCCGGCCCCCAACAGGTCGCCATCGTCGGCGACGGGCCACGTGCACGGGAGATGATCCGCGTCGCCCGCGCCAGCACATCGCCGGGGCTGGTCACTGCCCACGGATGGCCTGATGCGCCGGGGATTCCGCTGCTGGCGGACCGCCCCTTGGTGGCCGGCTGCGCCACGGCGTACGTGTGTCGTGGCTTCGTGTGTGACCGCCCCGTGACGAACCTCGACGAGCTGACTGCAGCGCTGGAGCGCTGGCGCTGACCGGTTTCCGCGACCAACGCGAAAGACTGTGGTCGTTCAGACAGCCACGATCCTTCGCCATGATCGCGCACCCTTCACATGATCAGGTGAGCTGAGCGATGACATCAAGACCGATCTTGACGATGAACGCGCCCACGACGATGACGAACACTATGCGGACGAACCCGGCGCCCTTGGTCACGGCCGTGCGGGCGCCGATGTAGCCGCCGGTCAGGTTGGCCAGGCCCATGAGCAGGCCGACCTTCCACATCACCGCTCCGGCAGGCACGAAGATGGCCAGGGCGGCCAGGTTGGTGGCGAAGTTGGCGATCTTGGCCTTGGCACTGGCCTGCAGGAAGGTGTATCCGAGCAGACCGACGAGGGCGAACACGAAGAAGGAACCCGTGCCCGGTCCGAGCGCGCCGTCATACATGCCGACCAGAAAGCCGACCACCGTTGCCACCAGGACATGCCGGCGACCGGAGAAGCGCAGATCGGTAACCCGGCCGAGTCTTGGCGTGACCAGTGTGTAGGCCCCTACCCCGATCAGNACNACGAGGATGATCGGGTTGAATGCTTCCCTCGCGATATGCGATGCCAGCGAAGCGCCGATCAGGGAACCGCCGAACGCCAGCAGCGCCAACGGGATCACGGTCTTCGGGTCGGGCTTGACCCGACGGTAGTACGTCAGCGCGCTCACCGACGTGCCACAGATCGAGCCGAGCTTGTTGGTCGCCAGGATCTGGACCGGAGCCGCCTGCGGGAACCCCAGCAGAAGCGCCGGGAGCTGGATGAGCCCGCCACCGCCGACCACCGCGTCGACCCACCCTGCACAGACGGCGGCCAGACACATGAGCGCGAGCGTCGTGGCCGAGGGGTCCTTCACCGAGACAGCCAACCGTCCACGATGTCGAGGATGTCCAGGAGCTCGTTGGCGACGCCGTCGGGAGTCACGTCGACCCAAACCTGCTGTGGCACAGGGATCTTCGAGTGCGGGACCCAGATGGCGCGCATTCCGACCGTTTGGCTCCCGTGAACGTCCTCGAAGGGCCGGTCCCCCACATAGACCGCCTCGGCCGGATCCACTCCCAGAGCCGCAGCCACCTGACGGAAGGCCTGCGGGTGCGGCTTGGTCCAGGCCATCTCACTGGAGTAGAGGTCGGCGTCGATGAGGTCGAGGACTCCGTCACGTTCGAACACCCCGCGATGATAGTCCCGCGACCAGATGGTGTTGGACAGGATGCCGACGCGAATCCCCCTCTCGCGCAACCCCTCCCAGAGGGGGCGCACCTGCACGTCGGTGAAAGTGTGCGGCTCCCAGAAACGCCGGTACGCCGCCAGGGCCGTCGCATGCGAGCCGTGGGTCGGGCCCATCCCCACATCGCGCAAGAGGTCATCCATGTGCGCGCTGCCCTGTCCGGTGCGCGCCCGCTGCCACGCGGCGTCCTCGGCCGCGATGATTCGGGCCGCAAGACCGGCGCTGGCGTGATCGTCATCGCGATGGACAGCCCGCGCGTAGACCATCCACTGCTCCGCAAGGTCAACCGTATGCCATGGGGTCAGCGTGCCACCCCAGTCGAAGATGACCGCGCGAAGGCGGGGCACGGATGGGCCCATCAGCGCGCTGAGCCGCGCACCTCTGACACAACAGCCTCGACGATCTGGCCAACCGGAACCTCACGTCGATCGCCGGTGGCGCGATCCTTGATCTCGATCGTGCCAGCCTCTAGGCCCTTGCCGACGATGACGATGGTCGGCACCCCTATCAGCTCTGCGTCCTTGAACTTCACCCCGGGCGAGACCTTCACCCGGTCGTCGTAGATCACCGAGACTCCCCGTGCGGCAAGGGCATCCGTAACCTCGGACGCCTTGGCAAAGATGTTCTCGTCCTTTCCGGTGGCCATCAGGTGAACGTCGGCTGGTGCGACCTCCCGGGGCCACACCAGGCCCAGCTCGTCGTGGCAACCCTCCGCTACAGCGGCAACAGCGCGGCTGACTCCCACGCCGTAGGAGCCCATGGTCACGGTCACGAGCTTGCCGTTCCGGTCAAGGACCTTCAGCTCCAGCGCCTCTGCGTACTTGCGTCCGAGCTGGAAGATGTGGCCCATCTCGATGCCGCGGGCGGTCTCCAGTGGCTGACCGCAGCTGGGGCACTCGTCACCGTCGCGCACCTCTGCGGCCTCGATAGTGCCGTCGGCCGTGAAGTCGCGTCCTGCGACGAGATCGACCACGTGCTGTCCGTGGGTGTTCGCTCCGGTGACCCAGTGGGTGCCCTCGACGACGCGGGGGTCCACAAGATACCGGACCCCGGAAATGGCCTTCTCGCCCAACACCTCGGGACCCATATAGCCCTTGACCAGCACCGGGTTCCTCGCGAAGTCGGCCTCGTCGAACGCCTCGATCTCGGCCGGCTCAACCTGGGCACCCAGTCGTTTCTCGTCGATCTCGCGGTCCCCCGGCACACCGATGGCCAAAGGCTCGCGGCGCCCGTCGGGGTGGACCACCATGACGAGCACGTTCTTGAGGGTGTCGCCGGCCTGCCATGCACGGTCGCTGCGGGGGAATGCCGTGTTCAGGTGGTCGACCAGGGTCGCGATGGTGGGGGTGTCGGGGGTGTCCTCGGCGTGCGCGGCAGGCGACCCGTCATACGAGATCGCAGGTGGCACGGGGACCTCGACGGCCTCGACGTTCGCCGCATAGTCGCACGAGGTGCAGCGCACATAGGTGTCTTCACCGTTCTCAGCCGTGGCGAGGAACTCCTCGGATGCCGAACCGCCCATGGCACCAGACGTTGCCTTGACAATGACGTACTCGAAACCCAGGCGGTCGAACATCTTGATGTACGCCGAGCGGTGCGCGTCATACGAGGCCTGCAGCCCCGCGTCATCCACGTCGAAGGAGTAGGAGTCCTTCATGATGAACTCGCGACCGCGAAGGAGACCCGCGCGCGGACGCGCCTCGTCGCGATACTTGGTCTGGATCTGGTAGATAGACAAGGGCAGGTCCTTGTAGGAGCCGTAGAGGTCCTTGACCGTCAGGGTGAACATCTCTTCGTGCGTGGGGCCGAGCAGGTAGTCAGCGCCCTTGCGGTCCTTGAGCCGGAATACGTTGTCGCCGTACTCCGTCCAGCGGCCCGTCAGCTCAAAGGGCTCCTTCGGCAGCAGAGCGGGAAAACTCAGCTCCTGCGCGCCGATGGCGTCCATCTCCTCGCGCACGATGCGCTCGATGTTGCGCAACACCCTCAGGCCCAGAGGCAGCCAGGTGTAGATGCCCGGGGCGACGCGGCGGATGTATCCGGCGCGGACCAACAGCCGGTGGCTGGGTAGCTCCGCATCGGCCGGGTCCTCGCGCAGGGTTCGCAGGAACAGACTCGACATCCGCAGGGCCGGCGTTGACACGTGATCTCCTTGATCGGGTCGATGAGGTCCGGTCAGGGGCGCACCGGACCACGTGAGGATATCGGCAACGGCGGCGATGGTCGCTCACCTCACATCAGGATGGTGGCGAAACGTCCGATCTCGGTGAAGCCAACGCGCGCGTATGTCGCCCGGGCCGGCACGTTGAAGTCATTGACGTAGAGCGTGACCACATCAGCGATCTCGGCCTGCACGCGCTCGACGACCGCGGCCATGGCTGGTCCAGCGAGCCCCTGGCCACGCCACTGCGGCGCGACCCAGACCCCCTGGATCTGCGCGACGCCCAGAGCCACCGAACCGACGTCGGCCTTGAACACGACCTCGCCGTCGTCGACCCTGACGAAGGTGTGGCCCGCCCGGATGAGGCACTCGATGCCCTGGCGGTAGACCTGCCTCGAACCCCAGTACGGCGGGTAGCCGATCTCCTCGGTGAACATGGCCGCAGCCGCGGGCATCACCAGGTCGACCTCGTTGAACCGAGCGCGGCGAACGCTGGGATCGCAGCGCAAGGTGGTTGGGAGCGGGCCCGCAGTCGCCAGAACCGGCTGGTACGCGCGTACGTCGCGTGGCTCCCCCCACGTGGGCCGCAGGTGCTCCCACAGTGGCAGCACCATGTCGGCCGGTCCGAAAACCGACGAGCACTGGCGCCTCCACCGGCGCAGCTTGGTGGCGAAAGCAGCGAGCGCGTGGGTGTCGCACCCGACCGGAACCAGGTTGGCCGAAGCCCAGCAGATCGCCTGCAGACCCGAGTCCTCGGCGTAGCCCAGCAGTGCGCCGGGCGACGTCGCCAGCGCGCCCTCGAGGATGCGCGCAGCCACAAAGACATTCGTGCGGGCATCGCGTGCACAGACCTCCATCGCCTGGTCACGGTCAGCCGTGGTCAGGGCGCGAACGGGGCTCTTGGTGCCCAGCACGCCTCAGGCCTGCCTCAACCGACGGTGACGACAGGACCTGTCGCCGCCCCCTCGCCGTCCACCGGCTCACCCATCTCCTCGGCGAGCCGCATGGCCTCCTCGATCAGGGTCTCCACGATCTCGGACTCCGGCACAGTCTTGATGATCTCGCCCCTGACGAAGATCTGGCCTTTGCCGTTGCCGGACGCGACACCAAGATCGGCTTCTCGGGCCTCCCCGGGACCGTTCACGACGCAGCCCATGACGGCAACACGCAGGGGCACCTCCAGGCCCTCCAGGCCCGCCGTCACCTGCTCTGCCAGGGTGTAGACGTCGACCTGGGCACGACCGCACGAGGGACACGAGATGATCTCCAGCTTNCGCGGGCGCAGATTCAGCGACTGCAGAATCTGGTTGCCAACCTTGACCTCCTCCACAGGGGGCGCCGACAGCGAGACACGGATCGTGTCACCAATTCCCTTTGCCAGCAACGCTCCGAAGCCCACCGCCGACTTGATCGTCCCCTGGAAGGCGGGGCCGGCCTCGGTCACGCCCAGGTGCAGCGGCCAGTCACCACGCGCGGCCAGCTGCTCGTAGGCCTGGATCATCACGACCGGGTCGCTGTGCTTGACCGAGATCTTGAAGTCGTGGAAGTCATGCTCCTCGAACAGGCTCGCCTCCCAGATGGCCGACTCGACGAGAGCTTCGGGGGTGGCCTTGCCGTACTTGGCCATGATGCGGGGGTCGAGAGAGCCCGCATTGACGCCGATCCGGATGGAGACACCCGCATCCTTGGCCGCCCCCGCGATCTGCCTGACCTGGTCGTCGAACTGCCGGATGTTGCCCGGGTTGACCCGGACCGCTGCACAGCCGGCGTCGATCGCGGCGAAGACATACTTCGGCTGGAAGTGAATGTCGGCTATGACCGGGATCTGGCTCTTGCTCGCGATCTCGGCCAGGGCGTCGGCGTCGTCCTGGGTCGGGCAGGCCACCCGCACGATGTCGCACCCGGCCGCGGTCAGCTCGGCAATCTGCTGAAGGGTCGCGTCGACGTCGGTCGTGGGGGTCGTGCACATCGACTGCACCGAGATGGGGGCTCCTCCGCCCACATCGACCGTGCCGACCTTGATCTTTCGGGATCTGCGGCGAGCGGCGACGACCGGAGGCGGTACGGGCGGCATGCCGAGAGAGACCGTCATGGGCCAAGTATCACCCATTCGCAGGGGAGGTCGGCGGTCAGCCGCCCAGCTTGATCGGGTTGACCACGTCGGCATACATCAGCAGGACCGACATGCCGATCAGCGCGATCGACACGACATAGGCCACGGGGAGGGCCTTGGCCACGTCGACGTAACCCGGGTTGGGGCGCCCACGCAGCCTGGCCACCCACCGCTTGAGTCCCTCCCAGAGCGCACCGGCGGCATGTCCGCCGTCCAGGGGCAGGAGCGGGATGAGGTTGAAGACGAAGAGAGCAAGGTTGAGCGATGCGACCAGGCTGAGCAGGACGACGAACTTGGAGGAACTGGACTCGGCCACCCCCGAGAGCTGTCCGTCCGCGACCTCGCCGGCCACCCGCCCGACACCGACCACAGACATCAGCGACGGGTCCCGAACTCCTCCGCCGAAGGCTGCCTTGGCTATGCCCTCCATCTTCTGCGGAATCCTGAGCACCACGCCGGCGGTGGCGGCGATCTGGTTGCCGACAAGGGCGGGAACAGCGGTGAGAGGCTGCTTGACGATCTCTGCGCTAGGCGAAAAGCCCATGAAACCAACGCGATCGGTGAGAGCCTTGCCGTCGGCACCAACAACGGGCTTCCCGGCGGCGTCGAAGCGGGGAACGTCGTTGAGGATTGGCGTTGCCTTCAGGTCAAGTCGCTGACCTTCGCGCTCGACGACGATGTCGATCTGGCGGCCACCGTTTGGCCGGATCAGGGCACGGACGTCGTCCCAGCTGCTGACCGGCTTACCTGCCATGGAGATGATCCGATCTCCGGGACGGATACCTGCCAGGTTTGCCGGCGCCTGTGGGTCTGTCGGGGAACACTTTGGGGCGGCGGTGCCGGTGGCCGGCACGGTCTGGACACACTGCGACACAGCGCTGACGCGGGCTGTGATCTCACCAATGCCGTAGAGCGAGAAGATGCCCGTGAGCAGCACGACGGCGATGACCAGGTTCATGGTCGGACCACCGAGCATGACCACGAGCTTCTTGGGCACCGACAGCTTGTAGAAGACCCGGTCCTCGTCGCCCGGCTTGACCTGTTCCATGGACTCTTCGCGGGCTTGGTCCATCAGCTGTGAGAAACGGCCGGTGCTCGAGGAGCGCAGGATCGAGGGGTCCGCGCCGGGCTTGGGCGGGAACATGCCGATCATCCGGATGTAGCCACCCAGGGGGACCGCCTTGAGGCCGTACTCGGTCTCGCCACGCTTGCGCGACCAGACCGTCGGGCCGAACCCGACCATGTACTGGGTGACTTTGACGCCGAACTTCTTGGCGGGCAGGAGGTGACCGACCTCGTGCAACGCGATGGAGACGCTGACACCGAGGGCGACGAACAGGACGCCGAGGAAGTACATCACGAGACCAGCGTCTCACTTCCGGTAAGGCCCAGGACCTCGTGGGCGCGCTTTCGCGCCCATGTCTCGGCGCGCAATACGGTGTCAACGTCCAGCGGATCCGAATCGTTCTCGGGGTGCGCGCTCCACTCGTCCACCACCTTCTCGATCGTGTCGACGATGTCGACGAACCGGATGCGCTCTGCCAAGAACGCCATCACGCACTCTTCGTTGGCTGCGTTGAAGACCGCGGGGAAGGACGAGCCGGCCATCCCCACCCTTCTGGCCAGCGCGACGGCCGGAAAGGCTTCTTCGTCCAACGGGGAGAACTCCCACGTGGTGGCCCTGGTCCAGTCACATGCGCCGGCTGCCCCCTCGACCCGCTCGGGCCAGGCCAGTCCCAGAGCGATCGGCAGTCGCATGTCCGGCGGCGAGGCCTGGGCAAGGGTGGAGCCGTCGATGAACTCCACCATGGAGTGCACGACGGACTGGGGATGGACGACGACCTCGATGCGCTCGAACGGTATGTCGAAGAGCAGATGGGCCTCGATGACCTCCAGGCCCTTGTTGACCAGTGTTGCCGAGTTGGTCGTCACGACCGGGCCCATGACCCATGTTGGGTGGTCAAGGGCCTGCTCGGGCGTGACGGACTCGAGCTCGGCCCGGGTCCTGCCACGGAAGGGGCCCCCGCTGGCGGTCACGATGAGCCGGCGCACCTCCTTCGCGCTGCCCCCGCGCAAGCACTGGGCCAGAGCGCTGTGCTCGCTGTCCACGGGAACGACCTGGCCGGGTGCGGCAGCCGCCTTGACCAGCGGGCCACCAACGATCAGGGACTCCTTGTTGGCCAGGGCAAGAATGCTACCCGCCTCCAGAGCGGCCAGGGTGGGACGAAGGCCGATCGAGCCGGTGATGCCGTTGAGGACCACATCGGCCCCACTCGCGGCCAGGTCTGTGCTGGCCTCCGGCCCGACAAAGATGTCCGGCGCGAAACCCTGACGCCCGGCCTCACCAGCCACCTGGTGGATGGCCGCCGCGACGATGTCGTGCTCACCACGAGCCGCACCAACGGCTTCGACGCCGAGCGCCACCGCTTGGCGGGCCAGCAGGTCCAGGTTGCCACCGCCCGAGCTGATCGCGCTCACGATGAAGCGCTCCGGGTTGGCCGCGACGACCTCCAGCGCCTGAGTGCCGATGGAACCTGTTGAGCCCAGGATGACGATGCTGCGGGGTGAGGTCACTGTCCCATTGTCCGCCAATGTCACTGTGACCGCGTTTGGCAGCCAGCGCTAGCCGATGAAGATCCGCTCGTCGACAAGCTGCTCGACGACGGTTGAACCACTGGGGTCGAACCTGCCGTGCTCGAAGAGCTTTCGGAACTCCAGGTCGATAGCGTCCACACCATTGCGGTTCTTCTCAATGCTGAAGACGACCCATTCCCGGTAGGTCTCGGCATTGACCAGGTTGTACATGAGGTGATGGCGGGCCACGACGTCGAACTTGTCGTTCATGATCAGCGCCACATCGGCCTCGTGGGCAAGGGCCGAGGATCCACGCAGGTCCCGGAGCCTCACCCGCTTGCCGGCCTCAAGACCGCTCTTGTCGACCGCGACGAGGGCGAGAACAGGGATGACCATCTCCAGGGCCATGTCCTTGAGCGCTTCAACGACCACGGTCACCCGGTCGTCCTCGGCCATGCGTGGACCCCGCCGACGTTCCTCGGCCGGTGAGGGGACATGGACCTTCTGCAGGTAGTCGACGACCACGAACGGCACCTGACCCGTGTCCTCACGGATCCCCTCGACGACCGCTCTCATGGCGTCCACGCCTGTGTGCGCTCCGCTGGAACGGTGGACATACAGCCGCCGGCCATACTCCTGCAGCGCCTGAACGGCATCGGCACCACCCTCAGTGCCGGCCAGTCGTTCCTCCAGGCTCCTCTCCGAGCCGTGTCGTGCTTCGAACGCCTGGCGGACCCGGGGCAGCATGACCGCCGTGGGACCGGCGATCTCGCCAGCCTCAAGGACGAGCAGCCGCTCGAGCACGGACTGGGTGTCATGCTCGAAAGAGAAGTAGACCGCNCGNTGGTTGGCNGCGAGGAGGTTACGTATCACCTGCAGTGCGAACGTGGTCTTGCCCAGCCCCGGCGGTCCGCCCAGGAGGTTCAGCTCTCCCGATCGGAACCCGCCGCCCAGCACCTTGTCGAGGGACCCGAAACCGGACGGCCACACCTTGCCTGAGACGGCCTCGCCCGCCTTCAGCCGACCGTCGGTCTCCTCCAGAACACTCTGCAGCGTGTCTAGGCGCTCTGTCGTCATGGCTGCATTGCACCACGAGGACGAGCCGTGGCGCCGGAGGTTCAGCAAGGTCTGGCCGAACGGCTGATCCGGGCTCAGCGTTCGAGCAGCGGCTGAACGGCGCTCCAGGTGGTCCCGTCCCGAAAGTCCCGGCGGCGGCGCGCGATGGCCGAGAGGGCCTCCAGGACGACGCGATTTGCCAGCGCCGCGGTGATGTCCGAGTGGTCATAGGGCGGGCTGACCTCAACGACGTCGACGCCCANGACAGGAAGCTCGAGNCAGATCCGTCGTACCGAGTCCAGAAGCTCCCGCGCCGACAGTCCGCCGGGCTCAGGTGTGCCTGTGCCAGGCGCGTGACCTGGGTCGCAGACGTCGATGTCGACCGAGAGAAACACACCCTCGCACTCGTCCATGGCGGTGACGAACGCCTCGCTCAGACACGCCTGGAGGCCGCGACGACCGATCTCGCTCATCTCATAGGAGCGCATCCCCTGCCCGGCCATCCAGTCCAGCGTCTCCGGAGGNGGCCAGTAGCCGCGCAACCCGATCTGCAGGAACCTGTCACCCCGCAGGGCGCCGGACTCGATCAGCCGGCGCATCGGTTGTCCGTGACCCCACAGGGAGCCAAACTCGATATCGCCGGTGTCGGCGTGAGCGTCGAAGTGGAGCATAGAGACCCGGCCGTGCCCGAGCACGTTGGCCACGCCCCTGGCATCGGGAAAAGCGATGGAGTGGTCGCCGCCCAGCACGATGGGTATGGCGCCTGCGCGGGCCACCTTCTCGACGGCTGCCTCGAGCGCCGGCAGCGCCTTCTCTATGTCGCCGGAGTACATCTCGACATCTCCGGCGTCGACGACCTTGAGGTCCACAAGGCCNTCGGTGCGTAGCGCGAGGCTGGGGCGCTTGCCGTCGTGAGGCAGGTAGTCGGTCATCCGGATGGCCATCGGGCCGAACCGCGCGCCCGGGCGGTGGGAGGTCCCACCGTCAAAGGGTGCCCCGAGGATCACGACGTCCGCGTCGGCATACGTCCCGGGCTCGTCGAGGTCGCATCGCGGAACCCCCAGAAACGTGATGTCGGGCCCGAACTG
>JGI24130J36418_10000648_pt1 | contig 11613 bp, 9 predicted proteins | sample BarGraNGADG00212_FD_36418 | JGI IMG/M metagenome (IMG submission 36418)
AGCTCTCGGCTACCCCGCTGGCCCAGATGCGATCTGCAACCGCTTCCTCCCGGGGCCAAAATTCATGAAGACAGTGGGGCCAAAAGACTTGACGACACTCACCGCGAGGCCGATACCGATCGTCTCAGCGAAGTAACCGCCGAACTGCAACCACCACCAGAGCGTCATGCCGCCCAGAATGACGCGCTGAGCGAACGCATTCCCGGTGGCGCTGGAGTGATGATGACTTCGACGCCGAAGAGCGCGGGCGCGCTCGCCGATGAGTGTTGCGTGGTGCCGATCGGCCCGGTGATCTGTTCGCCGCCGCGGCGGTGTGTCTTCTAGTCCTCTACATCGTCTTGAGTGACCGAGCCGTCCAGGACCGCCCTGACCTCATCCTCGAGGCGGAGGTTTCCGGTCCTCTCGCCGAGTTCGTTCATGTAGCGCGTTGCTTCCTCAGCGAGTTCGGAGTCGTCCGACGAGATGGCCCTGGCGAGCACCATGGGAACGGCGTGAGTGTTCAGGTCGTAGACAGCGAGGCCGGGCTCATCACGGCCATCTAGAAGTGCCTTCAGAACTTCAAAGGCCGTGCGCGGATCGACATCAGCCGATGCAGCGAGCTCCTTTCCGATCATGTAGCGCTCCTGGCTGAGTTCCGGCGCTAGTTCGAGGGCGGCTTTGAGTCGGGGTAGCCACCATTCGACCCCAAACTTGCCACTCTTGACGAACCAGTAGAACCCGTTCAGCTCCTCATGGTCTTCCGCGTGTGTGGCGACGTGTTCAGCTCGCGTGTCCCACAAGGTGGCCAGCCGATCCCGGATGGGATCGTCAACCGTCTCTGCGTGCATGAATGACCACGCAACGTGTCCGATCGCCTTGCCCCTGGTTCTGGCAGAGGCCAGGGAGAAGAACGCCTTTGCAGTCGGATGATCAGACGTCGTGTGACCCAGAATGATCGCGTTGACTATCCATTCGCCGACCCGCTGCCGTGGGTCATCGGCGCTCCGCCAGCCAACGGCGATCGGGTCTGACGTATCCATCAAGGCCATCATCGAAGGGCTCAATAGATCGAAGAGTGACCGATGGTAGTTGTACACCGCCATCGCCGTTGTGAGTGCGATCTGTTGGCTCCTGTTGACGCCATCGTCTCCACCGAACCAGTCGCCGACATGCGCCTGCACCCACTCGGAATCGGCGTTCATGAGTCTCCCGATGGCTTCGCCGAGCACGGCCCGTGATGCGCCCCTGACGTCTTCTCTGGCTAGTTCATGCTCAAAGGCCGTCCGGGCGGCCTCGCTCCACTCCGCATCCCTGCCGTGTGCAATCAGGTAGGCCAGTCCCCGCACTCGCATCGGCCAGTACCAATTCAGGGACACCGTCAGTGGATCCGAGTCGCTGCCGCCGTCGTACGCGATGTACTCGGACCAGGCCTCTTCGTCGTCAGCCAGCGACACAAGCATGTCCGTGAACTGCCGCATGGCGTCGCTCGGAACCTCGAACTCGGAGCGTGGTTTGACGATCTCCTCCAACAAGCCGATCGCAGCTTGCTTCGACGAGCGGAAGTTCACGTCGTCATCGAAGTCGCCACCCTCGACGGGGAACGGGGACTCGTCATCGTGACTCAAAGTTCGTCGCACCAAATCGAGGACCTGGCCCCACTCAGGCTGCTGATTGGCCTTGAGAGCCGCCTCCCAGCCGCGAAGGATGGCTCGGAGGTACGTGGGCCGCAAACGAGACGCGAGGTCGGCGACGCCCACGATCGCCTTCGGATTCGTCGTGAGAAGGGCAGTCAGTTCACGCCCCTGGCCTTCGTGCGATGGTTCCGGCCCCCAGCCATCGCCCTCGTCGTGCCAACTCTCGAGATGCGCGACAAGCTCCGCAGGACTCATGACGGACATCTCGTCCAGAGTGAGTGGACTATTTGGACCCACCCAANTGGTGACTCGATCACGAGGCGCTAGTGGTGCGTCTATAACTCCTAGGCGTTTGTCTAGGTCTGCCAGCCTGGCCTGAAGCGGCCCCGGTAACGCCTCTGGTCCGATGGCCGACAGCCAGCGGTGCAGCCAGCGGTCTTCATATTCTGTGACGCGCTCGTCAACGACCGCTGGGTCCACGTCATCCCGTCCGAGCCATCCCCGGAGACGCGCCTGGTCCACTTTCGGGCCCGCCTCGAACAACTCGGTGAACGGCTGCGTCGTGTCTGGAGACAGCTTCGCAACAGCTCGCGCCAGCTCGGCGTACTCGATGCGGCAGTTGTCATCGATCGAGCCTTCATCGAACAGGAGCGTTGAAGCCTCGCGGAGGAGAGATTCTCTGCTGGCATCACCCTGGCTTCGCGGCAGTGCCTCGGCAAGGGCGTACATGGCGATCTTGCGCCCCAACATCATGCGGGAGCCCAGAAGTAGAGCGACCGATCCGTTCGCGTCGGCCAGCAACGCCGGGATCGCGAGATCGCGCGCCGCATCGATCAGCGCTTGCTCGACCTGCTCATGAGAGTTGTTGCTTCGTTGTCTGATCGAGTCTCGCGACATGTAGGTGATGTCGCTGCTACTGCGTAAGTGGCCCTCGCGGCGTTCATACGCGACGAGCCACGGCAGCACCAAACTCAGTCCAGTGTCGCCGAGGGCTGCAACCACACGAGGTAGTCCGTCATCCAGCCAGTAGTCCTCGAGGACGGCGCCCTGTCCACGTCTCCCTTTACTTCGGCCGGGTTTGAAGAGTCGGTTCGCTATCCACTCCCCTGCCTGGCGCTGCCCACCTTCGAGCAGGTTAACGACGGTCGCGACCTGATGGCGCGGATCAGTTCGCCAACCAAAGCCAGTCGAGGACCAGCTCGAGAAGAGTGGCTGGAGGCGAGCGGCTTGGTCAGCCGGGATCACAGCGGCGATTGCGAATGCGCCGCGCCGGACCCATGCGTTTGCGGAAGTCTTGAGCTTCAAGAGCACGTCAACGACATCGGCTGGGGCGTCTGGTGCTACGCGGATCAGGTAGTCGATCTCCGGCCAGTACAGGTCCCGAATCAGGCCCTCCTCAGTTACCTCAGGCTCAGGGGGGTTGCGGAACACGCCCTCGCGGTCCAGTGGCGCTACCCACAGCGGGTTCTTCAGTCCCTCAAAGAAGGCGCGGCGCAACTGCAGAGTCGGAATCCGGCGCAGCGCCTCCTCCACGAGTTGCGAAGTGGGCGGGCGATACTCGGCCATCAGGACTCACCCTCGCTCATCGCGTTGATCTCTGCCAGAAGGTCGGCCACCGTGCGCACATTTTCGAAGAAGGCGTTAGTCCGGACTTCGATCACGTCTTCCACGACGCGGAGCCTATGCATCAGCTCCTCATCCGAAGGCAGTGCTCGATCTTGATCGTGAAACCGATCGAGGTGGGTCCACCCAACGAAGAACTCATAGGCGTCCATCCATTGCTTGATAGCTGGATGCTTTGTGTCAGTCCCACCAGTAATCAGCGCCGCAGTGTTGCGCCTGTTGCGCCCTGCCTCCTTCGTAGCCGCTTCAACGAGAGCATCGAAGGCTTCGGCCACTCGCTTGGGCACCGGTATCACGTCTTGGTCTAGCGACAGGTCCAAATCTGAGTGCTTGGCCAGGAGGTCTGGCAGCTTGCCGATCAGGCTTCCAGAAGATGGTGTTGAGCGCGCGATGAAACTGTCGGACATTGCAGACGGCAGTCCAGTCATTAGTTCTCTGATGCAATGGCAGAAGACTGAAACGCGACCAACCTCGCAACCTTCAACTGGTGGAGTTTGGAGTGTGGCCATCGCGGTCTTGTAGATCGCAGCAAGTCTTGGACTCTGTCCAGCAAGACCATCATGGACAGCGCTCCTGCGCTCGTCGTCTTTCGCATTGCTCAATTGGAGACTTGCCTCCAGCGCTTGGCGCTCGCTGTTCCGACGCGCATGGTCATCACGGCCCGAAGATCCCGCGTATTCGTTGGCTCTGCAACAAGGGGCATCACTGCTAAGTGCCCCCTACGCGGCAGCGGGGTCCCCGACGACGTCACGGCGGCATTCTAAGACTCGATAGCGCCGTCGCGCGGCCGCAGTGTGGTCCGTCGTTCCGCCGCGAGCAGTCCGATGCCACTGGGCTTGGGATTCACCTTGCGAGAGAGGTCGAGCCTCGACAAGGATCGCCACACGCACGGTGAGGCATTCCCAACGACGCTACGCCGGATCTGCCGCGATGGGTGCGTCATACCGCCGCGATACGGCTGACCATGTGCAGGCGACTCCCTGAGTTCGGCGGACCCGCCACGCGAGGTCAGGGCCTCGCGCCCTCAAGAGCACAGCGCCTGGAACGCGTCGGACGAAGCTGGAAGGAAGCATGATGCGATCAGAAGACTGTACAAGGCTAATCCGCGACGCTGAGGCGAGTTGTTCCGGTGTGCCAACCCCTATGCTCGCCGTTGGTGTCCAGAGGCGAAATCGGACCGAGGAGGACGCGTGGACGCGGTCGAGTACCAGCGATTCATTGAAGACATGGTGGCGTGGGCGGTCAGCGAGCCGACGGTGATCGGATTGATCGCGGTAGGGTCAACTGCGGCAGTGACCCGCGACCCGGACGAGTGGTCGGACCACGACGTTTTTATCGTCACCACCGCCGGAGCCTCGGCCTGGCTGCTCGAGAATCCCTCCTGGCTGCCCGATGCCGAACGAATCGTGTTCTGGCACAACGAAACGGTTGACGGACGGGCAGCGGTCTACAACGACGGTCACCTCATCGAGCTGGCCGTCTTTGAAGCCGCCAGCATGCCTTTGCTTAGTGTCAACGACTATCGGGTCCTCGTGGACAAATCGGACCTCTCCGCAAGACTCGCCACCTTCGAACGCGACACCACACTGCGAGCTGCGGAGATCGACACCACCGGCTCGAGACGATTCAGGCAGATCGTGGTGCAGCTGATCGTTGGCCTCGGCCGGGACGCCCGTGGAGAGTCGTTGTCGGCCCACGAGCGGATCAGGGGTCAGGCCCTCACCCACCTGCTGAGTCTCGTCCGCGACTTCGTTCCCGCCGAGAACGACACCGCCCTGGACAACCTTGACCCCTACCGCAGGATTGAGCTGGCCCACCCCGAGATCTGCCGCCGCCTCAACACCGCGCTGACCGCGCCGCTGCCGGATCTCGCCGAGACCATGCTGCAGCTGTTGGAGGAGCACTTGGTCGACCGGGTACCAGCCTTCTCTGTGGAGTCTCTGGCGGCTGTTCGTGCCGTGGCAGCGAGGCTTTAGCGGGACGCGGGGGATTGGATCCGGTCATGACTCGCATACCCAGCGACCGGGATCAGCTCCTGGCAGTCCGCGATGGAGGCGGCGAGCAGGCCGACCAGACGCTGTTCGGCGTCCGGTGCGCACGCCAACGCAATACCTTCTACCGCGACGCTCAGGACGCACGGCGCGGTCTGCGCGCGGAAGGTCCGTGCCGAGATGTGTGAGCTCCTGGTGAAGGACCGGGCCCATACAGCAGCGTCGGGGACCTGCTCCAGAACCTGGCGACTCTGCAGGCTGAGGGAGTCCGGGTCGCGGCCGTCGAGCTCGGCGAGGATGCTTTCGCCCCCAATTACGGCGGTGGCCAGCACGTCTTGCCGGGGTAGTTCTGTCGTTGCTGTGCGTTCTCGTGGCACTCGGCCCCGCTGCCGCGTGAGGTTCCGTCCTTCACGTCTTCGCATCGCCAATGTTAGGTAAGGCACACCATACTCTTGACGGGTGCTGCCCCGACCACGACTCTGGGAAGCAGTTGACGACGGCAGCGTCACACCTTATGAGCGCGGCCGAGCCAACTAGGCACATCACACGCGTTATTGCCTCCCGTTGGTCGCTTGGCTCCTTACCGCCGTTAGGACAGCGCAATGCCCGACGCCTTCCCTGTCTGGGGTCGCACCCCCATCGCCCCGCCGCATCTGCCTCCCGCCGCCGTGCTGGGCGGACTGACCTCCCGAACCCCAGCCGAGGTTGCGCTGGACCCGGAGCCACCCGCGGTTCACCGGGTCGGATGGGGTTTCATCTCGCTGTACACGTTGGCGTTCATGAGCACCAGCCTGGTGTTCCTCGCGCCGCTGCTGGTCACCTTGGCACTGAAGGTCAACGCGCTCGTGGGGATCAAACAGGCACCGAACAGCTTGGCGCTTGTCGCCGCGACCGGCTCCCTGCTGTCAATCTTCGCCAATCCGTTCTTCGGGAAGATGAGCGACCGCACCTCGTCGAAGCTGGGCATGCGGCGGCCATGGATGGTCATCGGCCTGGTGGTCGGCTCCCTCGGCGTCCTCGTTGTCGCGTTGGCACCCAACATCCCGGTCGTCCTGCTCGGATGGTGCATCGCCCAGGTGTTCTTCAACGCACTGCTCGCCGCCATGGTGGCGGTGCTACCAGACCAGGTCCCGGTCGTTCAACGCGGTCAGGTCTCCGGTGTCCTGGGTGTCTGTGTGCCCATCGCGTCGGTGAGCGGCACCTTCGTGGTCAAGCTCTTCACCGGCAACCAGCTCACCATGTTCCTGGCCCCGTGCGCGATCGGCGGATTCTTCATCCTCCTCTTCGCGGTCACGTTGAAGGATCGCCGGCTTGGCAAGGCGGACAAGCCGACCTGGTCGCTACGGGAGCTGGCCAGCACGTTCTACGTCAACCCGCGGAAGAGTCCCGACTTCGCCTGGGCTTTCGCCAGCCGCTTCATGTTCGTTCTGGCCTACGCCTTCCTGATCACGTACCAGGCCTACTACCTGCTGGATAAGATCGGCAGCGCCGAGGCCGATGTGCCGCAACAGATATTCCTCGGCACCCTCGCCCAGTCCGTCGTCCTCGTCGCCGCTTCCCTCATCGGTGGCAGGCTCTCTGACCGGACGGGCCGACGGAAGATCTTCGTCCTCACAGCGTCGATCGTGTACGGCCTGGCGCTGTTCGTGATCGCCATCGCCAGCAACTTCAACGGTTTCCTCGTCGGCATGGCCATCAGCGGACTCGGCTTCGGCATGTACGTGGCCGTCGACCTTGCCCTGGTTGTCGACGTGCTGCCAGACAAGAACAACGCCGCCAAGGATCTCGGCGTGTTCAACATCGCCGGCGCACTTCCGTTTTCCATCGCGCCGGCGATCGCGCCGGCCATCCTGGCGATCAGCAGCGGCAGCTACAGCGTGCTCTACGCAGTCGCCGGGGTCTGCGCCATCATCGGAGCATTCGCCATCCTGCCGGTGAAGGGTGTTCGCTGAGCACCCACGTCGACGAAGCGGCCGGGCCCTTGGTGGGCCCGGCCGCGTTCTCGACGCTCAGACGGCGACCTCTCGGTAGGCGGGCGGCGCGCTGGCGGCGCGCATTTCATCGGTGATGGGGCAGGACTTGAAGCCCTTGACGACCAGGTAGACGCCAAGCGAGAACTCCCATGCCGCGATCGGGAGGGCGGCGATCAGTGCCACGGAGCCGATCCGGTCGATGACGCCGAACATCGTGAGCACAACGGCGGTGATGTGCAGCGGGGCTCCGATGAGTCCGATCACGGGAAGGACACGTGGCACGAGGCCGGATCGATACATCAAAGTGCCCAGCAGGAGGGCGTTGATGCCCGGCATGAGGCTCTGTCCGAGCGTGAACGCCCAGTTGTATGTCGCGACGTGCGACGCGCCGATGGCGGCCAGCGAGGCCGCATTGGCTCCGGTCGCTGTGCCCAGGTCCTGGTGCAAGGTCACGAGCGAAAGAAGGCTCGCGACACCGGTGAAGATCATGGCTGCTTCAAGGGTGCGAGCGGCGACAAAGCCGAGCGCCATACCTTCGTTCTGCCGCCTGACCACCGGAAACAGCGTGACGGCGGTGCCGATGCCGGCGAGGCCGACGATGACTTCGAGGAAGCAGCCCAAGAGCGCGCCGGTGTCGGCGCCGGAGCTGACAATGAAGTCCTTTCCCTTTACCGAGCTGTAGAGGCCGAGTGTGGGGATCGAGACAAAGGTAATCAGGTAGAAGACGCCCGCGACGAGCGACGTCTTTCGCGTTGGGTCCTTCGGGACTCGTGTCGTTGCTGCGGTTTGAACGGTGGTGGCCATGTCGGTCTCTCCCTTTTCGCGATTGATCTTTAGTGGGTTGATGAGCTATCGAGGATCGGTGGTGGGCACATCGGGCTGGTCGGGCTCGACCTGAGTGATCGAGACCAGCGGCAGGCCCATGTCGCGGATCTTCTGGAGCAAGCCATACAGCGCGGCCTGGTCGACCACCGAGCCTTGGATGAGGGTGGTGCCGTCGTTCTCGTTGGTGATGGTCAGTCCGTCGAACCAGCCGGCCCATCGGGAATCCAGGTGCCCCTTGAGGCGGATTTCGTACGGTCCGTTCGTTCGCATGCTCGAAAGGTAGGAACGGATGTGGTGAGCAGGCATCACCACGTGTGGTGATCTATGTGGTGATCTGGCCGGCGCCGGGTTCAGCGGTCGCGGGTCCGGGACAACAGGTCAAGCTGCTCGGCCCGGCGCACCGCTGCCCGACGGTTGTTCACGCCGAGCTTGGCGTAGATGTTCTTGGTGTGGGTCCGGACGGTGTTCAGGGACACCACGAGCTCACGGGCGATATCCGGGCCGTCCAGGTCGGTCCCGAGCAGCCGAAGCACTTCCAGCTCGCGTTTGCTCAGTGGCTCAACCAAACCCTGTCGGTCCTCGGGCAAGCCCTGACTGACGGGAGGGCTGTCCTCAGTCTTGTCAACGGCCGCCAGGAGCCGACGCACATCGTCCCGGGCGATCCCCTTTTGTTCGCCAGGTGCCACTCGTGCGGCAGCTCTCAGCAGTATGGCCATGGGTGCGCCCTCATCCGCGAACACTCGGACGTAGCCCTCCGGCTCAGCCAGCGTCAGGGCACGTTCCAGCGATCCGAGTGCAGCAGGAAGGTCGCCCTGTGTCTGGTGGGCCAGCGCCTGCAGCACCAGGATCTCGATGACGCTCCCCGTCCTTCCCCCCTCTTCTGCTGCTTGCAGGAGCCGATCCAAGAGCTGGGTCGCCTCGTCGATGGAGCCCTCTNCACGCTCTGCCCTGGGCTGGGCCAAGAGCACCCGGACCAGGGTGATGTGCTCGAACTCGCGCAGGTAGCTGAGGTCGTCGTCAACGGAAAGTCCTCGCTCACGCGCCCAGCCGAGCGCTTCACCCAACGCCCCCTGCTCGACCCAGACCCGTGCCCTCCACGCCGGGACCGGCCGGACGTTGGGGAAGAAGTCACTGACATACAGGCGCTCCGCCTCATTGAGCAGGTCGAGTGCGGCGCCCAGATCCCCCTCAGCCTCCCGGATCCGCGCCATAGCGACCCGCCAGCGGTATGGGTTCTGCGGCAACCCGAGGTGCTCGCCCAGCTCCTGGCTGCGCAGCAAGTACTGCGTGGCGGTAGGCAGGTCGTTGCGCTCGCGGTGGATCTCGCTGATCCCGACATACATGTCCGCCGTCCCCCGCAACACCGACCCGCCCTGCTCGGATGCGAGCTGCAAGGCCTGCTCGTAGGTGTGCATCGCGTCGCCGAGGCGGCCTTGCCTACGCCGTATGTCTGCGAGCGCGATCGCGCACCCAAAGGTGTCGGCGACGTGCCCGACCCGCCGCAGCCCCGCCATGCAGTCGGCGTACGCCCGATGCCCTTCCTCCAGGTCTCCGCTCGTCCAGTACGCCAGCCCCAACAGCCCCGATGCCGATGCACGCCGGAGATCGCCCTCTGGCGAAAGCTCGAGCGCCCGCTGGGCATGTCGCACGGTGCCGGGCACATCGCCCCCAGCCAGGGCCAGGGCAGCGCGATACAGCGCAATCGTCCCCGGGAGGGCGCGAAACTCCTCGTCGTCGACGACGACCATCCCCGCCGACGAGGCTTCCGGTCCCACATGATTACCGGTCGTCGTGTCCAACCACCGCTCGGCGTCCTCCAGCCGCGCCTCCACGCCTTCGAGCTCGCCGCCCAGCAGCAATGCTCCGGCATAGCCGACAATCAGCACGGGCCTGACCTGGACCACCTCGCCCGGAAGCGCCTCGAGCCAGCCACGCACTGTGGCCTCCTGCCGGCTCCTGCGCATGGCCGGAATCGCCAGCTCGACCAGGTCCGCCGCCCGCTCGAAATCCTCGGCGGCCAGCGTGTGGCGGATCGCCTCGGATCGTTCGCCGTTCCGCTCGTACCAGTTGCTCGCGCGCAGGTGCAGCTCATGGACGAGGTCAGGCTGCTCGTCCAGCAGGTGCGCTCGCAGCACGTCTCCGAAGAGATGCTGGTAGCGATACCACTGGCGGCGGTCGTCGAGCTGGATGAGGAACAGGTTCCCTCGATCGAGAGCCTCCAGCATGGGCTTGCCGCCGTCCTGGCCGGTCACGGCATCGCAGAGCGGGCCGCTCAGCCGGCTGAGGATGGAGGTCTTCAGCAGGAAGCTGCGGACATTGTCGGGCTGGCGCTGCAAGACCTCTTCGACCAGGTAGTCGATGATGTACCGGTCATCCCCGGCAAAGCCCGCGATAAAGCCTGCGATGTCGGCGCGGCCCTGCATCGAGAGCGCCGCCAGCTGGAGCGCGGCGATCCACCCTTCCGTGCGCCCCTCCAACGCTGCGACGTCCTGCGCCGTCAGCACCAGTCCCATCACCTCGTTGAGGTACGCCGCGGCCTCGTCAGGCGTGAAGCGCAGATCGGCGGCGCGGATCTCAACGAGCTCGCCGCGCCCTCGCAAGCGAGACAGCGGCAGCGTCGGGTCTGCGCGGCTGGCGATCACCAGGTGCATCTGTGGGGGGAGGTGCTCCAGCAGGAAGGCCATCCCGTCCTGTACGTCGCGTGCGTCGATGACGTGGTAGTCGTCGAGCACGAGCACGACGTCGTCCGAGCTGGCGCTGAGGTCGTTGAGCAGAGTGGCGAGGACCGCTTCGATCGGCGTCTGAGACGACTGCAGGAGCAAGAGCGCACCGGCACCGACCCCCGCCGACGCTGCCTGCAGCGCGGCGACAAGGTACGACCAGAACAACGCGGGATCGTTGTCGCGCCGGTCGAGCGAGAGCCACGCCGCGGACCGTCCTTCGGCAGGCGCGCCTGCCAGCCACTCCGTCAGCAACGTCGTCTTACCGAACCCGGCCGGAGCTGAGACGAGCGTGAGCGTCGACTCCGCTCCACGGCTCAGGCGCTCGCTCAGTCTCGGACGCGCTACCAGACCGCGTCGTCCCCTGGGGACGTGGAGCTTGGTCTCGAGCAGTGGGCCTGCCATGACCATCTCCCCTCAGGAGCCAGTTTCACGTGCCGTCGACAAGCACTTGTTGCCAGCGAGACAGCGGTTGGTTCCGGTAACTGATCGTGCCATCAGCTCGCTCGAGACCATCTGACCACACGTGGTTCCGCGGAACGCGGAGTTCGCCACGACCGTTTGAGCCCTGGGTGGTTGGTTGCGGACGGCCGGAGGTCCCGACCCGCGTCATCTGGACGCACTCATTTAGCCGCGAAGAGTGCGTCACACCGCCGCTTCGCCCCTTGAGGAAGACCGTCAACGCGGCCGTGACCGGCGGGCTAGCGTCAATCAAGGGCCTCATCGTGTGTGGCGATCCGTGGCTGGGGCCTGGTCGTCAGATCGCTGGGGAGCATGCCATGTCGAACACCATCCTGCTGCCGTTCCAACCCGACTCGATGACGCCGGCGCAGCTGGCGGCGGTCTCCTACCTGGCCCGGTACTCGGG
>JGI24130J36418_10000666_pt1 | contig 11494 bp, 10 predicted proteins | sample BarGraNGADG00212_FD_36418 | JGI IMG/M metagenome (IMG submission 36418)
GCCCGTCTCAACGACGAGGAGTGCGGATGCGGGTCACACAGATCCCATCGCGCTCCCCTTGCAGAGGTCCGAGGCCGTCGACATGATCTCGCCGGCCAGTTGTAGCAGGGAGTCATCCGCACCGGGGAGACCAACTATCTGGGCACCAATTGGAAGGCCACCTGATCCTCGGAGCAGTGGGAGGCTAAGGGCTCGAGGAATAATTAAGCCCGATGGTCCGGGCGTGTCGTGTTGTCGTTGCCGGCTGTTTCGGTATCAGCGCTGAGGGTGTAGTTCCAGTCGCCATGGAAGTCATGGCGACGCAGGTGGGCGGACTCGAAGATCGCCATCTGTTTGTCGGAGATCTTGATGCCCTTGGGGTAGGTGTTGGTGTCGAGTTCGGCCTGCACGCTCAGGCCGCTCTTGTTGGTGGTGGCTGCGATCGTCTCGACCACGACCTCATGGCTGGTCAGGGGACGCCCGCGCCAGTTCATCGTGATCGCCGAAAACAACCTGTGCTCGATCCGGTTCCATTTGCTGGTTCCGGGCGGGAAGTGGGCGACGGTGATCTGTAGGCCGGACTGCGCGGCGAAGGCGGCCAGCTCGGTCTTCCACAACCGCAGCCGGGACCCGTTGGAGCCACCGCCATCGGCGGTGATGAGCAGCCGGGTGGCGCCCGGGTAGGTCGCTCGCCCCATCCGGTCCCACCACCGGCGGATCGACTCCACGGCGAAGGTCCCGGTGTCGGCGTCGGTGCCCACGTTCACCCAGCCGACGTTCCCGGCCACGTCAAAGACCCCGTAGGGAGCCACCTTGCCCCCCGCACCGATGAAGTCGTAGGTGTCCACCGCNACCGGCTCCCCGGTGGGCTGGTACTCCCGGCCACCGGCCTTGTAGTTNCCCACCAGCTCCTTCTTCTTCGTGTCAACCGAAATGACCGGTTCGCCACTGCCGCCGAACGTGGCGACCTGTGAGTTGATGTAGCGGAACTGTCCATCCCGGTCTGGATGTTGTTTACCTTCAAGGGTCTTGACGTTGCCGCGCAGGCTGAACCCGTGGTCCTTCAGTATCCGAGCCACTGTCTTGGCTGAGACTTTGTGGCCCCCACCGGTCAGCTGCGCAGCCAGATTCGCTGTGGACTTGGTGGTCCACCGCAGGGCCGACATCGGATCCCCCCGACTGTCGGGGTCCACCAGCTGCTCCAACGCCGGCCACACCCGCGGGTCGCTACGCTCCATCATCGGACGCCCAGCCCCCTTGGCCCGCACCCGACCATCGGCGACAACGCCCGCCTCCAGCTCGGCTGCCCCCCGGCCCACCGTATCTATCGAGATACCAGTGCTATTGGCGATCAAGGAGATCCCACCATGGCCAAGCTGGCGGGCGCCAGCCCCCACCAGCAGCCGGCGGGCCCGCTCATCAAGGACCACCGACACCTCAGCGAACGCAGCCGCGAAACCACGGGCAAACTTCTCGTCAAACTCCTCGAATCCCTCAGCCATGACACAAGACTATGGATCTGTCTTGCTGATTCGGCAGTTATTTTAGCGTGAGCCCTAAGGTCACACCGACGGGAGAGCCGGCCAAGGCTCATGACGGCGAAAGTGTGGGTCCACCACAGCTGCCTGAACCGCCCTCTGAACGCCGCGTCAAAGCAAGCTTGAGTGCGCGGCGACGAACAGCCACACCCGCGCGAGCCGGCCGCTTTCAGTCGATCCGGTCGGCTGCGACGACCCCCCGCATCACCGCGTCGATGGAGCGCCTGGCGGTGACTGCCAGTGTCCGGTCCGGAGCTGCGTCACCGATCTGACCGAGCAAGTCGACAACCTGCTTGCAACGGCGGACGAAGTCACCGGCACCGATCTCGCTGTCACGAAGGACCACCTCCAGCCGCTGACCGCTGGCCCATCGATGCATCATCCAGGCCATGCCGGCGTCCGGGCAGCTGGTCGTTGGCAGCATGTGTGAGCGCTCACTGTCCTCCAGCAGGCTCCACCTGCGGACCATGGCCGCATGCGCCTCCCCGACCTCGTCGTTGGGCATCCGTGGCGAGAGGTCACCCTCATCCCGTCGCGGCTCGTGGAGCATGGACGAGACAATGGCCGCCAGGCTCGGCGGGTCCAGACGCTTCCAGATGCCAAGACGCAGACACTCGGCCGCCAACAGGTCCTTCTCGGTGTAGAGCCGCTTGAGGTAGTCGCCGTGCGACGTCACCGCGGCCCCACCCTCGGTGAGATATCCGAGGTCTACCAAGAGCTCGCAGACGCGGTCGAACGTACGCGCCACAGAGTTGCTCCGGCCCTCGACCGTGCGGGCGACCCGGTCGGTCTCGCGGCGCAGCCGCCACCAGCGTTCAGCCCAGCGCGCATGGTTCTCGCGCTCGGGGCACCCATGGCACGGGTGGGCGCGCATCTGCCGGCGCAGCTCGCTGACGCGCTGCTCTTCCCCAGAACCTGCGGAGCCGCTATGCCGCGGCGGTGGCGGGTCGTGAGGCACCTTGACCCGCATCGTTGCCGCAAGGTCCTTGCGGGACTTGGCATTTCGAGCATTGAAGTGCTTGGGGACGTTGAGGTTCATCACCGGGTCGACTGGGGCGGGGATGTCCATCAGGGTCAGCCGGCGCACCTGCGCATCCGAGGTCAGCACGGTCGGCGAGGCGCTCTCCTTCTTGCCACCGGCGTTGCCCTGGATGACGATCGCGTAGCCCGAGCGTCGACCGCCTGGGATCTTGATGACGTCGCCGGGACGTAGCCTCTCCAGACTGACCGCAGCCTCAGCCCGTCGGCTCGCCGATCGAGCCTTGGCGGCCTCCTTCTCGATGTCACGAATCTCGTTGCGCAGCGCGGCATACGCGGCGAAGTCGCCCAGATGGCAGGTCATCGACTCGGCATAACCAGCCAGTGCCTCTTCGTTGCGCTTCACCGTCAGTGCCATGCCGACGACGGCTCGGTCGGCCTGGAACTGTGCGAACGACGTCTCCAGGATCTCGCGGGCCCTCTGGCGCCCCACCTGTCCGACGAGGTTGACCGCCATGTTGTAGGTCGGATGGAAGCTGGACTTCAGCGGAAACGTGCGCGTCGACGCCAGCCCACCCACCGCAAGTGGGTCCAGGCCTCGGTTGTAGAGCACGACAGCGTGACCCTCGATGTCGATGCCGCGCCGGCCCGCGCGTCCCGTGAGCTGCGTGTANTCAGCCGGGGTGATGTCAGCGTGAGTCTCGCCGTTGAACTTCACCAGCTTTTCCAGGACCACAGAGCGCGCCGGCATGTTGATGCCCAGTGCCAGGGTCTCGGTGGCGAAGACCGCACGGATGCGTCCTGCGGTGAAGAGCTCCTCCACGATCTCCCGGAAGGTTGGCAGCATCCCGGCGTGGTGCGCCGCGAAACCTCGGGTAAGACCCTCGACGAACTCCCAGTAGCCCAGCACGTCCAGGTCCTCGTCAGCCAGGCCCTGAATGCGCTCCTCGACCGTGCGGCGAATCCGGTCTCCCTCCCCAGGTGGAATCAGTCGCATGCCGTTGGCCAGGAGCTGGCTCACTGCTGATGTGCAGCCGATGCGACTGAAGATGAACGTGATTGCCGGCAGCAGGCCGTCGCGGTTCAGGCGCTCGATGACCTCCGAGCGGCTCGGCCCTCCTGCGAACCGACCGCCCTGGCGAGGTGGACGCCGGCCGCGACCACGTCTATCGGTACCGCCATCGCGTCCGCGACCATCGGAGCTGCCATCGTGGCCCGTGAGCCGGTCGCCCGTGCGGATCCGTTGCAGCAGCTCGGGATTGACCCGGCTCTGGTCCGCGACCCCGGTGGCGTCGGTGACCTCGTCGGTGAAAAGGTCGTACAGGCTCTGACCGACCATCATGTGCTGCCACAACGGCACTGGTCGGTGTTCCTCGACGATGACCGCAGTATCGCCGCGAACCTCACCGAGCCACGCGCCGAACTCTTCTGCGTTGCTGACAGTGGCCGACAGCGAGACCACCTGCACATCTTCGGGCAGGTGGATGATCACTTCTTCCCAGACCGCACCGCGAAAGCGGTCGGCGAGGTAGTGCACCTCGTCCATCACGACGAATCCGAGCCCGCGCAGGGTGCTGGACCCGGCATACATCATGTTGCGCAGCACTTCGGTGGTCATCACGACAACCGGGGCTTCACCGTTGATCGAGGAGTCGCCGGTTAGCAGACCGACCTGGTGGGCGCCGTGACGGGCGACCAGGTCGGCATACTTCTGGTTCGACAGGGCCTTGATGGGCGTGGTGTAGAAGGCCTTGCGCCCCGTGGCCAGTGCGAGGAACACCGCGAACTCCCCCACGATGGTCTTGCCGGCACCGGTGGGTGCGGCCACCAGCACCCCCGCCCCGTCGGCAACGGCCCGGCACGCCTGCACCTGGAAGTCGTCGAAAGGGAAGTCGTAGCCCTTGGCAAAAGCGTCAAGCCGGGGCTGTGCGGCGTCCGATGAGGTGGCCATGGCGATCAGGCTACGTCAGAGATCCGGGGACCAGGATGTTCAGCGCGGCGGGTACGCTCTGGCAGGTCACCGGCAGGGGCGCAAAGCGTTCGCCGTCGCCGTAGCTGATGATGCCAGAGGCCTCGAGCCGGACCTGCGTGCCTCGCAAAACCTGCACCGCGGGGTGACCGACGTGCTTGCCGCTGAACACCTTCGGGAAGACCTTGAGGAACTCGATCGTCGAGATCTGGTGCACGATGAGGATGTCGAACAGCCCGTCGTCGAAGCTGGCATCTGGACAGACTCGCATGCCGCCGCCGTATGACGGACCGTTGCCCACCGCGACGAGCATCGCCTGGGCGCGGTGGGCGACACCGTCGACCTCGACGAGGTAGGGAATCGGCTTGAATACGGGCAGCTCCCGGGCGATGGCCAGGTTGTAGCGCATCCGGCCGCGTGGCCACAGCCAGGTGTTGGCGCGCTCATTGACCACGGAGTCGAACCCGGCGCCGAGGACACCGGCGAACCAGCGCGAGAGTCCATGGGCATCGGTGTGACGGCCGGCGTCGATGGCGCGAACAGTGCCGTTGGCGATGACCTCGGCTGCTGCCAGCGCATCGTGAAGGGGTAGACGCAGGGCGCGTGCGATGTCGTTACCCGTACCGGCTGCGACGATCGCCAGGACCGTCTCAGTGCCGGCGCAGAGATTGACCCCGAGATTGACCGTACCGTCCCCGCCGGTCACTGCCAGGACGTCCAGACCTGAGGCGATACCAGCCAGGGCCCGGTCCCGGGCGCCGGCCGCGGTGTCGTCCGACAAGTCGATCACCTCATGACCGCGGGCTTCCAGCCGCGCCGCCACCTCAAGTCCGAGTGCCGCGCCACGGCCCTTGTCCGAGGTGGGGTTGACGATCAACCCGATGCGTTTGGTCACAGCCGAACGTTACAGCGGGCTGGCTTCATCGTCGGCGACGTTGGACCAAGCTGGCACATTGCGCCCGCGCCGTCTGTCCAGGATCGTCGCAACACCCACGGCGCCATAGAACAGCCCGACCATCGGAATGGCAAGAACCAGCATGGTCCAGGCGTCTGGGGTCGGTGTCATCATCGCCGCGAAGACAAAGATGAGCATCACGGCAATCCGCCACCCCTTGAGCATGATGCGCGCCGGCAGGACGTGGGCCATATTGAGACCGACGAGGAACACCGGCAGCAGGAACGCCAGACCAAAGGCAAGGATCAGGCGAGTCACGAAGTTCAGGTAGAGGGCTGCGTCGGGCAGGTTGACGGCTCCCTGCGGGGTGAATCCGAGTAGCACCTCGACCACTCTGGGCACCGCGTAAGTGGCCAGGAAACACCCCGAGAGAAACAGAGGCACAGCAGCCGCGATGAAGGCGATGCCGGTGCGCTTCTCGTGCTTGGTCAGCCCGGGGACGATGAAACCCCACACCTGGTAGAGCCAGACGGGACTTGCCACGATGACGCCAATGAACAGCGCCACCTGAAGCTGAACGGTGAACGGCTGGGTGATGCCCCCGAAGTTGATGTTGACCAGGCCGTGGCGCTGCGCGGCCACCTCACGCAGGGGGGCCATGATCGCATCGAACAGCCGGGCGTACTCCAGCCATCCGAGCACACTGCCAACAGCAATAGCGGTCGCGGCAACAACGAACCGGCGCCTAAGTTCGCGCAGGTGGTCGCCCAGCGACATGCGTCCGTCGGTCTTGCGTTTATGCCGCAGTACTGCCATGTATCAAAGGATCCTCAGGTGACGGGCAGGCTTGTCGCTTGCTGGCGAGTGGCTCAGAGCGGCGGCTGAGTGCCTCTCTCGCTCTCGGCCGGATCCGATACCGGCCTCTTCGTCGGGTCTTGGATCGGGTCAGAGTGCGAGTCTGAGGTCGGTTGGGCCGTCTCGCCCTTGACCGTGTCACTGCTCGCGGCGCTGGGCGNGCCCTTGTCATCCTTCTTCATCTGATTGATCTCGGACTTGAAGATGCGCATCGAGCGGCCGAGGCTACGCGCGGCGTCCGGCATCTTCTTCCAGCCGAAGAGAGCCACGACCACCACGATGAGGATGAGGAGGTGACTCGGGCTATCGAACAGGTCCATTGGTGTGAAGCCTTCCCGTGGTGACTAAGCCGAGCACGTCGCAGAATTGCGTCACTGTCAGTCTACGTGCTTGGCCCACGCAGGGAGGGAGACTGCCCGACGTAGCCGGCGCGCCCGCCGTCTGTCAGCTTTGGCTCGGTTACGCCGTATCCGGGCCGTGACCGGGCCCGCGAAGATGGCCAGCTGCTCGGGAGACCCGATCCGCTCGCCGAGCAGCTCCACCTGTCCCTGTACTTCAGCAAGACGACGTTCGGCGGCCGCGAGCTCGGAACCAAGCGCCTTGACATGGCCCCACAGTCCCCAGGCGCGCCAGCTGAGGTACGCACCTGACACGACGAGCAGTGACACCCAGATCAAGACCCACCTCATAACAGGGGACTCTATCGGTGTGCCTGCGTTGACCCGATGGGCCCGGCATACAGCTCGAGGGCTGCACACGCACCCTGACGGACCTCGCGGGCCAGCTCCTCGGGCTCCAGCACCGTGGCCGTAGAGCCCAGCTGCCACATCAGGCGGCGCAACCAACCGGTGTCTGGAGTCCGGAGCTCGATGACGGCACCCCCGTCGGAGGTCCGGTCGATGCTCTCGATCGGGTAGTAGTCGCTGACCCAGACCGCTCCCGGTCCCAGTACGAGCTTGACGAGCTGGTCGCCTGCTTGTGGCGTGAAAACCCCAGAGCCAAGGTCGCGCGGCTGCGCCGTTGTCGGTGGGGTGCCGTCCTCATCCAGCACCGCAACGGCCTCGATCCGGTCCAGGCGGAACAACCGGACGTCCTCGGCCCGGTGACACCAGCCCTCGAGATACCAGTGAGCGTCGAAGTTGATCAACCGCATGGGGTCGACGTCACGCTCGGTTGACTCATCACGGCCCGGAACCAGATAGCGAAGGTGGACCCGCCGTCGAGCCGCCAGGGCCCTGCGGGCCAGGTCCAGGAACTCCTCGCCGGTTCCCTCGTCGATCAGCACCTCGATGCGTGAGGTTCCCGCAGCAGCCGAGCCGGTCGCCGCCTCAAGCTTGGCCAGGGCGCGCACCACGGCGTCACGCTCACCGATCCCTGGGACTGCGGCAAGGGCGCGCAGCCCCACGATCAAGGTCAGTGCCTCGTCAACACCAAGGCGCAGAGGCCGGTTGATCGTGTCGGCGTTGCCCAGAAAGACCCTGCCGCTCTCCCACTCAGCCTCGATCAGATCACCGGGGTAGCCCCCCGGAGTGCCACACAGGAACAACAACGCCAGATCGGCCTCGATCTGCGCCGGGGTCACCGCGAACTCACGCGCTGCCTCCTCGATCTGCACACCCTGCCGGTTGAGCAGCCAGGGGACCATCGTCAAGAGACGCGAGAGCCGGATGGTGGCCGACTCCCCAGGCTGCCCGGAAGACCCGGACGCTCTCCTAGCGCTCATCCGTTTGCCCCTTTGCTGAATCGCCCAGGAAGGCTGGGTCCCTGGCCGAGCACTGCGGTCAACCTGCGGATCACGCAGTCCCTGAGCTCGTCGGGACCCCTGACCACCACATCTGGGCCGAAGCTGCAGATCTCCGCGGCAAAGGCCTCGGTGTCGGTGAAGTCAACCGAGATCAGCGACCAGGTGTCATCGAGGGCGTCCGTCGTGTGCGCACGACGGCGCAGGCTGTGCCCGGCGCCCGCTCGCACCTGCAGCGCCGCCGGCTGGGGGTCGCGGTCGACTGCCACGGTGCTGATCATCTCCGAGGGCCGATGACCGTCGGGTACCTCGTAGGACCCGGCCTCGCCCTCGACCGCGACCTCACCCTCGATCCTGCCCAGCCGGAACACCCGCGGTGCGTTCCTGGATGTGTCGAAGCCCGTCAGGTACCAGCGGCCGTGCCAGGAGGCGATCGCCCACGGCTGCACGTGACGGGTCGACACCTCTGCAGTGCTCGCCTTCCGGTACGCGAAGACGACCGGGGTGTGCTGCAGCACCGCGTCTTTCACGGCTTCGAAGGCCGGCTCAACAGTGCGGACCATGGCCGCGATGCCGATCAGTGAGGAGTCGTCGCGCTCAACCCCTGCAGCCTCAAGCTTGCGCAGGGCCTGGGCTGCAGGCCCGGCAAGGGTGGCCTGGGTCCAGGCCCGACTCGCCAGGCCGAGAACCGCCAGCTCATCGGCGGCAAAGGAGATCTCGGGAAGCCCGTACTCGCGGCGGTCGATCCGGTAGCCAGGCTCATCGTCGAACAATTGGTCGTAAGGCTCGGTCACCAGCGGTATCCCGAGCTCACGCAGCTCGTCCTTGTCACGCTCGAACATCCGGTCAAAGGCCTCCTCCGATGCGCTCGTGCCGTACTGAGGCACCGCACCGCGGATCTTGGCCTTGGACAACGGCCTTCGCGTGTAGAGCAGACAGATCACCAGGTTGAGCAGACGCTCGGTCTTGTCTGCTGCATTGAACTTTGTGCTCATGGGGGTCGACGCTACCGGACCGCAGGGCCCCACGCGGAGTGCCAGCAGCACTACTGTTCGTGGCGTGATCCAATGGCGCGAGGCAACTGTCAAACGGCTCCGAGAACAGTGGCCCGGGGCGGCCGTCTTCGATGTGAAATTGACCGACGCGGCGTTGCGAGACTCGACCAGCGAGACGATCCCGGCACTGGCCTACCCCGACCTGGTCGGCAGGCCCCAGCCCGGAGATCGGGTCCTTCTCAATGTCGCCGCTCTGGAGCGTGGGCTGGGCACGGGCGGGCTGGCACTGATCGTGGCAATCCCTGACCACCTGCCAGCGGACCCGAAGGCCAGCCCAGGGCACATTGTCAAAGCCCGGTACACACCGCTTCAGACGATGGTCCTGGGCGTCGACGAGCAGCAGAGCCCACATCACGACGTGCTCTGCAACGCCAACGGGATCGACCAGATGCCCGTCATTGTGGCTGACCTTCACTCCGCAGTCCCTGCCATTCTGGCGGGCCTGCGCGACACCGTCCCGCAGGCCAGGGCTGTCTACGTGATGAGCGACGGGGGCGCCCTGCCCATCGCCTTCTCCCGCACCGTGGCTGGGTTGTCCAAGGCCGGGTGGCTCGCCGGTACCATCACGGTCGGTCAGGCCTTCGGCGGCGACCTCGAAGCAGTCAACGTCCACACCGGTCTGCTGGCCGCGGCCCACGTCCTCCACGCGGATGTGGCCATCGTCACTCAGGGCCCGGGCAACCTGGGCACTGACTCACCCTGGGGCTACTCCGGCGTGGCCACCGGTGAGGCGATCAACGCCACCGCCGTGCTCGGGGGTCGCGCTGTCGCGTCGCTGCGGATCTCCGAAGCCGACCAGCGCGAACGCCACCGTGGCATCTCCCACCACTCTCTGACGACCTACGGCCGGGTGGCGATGGCACCCGCAGACATGCCGGTCCCACTGCTGGGCGGTCAGCTCGGTGACCGTGTCCTGCAGCAGGCACGCCGGCTCGCCGCTGTCAGCGCCGGCCGGCTTCAGCTCCGCGAGATGGACATCTCCGGCTTGGTCCAAGCGCTTTCGTCCAGTCCCGTGCGGCTGTCAACGATGGGTCGCAGCCTCGAAGAGGACCAAGCCTGCTTCGTGGCCGCTGCGGCGGCTGGTCGATTCGCCGCAACGCTGATCAATGCACGTCAACCAGGTCCACCACGAAGATGAGGGCCTCGCCCGGTTTGATCACGGCACCTGCGCCTCGGTCGCCATAGCCGAGGGCGGCCGGGATGACGAGCCTGCGGCGGCCACCAACCTTCATCCCGACGATGCCGTCATCCCAGCCCTTGATGACCTGACCCACGCCCAGCGTGAAGTCCAGGGAGGCGCCGCGGTTCCACGAGGCGTCGAACTCCTCGCCCGTCGAGTGCGCCACGCCCACATAGTGAGCGCTGATGGAGTCACCAGACCTGGCCTCGGCCCCGTCGCCGTGGACGAGGTCCTCAATGACCAGGTTGGTGGGTGCGGCCTCGCCCGGGAAGTCAATCTCCGGTTTGGTTGTGCTGGGGTCAAAACCCATGTTGATCGAGCCTTTCAGTCCAGGGTCGGGGGCTAGACGATCGCCAAGATGTCGACGACGAACACCAAGGTGTCCTTGGGCCCGATCAGCGGCGGTGAGCCTTTTGCACCGTATCCATCGGCCGGGGGCACGATCAGCAGGACTCGGCTGCCGACGGTCTGCCCGACCAGGCCCTTGTCCCAGCCGGTGATGACCTTGCCAGCGCCAATCTGAGTGTCGAACGAAGAGCCGTGGTCAGCGGACGCGTCAAACTTCTTCCCGTCCTTCCACAGCACTCCGGTGTAGTTGACCTTGATGTTCTGTCCGGCTTGGACGACCGGGCCGGTGCCCTTGATCAGCGGCTGAACGACCAGGGTCGTCGGCGGCGCGGTCTTGGGAACCGTGACCTGCGCGGCCTTGGCGCCATCAACGGTCACGGTCGGGAGCCCCGCCTTGTGCGGGACCGCAGCCCCTGTTGCCGTCGCCAGGGGCGTGCTTGCTGAGACGAGGTCGATCAGGAACAGGACTGTGTCAGTGGGCCCGAAGCCAGCCTGCGCGTTGCCCTGGGAGCCAAAGGCGTCGACTGGCGGGATCGCCACCAGCAACCTGGAGCCGACCTTCTGTCCGGTCAGGCCCTTGCTCAGCCCCGGCAGCAGCGAGGAAGACGAGAGGTCCATGCCCGCCGCCTGCTTGCCGAAACTGGACTCGACCTGCTTGCCGTCCTTGCCGTTGACCAGCACATAGTTGAACGTGATCGCGTTGGCCTTGGTCAGCGCGACCCCCTTGCCTGCGGTGACGACCTTAGTGGTCGTCACCTTCACACTGAACGGCTTGGGATTGAAAGTCAGTGTCGGCGCTGTGGCTGTGCCACCTACCTTGATGATGTCAAGCGCGTTTGTCTTGGCGGCGGTCTTGCCCGAACCGCAGGCAGCCAGGAATACCAGGGGTATGACAGCGACGGAAACAATTCGTAGACGAGACAGACGCACGCGATGACCTTTGATCGTTGGTACAG
>JGI24130J36418_10000670_pt1 | contig 11472 bp, 10 predicted proteins | sample BarGraNGADG00212_FD_36418 | JGI IMG/M metagenome (IMG submission 36418)
CGGTCGCCGGCGAGTCGGCCGGTAGCGCATCCTGGTCGAGCAGCCACACCGTGGTCATGATCGTCCTCGTCTTCGTCCGGCTGGCGAGTTCATTCGGTGCATGTGTCGTACGCCGGCAGCTTAGTGATGCGGCCCGGCTTAGGACCGGCCGGACCCGGAAGAGGACGTTGGTCCCTGCCGCTCTGCGAACCGACGAGGTGCAATGACATCCATGCTGCTGGCCTCGACCACGCGTCGTGGGCTCGCAAGCCAGTTGCTCGACCGTCGGTTCGAGGCGGTCGTCTTCGACTGGGACGGGACGGCCGTCCCCAACCGGCAAGCCGACGCCACCGAGGTCCGGCAGCTGTTCGCCGACCTGTCCGCCGCCGGCCTCGATCTCTTTGTGGTGACCGGNACGGACGTCGGAGACGTCGACGGGCAGCTGGGACTTCGGCCGCCGGGGCCGGGTCGGCTGCTCTACGCGGTCGACCGCGGGTCCCAGGTCTTTGCGGCGACCGACCACGGCCTACGGCTGATCTGGCAGCGGGAGGCCACCGTGGCGGAAGAGCGAGCCCTGGACCTGGCGGCCCAGCTGACCGTCGAACAACTGGCCGACGCCGGCCTGCACGCCGAGATCGTCGGCTCCGGGCTGAACCGCCGCAAAGTCGACGTGATCCCCTTGCCGGAGTGGGGCGACCCGTCGCGGGCACGCATCGACGAGTTGCTGGACACTGTCCGCGCCCGGCTCGCGGCCAGCGCGGTGGGGGACCCAGTCGCGGCGCTCGACCTGTCCATGGCCGCCGCTCGCACCACGGGTCTACCCAACCCTCGGGGCACCAGTGACGTCAAGCACCTTGAGATCGGGTTGACCAACAAGTCCCACTCCGTCCGCTGGGCGCTCGACGACCTGGCCGAGCGCGGCATCGGCGCCGGCCTGGTGCTGGTGGCCGGTGACGAATTCGGCCCGATCGGCGGAGTGACCGGCAGTGACGCGCCCATGCTGGTGCCGGAGATCTTGCGGGCAGTGGCGATCAGCGTTGGGGCCGAGCCCGGCGGCGTACCGGAGCCGGTGCACCACCTCGGCGGTGGGCCGCCCCGTTTCCTCAAAGTGATGACCGACCAGCTGCAGCGCGCCGGGCCGGCCGAGTGCCCGACATCGACCCGGACCCCGCCTGGACGATCGCCGTGGAGAACCGGCCCACGCCGATTGCGGCCGAGTCCCTGCTCACCGTCTCCGATGGGGTGGTGGGGACCCGGGGGGTGCTGGAGGAAATGCGGTCCTCGGCCGCCGTGCGGGTCAACGGCATCTACGACGACTCCGCCCCGCTGCCGAGCCCCAACCTGCTCGCTGGTCCTACCTGGACGTCGGTCCGGGTCAACGTGACCGACAGCCGGCCGGGACGCCGGGTTCTCGACCTGCGCACCGGTGTGCTGCGCCGCGACGGGGGTGGCGACGACTCGCTGCGCAGCCTGCGGTTCGCCAACCTGAGCCGCCCCGGGGTGGTGGCCATGCGGGTCGAAGGGAACAACGGCTCGTTTAGCGCGGCGGAGTCGCTCACCGCTCCGCCCGGCGGCACCGCCGCCGACCTCGACGGTCGCCGGGTGGCCTCGGCTGCCGCCCCGCACGGCGGCATCGTCGCGGCCGCGACGCAGCGCGCGCAGACGCACGAGGACCGCCACCACGTCGAACGGCTGGCCGCCTACCTGGCGGATCCGGCCGAGGTGCCAGCGGCCTCCGCTGCCGTGGCGGCGCTGGCGACGGCCGAAGAGATCGGGTTCGACGGACTACTGCCGAGCAGCGCACCGCCTGGGCGCGGCGATGGGCCGACTGCCAGGTGGACATCGAGGGCGATCCGGAGACCGAGCTGGCCGTCCGGTTCGCGATCTTCCACCTGCTCGCGTCCGCCAAGGAGGTCGGCGAGACGGCGCTGGGCGCCCGCGGACTGTCCGGCCCCGGCTACGCCGGACATGTCTTCTGGGACGCTGACATCTTCGCTCTGCCTACGCTGGCCGCGCTGCTGCCCGAAGCGGCACGGGCGATGCTGGAGTACCGACTGCGGCGCCTGGAGCCGGCGCGGGCCAACGCTGCCCGCACCGGCCGGGCCGGCGCCCGGTTCCCGTGGGAGTCGGCGTGCGAGGGCACCGAGTGCACGCCCACGGCGATGCTCAACGACGTCGGCGAGGTGATCGAGATCCTCACCGGCGAGCTGGAGGAGCACATCACAGCCGATGTGGCCTGGGCCGCCTGGCGGTACGCCGACTGGACCGGCGACGAAGCCTTCCGCACCGGGACCGGTGCGCCGCTGGTGGTGGAGACGGCCCGCTACTGGGCCTCCCGAGTGGAACCGGGTCCGGACGGACGGGGACACCTGCGCCGGGTGATCGGTCCGGATGAGTACCACGAGGGCGTGGACGACAACGCCTTCACCAACGTCATGGCTCGGTGGAACCTGCGCCGCGCCGCCGACCTGGTGGAGCTGGCCGGCGTCGGAGCAGCCGCCACGCCGCTGGTCGACCCGGCGGAGGCGGCCCACTGGCGGGCCGTCGCCGACTCTCTGGTCGACGGCTACGACCCGGACACCGGACTCTACGAGCAGTACGACGGGTTCTTCGACCTCCAGCCGTTCGTGGTCAGCGAGGTGCTACAGCTGCCGGCTGCGGCCGACCTGGTCCTCGGCCGCGCCGTCACGCTGGTGTCGCAGATCATCAAGCAGGCCGACGTACTGATGATGCAGTTCTTGGTGCCCGAGGAGGTCGTTGCGGGCTCGCTGGAGCCGAACCTGGACTACTACGGACCTCGCACCTCGCATGGCAGCTCGCTCTCGCCAGGGGTACACGCTGCGCTGCTGGCCCGCGCCGGTCGACCCGACGAGGGTTTGCGACTGCTGCGGATGGCCTCGCACCTGGACCTGCACGACCTCACCCACACCACGGCCGGCGGCCTGCACATCGCCACCCTCGGCGGCCTCTGGCAGGCGGTTGCCACCGGCTTCGCCGGGATCACTGTCGACGGCGGGGTACTCGGGGTCCACCCGCAGCTGCCAGCCAGCTGGCGACGACTCAGCCTGCGGCTGCGCTACCACGGCCGGCGGGTCCGGCTCGGGTGCTCCCCGGCCGAGGTCCACGTCGAGACCGACGGATCGCTGCGGCTGCGGCTGTCCGACGGAATCGTGCATGCGGTCTCCGCGCCGGGAGCCCGCTTCGGGCGCAGCGATGACGGCTGGCGACTGGTCGAAGGGCCGGCTGCTACGACCCCCGCCGTCGATGGCGATCAAACGGCGAGTAGAACTTAGACGGCCGCCCCTCGGGGCGCAACCGTAACCACAGAACTGGGGTAGTGCCATGAAGGTCGCCCTAATCGCCCCGCCATGGCTGCCCGTGCCGCCCGAGGGGTACGGCGGCACGGAGGCTGTCATCGACCGGCTGGCCCGGGGCCTGAGCCAGGCCGGCCATGACGTCATCCTGTTCACGACCGGGGACAGCCAGTGCCCGGTCCGCAAGCGCTGGCTGCTGCCCCGCGCGATGCCGCACATGCTGAACAACAGCATCGTGGAGCTGCGCCACGTCATGCACGCCTACGACGCGGTCGCCGACTGCGACATCGTGCACGACCACACCATCACCGGCATGGTGCACGCCCTGGCACACCCCGAGTTACAGGTAGTCACCACCAGCCACGGGCCATTTGGCTACGACGAACTGGACATCTTCTCTCGGGTGGCCAGCCGGGTGCCGATCATCGCGATCTCCGAGTGCCAGGCGGCGAGCGCCGGCGGGATGCCGATCGCGGCAGTGATCCACCACGGGCTTGACCTGGACGCGTTCCCGATCGGGGAAGTCGCCGACGACTACTTCCTCTTTCTCGGCCGGATGTCGCCGACGAAGGGAGCGCGGGAAGCGATCGAGATCGCCAGAGCCGCCGGGGTCCGGCTGCTGATTGCGGCGAAGATGCGCGAACCAGCCGAGTACCGCTACTTCGACGAGCAAGTCGCCCCGCTCCTCGGGGACGGCATCTCCTATGTCGGTGAGGTGGGTGGGGCGGAGAAGACCCGGCTACTCGGCGGCGCCAAAGCCCTGTTGAATCCGATCTCCTGGCCCGAGCCCTTTGGGCTGGTCATGATCGAGGCACTGGCGTGCGGGACGCCGGTGTTGACGCTCCCGAACGGGGCGGCACCCGAAATCGTCGACGACGGCGTCACCGGGTTCCTGTGCGCGGACGTCGAGGAGATGACCAAACGGATGGCGGACATCGGCGACCTGGACCGACGCGCCTGCCGGGCCGCAGTAGAGCGACGGTTCTCCACCGAGCGCATGGTTGCCGATCATGTTGCCCTCTACACCCGGGTGCTGGCGGGCACGCTGTAGCGGCTTGCACTCAACGGCCGCCGAGGACGAATCGGCCAGCCAACTTCACGGCTACNCACTCCGCACGCGCGNTGGGCAACTAGAGATCCCATGCCGACGGTGCGGGCGATGAGTCCGGTGGGNCCTCCACCGGCGCCACCGCCGGCAGCTGACCGGTGGGCGTCTCCNCGACCGCCATTCGGGCGGCCGACGCGATCGGGGCCTCGCGATGGGCCANCGCCAGGTGCCGACTGGGTCCCACGGCGATGTCGCGCAGCGGCACCTCGGTGGCGTCCCAGTCCGCGAGCCGATCTGCCCACGGCAGACCCAACAGCCCGGGCGTCGGCACCCGCAACCGGATGTCCAGCCCCGCGGGCATGGCGAACCTCGCGCCCGTGCTACGCCGGGTGACCCGCTGGTCAGGTCTTCCGGGTGGCGCCATCCTCCGCCAGCGTCTGGGTGGTACCGGCGCGCGCGGCCGCCGAGCTCGGGGCGCCCGTCGGGGACGACGGGGGAGCCGACTCTCGCTCTTCGTTCAGCAACGTCAGGTTGTGGCCGGACTGCGGGTCGAACAGCTGCATCCGCGACGGGTCGAGCCAGAGCTCGGCCTCGTCACCATCACGGATCCGACTGGCTGCGTCCACCGAGACGATCATCTGGGTACGCAGCTGCTCGCTGTCGAGCTCCTTCTCCAGCGACGCCAGCGAAGCCTTGATGTCCGCTGGCGCGTCGTACGGGACATAGGCGTACTGCGAGTTGCCGAGCCATTCGGTGACGTCGACCTTGACCCGGAACGACACCCCCTTCTCCTTCTTGCTGTCCTCGACCAGGGCCGCGTCCTCGAAGTGCTCCGGCCGGATACCGGCAATGAGCAGTTTCCGGTCGGCGACCCGCTCGGCGATCTCGCGGCCCAGCGGGCAGGACAGGAACGGCAGCTCGAGGGTGTCCCCCTTGACGCTGCACGGCAGGAAGTTCATCGGCGGGGAGCCGATGAAGCCAGCAACGAACAGGTTGACCGGGTGTTCGTAGAGGCCCCGCGGGGTGGAGACCTGCTCAATGACGCCCTTGCGCAGGACGGCGACCCGGTCCCCCAGGGTCATGGCCTCGGTTTGATCGTGGGTGACGTAGACGGTGGTGATGCCGAGCCGGCGCTGCAGCCGAGAGATCTCGGTACGCATCTGCCCGCGCAGCTTGGCGTCGAGGTTGGACAGCGGCTCGTCGAAGAGGAAGGCGTCGGCCTGCCGGACGATGGCGCGCCCCATCGCGACCCGCTGTCGCTGTCCACCGGAGAGCTGGCTCGGCTTGCGCTGCAGGTGCTCGGTCAAGTCCAGAGTCGCGGCCGACTCCTCGACCCGCTTGCGGATCTCGTCCTNGGCGACACCGCGCAGCCGCAGCGGGAAGGCGATGTTCTCGAAGATGGTCAGGTGCGGGTAGAGCGCGTAGTTCTGGAAAACCATCGACAGGTTGCGGTCCCGCGGCGCCTTCTCGTTCACCCGCTGGCCGCCAATGAGCAGGTCGCCCTCGGTGATGTCCTCGAGTCCGACGATCATGCGCAGCAGCGTCGACTTCCCGCAGCCGGAAGGACCCACCAGGATGACGAACTCGCCGTCGGCGATGTCCAGGCTGACGTTGTCGACGGCTGAGTAACCGTCGCCGTACACCTTGGACACGTTCTTGATGGTGATTTCGGCCATGTCGTGCGGTCTCCTTCGGGTACGGCGGGGGTACGGCGGGGGTGCCGGAAGTGCGGTCGCCCCCGAGTCAGCCCTTGACGGCGCCGGAGGTCAGGCCGGCCACGATGCGCCGCTGGAAGAGCAGGACGATGACGATGACGGGGACGGTGACGACCACGGCCGCGGCGGCGATGGCCGCCGTGGCGGACTGGAACTGGCTGGCGCCGGTGAAGCTCGCCAGCGCCGGCGGCACCGTCTTGGCCTTCGTTGTCGAGGTCAACGCGAGCGCCAGCGGGTACTCGTTCCAGGCAAAGAAGAACGCCAGGATCGCCGCGGTGAACACACCCGGCGCCGCCAGCGGCACGATCACCTTGCGGAAGGCCTGCCAGGGGGTGGCTCCGTCGACCTGGGCCGCCTGCTCCATCTCCCACGGGATCTCCCGGAAGAAGGCCGACAGCGTCCAGATCGACAGCGGCAGGGTGAATGACACGTAGGGGATGATCAGGCCCGGCCAGGTGTCGAACAAGTGCACGCTGCGCCACATGTTGAACAGCGGGCTCACCAGGGCCACCACCGGGAACATCGCGATGGCGAGCGCCACGGACAGGATGAGCTTCTTGCCGGGGAACTCCAACCGGGCGATGGCGTACGCCGCGAACATGGCGAAGATGACGCCGATCAGCGTCGAGATGAGCGCCACCCCGATGGAGTTGCGCAGCGCGGTAGTGAACAGGTCGTTGGAGAAGACCGTGCGGAAGTTCTCCAGGCTCCATTTCGTCGGCAGGAACTGCTTGTTGGTGATGTCGTCGCCGCCCTTGAACGACAGCGACAGGATCCACCCGATCGGCAGCATCGTGTAGGCGATGATGATGACGGCGCCGACTATCCAACCGACGCGGTTTCGGGTCGAAGAGCTGCTCACTTGTCCCCCCTCACCTGGCTGAGGTCGGTGTTGAAGCCCTTGACGAAGATGACGGCGATCAGCACGACCGTTAGGAACAACAGCACCGACACGGCTGAACCAATGCCCAGCGCCACTCGGGTGATGCTCTGTCGGTAGGTCAGGAACGACAGCGTCTCGGTCTTCTGCGCGCCCGAGGTCATNATCGACACGGTGTCGAAGATGCGCCACGCGTCCAGGGTCCGGAACAGCACCGCGACCATGATCGCGGCCTTCATGTTCGGGATGGTGACCTTCCACAACCGCTGCCAGAAGGTGGCACCGTCGACCATAGCCGCCTCTTGCAGCACCTCCGGGACCTGAGCCAACCCGGCGAGCAGCAGCAGGGAGATGAACGGCGTGGTCTTCCAGATCTCGGTCAGGCAGATGGCGACCAGCGCGGAAGTGCGGTGGCTGAACCAGGCGAAGTCACCCAGGTGGAACCAGCTGTTGACGAAGCCGGAGTCGCTGGCAAACGCGAACTGCCAGGCGAAGGCCGAAACCACTGTGATGATCCCGTACGGCAGCAGGATCGACGTCCGCACCGTTCGGCGTCCGAAGACGATCTTGTGCATCACCATGGCGAGGGTGAAGCCGATGACCAGCTCCACCGCCACGGTGACGGCCGTGATGATGAACGTGGTGACGACGTCCGACCACCACACGCTGTCGGTGAGGATGACGCCGTAGTTGCTGAGTCCGATGAAGTGCCGGGAGCCCGGGTCTGTCAGCCGGTACTCGAACAGCGACAGGTAGAGCGCGTTGGCCATCGGATAGGCGGTGACCAGCAGCATGACGAGCATCGCCGGGGCAGACAGCCACCAACCGAGGCGTCGTTCGCGCCGCGCCCGGTCGGTGACGCGCGGATGCGGCGCTGGCTGGGTGGTGCCGGTGTCCTGGCGCTCTGCNGTGACCGTCACCTGAGCCTCCTTGGGAACGGCGGGGCTGTCCGCACGAGCGGGCGGCCGATCACAGCAGCCGCTTGTTCTGGAACACGTCCTGGATGAGCTTGGCCGACTCCTGTGGCGTCTTCTGCGGGTTGACGCTCCCCGGCGGGTGCCAGGTCCGCTGGATCCCCGTGGAGACGTCGCCGTAGTAGGGCGTGACCGCCCGCAGGCCGCCGTCGGCGATGGACTGCTTGATCAGCGCCGCCATCGGGAACTTCGCGATGATCAGCGGGTCGTCGTACACGGCGGCCCGGGCCACTGGGTTGCCGGACTCCAGCATGTTGGCCTTCTGGCTGTCGGTGCTGGTCAGACAGCGGACCGCCTCGACAGCGAAGTCGGGGTGCTTGGTGAAGGCGCTGATCGCGAGGTTGATCCCACCCAGCGGTGGTTTGCTGGGCTGGCCGGGCGTCACCTCCGGGTACCGGGCCCAGCCGACGTCGTCCTTGAAGTTGGCTGGCACCGTGCCGGCCTTGATCGCGGTGTCGAACGCGGCCCAGATGTAGGGCCAGTTCACCATGAAGGCACCGGAGTCCTTCTGGAAGCCGGCGCGCGCCTGCTCCTCTTTGGAGGTGTCGATGGCCGGGTCAGCGGCCGGCGAGGCAGCCAGCTTCTGGATGACCGCGGCCGCCCGTTGCCCGGCCGGCGAGTTGAGCGCGACGGTGGCATCGCGACCGCGCTCGTTGTTCTCCAGCACCTGGCCGCCGGCGGACAGAACCAGCGCGTTCACCAGGACGGCGTACCCCTCGTACCGGTTGCCCTGGACCTCAACCGTCTTCTTCGCCTTGCTGGCCGCATCGATCATCTGGTCCCAGGTGAAGTTCGGTGAGTTGGGGTCGACCCCCATTGCCGCCACCGCCGACTTGCGGTACCAGAGCAGCTGGGTGTTGGCCCAGAACGGCGCCGCGACCAGGTTGCCCTTCCAGGTGGCTGTCTTGACAGGTGCAGGCAGGACACCGTTGGTGAAGTCGGGCGCCTCCTGGGCTGAGAAGGTCCGCAGGTAGCCGGCGTTGGCGAACTCGGCGGTGAACGGCGGGTCGAGGCTCATGATGTCGATCGAGGCGTCCTTGGCGGCCAACCGCCGGACGAGCTGCTCCCGCTGGGCGTCGGCCTCAGTGGGCAGCGTCGAGATCGAGATCGAATACCGCCCGTTGGAGGCAGCCGAGCACTTCTGCGCCAGGTGCGCCTGCGCGCCGTTGTCGGGATTGATGTACCAGGTCAGGGCGTTGGCACTGGTACCCTTGCCGCAGGCGGTGAGCAGCCCAGCGGCAATGAGCAAGACCGTGCCCGCGGCTCTGGAGCGGCGCCGTCGAGACCGCCTGGTCTCGACCGCAAGATCAGCACCGTCAGTCACGCCGGACTCCTCTTCATCGGGCCCACGCGGCGTACGCCATTTTGGCCGACCTTCCCCAGGTTGGCCGGCTTCAACCACGCCGCGACCATAGGGCCACCGCCCCGCTGGCCGGCCGCGGCTCGCCGGTGGCGGTTCGGCCAGAAACTGGTTCGCCAATAGCGAGCTGGCCCTGGCCCCGCCGCCCGGCCGGCGACCGCAAGCAGGACGGCGCGCCGAGCCGGGACAACGTCGCGCTAGGGTCGATCCGCGGGCGGTGCCGGAATGGGCCCGGCATGGGTTCCGGAATGGGTGAGGCCATGAACGAAGAAGACGTGCCGACCTACGTCATGTCCTTGCACGGCAACGACNTGCACTACGTCCGAGCCGGGTCCGGGCCGCCGGTGGTGTTGCAGCACGGGGTGCTGGGCAGTCGACGCAGCTGGGCGCACCTGGTCAACTTGCTGGCCGAGGACTTCACGCTGATCGCCCCGGACCTGCTCGGCCACGGCGACTCCTCGACACCCCGTGGCGACTACTCCCTCGGCGCCCATGCCGGCGGCCTGCGAGACCTGCTCGACGAGCTCGGCATCGAGCGCGCGACCCTGGTCGGGCACTCCCTGGGCGGCGGGGTGGCGATGCAGTTCACCTGGCTGTTCCGCGAGCGGGTCGAGCGGCTGGTGTTGGTCGACAGCGGCGGCCTCGGGCGGGAGCTCAGCGTGCTGCTGCGCGTGCCCACCGTGCCCGGGGTCGAGCTGGTGTTGCCGGTGGTCAGCGCACCGTGGGTCCGCCGCGGCGGCGGGGCGCTGGGGCGTCAGCTGCAGCGGATCGGCATGCGGTCCGGTCCTGACNTGGAGGAGCTCTGGCGGGGTTACCTGCGCCTGGGCAACGTCGAGGCTCGACGCGCGTTCCTCGCGACCCTGCGGACNGTGGTCGACACCGGTGGCCAGACGATCAGCGCGGTGGAGAAGCTGCGGGNGTTCGCGGATATCCCGACCATGCTGGTCTGGGGCGGCCGCGACCGCCTGATTCCGTTGCAGCACGGCATAGAGGCCCACGAGGCCATCCCCGGCAGCCGCCTGGAGATCTTCGAGAAGGCCGGCCACTTCCCGCACCTGGATGAGCCCCGACGGTTCGCGGCGCTCCTGGTGGACTTCGTCAACTCGACCAAGNACAGGCTGGTGCAGACCACCGTGCCACCGGACCCGGGCACCAAGCTCCAGGCCTGACCGGCTGCTCGGAGTGCCGGCGATGCCGTCACGGCACCTCCACGGTGGTCGTCACCCGCACCAACGCGGGTCGGCGGGGAGTCGAGCCGAACCCGGGTCCCCGGCTCGCACCCCGGAGGCCGGTTACCGTGCCAGGGTGCAGCGTCGAGACTTCCTTGCTTCCTTGGCGGCCGGCGCGGTCGCCGTCCTGTCCGGGTGTTCGACGTCCGGTGAGTCGAGCGGACCGGCCGCTGGCGGACCGCGGTCGCCGGCGCCGGCCGGAAGCTCCGCTGGGCCAAGTGGCGGCGGCGCCGCCTCCCGGACACCAACCGGCGCACCGAAGCCGGCGCACTCACCGGTGCCGATCCCACCCCCGCGGCCGGGCCCAGCGACGGTCGTCAGTAGTGCACCCGGCCCGACGCAGTCGATCGCGCTGACGATCGACGACGGCTACTGCGAGGAGTGCGTCGGCGGGTACGTCGCCTTTGTCGAGCGCTCCGGCATCCCGATCACCTTCTCCCCGAACGCGATCTACCAAAAGGTATGGACCCCCTACGCCGACCGGCTACGGCCGCTGATCGAGGCCGGTCAGGTGCAGATCGGCAACCACACCTACCACCACGACAGCCTGGTCAAGGCCTCGGACGCCACCATCCGCAGCGAGCTGGAGCGCAACGACGAGTGGATCCAGCACACCTTCGGGATCACCTCGCGACCGTGGCTGCGGCCGCCGTTCGGGTATCGCAACGCCCACACCGACAGCGTGGCCGCCGGGCTGGGATACACCAAGATCGTGATGTGGAACGGGTCCTTCGGCGACTCCGGGCTGCTGGCCGCGGACGTGCTCCTGGGGGAGGCCGACAAATGGCTACGCGCTGGCACGATCATGCTCGGGCACGCCAACGCGCCCACGGTGCTGGGGTTGTTCGACCAGATCCGCGCGATCATGGCCGAGCGACGCTTGCAACCGGTCACTCTGGACACCATGTTTGGGACGTCCCGGGCGACCGGATGACGGCACACCCTGATGGCACACCCTGATGGCACACCCTGA
>JGI24130J36418_10000683_pt1 | contig 11397 bp, 10 predicted proteins | sample BarGraNGADG00212_FD_36418 | JGI IMG/M metagenome (IMG submission 36418)
GATAAAAACTAAGTCGTATACTTATAAATCGGGATTGGTTAGCAGCGGCTGGTCAACGTCCGCTTTGCCTTCGAAAGCGGACTCTTTGCCGCAGCCGCAATCGTCGCGCGCTCCACTATGATCTAAATCAATACCTTCAGCGCTTTCTCAGCTTAGTCTTTCACTTTCATAATGACGTAACTTGCGGAGGGTTAGATGGCAGGATTTCGACGGTTTATCATCGTAACGGCTGAAGTCATGGTGATTCTCATTGTCATCTTGACGACGATCGCCTCCGCAATATCCGGAGCCACGGGTATGCAGGCGGCATTCGGTGGACAATATTGGATTGTTGGCGCCTTGCTCGGCGCAGTGGGGGGCTACCTTGGCGCCGCGATTTTTGCAGCCGGCTTCTTTCTTCTTATGGAGATCGCGGAAAATACTCGGCGCATTCCCTAGCGGGCCAGGTTGGTACTGCCCGGCGAAATCGCCAGCACGTGGCGCACGGCTACACTGGCAGCGAGTCGGTTGACGCTCCAGCCAACCGGTAGCTGCAGCCGCAAATGCCCTTTGTCTGAACCGGGTCATAAGCGGACACGGCGACAAGTCCGCATCACGTCTGCTTTACTCCCGATATCGGACCTTCGTCGGCGCACCNACGTCGGATTTAGCCGTCCGTTTATAAGTCCACGCACTAACTCTCGATCAGCGGCTCGCGTCCGACCAGGCGATCGGAGCCGCTCAAGCGGCGACGCTCGGCAAGCCCGCGAGCGCCGTGGCCAGTTCCTTCTCGTCATAGTCCCGGTCTACGAGTTTGCCTTCGAAGTAGTCGATGTAGGCCTGCATATCGAAATGGCCGTGGCCGGAAAGGTTGAACAGGATCGTCTCTTTCTTGCCTTCCTTCTTGCAGCGCAGCGCCTCGTCAATGGCGCAACGCACCGCGTGGTTGGCCTCCGGCGCCGGCACGATGCCCTCGCAACGCGCGAACTCGACGCCGGCTTCGAAGCAGGCCTTCTGGTGGTAGGCGCGCGCCTCGATCAGGCCGAGCTCCTTGGCGTGCGACACCAGCGGCGACATGCCGTGATAGCGCAGGCCGCCGGCGTGGAAGCCGGGCGGGATGAAAGTCGAACCGAGCGTATGCATCTTGACCAGCGGCGTCAGATGCGCGGTGTCGCCGAAATCATAGGCATACTTGCCGCGCGTCAGCGACGGGCAGGCCGCCGGCTCGACGGCAACGAAGCGCCGCTTGCGCCCGCCGCGCAGTTGCAGCCCGAGAAACGGGAACGCAAGTCCGGCGAAGTTCGAGCCGCCGCCCGCGCACGCGATGACGACGTCGGGATCGTCGCCGGCCATCGCAAACTGCTCGATCGCCTCCTGCCCGACGATGGTCTGGTGCAGCAGCACGTGATTGAGCACCGACCCAAGCGAATACTTCACCGCCGGGTCCTTGGCCGCCACCTCCACCGCCTCGGAAATGGCGATGCCGAGCGAGCCGGGGCTATCCGGATGCTGCTTCAGGATGGCGCGGCCCGACTCCGTCTCGTTCGACGGCGACGCGATGCAACGCGCGCCGTAGGTTTCCATCAGCGCCCGCCGGTACGGCTTCTGATCGTAGGACACGCGAACCTGGAAAACGGTCACGTCGATGCCGAACAGCGCGCCGGCGAAGGCCAGCGACGACCCCCACTGTCCCGCCCCGGTTTCCGTGCTGAGCCGCTTGATGCCAGCTTGGCTGTTGTACCAGGCCTGCGCCACCGCCGTGTTCGGCTTATGCGAGCCGGCCGGCGATACTCCTTCATACTTGAAGTAGATTTTAGCGGGAGTGCCGAGCTTCTGTTCAAGTCGCCGGGCGCGGATCAGCGGCGAGGGCCGCCACATCCGATAGACGTCGCGTACCGGCTGCGGAATATCGATGTAACGCTCGCCCGACACCTCCTGCAGAATCAGCTCCATCGGAAACAGCGGCTCAAGGTCGGCCGGACCGATCGGCTGCTTCGTTCCCGGATGCAGAACCGGCGGCAGCGGCTTCGGCAGATCGGCCGTCAAATTGTACCAAGTCTTCGGAATATGGGTTTCGTCCAAGACAAATTTGACCTGGTCACTCACGCAACTCTCCCTTGGCTTAAGACCTATACGATCGAATTTGCGGCAACATAGATTGCCCGTTTATCAGTCCACGCGCTTCAAGTCTCGATCGTCGGCTCGCGCCCGACCAGGCGCGCGAGCTGGCGCAAGCGGTTGAACAGCCGGTCGCTGCCCAGCGGCGCATACTTACCGGGCAATGTCAGCACCAATTTGCCGCGTTTCACCTTCATCGGCGTCTTCGGCAGCACGCCGCTCTGCCCGGCGGTGAGGATGTAGGCAACCCGCATGGATGCGCCGAGCACACGCGCGCGGTCCAGCATGCGGGTGGTGGCGAGCTCGCGTAAACGCGGCGACAAGTCCTCCTCGCTCAGGCCGGCGTGGCGGAAATAGACCGACAATGCGAGATAGGCGCGGCTGGGATGATCGATGGCGACGAAGGCGCCATGCGCGATGATGTTCATCGACTGCTCGCCGCGATAATCCGGATGCGCGCGCCAGCCGATATCGGCCAACAGGCAGGCGGCATGGCGTAACCGGCGCTCGTCGGCGGTCTCATCCAAGCCGGAGGACGCCATGAAGCGGTCGGTCCATTCGATCAGCTCCTCGCCGTGATGCGGCGAGCGCGAGCGCAGCACGTTGAGATCGGCGGCCGCCGAGATCAGCGGATCGCGTGCGCGTTCGCTCGGCTTGAGCAGCGAATAGAGCAGCCCCTCGCGCACGCCGAGCACGGAGAAGATGACCTGCTTGGGCTTGATCGTGCGCACCAGGTTTTCCATCACCAGCGCGGCATAGGCGAGCAACGGCCGGCGGGCGGCGTTGACGACTCCGATCTTGGACAGCGTTTCGGTATCGACCCGGTGCACCAGCCTGGAGAACTCCAGCGCCTCGCGCGCCGATATGCGGTAATTGTGCATGACGTGGAACGGATAGCCGGTCTGCCACATGTGCAGCCGCGCCAGCGCGCGCCAGGTGCCGCCGACCGCGTAGAAGGTGCGGCCCTCGCCTTCGTGCAGCATATCGAGGTCCTCGAACGCCTGCTCGACGATTTTTTCCGCCTTCTTGAGCGACCGGCCGGCGATGTCCTGCAAGGCCAGGCCGCCAAGCGGCAGCGTCATGCCGCCGTGCACGCGCGAGCCGTGCACGTCGACCAGCTCGAGCGAGCCGCCGCCGAGGTCGCCGACGATGCCGTCCGGCTTGTGGATGCCAGAAACGATGCCGAGCGCGGTGAGATTGGCTTCGCGTTTGCCGGACAGGATGGTGATCGGCGTGCGGCTGATGCGCGTCGCCTCGGCGATGAAGGCGCGGCCGTTGCGCGCGTCGCGGCAGGCGGCGGTGGCGATCGCCCAGATCTTGCGCACATGCAAGATGTCGCACAGCGCGCGGAAGCGCTTGAGCGCGTCAAGCGCGGTATCGATGGCGTCCAGCGCCAGCAGACCGGTCGACTGCACCTGGCGGCCGAGGCCGGCCAGCACCTTTTCATTGAAGATCGGCGTCGGCGAGCGCGTCAGACCTTCATAGATGACGAGGCGGACCGAGTTCGAGCCGATATCGATGACGGCGATCGGCGGCCCGTGATCGAGCCGCCCTTGCCGAATTCATGATCGGATGCGGATGCTTGACGGCCGAACGCCTACGCCCCTTCGACGAGGCGGCGTATAAGGCTGCGCGGTGAGGATTCCTTGAGCGATTTGCCACGGCCCGACAGGCTCGGATTGGTCATGAAATACTTGTGGGCGTTGAACGGTTCCTCGCCCGGCGCGGCCTTTATGCGCGTCGAACTGCCGTCCGGCAAGAGCTTCCAACTTTGCTCGTTGTCCTTGAAGTTTGCGGCCATGATCTGGCCGAGAACCTGCTCGTGCACGGTCGAATTGAGAATCGGGCACAGCACCTCGACCCGACGGTCGAGATTGCGCGGCATCATGTCGGCGGAGGAAATATAGATCGCCGCCTTGGCGTGCGGCAGGCTGTAGCCCGAACCGAAACAATAGACGCGGCTGTGTTCGAGGAAGCGGCCGACGATGGATTTCACCCGGATATTGTCGGACAGCCCCGGCACGCCCGGGCGCAGGCAGCAGATGCCGCGCACCACCAGATCGACGTTAACGCCGGCGCTCGACGCATCGTAAAGCGCATCGATGATCTCGGGGTCGACCAGCGCATTCATCTTCATCCAGATCGCCGCCGGCTTGCCGGCCTTGGCGTTGGCGGTCTCCTGGGCGATGTGATCGCGGATGCGGCTGCGCAAATTAATCGGCGAGACCGCCATTTTCTCGAGCTCGGCCGGCTCGGCATAGCCGGTGATGTAGTTGAAGATGCGCGCCACGTCGCGCCCGATCACCGCGTCGGCGGTGAAGAACGACAGATCGGTGTAGATGCGCGCGGTCACCGGGTGATAATTGCCGGTGCCGGCATGAATGTAGGTCGCCAGCGCACCGGCCTCGCGCCGCACCACCAATGACAGCTTGGCGTGCGTCTTCAATTCGATGAAGCCGTAGACGACCTGCACGCCGGCCCGCTCGAGATCGCGCGCCCAGCGGATATTAGCCTCTTCGTCGAAGCGCGCCTTGAGCTCGACCAGCGCGGTGACCGATTTGCCGGCCTCGGCCGCCTCGATCAGCGTCTTGACGATCGGCGATTCGGCGGATGTGCGATAGAGCGTCTGCTTGATCGCGACCACGTTNGGATCGCGCGCCGCCTGCTGCAGGAANTGCACCACCACGTCGAAGGATTCGTAAGGATGGTGGACGATCAGATCCTTCTGCCGAATGGCGGCGAAGCAGTCGCCGCCNTGATCGCGGATGCGCTCGGGATAGCGCGGATTGTACGGCACGAATTCCAAGTCGGGGCGGTCGAGNCTGTTAAGCTGGGCGAGATCGTTGAGCGCAATCACGCCGTCGACCATGAACACCTCGTCGTCGGCGACCGCGAGCGCGTGCTGCACGAAGCTGCGCAACTCCGCCGGCATCGTGGCGTTGAGCTCGAGCCGGATCACCGAGCCGCGCCGGCGCTGCTTGAGCGCGGTCTCGTACAGCCGCACCAGGTCTTCGGCCTCTTCTTCGATTTCAACTTCCGAATCGCGGATGGCGCGGAAGGCGCCCTGGCCCTTGACCGTGTAGCCGGGGAACAGCCGACCGATGAACAGCGCGGTTGCNTCCTCGAGCGTGATCAGCCGGATGCCCTGGTCGGCCCCGCTCGGCAGCCTAATGAAGCGCTCGATCTTCTGCGGCATGCGGATCAGCGCGTTCATTAGCTTGCCGTCGCGTCCGCGCGCGAGCAGGAGCGCGATCGAGAAGGCGAGATTGGGAATGAACGGGAACGGGTGCGCCGGGTCGATGGCGAGCGGCGTGAGCAGCGGGAACACGTGGGTGAGGAAGCGCTCCTCCAGCCAGACGCGCTCGGCCTTCTTGAGATCCGGCCCTTCCACCAGAACGACGCCGGCGGTGGCCAGCGCCGGCCGCAATTCCAGCCAGCGCTTCTGTTGATCGCTGGCGAGCTGCGATACCGCCTCGCCGATGCGGGCGAGCTGCTCCGAGGGGGTGCGCCCGTCCGGACTCTGGGTCGTAATGCCTTGGAGCACCTGGCCTTTGAGGCCGGCGACCCGCACCATGAAGAATTCGTCGAGGTTGTTCGCTGAAATCGANAGGAAGCGCACCCGTTCCAGCAACGGGTGCTGCTCGTTGCCGGCCTCTTCCAGGACCCGGCGGTTGAAGTGCAGCCAGGACAATTCCCGGTTAATGAATCGCTGCGGCTGCGACCTTAAGCTGGCGTCGGATGCGGAAGCGGGGGCCGCAGGGCGTTCGTCGCGGTCGGCGACCGAAGCNATTTCCTTAACCGATACAAGAGCTTGTCCGCGATCTGCCATTTTAATTGGAGGCCCGAAAGGCCAAATCCCTAACCGATAAAAGTGAACGGCGGATGACAGTTCGCACCCGAACCGTCCGCTTCGTCAAGAGATCGTCAATGGCGTCGTTAAGCCGGCTGGTCGCGAAATAACTCCGCAGCCAGCGCCCGCGTCACCGGGCGGTGCTGGCGCATCGCCTCCTCGTCGAGCCGCGCGAGCGCGGCGCGGGCGCCGGCGAAGGATCGCTCGATGCGGTTGACGAGATAGTTCACCAGCGCCTCGTCCACGACGAGCTGGCGGTCGGCGGCGAGCTTGACGATCAGCGAGCGCAGCAGCGCGTCGTCGGGGGCGGCGAGCGCGACGCTCGGCAGCGCGCGCAGGCGCGAGGCAAGATCGCGGATCGCCACCGGAAATGTCGCAAGCGGCGAGCGCGAGGTGATGAGGACAAAAGCGCCCTCCTCGCGCGCGAGGTTGATCAGATGAAAGAGCGCGCGCTCGTCGAGCCCGGCGAACTCCAGATCCTCGAGCACCAGCGCGCCGGTGGCCAAGGCCGTCGGCAGATCGATGTCGGGCAGCAATTTCGCCGCCAGCACGCGCGCCCCCGCCGCTTNCGCCCAGATCGCGGCGAGATGGCTCTTGCCCGAGCCTTCCGGCCCGATCAGCGCGACGATCCGATCCGGCCAATCCGGCCAGCGATCNATCAGCGTCAGCGCGGCGGCGTTCGACGGACCGGCTAGAAAATCTTCGCGCGCGAAGCTTTCGGCNTGATCGAGTGCGAGCACGAGCTGACGCGGACTGACCGAACTATNCAAATTGCCCACCTTGCCGCTCAACCTAATTTCTCGCCGGTATAGAGCGAGCTTGCACGATAGCGCTGCAGCGCGAAGCGCGCGAGCACNCCGATGGTGGCGGCCAGCGGCACCGCCACCAGCAGACCGACGAAGCCGAACAGATAGCCGAAGGCGAGCAATGCGAAGATCAACCAGACCGGATGCAGGCCGACGCTTTCGCCGACCAGCTTGGGCGCCAGCAGATTGCCCTCGAGGAACTGGCCGACCAGGAAGATGCCGAGCACCATGAGGATCGAGCTGTAGTCCGGCCAGAACTGCGCCACCGCCACGCCGAGCGCGAGGATCAAGCCGGTCATCGAGCCGACATAGGGAATGAAGGTGATCACGCCGGAAATCAGCCCGATCAGCAGACCGAAATTGAGCCCGCTCAGCGTGAGCGCCACCGCGTAGAACGAACCGAGGATCAGGCAGACCGCGGTCTGTCCGCGCACGAAGCCGGCAATGGCGGCGTCGATCTCGCGCGCGAGCCGGCGCACGGTTTCGCGCTGGTTGACCGGGACCCAGCCGTCGGCGGTGCGGATCATGCAGTGCCAGTCGTAGATCAGGTAGAACGCGACCACCGGCGTCACCACCACCAGCGAGAACAGCGAGAACAGCGCGCGACCGCCCGACCAAAGGGATTGCAGGAACGTGGTGAGCCAGCCTACGCCTTGCGTCACCAGATCGCCGATCGATTTGTCGGCACTGAAACTCGCGCCCAGGATTTTCTGGAGCCACGGCCGGCTCGGATCGCTGAGCAGGGATTGCAGCCGCGTCACATAGCCGGGAATGTTGTCGATAAAGGACGACAACTGGCCGCCCAGGATCGGCGCCACCAGCAGGATCAAGAGGACGATCGCCATCACCACCAGAGTAATCATCGACAGCGCGGCGGCCAGCCGGTTGACGCCGAGGCGCTCAAACCGGTCGGTGACCGGCGTAAGCAGGTAAGCAATCGCCGCGCCGGCGACGAACGGCAGCAGAATCTGGCTCAGCAGCCACAGCAGCAGCACGATGACGGCGAGCGCGGCCAGCCAGAACACGACCTGCCGCTCGGACGGCATGCCGTCGCCCTTAGGCACCTCGCCGCGCGGACGGGGCCGGGCGCGCGGGCTCACGGTCCGGTCGCCGTCGTGTTCATGTGGCGTACCCATTCGGCGACATAGGCGGCCACCGACAGCAAGGTCAAGACGGCGACCAGGCCCATGAGGATGAGCGTGAGCGTCGGCAGCTCGTAATTGAAGCCGAGCGAGCCGAGCACCACGCTGGCGAACACGATCTGCGCCACCGTGTTGAGCTTGGAGACCAGCAGCGGCTTGACCTTGAGCGGGGCTCCCACCAGCCAGGACAGCATGAATGCGCCGACAATCATGATGTCGCGCGACACCACCAGGATCACCAGCCAGCGCGGGATAAAGCCGTTGATGCCGAGGGTGAGGTAGATCGAGACGATCAGCGCCTTGTCGGCGAGCGGGTCGAGATAGGCGCCGAGCTCGGTGGTCATGTCGAAGCGCTTGGCGAGATAGCCGTCGATGGCGTCGCTGACGCCGGCGGCCAGGAACAGCACGAAAGCGATCCACATGGCGCCGGGCGTGGCGATCGCCCAGACCACGATCGGCACCAGCAGAATGCGCCCCAGCGTTATGAGGTTTGGAATATTCAAGGCAATCCCGGCTCGTCGACCCGTCCCGGCTTGGTCCCCCGGCAACGCGTCAATCTCGGCAGAGTATAACGGCGCTTCGACCATTGCGCGACTTGCGTTTTCCACGTAGGACCCCGGCGCTAGAGTATTGCTTGCGCACGATCTTTTCCGAAAACCGGTACCCACTTTTCGGGATCATGCGCGGTCGAGGGCCATCATGGCAGAAAAGGAGCGCGGCCTCACTTACGCGCAAGCAGGCGTCGATATCGATGCCGGCAACCGGATGGTGGAGCTGATCAAGCCGCTGGTACGCGCCACCGCGCGCGCCGGGGCGGACGCGGAAATCGGCGGCTTCGGCGGCCTGTTCGACCTCAAACGCCTGGGCATGACCGATCCGATCCTGGTGGCGGCCACCGACGGCGTCGGCACCAAGGTCAAGATCGCCATCGAGACCGGCCGCCACGACACCATCGGCATCGATCTGGTCGCCATGAGCGTCAACGACCTGGTGGTACAAGGCGCCGAGCCTTTGTTCTTCCTCGACTACTACGCCTGCGGCAAGCTCGAACCGGAAATCGGCGCCGCCGTGGTCGCCGGCATCTCCATCGGCTGCCGGCAAGCCGGCTGCGCGCTAATCGGCGGCGAGACCGCCGAGATGCCCGGGCTCTACCAGGGCGACGATTACGATCTTGCCGGCTTCGCGGTCGGCGCCGCCGAGCGCGGCGCGTTGCTGCCGCGCGGCGACATCGCGGACGGCGACGTCATCATCGGGCTCGCCTCCTCCGGCGTACATTCCAACGGCTATTCGCTAGTGCGCAAGGTCGTCGGCAAGACCGGGCTCAACTGGTCCGCGCCGGCACCATTCGCGCCGGAGCAGTCGCTCGGCGAAGCCATCCTCACGCCGACCCGCATCTATGTGAAGGCGTGCCTGGCCGCGATCCGCGCGACCAAAGCGGTGAAGGGCCTCGCGCATATCACCGGCGGCGGTTTTCCCGACAACATTCCGCGCGTGCTGCCGGAGGCCTTAGGCGCGCGCATCGATCTGGCACGCGTGCCGGTGCTGCCGGTGTTCAAGTGGCTGGCCAGCGAAGGCAACATCGCGCAGAACGAAATGCTGCGCACGTTCAACTGCGGCATCGGCATGATCGTGATCGCCGCGCCCAAGGACGCCGTCGCGGTCGCGCAAGCCTTCACGCAAGCGGGCGAGCAGGCGATCAGCATCGGCAGTGTGGTGCGCGCGTCGGGCGAAGCGCGCGTGGTCTACGACGGCAAACTCGATCTTGGGTGACGCAAGGAGTGCCTATGAGCCGCAAACGCGTCGCCGTTCTCATTTCCGGCCGCGGCTCCAACATGGCGGCGCTGATCGAGGCGGCGAAGGATAAAAATTATCCGGCCGAGATCGCGCTGGTGGTGTCGAACCGGCCGGACGCCGGCGGTCTTGCCACCGCGCGCGCCGCCGGCATCGCCACCGAAATCGTCGATCATGCCGCGTTCGGCAAGGACCGCGCCGCGTTCGACCGCGCGCTGCAAGCGGTGCTGGAAAAACACCACATCGAGCTGGTCTGTCTCGCCGGCTTCATGCGGTTGCTGACGCCCGAATTCGTCGGGCAATGGCCCGAGCGCATGCTCAATATCCATCCGGCGCTGCTGCCCGCGTTCAAGGGTCTCGACACCCACAAACGCGCGCTCGCAGCGGGCGCGAAAATCCACGGCGCGACGGTACATTTCGTGGTGGCGGAATTGGACGCTGGCCCGATCATCGCGCAGGGCGCTGTTGCAGTGCACGCTGACGACAGCGAAGCAGCGCTCGCGTCGCGCGTACTGGCGGTGGAACACCGGATTTATCCCTTGGCGCTGAAGCTGGTAGCGCAAGGGCGGGTGCGGGTCGTCGACGGACGCTGCCTGATCGACGGCGTGCCGGTGCCGGACGTCAGTCAAGTGACGTCAGCCGATCCGGCATAACGCCGGACTGTTTTTTCGCGGTGCAACACGAGCGAAATTTGAATAACCGCAGCGGCGCGGTGTTATAGACTTTGACAGTGTCGGGCGACGCCACCAGCGCGTGGCGTCCAACAAAAAAGGGGAGACAGCATGAACGGCCAAACGAAACTGATTTTTCCGGGCCTTGTCGGATTTTATAAATCACTCGGTCCATTCGCATACACGCTCGTCCGCGTGGTCGTCGGTATCATGTTTATCATGCATGTTCAGGGCAAGTTCCACGCCGGCCCGGCCGCGATCGCTGCTAATCTCATGAGCAAGAACGGGCTTGAGCCGGCGATCCTGTTTGCCTACGCGGCGATCTTCCTGGAATCGGTCGGCGGCGCCTGCATCATCATCGGCCTGTTCACCCGTTTCTTCGCAGCGGCGCTCGCGATCGAAATGCTCATCGCGCTGTTTGCAGTACACTGGGCGAAAGGCTACGCAGCTGGAGGCGGCGGATACGAATACGTTCTGCTGATCGGCGTCGTGATGTTCGCCATCGCCATCCGCGGCGGCGGCCCCTACTCCGTCGATGCCAAGATCGGCAAGGAACTCTAATAAACGGAACGCAAGGCGGCGAATTTAGTCCGCTGCCTTGCGCACCCACACTTTGTTGTCGTGGAAGGCGGCGCCGCCATAGGGCGCGATCGAATCCGCGCCGGTGAGCGTGTTGATGCCGCAGCCGTCGGGATAGGCCGAATTCGGCCAGATCGACTCGGCGATCAGCACGCCGCGCCGCACGCCCGCAAACAGCTTGGCGTGCAGACGCACTTGGCCGCGCGTGTTGCCGAGCAAGACGTCATCGCCGTCGCCGATGCCGTGCGCCGCGGCGTCGTCGGGATGGATCATCACGGTCGGCCGCTTTTCCTGCGCCAGCGAGGTCGGCGTCTGGTTGAAGGTCGAGTTCAGGAAACCGCGCGCCGGTGAGGTGGCGAGGCGGAACGGGTGCGCGTCGTCCGCCTGCTCGATCACCGTCCAATGGTCGGGCAGCTTCGGCATGTCGTCGACCGGCCCGCCGTGATAGGGGCTGCGGAACG
>JGI24130J36418_10000690_pt1 | contig 11342 bp, 10 predicted proteins | sample BarGraNGADG00212_FD_36418 | JGI IMG/M metagenome (IMG submission 36418)
ACGTCCTTGCCGAGGTCTCGGGCGAGGTCGCGCACCATCCGCGGGAAGCGGTTGAACGTGTTGCCGACCGGCACCATGCGGGTCTGCATGACCTCGCGTTGCAACTCGGCGGAGATCCGATGGACCTCCTCCACAGCCTGCGTGAGGTCATGCTCGTCGATGCGGTCGGTGATGTTCTCGAGACGCGAACGAGCGATCACGAGTTCGCCGACGATGTCGACCATCGTGTCGAGGTGCGTGAGCGCGATGCGGACGGTCTGCGTGTCGGCGAGCTTGGGGACGGCCTTGGCGGCGCGCCCGAAGGCGGCGTCCCGGTCGGGCTCGTCCTCCGCCGGAGTCTCCGCCGGTACATCGGCGGCGACGGGCGTCGCCACGTCTGCGGCCGCGGTCACCTCGGGGGTCACGACGTTGGCCGACTCCACCTCCGTGATCGCCCGGACCGCGTCTGCGAGCTTCTCGCCGGGACGGTCGGTGCGCACGCTCACCGTGAACGTCCGGTCGAACTCGCCTTCATCGATGTCGGACTCCGACGGGCTCGTGCCGACGACCTCGCCGAGCTGGCGCAGCCGCTTGAGGACCATGTAGGCGCGGACCGAGGCGAGCTGGCAGGCGGCCTCGATGGTGACCGAGAGGGTGACGACGCCCTCCTGCCCCGCGGCTGCGGGCTCCGCCGCGACGGGCGCGGCTGCCTGCTGCGTCGCGCGGCCACCGTGAGCCGCCTCGGTGTGCTCGCGAAGCTCCTGCACCATCAACTCGGGATCGACCTCTGCACCGCCCGAGGCCTCGAAGTNGATCAGGTCGCGCAGGGTGTCGGTNGCGCGCAGGACGACGTCGATCAGGTCNCCGGTCACGGGCTGCTCACGCTTGCGCACCGTGTCCATGAGGCTCTCCATGGTGTGCGTCAGGCTCGCAGTCCGCTCGTAGCCCATCGTCCCCGACATGCCCTTGAGACTGTGCGCGGCGCGAAAGACGGCTTCTACGGGCTCGAGGTCGTCGGGATCGGACTCGAGCGTGAGGAGCGCGTCGACGATGCCCTGGAGGTACTCCGCGCTCTCGGAGAGNAATACCTGGCGATACGCCCCCATATCGAGTTCGTCGCTCATCCGTTCCCCCCGTTCCGCAGCGTCCGTCGGATCTCGACGGCCACGCGATCGATCGGAGCGACACACTGCGCCGCACCTATCTTGACTGCGGCGCCAGGCATCCCCCACACCACCGAGGTGTCTTCGTCCTGGGCGATCGTCTGGCCGCCCGCCTCGCGGATCGCGAGCAGGCCCACGGCGGCATCCGACCCCATTCCGGTCAGCACCACCCCGACCGCCTTGCTGCCGTAGCAGTCAGCCGCGCTCTCGAAGAGCGGATCGGCAGAGGGGATCAGACCATGGATGGAGGGACCCTTCTCGAGCTCGATGTGCGTCGGGGCCCCCGCGGAGCCGACGATGCGCATGTGCCTGCCGTGAGGGGCGACATAGCCGTGGCCGGCGAGCACGCGCGTGCCGTCCTTCGCTTCTTCGACCGGGAAGCCGGCGACCTTCATCAGTCGCGCGGCCAGCGATGCGGCGAAGCCGACCGGAAGGTGCTGCACGACGAGGAACGCCGCTGAGGCGTCGGTCTGCAGTCCGGCGAAGACGCGGTCGAGGGCCAGCGGCCCCCCCGTCGAGGAGGCGATGCAGACGACCCGGTCGGGGTCTCCTTCGGGCCTGACCTCGTGAGGCGTGGCGGCTGCGAGCGGAGGGGCGGTCCTGGTGCGCTTCTCGGGCGAAGTCGCGTGAGCGGCCCGGATCGCCCTCACGAGCTCGATCCCGAGGCGGTCGATGGAGGTCGCCAGACCCTCGCGAGGTTTGAGGATGAAGTCGGTCGCGCCCGATTCCAGCGCGCGGTAGGTCGTCTCCGGATCGTCGACCGAGGTGAGCATGACCACGCGCGCATCGGAATCGCGCACGATGAGGCGCAACGCCTCCATGCCGTCCATCTCGGGCATCTGGATGTCGAGCGTGACCACGTCGGGATCGAGCGCCTTGACCGCCGAGACCGCCTCGACGCCGTTGCGAGCGACGCCTACGACCTCGATGCGGGCGGCATCACCCAGGACATGTGTGAGTATCTGGCGCACGAGCGCCGAGTCGTCCACGACCAAGACGCGGATGGTTGCCATCTTTCCGGACCGCCGCTCAGCGCGCGTCGGCGGCGAGGCACTTCTTGACGGTCTCGAGCACCTTGGTCGGCTGGAAGGGCTTGACCAGGAAGTCCATGGCGCCGGACTCGAGCGCCTCGACGATCATCTGCTGTTGTCCCATCGCGCTCACCATCAGCACGCGGGCCTCGGGATTCATCGCCCGGATCGCCTTGAGCGTGTCGATCCCGTTCATCACGGGCATGGTGATGTCGAGCGTGACCAGGTCGGGCGCGACACTGCCGTACATGTCGACCGCGTCCCGTCCGTTGACGGCCTCTTCGATGCGATACCCCTCCTTGGAGAGGATGTCGCGGATCATCATGCGCATGAAGGCCGCATCGTCCACGACCAGGATGGTGCTCGACATCAGGCGTCCCCCTCCGAGGTATCGGTGCTGTTGAGCTCGTACTCTGCGCGGGGCAGGACGCGCTCGAGGTCGAGCAGGATGATCAGTCGCCCGTCGAGATGTACGACCGCCTCGAAGGCGTCGACCAGCTCGCGCGGCAGCGCCGCCTCGGGGGCCGGCATCAACTGGTCCGGCTCGAACGTGGCGACCTCGCTGGCCGCGTCCACCGCAAGACCGACCGCGCCCGCGGGTGTCTCGGTGACGATGATGCGAGCGCGGGACGTGGAATCGAGCGTCGTGCCGAAGAGTCTCTTGCCGAGGTCGACGACGGGCACGACGCGGCCGCGAAGGTCGATCACGCCCTGGACCGAGACTGGGGCCCGCGGGACGGGCGTGACCGTCTCGTACCGGATGATGCTGCTCACGTGCCCTATGGGGAGTCCGTACTCCTCTGACCCCACACGGAAGAGCACGTACTGGCGGCCTGGGCCGCTCACGCTTCGTCGCCCTCGAGGCGCAACCGGCGTACCGACTCCTCGAGACGGTGCGACATGTCTGCGAGGTCCTGCGCGGAGGATGAGATCTCCTCCATGCAGGCTGTCTGCTGCTCGGCCGCGGCCGCGGTCTCCTCGACGGCCGCGGCGTTCTCCTCGACGACGGCCGCGATGTCGTGCATCGCACGGTCGACGGCGGCGGTGCGCTCGCGCTGGTCGGTCATCGACTGAGCGATGCGGTCGGCGAGCTCGGCGGTGCGGTGGACCGCCTCGTCGATCTCGTTGAGGGCGGCACCCGTGCGGCCGACGACCTCGGTGCCCATCGTCATCTCACGCTGGCCGATCTCCATCAGGCGAACGGCCTTGTTGGTCTCGCACTGGACTTCCTTGATCAGCTCGCCGATCTGCTCTGCAGCCTTGCCCGAACCCTCTGCGAGCTTGCGGACCTCTTCCGCGACGACCGCGAAACCGCGGCCCGACTCGCCGGCACGCGCGGCCTCGATGGCTGCGTTGAGGGAGAGCAGGTTGGTCTGGTCGGCGATCGACGTGATGACGTCGACAATCTTGCCGATCTCGTCGGAGCGGCGCCCCAACAGCGCGACGGACGCGGCGAGCGTCTCGATCGACTGCTGCACCTCGCCGATCTTCGCGATCGCCTCGTCGGTGGCGGCGCGGCCGTGATCGGCCTGGCGGGCCGCCTCCTGGCTGATGCGCGAGGCCTCGACGGCCTGCACCGAGACGTTGTTGACCGTCTGGGCGATGGCCTCGACGGCCGCGGTGGTCTCCTCGACCTTGCGCGACTGGAGCTCGGCCCCGTGCGCGATGTGCTGGACCGAGTTGGAGATCTCCATCGTCGACGCGCTGATCTCCTGCGACGACGCGGAGAGCTCGGTGGCTGCGGCCGCAACGGACTCGGAGGAGCGACGGACGCCTCCCGCGATCTCCGCGAGCGACTCGATCAGGCGGTTGCACTCGTCGGTGACCAGCCCGATCTCGTCGGGACGATGGATCGCGCCGCTGACGGTGAGATCGCCCATCCCCGCCTGCGTCATGACCCCGCCGATGTCGCCGAGCGGGTCCAGGATCCTGACCTTGAAGGCCTTGTCCCATGCACGCTGGCCGAAGAGGGCCGCGATCGCCATGGCGACCGTACCGGCGCCCACGAGCAGGACCACGTGCATGAGGTCGGGCTTGAGGAGCCATATCGCGAAGGCGGTCGTGACGACGAGTCCCGTCGCGACCGCCGGGCCGATGGTCAGCCACGTCTGCATCTGGAACGTGCGCGCGAGGCTCTCCTCGACCTTGATGGTGCTGCGCTGCGCCACCTTCGACACCCTCCTCATCGGGGGCCGCATCACTCCTGCGGCCCGCTGCATCCACCCCATCGACGATTGTACGTCTACTACATCGGCATAGGCAGCACGGAAACACGAGTGATGCTGCTCGAGCCGGGTCCCCTCAGAGCTTGCGGTAGACCCGCTCGCGGCCCGAGACCGCCTCGAAACCCTTCCCTGCCAACGTCGCCATCTTCTCGGTGCGGCCGAGCACGAGGTAGCCGCCCCTTGCCAGCGCGCGGTGGAACACCCCCGTGACCCGCTCCTGCTGCTCGCGCGTGAAGTAGATGAACACGTTGCGACACAGGATCAGGTCGAGCGCCAGCGGCGGCTCGTCGGCGAACAGGTCCAACGTCCGGAACCGGACCCGCTCCGTCACCTCGGGAGTCATGAGGAAATGACGCTCGTCGCTCGTGACGAACCGGGCACGGTCCACGGGCGGGATGTGGTCGATCTTGGCGATGTCGTACTCGGCGCGCTCGGCCGTCTTGAGCGCGATCGGATCGAGGTCGGTCGCGGTGACACTGAGCAGCATCCGCTCCGGCTGAGGGCCCTTCGCCGAGAGGAACGCCATGACCATGGAATAGGGCTCTTCGCCGGTGGCGCAGCCCGCGGACCACGCACGCACCGCGTGGTGGCCCAGAGTCGCCTTGCTCGCAAGGATCGAGGGGATGACCTCGCCCCGGATGATGTCCCACACNNGAGGATCGCGGAAGAAGTCGGTCACATTGACNGTCAGCGCGTCCAGCAGCCGNGCATACTCGGTCGGCTTGGCGGTCAGGTAGGCACAGTATTCGCGGTAGGTCNTGAGCGAGAGCGCCCGCATGCGGGTAGCGAGGCGACGCTCGACGTACGATTCCCGNTACTGGGAGAGGTCGACCCCACGGTCGCGCTCGATCTGCAGGATGAGTGGCGTGAGTTGCCCGCGTGCGGCGACTTCTTCCGTGTCTTCCATCGAAGCCTTCCGTCGGGCGGCGTCACGCGCGCGCTTCAGCATGTTCAAGTTTACGCCTGCGACGAGGGCGCGGTAGAATCCTGCGAACCCACTTGCCAAGGAAGAGGCGCATGACCCGCTCGAGGACTCCCGGACGCGTAGTGACAGGGCTCATCGCCGTCGTCCTCNTGCTGTTCATCGGCGCCGCCGCATGGGCCGTCGTCGACGACTACCTCCAGCGCGGCTTCCTTCCGCCGGGCGCGACCGTCACCGGCGTTCCGGTCGGCAGCCTGACGCGCGCCGAGGCGACCCGCGTGATCGATGAGCAGGTGAAGGGACCGCTGTTCTCCCCTATCACGGTCACGTTCCGCACCACGCCGACAACCNTCGACCCCGCCACCCTGATGACGGTCGACATCGATGCCGTGCTGGCAGACGTTGCAGCCCCCAAGCTCGCAGCCAGCCTCCCGCAGCGCGTCCTGTGGCGCATCACGGGAGAGTCGTACGGCCACGACACGTCCGACATCCTCAAGGTCGACACGACCGGCGTCCAGACATGGGTGACCGCCGAGAAGAAGCGTGTCACCATCCCTGCGGTCGACGCGACCATCTCGGTCACCGGATCCAACCTCACCATCAGGCCCGCACAGGCCGGGATCACGTTCGATGCCACCGCGGCCTCCACCGCACTGTCCGCTGCGCTCCTGTCGGGCAGCAAGACCGTAGGCCTCGTCGAGACGACGACCACACCGAAGGTCACCAATGCCAAGCTGGGGAAGACCATCTTCGTGAGCCGCAGCCATATGACGCTCACGCTCTACAACGGCACCAAGATCGAGAAGTCCTACCGGTGTGCCGTCGGGATGCCGCAGTTCCCCACGCCTCTCGGCTGGTGGAAGATCGTCGCCAAGCAGGTCAATCCGACCTGGCGCAACAACGGGTCCGACTGGGCGAAGAGCATGCCCGCGTCCATCCCGGGCGGCCCCAACGGCGTCATGGGGACGCGCGCGCTGTACCTCAACGCGTCCGGGATACGGATACACGGCATCCCGCCGAGCGAGGACTGGTCTGTGGGTAACCCGGCCTCGCACGGCTGCATGCGGATGCATCGATGGGACGTCGAGGACCTCTACCCGCGGGTCCCCATCGGCACGCGCGTGATCATCGTCTCCTAGCGCGGCCAACGCGCACGCAGATGACGAAGGCCCCGGCGCTCGAGCGCCGGGGCCTTGTTGTCGGTCTTCTCGGTAGGGGCGACGCCCGCCGCTAGTACGAGTGGGGCCCCGCGTGGCATTCGGTAGCGCAGCTGCGGCTGCCCGGCCCCAAGTCGGTATACACGAAGCCGTCCGAGCGCAGCAGGTGCGGCAGTGTCGTCGAACCATGGCTGACGTGGCAGGCGCTGCACGAGATGCCGTGGCCCGTGGAAGTGGATGTAGTTCGGCAGCGCCGGAGGATGCGGCTCGTCGTGCTCAGGCCACTTGCCTTCGATCCACTTCTTGCGGAACCTGCCCATGGGGATCGACATGAAGAAGTGGAAGGCGAACACCGCCAGTGCCACCACATACAACGCCGTGAAGACATAGTCCAACATGACGTTCACGTCACCATATGAAATTGCGGACACCCCCGTCGCGTCGCTCGGTCGCGCCAGGCTGCCGGACCTGAACTGGGCGCGAACCCCTTACCGGATCCATCTCAACAGACTGCGGGAAGGGCCTGCGTGTGTGTCCGTTCGAAACGGAGGCACGCCCTCAGCTGGTTCGTCGCCAATGCCCCATCGGCCGACGAACCACCTCGCAGCATATGGGCGGACGGGGCGTTCGTCAACGAGCGAATGCGCGGCGACGCCATACGGGCGATCGGAGTCCTTAGGACCACCCGACTTCGGCATGGCTGACCGAAGCAACACCTCCGAAGGAAGAGGGGCCCCGGATGTCCCGGGGCCCCTCCACACACGTTCGTTGGCGTACTGCCGACCCTATTTCCAGACGACCGTGACGGTTCTGGAGGTCGATCCCAGGTGCGTCGCCGTCGCGGAGAACTGCACCTTGAAGTAGTAGGTGCCGCGCGTGTTGGGATGGTAGTAGCTCGACCAGTGGTAGCCACTGTAGGTGCGCACGTAGAAGCCGGCTCGGCTCCACTTGGTCTGTCCGGCCTTCCGGACGAGCAGCGCGATCGGCGTGCGATCCGCCATGTTCGGCGTGATGACGCCGAAGAAGTGCGCCGAGTGCCCCAGAGACAGGCTCGTGGGGTTCACGTTCATGCTCAGCTTCGTCNCAATCAGCGCTGCCGGCTGCGCGGCGATCGCGAACGTCTTGGTGACGTGCGCGGACTCGTTGCGCGCGATGTCCATCGCCCAGTACTCGAGCGTGTGCGTGCCGACTCCCGTAACCGTGATGACCTTGCGCAGACCATGGGGCACCACGGTGCCGGTCGGCTCGGGCGTGCTCGTGTCGTCAGGCGTCGGGCTGATGAGTTCGTGGCACGCGGCGCAATCGGTGCCATAGGCGGTGCCGTGGGGCGGCGTCGAGTTGGGATCGACGGGCGGGAGCGCCGCGACCTTGACCACCGGAAGACGCGCGATGGACAGCTCGGTCGCGTGGTTCGACGCGCTCGAGACGACCTGTACGAGGTTGCCGCCATCGAGACGGTAGTACAGGCAGTCGATGTCCGAACCGTTGAAGTTGTCCGTCGCCGTCATCGTGATCGCCGCGGTGCTGACATACGACGCGTCTGCGTCGCAGGTGACGGCCGGGACGACGTCGTCATCGACGAAGAACGGGATCGTCATGACGGTCTGGGTCGTGCCCGTCGCGTTGTCCTTCCACAGCGTGTTCAGCGACAGGATATGCGCGCCGTAGGCGCTGGTCGAGACCGACGTGGCGGCATCCATCGTGGGTCCGCCATCGAGCTTGTAGGAGCACGCAGGCGTCAGCGTGATGGTCGCGCTGTTCAAGTACATGGAGTTCGCGTCGGTGATGGTTCCCGGGATCGCGGATGCTGCCGCTGGCAGCAANGCGACNACNAGNAGCAGGCAGAGCACGACCGCGAGGCGGCCGCTTGTGCGACCGCGGCGATGCGTGCTGCGCGTTTCGTTCATGCTCTCAGATCCTCCCTATTGATTGGAGTTGAGGTGTGAATCGACTTCNGCCCANTGGGCGATAGCCATCGCCCNGGGCTCAGTCAGATACCTGTCGGAGTACAGGCAGACCATGCCGTTCGAGACTGTGACGGTCTTGATGTCCGAGTACTCGTCGAGCGAGCTCATGACGGTGATGTGTGCAAAGACCTCTTCGAGCGGAAGGCAGAACGGATCCAGCTCGAAGAACGTCACCGGCGTGGCCCTCGGGTAGATCTCCGAGTTGTCGCGGACGGTCGAAGCGATCAGAAAGACCGGGTCATCGGCCTGGGTTCGGAGCAGCAGCCGTGCGTAGGGGACCACAAGGTACTTCGTCGAGTGCAGGAACTCCTCGCCGCTCTTCTCGTCCGCTGTGCGGACGATGTCGGCATACGCCGGGTCGCTTGCGAACGCCTCCCACACGCCGTCGAGCTGCTCCTCGCTCAGCGAGAAGGGCTCCTCGGCGAAGACCGCGGGAGAAGTGATGTGCGCCGCGCGCGACTCGCGTCGGATGTGGTCGGCCACCATCGTCAACCGCTTCAGGGCCTCCTCGGCTGCGGCTGCCTCAGTGGCGGCCTCGAAGACCGGGTCATCGGCCTGGGTGCGGAGCAGCAGCCGTGCGTAGGGGACCACAAGGTACTTCGTCGAGTGCAGGAACTCCTCGCCGCTCTTCTCGTCCGCGGTGCGGACGATGTCGGCATANGCCGGGTCGCTTGCGAACGCCTCCCACACGCCGTCGAGCTGCTCCTCGCTCAGCGAGAAGGGCTCTTCGGCGAAGACCGCGGGAGACGTGATGCGCGCCGCGCGCGACTCGCGCCGGATGTGGTCGGCCACCATCGTCAGGCGCTTCAGGGCTTCTTCGGCTTCGGCTGCCTGAGCGGCGGCCTCGTCGTTCGGCTCGAGCGTCTCGGGGGTGGCGCCTTCCACGGGTTCCTCGGCGACGTCTCTCATGCCCTCGTTGTTCTCCACTGCTCACCCATTCGGTCGATCTCGTATCCGGTCAAGCCCCGGATCGCTTGCGCGCCACAGGGCAGGTCTGCGAGTGCTCTCTCGACTAGACGGCCGTGCCGGGCAGCAGGTGGAGGCTGGCAAGCTCGTCAGCGACATCCTTCATGCCCATGGCTTCGAGCGTCGCGCGGGTCGGTGCGCCCGTTGCCAGGTCGTAGCCGAGCTCCGTGTAGTAGAGGTCGAGCGCGTTATCCCAATCGGCCCTAGGGATGTAGTAGTTGGAGCCGTTGTAGGCCACCTCCCCGGCGTGGTTCTCGAGGATCGCCCACGGCGGAAGTTGGTCATGCACGTGTCGCAGATCCATCGATCCGAATTCGCGGATCGTCAGCGCTCGCTGCAACGTGTAGAACCTGATGCCTTCGTCGTCGAACTCCTTGGTGGTCATCGTCACACCGGTGGCGGCCGAGAACAGCTTGGCCTCTAGTCCGATGTCACCCTCATAACCCAGTTCCTTGAGCGGAGACGCGATCCACGGCCACATCCAGTTGCACAGGCCCGTGCTGTCCATGAGCTCCTTGCGAGCGATGGTCCATACGGCCGCGACGGCCTTTTGCCGGTTCATGGCGGTGATGGTGTTGTTCGCGTCGATGGCNGCNCCCATGCCGTTCATGTAGCCGTTCTTCGAGAACTGGGAATCGGCGACGGCAATCTGCACCGACTTCGGCAGGCCGTTGGACAGGTAGTTCGACCAGCTGTGGTTCTGCGCGTCACGGTTGTAGCCCGTGTTGATGAGCGCGCCCACGAAGCCGCCGTGGTGAGGCCGGGGGTGCCGACCTCCCACTTGGCGAGGCTGGCCTCGACGGGGCCGGCCATGAACTTGCCGAACTCCCCGACCTGATAGGCCATGATCCGGCCGAACTCCTTCATGAAGTTCAGGTCGCCGGCTTCATACAGGGCGAACAGCCCGCCGGCCGCGTTGAGCGAGGTCCACTCCGCAGTGGGAACGTTCGGCTTGATCCACTTGACGCCCTTGTCGGCGCCGTTGTAGATGAACGTCCAGCCGCGGTCGGTCGTGCCGTAGTTGTTCGTCAGGCCGAGGTCGTCCGTCATGTGCTTGCCGACGACGTACGCTTCGAGTGCCTTGAGGTTGGCCTCCTGGCCGGTCAGCGTGCCCTTGACCTTCGCGGCGTCCATCAGGCCGCGTCCCCACCAGCCCGTGCAGGTGTTCGCAGCGGTCGTCGGCACGCCCCACTTCGCGGCCGTCGGCACGTTGAGCGCCTGGTGGCAGCGCACGGGACATGCGTGGCAACCGTCCATGCGGACCGTGAACTGCTCGGCGAAGGTGCCCGGGTCGGACTTGAAGCAACGGTATCCGACGCTTTGGCGGTCGTGCGGGTCGCACGTGCCGGTCTCGACGGGCGGGTTCGCCGCGCCCCAGTACTGGCCCTTCTTGGCGTACCAACGGGCGCTGCTGACGTACTCGGCCCACGGCTGCGGGCTGTTCGGCACGACGGCCTGGTTGTTCGAGCCGACGAGTTGCATGGCGTTGTCGATCAGCGTCCGCCAGTCCTTCTTGCTGGCCGCGATCTTGATGGAGCCGGTGCCGACGACACCGATCGCCTTGAGGTTCTTCGAGCCCATGTTGGCGCCCTGGCCGCCCGCGGAGTGCGAGTAGCCCGTCATGATGACGGACTGGGCGACGAGGTTCTCGCCGGCCTGGCCGATGGCCGCGACCTGACAGCTGCCGCCCATGGCCGCGACGATCTCGGCGGTGGCGCGATAGATGCCGTTACCCCACAGGTCGGGGCAGTCGACGATCTNGACCTTGTCGTCGGTGATGGCGATGTAGACCGGGCCCGACGCCTTGCCGGTGACGATGATCCCGTCCCANCCGGCGTACTTTGCCTCGGCGCTGAAGTGACCGCCCATGTGGCCGGTGGTCACAGCGCCCTGAATCGTCTGCGGGCCGAGCGCCGATATGCACGTGCGGCC
>JGI24130J36418_10000691_pt1 | contig 11339 bp, 11 predicted proteins | sample BarGraNGADG00212_FD_36418 | JGI IMG/M metagenome (IMG submission 36418)
CACGTGGACGCCCAGACCCGCAAGGTCACGTCGGCCGGCATGCACTGCACGAGTCTCGAGGGCGTTCATGAGGCCTCCTGAAGGTTCACTGATTGTCCACAGTTTCGAGACTTCACCAGCCAACAAGCAAGTAGTTCGCATTAAATTCGTCCTTGGTGGCACCCTGGCATCATCTATTCCGCACAACACTGCTGGAGGCGAGCCCGATGAACAACGTTCGACGACCCGTACTCGATGGGATTGACCACGCGATCCTGAGGCTTCTCGCGGCGGATGGCCGAATGCCCAACCTCGCGCTTGCATCCGCGGTGGGGATCGCCGCGTCAACCTGTCTCGGGCGGGTCCGTGCTCTGCGCGAAAGTGGCGTCATTCGCGGCTATCACGCTGACATCGACCTGACCGCTGTCGGCTTGCCCATCCAGGCCATCATTGCTGTCCGCATGCAGGCACATCACCGCGACCAGATCCAAGCGTTCGTCACCGTTGCCCCTCACCTGCCGGGCGTGGTCGAGGTATTCCACGTCGCAGGAGGGACGGACTACTTGTTGCACGTCGCGACCGCTGACACGACCGGATTGCACGACTTCATTCTCGAGTACTTTGCCGCGAGCCCGGCCATCCAGCATGCCGAGACGAGCCTGGTCTTCCGGCATCTGCGTGGCACCAACGTGCTACCCGCAGACTGATCAGGAGCCAGGGTCAGCAGCGGCGGGCCTTTGGCCGGTTCTCCTGGCAACTCCTGACTACGGCCNGTGGTCACTGATGGTGGAGGGCCTCCACCATCTCGATCGTGTCGGCTTCGGTTGCTGTCTTGTCCGGCCGGTACCGGACCACCCGCGCGAAGCGCAGTGCCAGACCGGCTGGATAGCGAGGTGAGGCCTGTACGCCGTCGAAGGCGATCTCCACCACCACCTCCGGGCGCAGCTCAAGGACGTAACCGTCGGTGGGCCCGACCGCGTGCCGGGGCAGCTCGGCGCTCTGCCAGCGCAGCTCGGCGCTCTGCCAGCGCAGCATCTCGTCGGTGAGCCCCTTGAAGGTCTTGCCGAGCATGACGAACCCACCTTGCGGGCCGAATCGCCCTGCTGGGTCCCGTGCGCCCAGGTGGAGGTTGCTCAACCATCCTCTGCGGCGGCCGTTGCCGCGTTCGACAGCCACGATCACCAGGTCGAGGGTATGAACGGGCTTGACCTTGATCCAGCCGACACCGCGGCGCCCCATCTTGTAGGTCGCGTCGTCCGCCTTGATCACCACGCCCTCATGGCCTCGTGCCACGGCGTCGGCGGCAAATGCCGTGGCCGCATCGACCTGGGCAGCCTCGGCGACGTCATCGACCCGCAGTCGCGGCGTCAGATGGGAGAGGGGTACAGCATCTTCCAGGACACTCCGCCGGAGGCTGGCAGGCTGGTCGATGAGATCGGATCCGTCCAGGTGCAGGACGTCGAACAGGAAGGCGGTGAGCGGGGTACGTGCGCGAGCGACGGTGGGGTCAACACGGCTGGCGGTACGAGAACCGGTCTCCTGAAACTGCTTTGGTCGGCCGTCGGAGTGCAAGGCTATGAGCTCGCCGTCGAAGATCGCGCTCTTGACCGGCAGTGTCGAGATCAGCTCGACCACCTCGGGAACACGATCGGTGATGTCGTACAGGGACCGTGTCAGGACGCGGACGTCGTTGCCCTGTCGCCAACCGTCAGGTGGAAGAGGTTGAGCGCCGCCGGACCGTCCAGCAGAAGGCTCTGGGCGACAACAGGAAGGTCGCCCCGGGCGGCCACGGCGCGGCGTACATCCTCAAGAGCGACACCACCGGCTTCGGCAACTGCCGTCATAACCACCGACTCCAGCNCTCCCTGGCGCAGTCCACCCCGCAGGAGACCCAGGACAAGAAGTCGTTCCTGCGCGTTCAGTCTCTTGACCAGGCCCAGAAACAAGTCGGCGCGCACGCGCGAGGAGCCGGCGCCGGCCAGCTCGCTGGCCTGCTGCATCACGGCGTCGAACTCCGACACCGTCACATGTCCAGCATCCACGACGCTCCCGTCGGGTGCTGGCGGGAACTCGGAAGACGACTCGGACCACGATGACAGCTCGATGCCGGTGCGGCGCTGACGCAGCGAGCCGGAGAGATAGCATGTGGCCAAACCCACTTCGTCGGCAGTGGACGTGCCGTCGACAACCTGCATAACGCCCTGTCGCAGCAGGTCGGCGATGAGCGACACTTTGGCAAGGCGCGAACTGGTTCCGGACAACTGTTTCGAGGTGCGTGCGACATCGGCCAGAAGCATGATCCAATGTTGGCAGGCAAGTCCGACAGCCAACAGGAGGACGCTCATGGAGATTCTTGGGACGAACGACGGTCCGATGGCCGGCCCAGCCACACCCATGATCGAGCGACTGATGGACGTCGGAATCGACGGCAGAGGTCCGTTCAGATCGGCACAAAGCGTGGCTGACTTTGCGCTCGCCGAGCACCGCGAGGTTGAGCCGGCGATCGATGCGATGGTCCGGTCACACCTGAGGCTCGCGGCCGCGAATGGATTCGTTACTGGACTGGGTGGCTTCGTCGCCATTCCGATCGCCTTGCCCGCCAACATCCTGGGCTTCTACTTGGTCGCGACGCGGTTGGTCGCCGTCATCGCCTCGAGCCGTGGTCATGACATCGGCCAGCCCGAGGTGCGCTCAGCGATCCTGCTCGCTCTGGTCGGGGCCGACGCTGACGACCTGCTTGCGAAGGCAAGTGAGGCCGGCGCCGGGAAGCTGGTCAACCTGGTTGCCCAACGGCTGCCCGGCCCGGTGCTGATGGCGGTCCGAAAAGGCGTCATGTTCCGCCTGCTCGCCCGGGTCGGCAAGAAGTCGTTTTCGCGTTTCGGGCGGGTCGTGCCCGTGGCTGGAGGGCTCGTGGGCGCCGGTCTGGACAGCTACCTACTCAAGCGGATCGCCGACCACGCGCGTCTCGAGTTCCCTTGGAAACCGGGATCGGATTCCTGAGGGACCCAAGGACTTTGAGAAGGGAGTNGGCATGGCTGCCGCCAAGTCGGTTCGTTGGGGAGCATTTCTTTCACTGGCCAACGCTTTCCGCACGGCAACCCGCCTGAGCACCCCGGGCGTAGGAGCTCGCCTGACCTCACTTCCTCGGCTGGTCAGGGCAACTATCCGGGGCGAGTATGCGGGGACGTCCCGCCTGCGCCCACTTCTCATCGCGGGAGCTCTGTTGTACCTCATCTCGCCCATTGATCTGGTTCCGGTTGTGTTCCTGCCCCTCATCGGACTAGGTGGCGACGCCATGATCATCAGTTGGATCGCCGCGTCGCTGATCAATGAGACCGAGTCGTTCCTGCGCTGGGAAAGCGATCGTGAGCGCATCTTGCGTGGATACGTCGTCCATTGAGCTCCNCGACCTGACCGAGCGCACGGTCCTGGTCTGAACGCAGGCATTGGTGCACAAGGGTGAGGTTTTTCGTCCCCTCTCCACAGTCAGACGCGACGGCATGTCGCCACGGCCGGGCGGGCTCCAGAGTCGACCCATGACCACAACAATCCACCTCAGCGGACCCGCCGACGTCCTTACCGTGTTGCCCTATCAGCTGGGTTTCCACCCGCATGACTGCCTCGTGGCCGTGAGCCTTCACGGCCACCGCAGCGCCCGAATGGGGCTGGTACAGCGCATTGACCTCCCGCCACCGGAGCATATTGGTGACGCCGTCGCCGCGATGATTGCGCCACTTCGACAGGACAGCCCCACAGCCGTGCTGCTCATCGGCTTTGAAGAACGCGAGAGTGAGAGCCGCGCGATGCTGGACGAGATGGCGGATGCATGCCGAGCTCATGGCGTGGAGGTCGCTGACCGGATGGTCGTGCGAGGCGGGCGCTGGTTCGACCTGGACTGCAAGCAGAGCTGTTGCCCCTCCGAGGGTCTTCCGCTGCCGGCGCCGAGCGCGGTTCCCGCAGTCGCGGAGTTCGTCGGTCGTGAGATCTGCCCCCTGCCCGACCGCTCGGCGCTGGCCGATCTGCTGGAGCCGAGCAGGCCGCTGCTGAGTGGTGCAGTGCTACGTCTGGCGGACGAGTGGTTACAGCTGCGACTGGAGGCGACCGGCGCCGGGGCGGCCGGGATCGGCACACCGGAGACGGTCCTCCATGGATGTCGTACGAGCGAGCTTGCCGTGTGGAGTTTGGTCCTGTGCGACAGAGACGATGCTGAGCCGATCCTGGCTCTGCCTCCGGAGGATCTGGCCATGCTCGCGGTGTCGCTGACCGACGTGGATCTGCGGGACGGGCTGATCGCGTGGCTGTGCCCCGGCACGTTGCCCCAGGACTTGATCGACCCCAGCCTGTTCGTCCAGATGAGCAGGGCGCTGCCCGAGCCGACGTGGCTCGGTGGGGACGTGGGGGACATGGCGCACGTCATCGGCGGGCAGCGTGTCGAGCGGAGGCTGTGCGAACTTGGCGCTTCGCTGCCGGACGCCTGGGCGGTGTCAGCCCTGACTGTGCTCGCATCGTTCGCCTGGTGGCGCGGAGATGGTGCNCTGACGCGAGTCGCGCTGGATCGTGCGCTCAGGATCGACCCGCATTATCGCCTGGCTCAGCTGCTCGAGCGGATGGTGGACCTGGCTATCCGGCCCGAACGAGCATCCGCCTGACCGCCCGCTCGCCGTTCGCGGCTGTTCACGAGATGGACAAAGACTCCCGATCAGGGGGCCCGTTCCGTATACTCGATTCCAGGTCATGAGTCCCAGCGACAAGCCCTGGCTTGCTGGGCGGCAACCCTCCTCCGCGGTGGGGTGCCCCGGGTGATGACCCGGCCCGCTCGAACAAGAGCGGGCAAGCGCGGGCCCTGACCATCACGGCGGGCCCAGACCCTTCTGGAGTTTATCGTGACCGTTACCTCAGAACGACATCGAGTGCGAGCAGCCAAGCCTTCGACCCGGACCCAGATCAAGCCTGACGACGAGTCAGACTCCTGGTCGACCGGAGCCTGGCGCGAGGGGTCCCCGCAAGGGTCGCGGCACCATGTGGACATCGGTAGCCTTCAGTTCGAAGCTGGCGGAGCCCTCCCGCAGGTGCGTATCGCCTATGAGACGTGGGGGACCCTCAACCCGGCGTGTGACAACGCGATCATGGTTGAGCATGCCCTGACCGGTGATAGTCATGTCTCGGGTCCAGCAGGTGCAGGACATCCGACAGCAGGGTGGTGGGACGGCCTGATTGGTCCGGGTTGCCCGCTGGACACTGATCACTGGTTCGTCGTAGCGAGCAACGTCATCGGCGGTTGCCAGGGCACCACCGGCCCGTCGTCCCAGGCACCTGACGGGCGTCCGTGGGGGAGCAGGTTCCCGTTCGTGACCGTTCGTGACCAGGTTGCCGCTGAGGCCGCTCTGGCGGACCGGCTGGGGATCTCTGTCTGGGCGGCAGTCCTCGGAGGCTCGATGGGTGGCATGCGGGCGCTGGAGTGGGCAGTGACCTACCCCGAACGCGTTCGCCGATGTATCGTGCTGGGCTGTTCGGCGTACGCGTCTGCCGAACAGATCGCGTGGTGCCAGCCCCAGCTGCTCGCTATCCGCCAGGACCCCGACTTTGCCGGTGGTGACTACTACGATCGCCCGCGGGGTCCCGAGCTCGGGCTTGGCCTGGCCCGCCGGATCGCGCATGTGACGTACCGCAGCGAGCCCGAGCTGAACACCCGCTTCGGCCGTACGGCCCAGGGCGACGAGCAGCCTTTGGGCGGGGGTGGCCGCTATGCGGTGGAGAGCTACCTCGATCATCATGCGGAGACGCTCGCTGCCCGGTTCGACGCCAACTCCTACGTGGTCCTCACCGAGTCGATGAACTCCCACGATGTCGGTCGCGGGCGTGGAGGCGTGCAGGCGGCGCTGGAACGTGTGACGGCCGATCTTGTTGTCGTGGCCATCGACTCCGACAGGCTCTACCCGCCCCGGTTGTCCCACGAGATCTCGCAGGCCAGAGCCTGCTCAGGTCCCGCTCATGTCATCACTTCGGATCACGGTCACGATGGTTTCCTCATCGAGATTGAGCAGGTCGGCCAGATCGTGCGTGAATCGTTGTCTCGGACTCTCGAGGACTGAGAACCATAAGCTCGTTAATCCGATAGCGTTGCCACGCGTGGCAGTGTCGCCGCGGCGTGGTGAACAAGGAGGTTCTAGGTGTCCGTTGTTGTGGGTTACGTGCCGACCAAGGAAGGTCGCGCTGCATTGCGCCGTGCCTCTGAGGAATCTCTTTTGCGGCGCACCAAACTGATTGTGATCAACTCCAGCCGTGGGGGTAAGGACTTCGACGCCGATGAAGCCCGCCGGTTCGAGGCTGAGCTCCTCTCTGTTCAGAACCACCTCGACGAGGCCGGAGTCGAGCACGAGGTCCGCCAACTTGTCCGCGGCAACGAACCCTCGCAGGACCTGATCGAGGTGGCGAGCGAAGTCAACGCGGACTTCATCGTGATCGGCCTGCGCCGACGCACTCCGGTCGGCAAGCTGATCCTGGGGTCCAATGCCCAACGCATCCTGCTTGACGCCTCCTGCCCGGTGCTCGCCGTCAAGGCCAGTGTCAACGACTGACATGTAGCGGCCGTCTCGTCACGCGTCAGGTGGACGCCGCGTCCGGATTCTTGCGCGGCCCTTTCTTGGTTGTGGGATGAGGATGTGCGCCCTGCGCGGTGCCTTGGCTGCGCGTGATCTTCCCGGTTTGGGGAAGGGTTTGAGTTCGCCGGGCGTTGTCCTGCTAGACATGCAATTTCCTCAAGATGCAATCAGTTGTGCTCACTCGCCATGTGCGTCTGCCTGCCCCAATGGTGGGGCGGCTGCGGGCTGGCAACGCACATACTGGGGTTTGTCACCGCGATGGGGCCGCGCACATGAGCACCGCATAGAGGCCAATAGAGCACCTTATCGGGGCGCCGACGCGCTAGCATGTCATTAGACGTTTTACAATGGTCAGTAGCACGACCGGGAACCCCTCCTGCCGGACCCGGTCGCCGCGAACTCCTCCCGCCCAATCATTGGTCACCGTTCACGCTTCTGCGCCGGTGACTGGTCCACGCGTTGCAACGGCCTCGCGACGAAAGGTAGTCGGTGTCGACTGTGTCTAACGTTTCATCCCTGTCTGCAGTAGTTCCACCCACCAAAGTGCCAGCCGAGTTCGCCCACCCCGCCCTTCAGGAACTTGTGCGGATCGGGAAGACCCACGGTTCGGTCGACAGCGAGCAGTTGCGGGTTGCGTTGGTGCAGGCCGAGATTAGCCCGAAGCGGATGAAGGTCGTGCTTCGTTCGCTGGACCATCAGGGGATCCATGTGACCCTGGACGCCGCGACTGCACACCGGGCTGTCGCCGCGACCCCTTCTCGTGCCACGGCCACCGCCACTGCGAGGAAGAAGACCGCGACGAAGAAGCCGAAGGCTGCGGCCAAGCCCGTGGCCAAGACAGTCGAGACTGTCGCGGCCAAAAAGACTGCGGCGAAGAAGGCCGCAGCCAAGCCGGCAACGGAACCCGATGGGGCCAAAGCATCCACCTCCAAGACCGCTAAGACCGTTCATTCGCGCACAACCAAAGCGGCTGCCGCTGCTGAGCCAGAAGTAGAGGCACCCAAGGCGCGCACGAGGAAGGCCGCGGCGAAGACGACGGCCGCGAAGAGGACGGCGGCCAGCAAGGACGGCGAGATCGACGCCGACAACCCGGTGGCTGTCGGCGCGGTCAAAGGAACAGACGTCAAGACCGATAGCAACGGGGGCAAGGTCAAGGCGGGCGAGGAGGAGAGCGAAGCTGCTGGTTTTGTCATCCGTGACGATGACGAAGATGATGCGCCTGCCCAGCAGGTCGTCACCGCCGGCGCGACAGCTGACCCGGTCAAGGACTACCTCAAGCAGATCGGCAAGGTTGCCCTGCTCAACGCCGAGCAGGAAGTCGAGCTTGCCAAGCGCATCGAGGCCGGTCTCTTCGGTGAGGAGAAGCTCAACGCTGGCGGCAAGATCGACATGAAGTTGAAGCGCGAGTTGTGGTGGATCTCCCAGGACGGGAAGAATGCCAAGAACCACCTGCTTGAGGCCAACCTGCGACTCGTGGTCTCGCTGGCCAAGCGCTACACCGGCCGCGGCATGCTCTTCCTCGACCTGATCCAGGAGGGCAATCTCGGTCTGATCCGTGCGGTCGAGAAGTTCGACTACACCAAGGGTTTCAAATTCTCGACCTACGCCACATGGTGGATTCGTCAGGCGATCACCCGTGCCATGGCGGATCAGGCACGCACCATTCGTATCCCCGTGCACATGGTCGAGGTCATCAACAAGCTTGCGCGCGTGCAGCGCCAGATGTTGCAGGACCTTGGACGTGAACCGACTCCTGAGGAGCTCGCCAAGGAGCTTGACATGACCCCCGAGAAGGTCGTGGAGGTCCAGAAGTATGGTCGTGAGCCGATCTCCCTGCACACGCCCCTTGGCGAGGACGGTGACAGCGAGTTCGGTGACCTCATCGAGGACTCCGAGGCCGTCGTGCCTGCCGATGCTGTGTCCTTCACGTTGCTGCAGGAGCAACTGCACTCCGTACTGGATACCCTTTCCGAGCGTGAGGCCGGCGTGGTCTCGATGCGTTTCGGGCTGGCCGATGGCCAGCCCAAGACCCTCGACGAGATAGGCAAGGTCTATGGCGTGACGCGTGAGCGGATCCGTCAGATCGAGTCCAAGACGATGAGCAAGTTGCGTCACCCGTCACGTTCGCAGGTGCTGCGCGACTATCTGGACTGATGCTNNGNCNGACNNATGNNNNGTTTCCGCAGGTCAGAGGCTGTTTAGGACCTTGANAAGACGAAACGCTACACCGCATAGCGCTCTTAGTCCAGATATCGGCTATGGTGTGTCTATGGCCAAGAAGCCGCACGCGCCGAACCTGGACCTCCTCCTCCCCTCCTGGCAGCTCTCACTGCGCGCTGACCGCAAGTCCGAGACGACCCTGAAGACGTACAGCGACGGCGTGCGGTTCTACCTGGAGTGGTGCGCCCAGGAGAAGGCTGAACCGCTGGAGCGGACCAGCATCCGAGGGTGGGTGGCCGCGCTGCTCGATAAGGGCAATCAGCCGGCGACCGCCCGGGCAAGGCAGTTGGCCGTGCGCCGGTTCTCGTCCTGGCTTGCCGAAGAAGGGGAGATCCCTGCCGACCCGTTCCTTGGCGTGAAGGCACCCAAGCTCGACACGAAGGTGATCGAGCCGCTGACTGACGACGAGCTCCGCGCGCTGCTCAAGGCCTGCACCCCGCCGAAGGGTTCGACCCCGGCCGAGATGATGCGTCATCGCAGGGATGAGGCGATCCTTCGGCTGATGATGGAGACCGGCGCCCGCGCTGGGGAAGTGGTCGCCCTGGAGCGGGCCGACGTCGACGCCGCGGCCGGCACCGCGGTCATCCGTCGTGGCAAGGGCGGCAAGGGCAGGGTGGTTCCGTTCGGGCCGCACACCGCGTTGGCGCTCGATCGGTACATGCGGTTGCGGACGCACCACAGGCTCGCCACAAGCCCCGCGCTGTGGCTGGGAGACCGAGGCAAGGGGTTCAGCTATGACGCGCTACACAAGGCTCTGGGGGAGCGTGCGACCGCCGCGGGCATCGTCGGATTCCACCCCCACCTGCTGCGCCACACCGCAGCCCACCGATGGCTGGCCGCCGGCGGCTCCGAGGGCGGGCTGATGGCCGTCGCAGGCTGGACCCGACCGGACATGCTGCTGCGCTACACGAAGGCCCAGGCGTCATCGCGGGCCGCCACCGAGGCCCGCGGGCTCAACCTAGGAGAGCTATGAGTGACCTGTTGGGTTTGAGTTTGAGTGACCTGTTGGGTTTCCTGCGTGAGCATTGGGACGCCGACGCATTCAATGATGCCGCTGCCGCGGCTTATGTAAAGCAGGCTCGTGCCTCCGGGGTTAGGCCGCAACTGTCCTATCGCTGCGAGAGTAAACGGCACTGTGGGCTATTCACAGCTTGGAATACCCCAGCTGGTGTCATCCTCGCGCACCCGAAGATCCGAATCTCTCCCGTGCGTTTCGAGGCCATGACTTGGCCCAGCGGGGCGGGGCGCTTGCGGGACGTGCGCATCAGCCCGAACGGGGCGACGGTGTGGCCGCCCCGCGCCTACCTCATGACGAGCAGCCCCGTCGTCATCGCCTGCGAACACCGCTGGGGGAGCTTCGACCCATCCGGAATCCGGGACTCGATAGCACTGGCGTTGCGAACCGGACACACCGTTAAGCGTGTTGCACCCACGGACAGCGCTAGCGGGTAAGCTGCTGACTACAAAGAATCACCCGCGCTGTAGAGCGCGAACCCGGATGAGATCGTGGTTGCCGGTACCCGTAGGGGTTGCCCACCATGTCCACTCTCTCCGCTGGGGAGCGCAGACTCTCCGCTTCCATCGCATCGAACGAGTCATGGGCGCATACGCCCAACCGCACTGCCCGAACACAACCCGCCCGCGACGCGCTCATGCGCAAGTTCGAGGAGCAGGTCGACCCTGATGGCACCCTCGCGCCGCAGGAGCGGGCCAAACGGGCCGAGAACGCCAAGCGCGCACACTTCGCCCGGCTCGCACTCAAGTCCGCCATGTCCCGTCGCAAGTCCCGCGAGCTGACCGAGGTCGCACAGGTAGCCGAGGCTGAGCTGTCTGCGTTGGGTGGCGATGCGTCGTGAATGACGAGAGCACCCCGAAGGGTGCTCACGAGTCGGCCACGACTGCTCTCATGGTACAGCCGACCACTGACTCCAGGCAGGAAGCACGCCGGCGCCTCGACCAGATCAAGCTGCTGCTGGGCTCGATGACCGATCAGGCCAATGAGGTCCAGGCGATCCTCGATGAGGCCCGGACCAGCAAGGACCACCTGGCTCTCGGGTACCAGTCCTGGACCGCGTACATGCTCGGCGAGTACGCCGGACTCCTGGCCGAACTGAAGTCAGGGAACCGCAGGGAAGTCGTCAGTTCGCTGACCGCGGCCGGGATGTCGACCAGGGCCATCGCCGGAGTCGTCGGCACGTCCCAGAAGACGGTCGTTAAGGACTTGCAGTCTCAGGTGATACCCGAGGTATCACCTGGAGATGATCTTGCGTACCCGTTCGAGTGCGGTAGTCACTGCTCGCACAGCCCCATCTGTCAGAGGGTCAAGAAGACCCCGCAGAAGATCACCGAGACGAAGTGCGACGTTGAGGGTCACGAAGACCACGTCGATCGTCGGGTCACCGGCCTGGACGGCAAGTCCTACCCGGTCCCGCCCAAGCCCGTGGTCGAGCCGAAGAAGCCGCGTCGGCCAGCGTTACCCGATCAGTTCCGCACTGCGGTTTGGAATCTCGACAAGGCGATACGTCGTCTTGAAGTCAT
>JGI24130J36418_10000692_pt1 | contig 11319 bp, 9 predicted proteins | sample BarGraNGADG00212_FD_36418 | JGI IMG/M metagenome (IMG submission 36418)
AGGTTGGCCGAGACTCGTGCAGTCACGAGGAGCTCCTCGCACTGTCGCCGCAGGCGCGAGCTCACCTCATCCGGGCCGGGGGCCACCCGGGCGGTGCGATCGCCGCCCTCGCCGGGCACGGCATACACGAGGGTCTTACCCTCACGTACCTTGACCGCGCCCAGCTCGAGAAGGTCGCGCGACAGCGTTGCCTGAGTAACGGCAAACCCGTCACGCGAGAGAATCTCCAGCAGCTCACCCTGGGAGCGCACGCTCTGGCGCCCCAGGATGTCCAGGATGAGCTGACGGCGCCCTGCCCGGGTCTGCGCAATCACGACGTCGTCCCCAGTCCCTGAAGNAGGAGCGGCAGCGCCGTCACGAAGGAGTCGATCTGCGCATTCGTGATGACCAGCGGCGGGGCGAGCCTGAGTACATCGGGCGTGGGTGCGTTGACGATGAAGCCTGCGGTCAGGCCGCGATCGGCAACCACTGCCGACACATCGGCCGAGAGCTCGATGGCGCGAAGCAGGCCTGCGCCCCGAACCCCGCGGATCAGTGGGTGGCCGAGCGCGGCGACCGATTCGACGAGATGGTCGCCCGCTGACGTGGCATGGGCGAGAAGGTCTTCGGTCTCGATCGTGTCCAGGACGGCCAGTCCCACGGCGGCTGCCAGCGGGTTGCCGCCAAAGGTCGTGCCGTGCTGGCCAGCGGTCAGCAGCCCACTGACACCCGGGCCAAAGGTGATCAGGGCGCCGATTGGCACTCCTGCGCCAAGCCCCTTGGCGACCGTGATGGCGTCCGGGACGATGCCGGCCTGCTGGAAAGCGAACCATGTCCCGGTGCGGCCCACGCCGGTCTGGACCTCGTCGATGATGAGCAACGTCCCGCTGGCGGTGGTCAGCGAACGGGCCAGCTGCAGGTATGCCGGGTCAGCGGCGACGACACCCGCCTCGCCCTGAATAGGCTCCAGGAATAGTGCCGCGACGTCGGCGCTGACGGCTGCCCGCAGTGCCGCTTCGTCGTTCAGCGGAATGTGCGTCACCGAGGGGATGAGTGGCTCGAACGGCTCACGATAGGCCTGCTTGTGGGTCAGTGCCAACGCCCCGGTGGTGCGCCCGTGGAAGGCTTCCTGTGCTGCAAGCAACCCGGTGCGGCCGGTGCGCCGGCTCAGCTTGAGTCCAGCCTCGATCGCCTCAGTGCCCGAGTTGGCAAAGAACACGGCCGAGCCAGCCGGAGCGCCGGCGACAGTGAGCAGCCGCTCAGCCAGCTCTATCTGCGCAGGGGTGGCAAAGAAGTTGGACACGTGAATCAGGGAGGCTGCCTGCCGGCACAGGGCGTCGACCACAGCCGGGTGCCCGTGGCCGAGCGCGTTGACGGCGATCCCTGCGAGCAGATCGAGGTAGCGGTTGCCGTCGGCATCCCAGACGTAACAGCCCTGACCGCGGGTCAGGACCGCCTTCGGGCGGCCGTACACACCCATGAGAGAGTGCGCGTACCGGTCGAGGTAGGTCGCATTGCTGAGCGCTTGCATCAGTGGTTGACCCCATGTCCACGGTCATCGTCGTCGGCGCGCAGCCGGGCGACCCGATCTTCCTCGGCGTCCGGCACGATCATTGTGCCGATGCCTTCGCTGGTGAAGACCTCCAGGAGCAGCGAGTGCATCTGTCGACCGTCGATGATGTGCGCCTGTGGCACCCCGTCGGTCACGGCCCGCACACACGCCTCGAGCTTGGGCCTCATGCCTGCAGCAACGCGGGTCAACAGGTCGGCGGCCGCGCTCACGGACAGCTGTGAGAGCAGGGANTCCGGGTCGGGCCAGCTNNCATACACGCCCTCGACGTCGGTGAGCACCACGAGCTTGTGGGCGCCAAGGGCGACCGCGAGCGCTGATGCNGCGGTGTCGGCGTTGACGTTGAGGACCTGTCCGTCCACGTCGAGGTCCGGAGCCACGGTCGAGACCACNGGGATGCGCCCCGCGTCCAGGATGTCCAAGACCGCCGAGGGGTTCACGCTCACGACATCGCCGACCAGACCAAGATCCACCGGGACGCCATCGATGACCATGTCTCGTCTGCGGGCCCCGAACAGGGCGGCGTCCTCGCCGGACAGCCCCACCGCAAGTGGTCCGTGCTGGTTGAGCAGCCCGACCAGCTCACGCCCGACCTGGCCGGTCAGCACCATGCGCACGACATCCATGATCTCGGGGGTGGTGACCCGCAGGCCGCCCTTGAACTCGCTGGTCAACCCGACCCGCGCCAGCATGGCGGCGATCTGCGGACCGCCGCCGTGCACGACGACGGGGCGCAGACCCGCATACCGCAGGAACATGATGTCCTGGGCAAAGGCCGCCTTGAGCTCGTCATCGACCATGGCGTTGCCGCCGTACTTGATGACGACAAGCGCACCCCGGAACCGCTCAAGCCATGGAAGCGCCTCGACCAGGATGTGCGCCTTGGAGGCCGCAGCCGCCAGCCGGCTCTGGCTGCGGGTGGTCCCGACGAGGTCTGTGGTGTCGCTCCTATCGCTCATGTCGAGTACGCCGAGTTCTCGTGGACGTAGTCGTGGGTCAGGTCATTGGTCCAGATGGTCGCCGTGTGTGCCCCGGCGTGCAGGTCCACCACGACGTGCACGTGCCGCGCGCCCATGTCAATCAGCGTTCGGTCGGCGCCGACACCCCCGGCCCGGCACACCTGGATGCCGTTCATGCTCACGTCCAGGGTGGCCGGGTCAAAGGCAGCTGTGGTGGTGCCCACCGCCGCCAGGACGCGGCCCCAGTTCGGGTCACCGCCGAAGACCGCACACTTGAACAGATTGTTGCGGGCGATCGCGCGCGCGACCTCCAGAGCGTCGCAGATGCTCGCCGCGCGGCGGATCTCGACAGCGATGTCGTGCTTGGCACCCTCCGCATCGGCAATGAGCTGTCGGGCGAGATCAGCACAGACCGAGGTGACAGCCGCACTCAGCTCGGCGGCCGACGGGGCGATGCCCGACGCCCCCGATGACATCAGCAGGACCGTGTCGTTGGTCGACATGCAGCCATCAGAGTCGATCCGGTCAAAGGTGATCTCAGCTGCGCCGCGAAGGGCGGCGTCCAGGGCGGCGGGGTCCGCAACGGCGTCGGTGGTGATCACGACGAGCATCGTGGCCAGGGCCGGTGCCAGCATGCCAGCGCCTTTGGCCATCCCGCCGACCGACCACCCAAGCCCGGTTGCCAACGCTTGTTTGTCAACGGTGTCGGTCGTCATGATGGCGGCCGCCGCAGCGGCGCCGCCTGCGGCCGACAGTGTCGCCACGGCCGCGTCGATCCCGGTGATGATCTTGTCCATCGGCAGCAGCTCGCCGATAAGGCCGGTAGAGGCGACGACCACGTCCCCTGGGCAGACTCCGACAGCTGCGGCGAGATGTTCCGCGCTGGCCTGGGTGTCGGCGAACCCGGCGGCCCCGGTGCAGGCGTTGGCTCCCCCCGAGTTGAGCACGACCGCATCAACGCGTCCATCGGCCAGCACCTGACGGCTCCAGGTCACCGGTGCGGCCTCGACCCTGTTACCGGTGAAGACTGCCGCACCGTGATGGTCCGGGCCGTCGTTCACGACCACGGCAAGGTCGGGCCTGCCACTGGGCTTCAGGCCCGCAGTCACGCCCGCCGCGCGGAACCCGGCTGGGGCGGTGATGCTCATGGCGCTACTCCTGCGGTTGGCAGTGCGGTGGTCTCAGACAGCCCCAGAGCCAGGTTGGCGCACTGCACCGCCGCGCCAGCAGTGCCCTTGGTCAGGTTGTCCACGGCGGCCACGGCAACAACCCGTCCGGCTCGTTCGTCCAGGGCGACCTGAAGGTGGACGTTGTTGCTTCCGAGCACGTCTGCGGTGCGTGGCCACTGCCCGACCGGCAGCAGGTGAACGAACGGCTCGTCGCCGTAGGCCGCCTCCCAGGCAGCCCGCACGGCAGCCGCGCCCACCCCAGGCTTCGCCCGGGCGGTGCACGTGGCCAGGATCCCCCGTGGCATCGGCGCCAGCGTCGGGGTGAAAGAGACGCTCACGGGCTGGGCGGCGCAGGCGCTGAGATTCTGCTCGATCTCCGGTGTATGCCGGTGGGTGCCGCCAACCCCGTAGGGCGACATCGAGCTCATCGTCTCTGCACCCAGCAGATGCGGCTTGAGGGACTTGCCTGCTCCAGAGGTGCCGCTGGCCGCGACGATAACGACATCGTCGGCCTGCAGGACGCCCGCGACAAACCCTGGCGCCAGCGCAAGGGTGCACGCGGTCGGATAGCACCCCGGGACGGCGATCCGGGCCGCCCCGTACAGCGCCTCACGGCCCTTGTGTCCCTGAGGAAGCGGCAGCTCTGGCAGCCCGTAGGGCCAGGTGCCGGCGTGGTTGCTCCCATAGAAGCGTTGCCACTGGTGTGCATCGGCCAGCCGGAAGTCGGCGCCGCAGTCGATCACGATCACGTCGTCGCCCAGCTTGTCCACGATCGCGGCAGAGGCGCCGTGGGGCAGCGCGAGGAAGACGACCTCATGACCGGCCAGCGTCTGCGCTGTGGTCGAGGCGAGCACACGGTCCGCGAGGGGGGTCAGGTGTGGATGGATGGCACCCAGCCTGCCACCCGCGTTGGATGACGCCGTGAGGGCTCCCACACTCATGTCCGGGTGTGAGAGCAGCAGCCGCGCGATCTCTCCACCGGCATAGCCGCTGGCTCCTGCTATCGCCGCCTTGATCATGCGCATGACTATACAGCGTCATGGGAATTTATGCAGATCACCCCAGAGGATCCGAGGACCCCCATGACCGCAGACGAAGGGTGCGCGCCCCGTCGTCCAGGCCGAACCCGGCCCGATCGCGCAGAGTCGCAGCAGTGTCCACCCCAGCGCGCGCAGCCACCGGGTCGGTGACGTCGAGCGACCTCACCATAGCCTGGCCGCCGGCAGACGCGATCTCGCCGGCAACCCCAAGGGCGGCCGGTCCGTCGCGCGCCAGCAGGCACACGGCATAGCCGTCGTCGGCCAACGCGCGAGCGATGAACGCCCCGATGCCCCGAGAAGCACCGGTGACAACTGCGACCCGGCCGGGTGCAGGCACCTCAGGCCCCGCGCTGGAGGGCGCCCACAGCAGTTGCGGCCCTCGCGATTGCCCGGTCCCGCAGGCCGTTGACCTCTTTGGTGGTCAGGGTGCGTTCCGGCGCACGGAAGACAAGTCGGTAGGCCAGGGACTTGCGACCGGACCCGATCTGGTCACCACGGTAGATATCCATGAGCCAGATTGACTCAAGCATCTGGCCCGCACCCTGCCGCAGAGCCGACTCCAGGGCAGCCGCGCTGACCTGCTCAGCCACGACCAGGGCCACATCACTTTGTGCCAGCGGATAGGTGGATAGCTCGCGGGCCTGGACCGTGACGGTGCTAGCAAAGGTGAGCACATCGACATCCAGCTCGGCGGCACACGTCCGTGGCGGTAGCCCAAGAGCGGTAACCACCGTGGGGTGCAGTTCTCCGGCGTGACCGACCAGTGTCCCATCAGCCAGCTCAAGTCGTGCGCACCGGCCGGGGTGCCACGGCGCGTGGTCATCGGCGATGACCACCAGATTCACGGCCAGCGCGGACCCGATTGCCTTGGCGGCGCCGACGGCATCGGTCCAGTCGGCGGGACGACCAGGTCCCCACCACCCAGCCGGATCAGCGTCACCGGTGAGGGCGAATGCGACCCTGCGCGGCTGGGGAGGAACGGCCGCCAGGATCTGCGCCAGGGTTACGTCATCCGGACGTTGATCGGTGCCCGGCACCGGCGCCGCCTGTGGTTCCCACAGAGGGCGGGTGACCAGTCCCACCTCGAAGACGGCTGCATCGCGCGCTCCTCGAGAGACGTTGCGCCGAAGTGCCTCGACCATCGTGGAGAGCACGGAGGTCCGCATCAGCGGGGCCTCATCCGAGAGCGGGTTGGCAATGCGCACGGTCGTCCGACGCGGGTCGTGGGCCTCCAGCCCCAGGTCGTCATGACTGTCTGCCGACACGAACGGATAGGTCAGCACCTCGACAAAGCCCTGATGGGCCAGGGTATTTGCCAGCACCCGCCGCACGCGCTGGCCGTGGGTCAGGCCGCGGCCCGCGCCGGCCTGCGGAAGCACCGAAGGAATCTGGTCGTAGCCACGGAGTCGGACAACCTCCTCGGCAAAGTCGGGTCCATCGGTAAGGTCCGGACGCCAGGACGGAGGCAGCACCGAGAGCAGCTCGGAGCCGGACTGCGCCCCAGACTCCGACCCCGCCCGCTGAAGAACATCGCACCCGATCTCGCGCAGGGTTTCGACAACCTGGGTGCGGCTGTAGGGCAGCCCGANGAGCCGGGCGGGCAGGNCGAGGTCGAGGTCGATGCGGGGACGGGCCGGACGGTGGTCAATATCCGTGACGCCGTCATCTGCGGTTCCACCGCCCAACTCCACGAGCAGGTTGACCGCAAGCTGGGCGGCGACGCCAGTGACGTCCGGGTCCACCCCTCGCTCGAACCGCTTGGAGGCCTCGGTGATCAGCTTGTGTCGGCGCGAGGAACGCGCCACCGAGGTGGGGTCGAAGTGCGCCGCCTCCACCAAGACATCAGTGGTGGAGGGGCCAACCTCTGAGGTCGCGCCACCCATCACCCCAGCGATGGCCAGCACACCCGTGCCACCGTCGGTGATCAGCAGGTCCTGCGGGTACAGCGTTCGCTGGACGTCATCGAGGGTCTTCAACGTCTCACCGGATTGCGCGCGGCGCACGACGATCGGCCCGTGCAGGGTCGAGNCGTCGAATGCGTGCAACGGTTGACCCAGTGCGAGCATCACGTAGTTGGTGACATCGACGGCCAGCGAGATGGGTCGCATCCCCATCTGGGTGAGCCGCTTTGCCATCCAGGGTGGCGAGGCCGCAGAGACACTGACTCCACGCACGACCCGTGCCACGTACCGGTCGCAACCCGCGCGACCGTTCAGGGGCGCCTCGTCGGACAGCTGCACGCCGTACCCGCTCGTGTTGGCTTCGGCCTGCGCTATGGCCGCAGGGTCGTGGAAGTCACCACCCGTGGCGTGGGAGTACTCACGAGCCATGCCTCGCATGCTGAGGCAGTACCCGCGGTCCGGTGTGACGGTGACCTCGACGACCTCGTCGGCCAGGCCCAACAGCTCGATCGCGTCGTCCCCGGGAGTTAGCGTGGCCGCGTCCTGCTCACCAAGCAATGACTGCAGCACCACGATGCCTTCAGTGGCCTTTGGCCCAGAGCCGATACCAAGCTCCGCGGCGGAGCAGATCATGCCGTTGCTGATATGCCCGTAGGTCTTTCGGGCTGCGATGGCAATGCCACCGGGCAGCACGGCACCGGGTAGCACGACGACCACCAGGTCATCGACAGCGAAGTTCCTGGCGCCGCAGACGACTCCCTGAGGCGTGCCCTCGGTGACCCGCTGACCGTGGCGGCCCACGTCGACCTGACACCAGCGGATCGTCTTGCCATTCGTCTGCGGCTCCTCGACGAACTCCAGGACCCGACCGACGACCAGGGGGCCGCTGATGTCGCCACCGTGCAGGCCCTCCTCCTCCAGACCGATCCGGACCAGGCTGGCGGCGACCTCACGACCGGTCGCGACCGGCGCACCCTGCACGTACTCAACAAGCCACGAAACGGGCGCCCGCATCAGATCTCCATTCCGAACTGCGTGCTGAAGCGCACGTCTCCCTCGACCATCTCGCGCATGTCCTTGACACCGTGACGCAACATCAGCGCTCGCTCGATGCCCATGCCGAACGCGAAGCCCGTGTATCTGTCCGGGTCAATGCCGCAAGCCTTCAGCACGTTGCGGTTGACCATCCCGCAGCCCCCCCACTCGATCCAGCCGGTACCGCTACAGGTGCGGCAGTGCTCGTCCAAGCCGCCGCAGATGAAACACCGGAAGTCCAGCTCGGCGCTGGGCTCGGTGAAGGGGAAGTATGACGGCCTCAGACGGGTCTCCAGGCCCTGCCCGAAGAGCGCCTCGACGAAGTGGTCGAGGGTGCCACGTAGGTGCGCCATCGTCAGGCCCTCGGCGACCGCAAGCCCCTCGACCTGGTGAAACACCGCCGAGTGGGTCGCATCGAGCTCGTCGGTGCGAAAGACCTTGCCGGGACACACGATGTACAACGGGAGCTCGCGCTCGAGCAGCGAGCGGACCTGAACTGGGGAGGTGTGGGTCCGCAGGACCAGACCGGCATCGGGGGGGTCGACAAAGAACGTGTCCTGCATCTGGCGGGCCGGATGGTCGACGCCCAGGTTCAAGGCGTCGAAGTTGAACCACTCGGACTCGACCTCCGGTCCCTCCGCGATCTCCCAGCCCATGGCAACGAAGATGTCCCCGACCCGCTCGGAGATCAGCTCCAGTGGGTGTCTTGCACCAAGGCGCCGGCGAGCCAACGGCGCGGTGACGTCTTCGGCCTCCTCGACGAGCAGCCGCGCATCACGCTCGAGCTCGAGCTCGTTCTGGCGTTCGGCAAGAGCCCTGGCGACCCGCCCGCGAGCCATCCCGACCCGCTTGCCTGCCTCGGCCNTGGCCGTGGGGGGCAGGGCGCCGATCTCACGGTTGGCCAGGGACAGGGGGCTCATATCCCCCTGGTGGGCCAGGCGGGCGCTCTTGAGTGACTCGAGGGAGTCAGCAGCGGCAAAGGCCGTCAGTGCCGTGGTGACGGCTGCTTCGAGGGCAACCGGGTCGAGCGTGCTGACCTCGACTGGGTCATAGCTCTTGTTGGGTCCAGACATCGCTTTCAATCATTTCGGGTATCGGGTCGAACCGGTGATGGATCAGGCTCAGCTGCGCGCCCGCGAGGTGCACACGAGTCGCACGGGTGAGTCTAGAGGCCCGCGGTGCTGGTCCGGCGAAGTGTCCGACAGGTCAGCTGAGGCCTTCGGGGGCACCCGCAGGCAACGTGAACCGGAACTCGGCCCCCCCGGACGCGGCCTGACCGACGGCGACCTTTCCATCGTGAGCCTCCACCAGTCCTCGCACGACGTACAGACCAAGGCCGGTACCACCGCGGCGGGACCGGTGCCAGAACCTGGTGAAGATCATGGGGTAGTTCTCGGGTGGGATGCCCTCGCCCTCGTCGCTGATCGTGACAGCGACCGCCTCGTTGCCATTTTGTCGGGCCGGAGCGACGGTCAGGCTGACGGTCCCCTCTCCGTGGCGCACGGCATTTTCCATCAGGTTGGCCAGGATCTGGTCGAGCCGGTCGGGGTCGGCCCACACCTCGGGCAGCGCTGACTCGTGGCCACTGAGAGCGAACCGCTCACGCTCATAGCCGCTTGCGACGAATCGCTCGATGTGCCGCTCAATGGCCGCGTAGACATCCACGGGCTGTTTGCGCACCTGCAGCCGCCCGGCATCGATGCGTGAGATGTCCAGAAGCTCGGTGATGAGCCGGGTTACCCGGTCCGCGTCGGCCTCGATGGTCTGCAGCATCAACCGCTTCTGGTCGTCGGTGAAGCGGTCCCAGCGACGAAGAAGCGTCGAAGAAAAACCCTTCACCGAGGTGAGGGGCGAGCGCAACTCGTGAGCAACAGTGGAAATCAACGCAGAACTGTTGGCTTCGGCACGGCGGCGCGCCTCCGCATCACGTATCGCCACGACAACCTGGCTGACCGGCATGCCGCGTCCGGGGCGTAGGTACTTGGCGGTCACCAGCACCTCATACAGCCCGGGGATGATCAGCAGTTTCTCGCGGTGACCGGAGCGGATGGCTAATCCGTTCCAGGGATCGGTGACGTCCCACCAGGAGCGACCGTCATACTCCTGCATAGGAATTGCCTTGCGGATGTCCTGGCCCAGCAGCTCCGAGGCGGGGATTCCGATAATGCGGGCGGCCCGGTCGTTAACGTAGACGACGAAGGCTTGTTCGTCGGCGACCACCAGCCCGTCGGGGTGGTGGTCACATATGTCGGCGAACCACCCGGCGGAACTCTCGGCAGCCGATCCTTTGGCCCCTTGTCCCATAACGAGACTTTATCGAATACCAGAGCGTTTATGCACACCCGCGGACTGATATAGACACAGAGTTGCGGCCATGGCGAGGTTCAACGACTCGGCCTGACCGTAGATCGGAACCCTGACCACCGTGTCGCACGCCGACCTCACGTCCGGCTCAAGGCCCCAGGCCTCGTTACCCATCACCCATGCGTGAGCCCTGGACAGGTCAATATCACCCAACAGCACGTCCCCGCTGCCGTCGGCCGCCAGCAGGCACAGACCGGCNGCGCGAACCCGATCCAGCAGTACTCCGATGGGCACACCGGTCACAATCGGCAAGTGGAACAATGACCCGGCGGTCGACCGGACGACCTTGGGGTTGTATATGTCGACGCTTGAGTCGCTAAGCACGACCGCGTCGGCTCCAGCCGCGTCGGCACCACGAATCACCGTGCCCGCGTTGCCCGGGTCGCGGACGTTGGTCAGGATCGCCAGAAACCTCGGTCGCTGATCCAGTACCGCATCGAGGGGGACGTCAACGGGCCGGCACACGGCGAGGAATCCCTGCGGGACTAGGGCGTCGCTCATGGCAACAAGGACCTCATGGCTCACTTCACGGATGGACAGACCGGCTGCCAGTGCCGCATCCTGCAGGGTTGCATGCCGCGAGCCCGCCTGCGCCTCGAAGTAAAGATCCTGGACAGTGTCGGGCCGGTACGCCAGGACCTCGCGGACCGCCTGCGGACCCTCGGCCAGAAACAGACCCGTACGTTCACGAACAGCGCGCCGACTCAACGCCCGCACTGACCTGACCCGGTCGGAACCGATATTGGTCAACATTTGATGGTCACAATTGCGAGGCGTCGAACCAGCGCGCTGAGGTGGTGCGTTGACTCAGGCGGCGTTGTCGGTGACGGTCTGCGCCGGCGCGTGGGCCCGAGAGATCTCGACAAGGGCGGCGAAGGCGGCAGGGTCGCTGACAGCCAGCTCGGCCAGCATTCGTCGGTCGACCTCTACTTCGGCAACCTTCAGACCCTGAATGAATCGGTTGTAGGTCATGCCGTTGGCGCGGGCGCCGGCGTTGATCCGCTGGATCCACAGCCGACGAAAGTCGCCCTTGCGAGCGCGACGGTCGCGGTAGGCGTAACCAAGTGAGTGGGTAACCTGTTCCTTGGCCTTCCGGTACAGCCGCGAACGCTGTCCGCGATAGCCGCTGGCTCGCTCGAGAACTACCCGGCGCTTCTTGTGGGCGTTTACCGCCCGCTTCACGCGTGCCACGTGAGACTCCTTAGCCTTGATTATTCTGCTGACGCGTGCTGAGACAAACCGGCTTCCGTTCATACGGAATGCATTCGTCATTGTCAGCGGAGCTGAATTGAGTTTGTCTGA
>JGI24130J36418_10000694_pt1 | contig 11307 bp, 10 predicted proteins | sample BarGraNGADG00212_FD_36418 | JGI IMG/M metagenome (IMG submission 36418)
TCCCCTGGTGGGGCGGCCGAAGCCTTCGCTTCGGCTTCCCACCACGCTAAAAACCTCAAGACGACTACCGCAACCACACGTCCCGAGGATCGAGGTTAGCGCGCAAGGCCCGGCGCGATCACTGCCCTGAGGTGATGTGGCCGCATGCATCCCGCCCTCAGAATCTCCTGCCGTGGGTGTTACGCCCTTTGGTGTCGTGCACCTTGCGGCTGTCTTGTCCTTTGTCCGGGCGGGGAGTGGGGTGTTCGGCCTTCTTGCGTTCGAGGGAGGCCTTCTTGTTGGGCTTCATCATGTGCTCCTTCGGTGGTGGGCTTGTTGTGGCTCGGGTTCGGCTGGGCTACTTGGTGATGTCGTCGCCGGTGGTGATGGGCGTGTCAAGGATCTGCTGCAGGGCGATGCCGTCGTGGATCTTCTCGACCGCGGCCAGGACCAAGCGGATGGTGCGCGGCAAGACGGCGGCCAGGTGCTCGGGCGCGGGGAGTTGGTCCGGCGGGGCGATGAGCATCTCGGCGGACAGCCACAGGGTGTTGTTGCGTCGGAAGGCCTTGACCACTTTGGTGTTGATCGTGGCCTCCAGGGCCAGGCGATCGACGAGTTCGCCGGAGGCGTTCTCGGGGATCGTGGACAGCAGCAGGAGGTGAAGGTACTCGGGGTCGGCGGGCGCGTTGTTCTGGAGCAGCCAGGTCGCGCCCGCGGTGCGGAAGGTGATGTCGTGGCCTTCGTCGATCTGGGCGGGTAGGCCAAGGCGATGGGTGATGACGTCGAGGTAGCGGTCGGCGAGCAGTTGCGGTGTGCACATGGCGTGGTCTCCTGGCTGGTGGGGTGTTCTTGTTGATGGGGACAGCGGACCACCGTATTTGGGGATGGCGACGCAACGTTGCGTGCCGGTGCCGGCTTGCTGGCGCTAGCGCTCCGGAGGTGGTTGGGGCTAGGTTCCGATTCCCGTCGTGCAAGTCGGCTGGCGCCCCGCCCGGTGGCGTTCCAGTAGACGGGGTTGTTGCGTTTCCGGTTGCGGGTGTGAGGGGGTGTGGTGACGGTTCAGGGTTCGGGTGTGGTGCTGCCTGCCGGGTTTGCCGCGGTCGGTGGCGTGTTGGGCCGCGGTGGTGAGGCGCTGGTTCGCCATGTGCGGGTTGAAGATCCCGTGCTGGGCGCGACCTGGGGTGGGTCGTTGGCACCGGAGTCGTTGGCCGGGGCGTGGACGGGCCAGGACCGGGCCTGGGTGGACCTGAGCGGTTGGACAAGCCCGGCGGCCGGCTCGGTGGGGGAGGCGTCCGACTCGCGGCTGACCAAGGGGTCGCAGTGGGCGCTGCGTCTGGGCTATCGGGGCGACCCGCCAGCGTCGTGGGAAGGCTTGGAAGTGGCGTGGGAAGCGGAGCAGAGCACTAGTCCCGGGTCTGCGCCGTTACGGTGGGCGCACGTGCAGGTGCTGGCGGCGGACCCGGTGGCGTCCAGGCTGCTCGCGTTGCCTGCGGCGCTGGGTTGGTGGCCCGACCCGGACGGGTCGGGCCGTCGGTGGTGGTGGACCGTGTCGCCGCTTGGTGACCGCCGCACGGTGGAAGATCTATGCGCGTCGGGGGCGGTCAGTGTCGCGACGGCGGCACGCTGGGGACTGGACCTGCTCACCGCGGTGACCTCCATGCACGGCCTGCGCCTGGTCCATCTTGATGTGAACCCCGGCAACACCCTTCTTGCGGGCGGGAGGGCGCGGCTGGCTGACTTCGGCACCTTGCGCGGGCTGCATCTGAGCGGAGCCGACGGCAGTCTTGAAGCCCTCTTTGTCGGGCACTTCGCTGATGACCGGGCACACCCCATGGACTGTCTGATCGTCGGCACGGACGACTTCGCCGCGCCCTGGCTGCGCTGTCACTGGCTGGACGAGAACAGCGACGACTTGGACGTGTGGACCGATCTCGACTTGGCGCGTCGCGCGGACGTGTGGGGCGTGCTGAGGGTCGTGCAGTACATCATCGATCACACATCGGAGCCGCCGCGATCGGTTGACGACCTCGCCTTGGTCGAGGGTTTGGGCGAGTGGCTAAGCGGCAACCCGGCGGCACTGCCCCTGCCGGGGACGGCACGTCAGGACCTCGAAGCGGTGTTGCGGGCGGTCGCGGTCGGGACGGTCAGCGAGCTGATGAGCCGACGCGGTCGCGGCCTGCCGCACCAGGCGACCGCAGGTGGTGCTGGTGAACTTGGGGCCAGCCCTGGTCGGTCGCTGGATCTGTTCACCGGGCGCGAGCGGGAACGGGAACGGCTGCGCCGACACTTGGTCGACAGTTCGCCGCACGGGTCGGGGCTGCTGGTCACCGGCCCTGCTGGTGTCGGCAAGTCCGCGCTGCTGGGCTGGCTGTCCCTGACCGGATCCGTGCCCACCCCCATCGCCACCGGCACGTTCCTGACCGCCCCTAGTGCAGTGTTGACGGTCGATGTGGCCTTGGATGCGGCGGGTGCCTCGGCGACCGGGTTGCGGGACCGGTTGGCGGCAGCGCTCGGGGTGACCGATCCGGCGCCTGAGCCGGGTGGGTCGGATGTGCTTGTGAGGCACGTTGCGGAGCTGGCGAAGCGGTGGGGTCGCCCGGTGGTGGTGGTTGTTGACGGTGTGGATGAGGCGCAGGTCGAGATCGACCCCGACGCGGCCGGTGCAGGCGCCGGGCAGTCGCGCCCGCCTGGTGTCGTGGCTGGTGACTGGATTGCCGGTCTGGCCGGTGGTTGCGGGCCGGGGGTACTGCGCCTGGTGGTGGGCTGTCGGGCCGGTTCACCAGCGGGGGTGAGCCTGGTCGAGGCTGCCCGCCCCGGCGGTTGGGCACCGACCCTGGAGGTGGCGCACGATTCTCAAACTGCGGTTGATGACCTGACCGGTTACCTGCACCGGTTGCTCTCCCTCGACGACCAATGGGAGCAGCCGCAACTATCTGAGGCGACCCGGGGGTTGATCGAGCGGACCGCTGGGCAGATCGCGCAGGCGGCTGGCGGGAACTTCCTGGTCGGCCAGCTCACCGCGATCGCGTTTCGCCCCGACCTGCAGGTCGGTCGGCCGGTCCCTGCTGACCAGTTCCCGGCGCAGGTGGGGGCGGCGTACGCCCAGTTCATCCAGCGCCGGTTCACCGCCCGAGCCGCCGAGCGGGTGCTGGAGTTGCTGCGCCCCCTCGCGTTGACAGGGACTGTCCCGCGTTACGGCCCGCACTGGGCCGGCCTGGCAGCCGCTCTGCAACCGGGCACCCCCGACTGGACTGAAACGATCCTCGAGGAAACTCTGGCTGACCCGGGCACGGCCGGGCTGTTCGACTACTTGGTCAACGCGGATACTGCGCCTGATGATGGTGAGTACGTCCGGCTCTACCACCAGGCCCTGGCCGACTGGCTGCTCGACACTATCCCGTCTCATTTGCGTCATGGTCTCGCCAATGAGAGGACCGCCAACTATCTGCATGGCGCCCGCCCGCCGAGCGGCTGGCAGGACGCCACTGCTTGGCACACCGGCGCCTTGGCCGACCACGCTGGTCAGGCCGCCACCGGTGGCCGACCCGCAGCGGCCCGCGCTCTGCTCACCGACCTGGACCCGCTCACCCACCTCGAACCCAAGGCCGCCATGGGGATGGCCAACCGGGCCCTCGGCGCCGACGACCTGACAGACCCTGCTGCCTCCATCGCCCGCGCCTACCAGACCTGCAAACCCGAGCTGCTGCTCGAACAGTCGCCTGCCCAGCGGGTCGCGCAGCTCGAGTTCACGGTCCTACGAAACCCCGCTATGCACGGCGCGGCGCACCTGCTCAAGGCCGCCGTGTTGGAAGGCGAGGGGCCACGCATGGTCACCGTCTGGGCACACCCCCACCCGTCCGAACCAGGCTTGATTGGCCGGCACAACGGTTGGGTGCGGTCCCTGACGCCCCTGATCGGGCCGAATGGGGAGCCGCTGGTGGTCAGCGGCGACCAGGACGGCGAGGTGCGAGTGTGGATGCTGTCCGGTCAGCGATGGGCGCCGGCACGTCATGACGGGCAGCCGGGTCTACTCGGCTTGCACACAGGGGCGGTACTTGCCCTCGCGACGCTGTCGGGGCCCGCTGGGCAGCCCGTCGTCATTTCCGGTGGCCAGGACGGCGAGGTGCGGGCATGGACTCTGGCCGGCGAACCGTGGCCACACGCAGCCTATGACGGGCAACTGGGTTTGCTCGGCCGGCACACCGGCCCGGTGAATGCGATGGTGACCCTGATCGGTCCGGGCGGGGAGGCACTTGTATTTAGCAGCAACGCGGACGGCTCAGTGGAAACGTGGTCACTTACTGGCGATACTTTTGCGGGCCAATCGGCGGATGGTTCCATGGGCCTACTTGGCCCACACGCCGGAAAGGTGTGTTCGCTTCTAGCACTGATCGGGCCGGCCGGAGACCCGCTGGTAGTCAGTGGCAATTACGACGGCACGGTGCGTGCCTGGACATTGGCAGGGGATCCATGGGCAGGCGCACGGCGTAACAACGAGCCCGGTTTGCTTGGCCAGCACACTGACCCGGTGACCGCGTTGCTGCTCTTGGTCGGGCCGGGTGGGGAGCCGCTGGTGGTCAGTGGCAGCGAAGACCGCACGGTGCGGGTATGGATGCTTTGCGGTGAACCGTGGAGTGGCGCTCAGCGTGACGATCAGCCGGGACTGCTCGGCCGGCATGGCTATCCAGTGACCATTCTGGTGGCTGTGGCCGGGCCGGGCGGTGAGCCGCTTGTCGTCTTCGGCAGTCTCAACGCCAGCTTGCGGGTGTGGACCCTGGGCGGTTGGCCGTGGTCGAGGAAGGGACACCCGCCGACTCCGATAGGCGGGCGCTACAGTTCGGGGCACAGCCCGCTGGTGGCTCTTGGGGGGGCTGGTGGTGAGCAGTTTTTGGTCAGCGGTGAGATGGATGGCAAGGTGCGGGCGTGGACGGTGGACGGTGGACCGTGGACTGACGCGGATCTTGATGGGCAGTCGGACCTTCGCGGCCAGCCCCCCAAACCTATGACATCGGTGACGACTTTGCTCGGGCCTGATGGGGAGCCGCTGGTGGTCTCTGGCAGCGAGGATGGGGCGGTGCGGGTGTGGGCGTCGACCGGGGAACCACTGGCGCAGGCAAGACGTGACGGGTTGCCGGGTTTGCTCGGCCAGCACTCCGAACGCGTGGTCTCGGTCGCGACTTTGCTCGGGCCTGATGGGGAGCCGCTGGTAGTCTCCGTTGGGGGGGAAGGCGACCTGCGGGCTTGGACGCTGTCCGGTGACACATATGCCGATTCCCAGTACGAAGGGCATTCAGGCTTGCTCGGCCGACACCTTGTGCCCTTCTCGATGGCAACAGTGGTCGGGTCGGGTGGGGAGCCGCTAGTCATCTCTGGCGGCGCGCGATTTGGCGTGCCAGAAGTGCGCTCTGGCGTGAGATACGCGATACGGGCGTGGACGCTGGCCGGCGAACCGTGGGCGCGGGCGCGCCACGGCGGACAGCCTGGTCTGATCTGCGAGTGCACACCTGACTTGCAGCAAATGGTGATCTTGGTCCGGCCGGGAGCCGAGCCGCTTGTCATAAGCGGCAGTTTGCATGGCGAGGTGCGTGTGTGGACGCTGGCTGGTAAACCGTGGGCGGGCGCACGGCATGACGGGCAGCCGGGTCTGCTCTGCCAAGCCGTCATCAGGTCGCTGACCGCTATGGTCGGTCCGACTGGAGAGCCGTTGGTGATCTTGAATGGCCTGATGCAAGGCATCGGTTCGGCTGCAGGGCCGCTCAGGAGCAGGGGAGACCAAATACGCGACGGCAGGACCGGGGTGTGGGTGTTGACACTGAGCGGGGCGCCGTGGGCGGGCGCACGGCATGACGGGCAGCCGGGCCTGCTCTCCCAAAGACTCGGTGGGTTCTTCGTGACGGCCATCGTCGGTCCGGGTGGCGAGCCGTTGGTTGTCGGGGAAAACTCGCCTGGCGAAGTGCGGGTCTTGACGCTGGGCGGCGATCTTGTCAACGTCCTAGGCGATGTCTCGTCAGTCGCGGCTCTTGATGCCAACACAGGCAACCCGGCGGAAATAGTCGTCGGGTTTAAGGATGGGACGTTGGCCTGTTTGCGGCTGCAGAGTTGAGCGCTGTCCAGGTCTGAACCGAGATCCGGTGTGGCACATCCGAGTTGCATATTCGCCGGCCGCCATCGCGAAGGCGTTTGGCCGCTCGCACATGACTCCGTCACGTCCTTATCCGTGTCCTTATCCTGAGCCGGCCTCGTTCGGGGGGGGCCCATTCGAGTCGCTGTTCAGGGCCGAGGCGGGCACTGCCGTCGATGCCTCGTCCAATTTGGTGGAGAGTCAAGATTCGGACGGGTTACGTGTGGCGGACCGTCGACTGTAGCCAACGCGCGTTGACGATCAAAGGAGGCGAATGGGCACGAGAGTTCGCGGAGCTCGACGGGGGGAGTGACGAGTTTGCGGGAGATCACGCCCAGCGTCCGGAGCGTCTGCTTCACTGGAAGACACGTCCAGCGAAGACCAAGAAGAGGGGTGGCAAATGCCCAGGCAAGAACTGAATCGTGCGGGAAACCCAGGTGCCGCAACGGTGCGAACGCAGGTTTGCCCGGTCCCCCCGCTACCAACGCGTCAACGACAGAAGGCCCGGACCAATGGTTCGGGCTTTCTGCATACGAATTTGTCGAGTGCGACCGTCAGCCACCGGCCGAGCTCGTCGACGTTCCAGATCACGTGAGGCTTCTTCTGCCGGCGTGGGGTCGCGGCGACGGCCTGGGCGACCAGCCTCTCGTAGTGCTCGGTAGAAGGCGTTGAGAGTTGGGACTTGGGGTTGCCCAGCCATCTCGAGCCCCGGTCCGTGCTCGCACGAGCGTGGTCGACCGCGATGGCCCGAGTTCGCAACGAGGGGTCAAAGGTCCGTTTCGTGCGATAACTCGTGCGATAACTCCTGGCCAATCCGGCGCAATCATGGTCACTCATGGTCATTCAACCGAAGGGCACCCGGGCCTCCGGAGAGACAAAACCGCAGGTCAGACGCGGTCTGACCTGCGGTTACGGTGGTGGCCAGGGGCGGGGTCGAACCGCCGACCTTCCGATTTTCAGGCAGATACACCTGACCAGTGGAAGAAGACTGAGGGCTCGACCTTCTTCGGGGACTCTGACTGTGTTTCGGCAACCGGATTACCGCTGTCGTACCATCGGCAGGTGATGACGAGGTCCTTTTCACTCAGGCTCTTGGGGGACCATGCTTGCTATCTGGTCTCGGTTGATCCGATGGACCGGATGTAGCGGTGAGTGCAGATTCAGATGTTCCGCTCAACGCCAATGTCGAGACCGCGATCCGACTGGGTTGGCGGATGGCAACGGTGTACCACCAGCCGCCTTCAACCTTGCCGGACGAAGAGAAGCCGGATGGTCCGTTACCGCCGCATCTCCCAGGAGAGAACGAACTGGGCGACTATGAACGGACTAAGACGCTTTGCGCAGAGATTCAGCACGACGTCAAGTTTCTAGAGAAGGAACTCTCTTTCACTCTGCCGTCAGATGCAGACCTTACGGGCTTCGTCGAGTCGGGTGTTGGTGGGGACACCGCGAAGAGGACGTTGCTCAAGGTGCATCGGGAACTTCGGCGTGAGCTGGCGACGCTTGACTCTCACCTGGCAAGGGGTCTTGATCTTGGACGCATGCTGGCGGATACGGTCCTGCTCGTTGATCCCAAGACTCCGAAGACACTCGTTGATGAATTCGATCACTTCCGACTAGGAAATGCCTACGCCTGGCTCGACGACCTTCATGGTCTGCTCCCAGGTCACGCATCTTACGCTGTGAGCGGGTCGCTCAAACAATGGGAGAACTGGGTCAAAGTCAACGCAAGTATTGTGTCTGAGAATCTACCCGAGGAATTTACTCGAACACTGCACCATCAAGGCGAGATGTGGCGACGGCTGTTGTGCGGCGAGAAACAGGCTCTCGATCTTTTGTCCGCTGACGACTACAAGAAGGCCGGAGACCGAGTGACGAAGCGGTTTCTAGGTCTCACTGGTAGCTATATCAAGAGCTGGTGGTACGTCATTCTGATATTTGCTGCCGTCATCGGAGCGATTGCCTGTGTCATTGTGAGGTATGCACCGAGCGGCTCGTCAACAACGACCGCCCTTATCGCGACAGCGGCTGGTTCACTCGGTGTCTCATGGAAGACCGTGGGTTCGACTCTTGGCCGGGTAACCGCAAAGGCAGAAGGACCCCTGTGGGACGCGGAGGTCAAGGAGGCAATAGTGATCGCTGCAACTCGTCTCCCTCGCCGCCCGATCGCGCGGACGAAGCATGGGGGTACGAGTCCGGTTCGGGATCCTGCGGGGTCTGGGCGGGAGGCGTCGGCCGGAGCTGATCGATTCTGATTCTGCGGCGCAGTGAAGTACAGCCGTGTGGTACAGCAACGCGATCGCCTTCCATCGGTCCTTCGTGACTTCGAGCGCCCAGATGCGCGCTCAGACAAGTCTGGTCGACCGCGATGCCCCGAGTTCGCAACGAGGGGGTCCAGAACTCTCGACATGGTGAGAACATTCAGTTAATCGGAGAAGGCTACGGAGACGGCCATTCGGGCCAGTCCGAATTGCATCGCTGCAGGTCAACGACTTGCAGGGTCTCAAGTCGGGGCCTGGCTGCAAGCCGCGGGCACCGATTGAGCCGCCTAAGCTCACGACGTTGTTCTCACGTGCCGGCGCACGTCCAGCATTCGTGGTGCGCGAAAACCGTTGCGAGACAATAGACATGGCTAGCGGGCTCGCCCCCTATGTCCGGAGTTCTGGGGTCAGGTGTTCGAATCCCCTCAGCTCCACCACACAAGTCAATATTTCCGGGACCTATGGGCTTTTCGCGTTTCCTGCTCAGCTGTGCTTGTCACTCTTTTGTCACCCCGTTTTGAAGTCGGAGTTGAACATCTCTGTTCAGACGGCAGGGATTCTGGGAACTGCTCCCGTTCGGTGGTGTCGTCCGCTCCGGCGGCACTGGCGAGTTCTGGATCCGGCTTGGTTAGGGCAGCAGCAAGTACCTCGGCGACCAGCGCGTATCTCGTTCGGAGTTTTGCTTTCGAAGCGGCGACCTTCTTCTTCAAGACGGCCGCATCTCGGTCGCCGATGGCCCGCGCCAGCTCTGTGAGCTCCTCGAGTTCGCGGGCGGCCGTGTGCGGATCGCCGACGACCAGGCCTAGGCGAAGCGTTCCTGACCGGCAATCGTCACGGTGTCTGGCCAGGGTGAGGGCCATGGTCGCGACGAGTTTGACAAGCTTCTCGTCGCTCTTGCCGATGACGGGGTCGTGCCGGACTGCGATCACCGCGGTACGCCGACCACCCGCTGGGGACTCGCCCGTCAACTGAAGATCATCGACCGCGTGATCCTCACCCTGAAACTCGATCGTCTCCAGCTGTACGTCGCTCCCGAGAACACGCGACGGCAGGCCGGCGAGCAACGCCGCCATCTGGGTTGCAGCGAACTTTTGCTCAAAGTTCGCCCCGCCCCCTCCGCACGAGTACGCCGATGTCGCCACGACGTCAGTGCCCTAGGGGCTGGCGTGATGGACTGTCGCGGACTTTGGCGTAGTCGGCATAACCGGCTACAGCGTCGCGCGGATCGTGGCCCTCTGCGCGCTGTAGCAAGGTACGACGTCGGAGGTGAGTTGCCTGATGGAAGAGCGTCGCGTCCAATCCGACGTAGCCGAGCAGGTGATCAGCCAGTGCGTCGGCGAAGTCAAGGATGGGGGACGTTGTCATGATCGCTAGCTGGCTGCGCGATCCGGCTAGGCCCGCCGTGAACCAGCTTCTGGAGTGGGTTGCCCCTGAACCAACGGGCCATAAGAACTGAGACCCGGGCATGTACTTCTTGCCGGCGTCCGTGGCGTTGAACTTGAGATTGACCAGCGAGTCGCCGTAGCTCACGTTGAGGGCATATCTGGAGGTGCCTTTGCCGTAGTTCAGCACAAAACCGTGCTTCGTGAGCAGTTCCTGCATGCCGGTCATCGCTTCAGTCTTGTCGCGCACTTGGTTCGGCGGCGGGCTGGGCACCTGCTCCAGCGTCTGCAGGCTGCTCTGTATCGAGGCGAGGGTGGTAGCGGCGGCACGGGTAGTGCGCTGCTCCGGAGTTAGCAGTGGATCAGCGAGCCAACAGACCCCGAGGCAGGCTTCATGGATGGAGCGAACGATGGTCATCGTCGGGATCGGCAGGATCTGCTCAGCTGTCAGCAGGACCTCGATCGCATGACAGTTCTCGAACGTAACCCGGAGGACCTCCCCAACGTCTTCCGCAGCAACATCAAGGATGCCGCCCAAGATCTCGCGGCTTCGCCTGGGCTGTGATCCGAGCCATGCCACGTCGGCGGATCGTGGACTTCCGGGGGGAGGACTTCGGAAGGCGGCCGCTGCGGCAGCGAACTCCCTGTTCAGAGCACCTCGCTGCTTGCTGAGGATGAGCCCGGCGAGCTCATGGGTCGGGCGGTCGGGCACAACATGAAGGTAGACCATGAGTGTGACGGGCCTTGGCCGCCAAGGGCTAAGACTGGCGGGCGTTGGTCAGAGGTTTGAGATAGCCGTCCGCGTACATCGCCCTGGCGAGTTGTCCTACCAGCCGCTCAAGGACGACGCCGGACTCACGGGCTAGTTCGCTGACGTCCGCACGGGTGCTGCGGAAATAGCGGGCAACTTCGTAGCCGTTCCCGAACGCGCCGACCGTTGTCGCCCGGGGGGTGTCGACGGCGGCGATGGGCCGGCTGCCCTGCAGGTTCGTCAAGGCAAGACCGACGTCCCACGCCGATGCGTAGTTCAGTTCTCGCGATAGCACGGTGGCGAACGTCAGCACCTCCAATACGTAAATGGCAACCGCGTCGATGAAGACGCCGGTGTAGATGATGCCGTTGTAGTTGCGGTCAGGCAGGCCAACGTTGGCGGCGGAGAACCACAGCGTTCCACTCTCGTCGATGTCGAGGTCGACGTCCCACTCGCGCTGACCCGGCTCTGTCCCGGGGTGCCGCATCGTGAGGCGGGCGCCGGTCGGCGTCCGCTCGATCGTGCTCATGCTTCCTATTGCGGTTTGCCAGCCCACCCCGGCGAACATCGCGTCGAGCGCCTCGCGGAGTCCTCGCTCGGCGTTCAGGGCGCTGCGGAGGCTGGCGAGAGCTTGCTGCCACGTGGAGCCGCCTGGAACGGTCAGCGGTACAGCCCAGAGCGCCGACGAGGGAAGGCCAGCAATCGCCGCAACGGGATCGGCCACTGGGATGGCTCCCACACAAGACACTCGGCTACGTCACCTTGCAACGGCAGGTGAGGCGCCGGTGACACCGCGCGAAATGCGGCATGTCC
>JGI24130J36418_10000702_pt1 | contig 11268 bp, 13 predicted proteins | sample BarGraNGADG00212_FD_36418 | JGI IMG/M metagenome (IMG submission 36418)
GCTGCGGCATGAATCTTAACACAGGGCAACTTCCCACTTATAAATCCCTGTTCCCTGTCCTAAGAACCCAGACCACCTGTGAGTTCGAGTTCGCTTACAATTTTGTCATAAGTGTAAGTTTCATGATTCTGCCTATTATTGGCTAACTATGTAAATTATTATGATTATAGACTAATCCCGCTGCCAGCCGGATTCACATTCATCATAACGAGAGGCAAATAATAAAAGGGTGCGTCCATTGCTGAACGCACCCTTTTATTCTGGCTCCCCAGTGTGCCGCGGCGGAAACCACGGACCCGATGGTTAGTTAATCCGCCAAGGCGGACTATACCGGCTGAGCTGCTGGGGAACAAATTTTACCGGCAATCCATGCAAATGGCCAGTTCCTTAAGCGGAACTCCGGTCTTTTTACTTATATACTTCAGTTGATCTACGGGCGCAAAGTAACGGCCGCAGGTATCACAGGTTTGCATTTTGAAAGTGCGTCCCCAGATCTTTCTCTTGTCGCCTGTGGTAAGCATTTCAATATGACCGGTGGGACAAACATAGGCACACGCGCCGCAGCCGATACAGGCATCCGATTTTTCATTATACGGCGTGCCGACGGTTTTATGAGAACCGCGGGCAAAAAGACCGATGGCGCTCACGCCGACAACTTCTTCGCAAACGCGCACGCAGGAACGGCACAAAATGCACTTGCCTTTATCCGTATCGGCGACAAAGCGCGGTTGTGGCTCTACACCCAGCTCCTTCGCCATCTTTTGCAGAACGTCAGATTCGGGACAGCGGGCCAGCAATAATTCCAGCACCAGGCGGCGGACATTTAAAACCCGGTCGCTCTTTGTGTTCACCACGAGGCCTTCTTCCACACCGTAAAGACAGGATGTAACAATCCTGGTTCGGTTGCCTTTCTTAATCTCCACTACGCATAGCCTGCATGCGCCTGACCGTGACACAGCCTCATGGGAGCAAAGCGAGGGGATTGCAATGCCCGCGGCGCGAGCCGCTTCCAGCAGCATCGTGTCTTTTTCTGCGGTTATATTTTTGCCGTCAATAATCAAATTTACCATTGCTTATCCTACCTTTACTCAACGTTTATTGCATCAAATTTGCAACTCTCGATACACGCGCCGCAACGAATACATTTATCATTATCAATCGTGTGGGGCTTCTTCTTTTCTCCGCTGGTTGCCTGCGTGGGGCACACCTTGATGCACAGACCGCAGCCGGTGCACTTTTCCGGATCAATACTGTAGGTGATAAGCGCCTTGCAGACGCCCGCCGGACAGCGATGATCCTTGATATGCGCGTCATACTCATCCCGGAAATATTTAATGGTGCTGAGCACTGGATTGGGAGCGCTGCCGCCAAGTGCACACAGAGAGCCGTCGATAATCGCCTGGGACATGTTTTCCAGAAGATCGATGTCTCCTTCTTTGCCTTTCCCGGCGCAAATATCTTCCAGAATATCGCTCATCCGGCGAATACCTTCACGGCAGGGCACGCATTTGCCGCAGGATTCCTCCTGAAGGAAGGCGAGGAAGTATCTGGCTACATCCACCATGCAGGAGCGGTCGTCCATGACGATCATGCCGCCGGAGCCCATCATCGAGCCGACTTCACGGAGTTTGTCGAAATCGACGGGCAGATCCAGCAGGCTCTCCGGAATGCATCCGCCGGAAGGACCGCCGGTCTGCACGGCTTTGAACTTGCGGTCGTTGGAAATGCCGCCGCCCATGTCGTAGATGATTTCGTAAAGCGTGGTGCCCATCGGAACTTCAATAAGGCCCGTGTTTTTGATTTTGCCGACAAGCGAGAATATCTTGGTGCCTTTGCTTTTTTCGGTGCCGATGGAGGCATACCAGTCCGCTCCGCGATTTATAATTAGCGGCACGTTGGCCCATGTTTCCACGTTATTGAGTACTGTGGGTTTGTCCCACAGACCTTTTTCCACAGCGTGGACATATTTGGCGCGCGGTTCACCGGCGCGGCCTTCGATCGAAGCAAACAGAGCGGAGGATTCACCACAAACGAATGCTCCTGCNCCTTTTTTAATATGAATATCAAACGAAAAATCCGTGCCTAAAATGTTTTTGCCTAAAATCCCCGCTTCCCTGGCAGCCGCAATCGCCATCGTTAGATGCATCACCGCCAGCGGATATTCGTTTCTCACGTAAATATATCCATCTTGCGCGCCTACGGCGTAAGCGCCGATGATCATGCCTTCGATGACGCTGTGGGGATTGCCTTCCATGAGGCTTCTGTCCATATACGCGCCGGGATCGCCTTCGTCTCCGTTGGCGATGACATATTTGGGTTCGCCATGCGCCCTGCGTACTCCTTCCCACTTGACGCCCGTAGGAAAGCCTCCGCCGCCGCGGCCGCGCAAGCCGGCCTTCTTCACTTCGCTGATGACGCCTTCAGGTGTCATCTCAGAAAGCGCTTTGCCCAGCGCCTGGTAGCCGTCGATGGCAAGATAATCCTCGATCCGCGTCGGATCAATCATGCCGTTGGAGCCGAACACCACACGGAGCTGCTTCTTGTAGAAGGGCAAGTCTTCTTCCCTGAACAGGGTTTTTTTCGTGTCCGGATGGCGGTAGAGCAGCCGACTTATAACTTCCCCGTTGGCCACGGTTTTAGAAACGATTTCCGGCACGTCTTCGACTTTCACCTGGTGATAAAAATATTTATGGGGATGAACGACTACCATCGGTCCTTTTTCGCAGAAACCGAAACATCCGGTGGCAAGGACTTCCACGTTCATGTTCTGTTTTTTTATTTCGGCCTCGAGTGCCTCTTTGACCTTGAGGCTGCCGTAAGCGCGACAACCGGTACCGGCGCAAATCGTAATAAATTTTTTATTCGGGCCGTAATTTATTCTCAAATCATCCTGAACCTGGCGGGCTTGAATATTGGGAATTTCTTTCATCGCTGCGCCCCCTCTTCGTTGATTTTTCCGATGAGTTTATCTACCTTGTTCATGGTCATCTGGCCGTGGTATTCGGTATTAATGACCACAATGGGTCCCAGCGCGCAGGCGCCCACACAGTTAACGGTTTCGAGCGAAAACTTTCCATCGNGCGTCATTTCACCCGGTTTGATGCCCAACGTGCGTTCGAACTTGTCCTGGAGGGCGGACGCACCGCGGACATGGCAGGCAGTGCCCTTGCAGATTCTGACTACATTTTCGCCGCGCGGTTTCAAACTAAAGGCGGTGTAAAACGTGGCCGCTTCATACACACGGCTTAAAGGCATATTCATCGTTTTAGCCGCTGTCGTCAAGGCTTGTTTCGGAAGGTAATTGAAGGCTTCCTGAATATCCTGCAGTACAGCAATTAAAGAACTCTTATCCCCTCCGTGTTTCTTGACGATTTGTTTTGTTTTCACCACAATATCACTGGCTTTTGTCATGCTTTCTTCACCTCAATATTCTTGAAGGGTTTCCCCTGTTTTTCAATCCCAGGCCTTAAGGTATTTGACTTTGTCCAAAATCTTCTGATATTCGCTTTCTACTTTGTGCTGAATCACTTGAATTTCTGCTTCGCCCAGATGACGGAAGCGGCCCTGCCCCTTGAAATAATCTTTGACCGGCTTTAATTTTTTTGGCATTTCCGAAGAAACCTTATATTTGCCGTTTTCCACTTCATACAACGGGAAAACACCGGATTCAACAGCCAGACGGCCCATAGCAATTGCTAAATGAGAACCGCAACGCCAGCCAGTCGGGCATACGGAAAAGCAATGAATATAAGAAGGCCCTTTGGTCGCTTTTGCTTTTTCCACCTTGCGGATGAAATCCAGCGGATAGCTGGGGCAAGCTGTGGCCACATAAGGCACGCTGTGAGCAACCATGATTTCAGCCATATTCTTTTTCCAGGTTTTCTGCCCGGAACTGATCTTTCCCGCTGGAGCGGTTGTTGTGGATGCGCCCATCGGCGTGCCGCTAGAGCGCTGAATGCCGGTATTCATGTAAGCTTCGTTGTCAAAGCAGACAAATAGCATATCGTGGCCGCGCTCCATAGCTCCCGAAAGCGCTTGTAGACCGATATCCATTGTTCCGCCATCGCCAGCCATGCCGACGACTTTGATATAGCGGTCATCGATCTTCCCTTTTTTACGCAATCCCTTGAGGCCTGCTTCCACACCTGCGGCCACTGCCGCCGCGTTTTCAAAAGCCACATGAATCCAGGGAACCTCCCAGGCGGTTGTCGGATACATACTGGATATAATTTCCATACAACCTGTCGCGGAGGCAATAACAGTATTTTCACCCAGGGCTTTGCACATCAGCCGCACCGCCAGAACCTCGCCGCAACCCTGACAGGCGCGGTGACCGGCAGACAATAATTCTTTTTTGTTAATCAGCCGCGGGGCATATAAATCAAAATTTTCTACAATATTCATTATTCTCTCACTCCCCAAAATTCATACGTGTCCACTGTTTTTTCAGCATTGTACGGGATTACTTTTTCAACCATGCCGATAAAATCTTTTACGGTTACATCACGTCCGCCCAATCCGATAATGTAATTGTAAATAGCCGGACGATGCGCTTCATGATAAAGAGCCGACTTGATTTCCGAAAACACGGGGCCGCCGGGGCCGCCGAACGAAACGGCGCGATCGGTGACAATCAGTTTCTTCGCGTTTTTTGCCGCTGCCCTGATTTCCTCAAACGGAAAAGGCCGCCAGAGTCGAAGCTTAATCAGTCCCGCGGAAACACCTTTTGCCCGCAATGCATCAATAGCCACTTCCGCTGTTTCACCCATTGAACCCATCGTCAACATAAGGATTTCCGCGTCTTCGGCTTTGTATGTTTCCACCGGCTTGTAGGCGCGTCCGAACATTCTGGCCCACTCATCCCAAATATCGATAATGACCTTTTTGGAATTTTTAAGTGCTTCATCTTTTGCTTTCATCATTTCCGTAAAATAATCGGACATGGCAAAAGCGCCCATCGTTACCGGTTTGGAGGGATGCAGCGTGGCATAAGGCACACGCGGCGGCAAAAATTTATTCACCAGTTCCTGATCGGGAAATTCCAAAGGTTCCACCATGTGCGTTAATTGAAAACCATCGATATTGACGCAAACCGGCAGCAAGACATCTTTGTGCTCGGCAATCTTGAAAGCCTGAATAGACAAATCAATCGCTTCTTGGCCGTTTTCCACAAAAAGAGAAATCCAGCCGGAATCGCGCTGCGGCATAATATCGGAATGATCATTTAAAATATTTAAAGGACCGGAAACAGCACGATTGGCAATGCCCATGACAATCGGCAACCTCATACCCGAGGCAATGGGCAGGAGTTCGTGCATCAGCATCAAGCCCTGAGAACTTGTTGCCGTATACACACGTGCTCCAGTACCGGACGCGCCGATGACCGCGCTCATTGCCGAATGTTCTGATTCCACCGTCACAAATTCCGCATCTATTTTGCCATCAGCTACAAGATCGGAGAGATGTTCAGCAATATGCGACTGGGGCGTAATGGGATAAACGGCCGCCATATCAATATCGCACTGTCCCACTGCTTCCGCCACGGCAACTGCCACTTCCATTCCAATGCGCTTTGCCATGTTTATGTTTCCTCCACTATTGTTATCGCCCGGGGCCAGCATTCATGAGCACAAATACCGCACCCTTTGCAGTAATCCATATTTGCCTTGAAAAANCCATCTTCGCTTTGCTGGACGCAGCCTTCCGGGCAAAACACATAACAGATACCGCATTTGATACATTTTGTATTGTTCCAGACAGGTCTTTGTGCCCGCCAGCTTCCCGTATGATATTCACTGGCGCTGCCCGGATTGAAAACAACGCACCCGGTTGTAATTTCCTGCCAGGTAGCCAGTCCTTTTTTCTTTGCCATGATTTTAATACCTCTTAATTGCTGATTTTAATTTCTTCGTAGGCCCTTTTCATGGCCGTTAAATTCTTCTGGGCTATTCTGCCAAACCGGTGTTCCACCGCCTCTTTCATAGCATCGAGTCCCATAACACCGATAACCTTCAATAGCGCTCCGATCATCGTTGTATTGGCAATAGGCACCCCCATTTCTTTACGGGCGATGCCGGTGCCGTCAACGGTGGCTACAACACCGCTAAAGTTAAGCTCTTTTTTGATTTCCTCAGGAGTTTTTGGCGTGTTCACAATCAACTTTCCGCCAGGCTTTAAACCGTCGATGACGTTCACCAGGCCAATCAAACTTGCGTCCAGCACGATCACGACATCAGGCTCGTAGATTCCTGAACGGACTTTGATTTTCTTTTCATCAATACGGCTGAAAGCGGCAATAGGTGCTCCTCTTCTTTCNGGACCGAAACTAGGNAATCCCTGAGCATATTTTCCCGCGCCGATGGCCGCCACAGCAAGCAGTTCCACCGACGTCACCGCCCCCTGGCCGCCCCGGCCATGCCATCTAACTTCTATCATTTATCTACATCTCCCTAACTGAATTGTTTATTCATCGATAAAAATGAAAATAACAAGATTTTCCTAATATATTAGTGTTTCTCTGTCAATAATTATTAGTGGTTGATAAAATAGCTAATAATTAAGTAATGATACGCCATTTCTTTTGCTCCTCGGCGTACAAATCATGACCGGCAGTATCGTTAATAACAATGACCGGCAGTTCCATGACCGTCAGTTTTCGGATTGCCTCCGGCCCCAGGTCATCATAAGCAACTAGTTCCATCCTGGTGACGCATTGGGCGGTCAAAGCGGCAATTCCGCCAATGGCACCGAAATAGACAGCTCCATATTTCTTAATTGCCGCAACAACTTCAGGTGAACGATTGCCCTTGCCGATCATTCCCTTAAGACCATTTTCGATGAGTTTCGGTGTGAAGGCATCCATACGGTAACTGGTGGTCGGACCGATGGAACCGATCACCTTACCTGTGGGAGTGTGTGTAGGAGCCGCGTAAAAAATTACAGTACCCTGCAAATCTATGGGCAGCTTTTCACCTTTTATCAAAGCTTCGTACATACGCCGGTGAGCGACGTCGCGGGCTGTATAAACTTCGCCGCTGAGCAAGATCATATCGCCGGCCTTAAGTGACGCAATGACTTCGGCTGTTAAAGGTGTATGGATTTGGCGTTGGGTTGCCATTTAAAATTTCCTGGATTCCCGCCTGCGCGGGAATGACAATTGTCAGAGTTATTTTTAGATTGTTAATTCCTTGTGTCTGGCTACGTGACATTGTATATTTACCGCCACTGGCAGAGAGGCAATATGGCAGGGCATCATTTCGACATTGACCGCCAGTGTCGTAATTCTACCGCCAAGACCTCCCGGACCAATACCTGATTTATTGATGCTTTGGTAAAGATCGTTTTCCATTTGCGCCAGCCGTTCATCTTTGTAATTTGGAAGACCCACCGGCCTCAGGAGAGCCTTTTTTGCCAGAATGCAGGCCTGCTCCAGCGACCCGCCAATGCCGATACCAACCATAATGGGTGGACAGGGATTGGCACCAGCACGATCAACCGTTTCCAGAACAAATTTTTTAATGCCATCAATTCCTACAGCCGGAGTGAGCATTTTTGCGGCACTTACATTTTCACTGCCGCCGCCTTTGGGCATGGCNATAATTTTCAGATGGTCTCCTTCGACGATATCGATGTGAATGATTGCCGGTGTNTTGTCCCCGGTATTTTTTCGAGTGAGCGGATCGCAGACGGATTTACGCAAGAAGCCGTCGGCATAGGCCTGCCGCACACCTTCTTCAATTGCCTGCCGTAAATCTCCACCGACAATGTGAACATCCTGACCGATTTCGACGAAGAGAACCGCCAGCCCCGTATCCTGGCAAATAGGCATTTTGTGGCGGCAGGCGATACCGGCATTTTTGATGATTTTTTCCAGTACGTGTTTGCCGGATGCCGACTCCTCAAGTGACCAAGCCGTTTTTAAAGCGGAAACAATATCTTCGCTCAGTACTGTATTGGCTTCGATAAAAAGTTTTTTTACCGTTTTGGTAATACGCTTAACATTGATCCGCCGCAAAGTTTTCCTCGTTTTCTTTTCCATAATTACAGTCCATTGCAGTCACCCGTGGGCGGGTGGCTGGCACAAAATAAAAACAAATAATCAAAGAACCAAATGACCAAATAGCCTATTTGCCAGAACGCACCGGGAGTACCCGGGAGAAGCTGGAGCCGGACGGAGGACCCCAGCAACGGTAACCACCGCCACCGAAACGGAAGCAGGCGGCCCCGGAATCGCGTGTGTCGGAAGCCCACGTAAAATAACAAGTAAGCCGAATCAATTCCGTTAAATGAGCCTCATCTCCACAGGCAGACTTATAACCTTCAGCCTTATCATACAACCCCGCCAGCTCATCCTNCGTCGGCATCCGCCAGTCTGTATATCCGCCCCCTCGATAATTCTCGCAATAGCTCTTGGCGCCTTGCCAGTTAATATCAGACCCATTGTCCTTCGCCGCCCACATCAGGTTCTTCCGTCTGTCCAGGACCGTCTCGTCGTCATAGGCTATAAACCGGCCGTCTTTCTGATTTCCTTCCGGGCAAGCAATCTTGCCGCCTTACTCGTCTCCTGCGCTGTTGTCTCCTCCTTCTTAATTTTGCCGAGCTGATCGATCTCAGTTAATATTCTTGGCGTCTCCAGACCGAATTCCCGCGTTTCCTTCGTCCCCGGATGCGTCACCCGCGCCGCCGTCAGCTTTGGGCTGAGTTCCGCCGTTTCTTCAATCTGGAAGAGTCCCTCGGCCTTCAGGTAGCTCCTCGTCCGGTAGAAGTCTTTGGCCGTCTCGCGGTCACTATAGTTCCAATAAGCTGACCATGATTTCCCCTTGTATTGCAGACGGACGGGGAACCGGTTGTTATCTTCATCCGGCTCGCCCAGTTCGACCGTCATCGCGCCTCCCTCGGGAAGGGTGAATTTGCGATCCTGCAAGTCTTGGAGGCGCTTGATAAACGGCTCCAGCACCCGGATCTGTTGTCCCAGGTACTCCACTTTCGCCTGGGTGAGTTTCAGGTTCTCCTCCTTTTGGAGCTTTCCCACGGCCTTTCCCTTTTCCATCTCCGCCTCTTTCACCTGACGTTTATAGGCTGAGATTCTTTTATTGTACTTCGTTGTGGTCTTAAAGGCGTCTTTGGGAGCCGGTTTGGGCGGCAGCTTTGCTTTCGTCAGGGCACGTTGCTGGGCGTAAGCGGCCTGCAGATTTCTCGTATTCTCACCATACTGGTAATCGAGACGACCCTTCAGGTTGGCGATTTCCCGTTTCAGGTCATTCACTTCCATCACGGCTTGCTTCAGGGAAAGGNTGTCATCTATAATGACCCATTGCTCTTGCGTCAATTGCGCCTTCCTCGCTAAGTCGTTAAACCGTTGCTCGTTTTCCAACTGGGCGCGTTTGATTCGGTCTTGTTCCGCTGTCAGGGCCGCCGCCTCTTCCTTCTTAGCCTGTTCCTGCTCGGCCAATGTCCGGCTGATCCGGTCCTGCATCTCCCGCTCTTTCGCGATGCGATCCGCCTCAGCCCGGCTCAGTTCGCCTTTCGCCTTCAAGGCCTGCTCTTCCCGGAAAAGACGCTGACGGTCTCGCTCCCGTTCCAGTGCGAGAGCCTGTGTGTTAAGTTCTTCCAGACGCTTCACCTCAGAACTCTTCAGATTGGCCAGCTGTACCTGGAGCTCACGTACACTTTTCATGGCTTCTTCTTCCCGTTTTAGCGCCCCCTTATCCTTCATAAAGGCTTCAATTTTACGATCTAAAACAGAGGTATCTACCTGAATGATGGTTTTAACTCGAACACAGAAAGTATCATCGCAGGCAGAAAGAGCGGGTACACCCCTAGTCTTTGTCTGGAGGATGCCGGAGGCCAGTTGTGTAATTTCGTCCTTATCCAGCCTGAAATCCTTTACGACGGTCAGAGACGAAATAAAGACACCCGCTTCTTCGATGGCCTGCCGTTGCGCTTCCATGATGGCGAGTCTTTCCGCTTGCTCCTGGCTTTGGTTTTTTGCAGCTTTCCATGTCGTCTCTTTTTCAAAGACCTTGATCTCCGCAAATGCGGGACATACAAAAATAAATGCGCTTAAAATGAGTATAAACAGCGGCAACCGGAGATTATTCTTTTGAACCATAGCAACCTGACCCTCCTTCAATATTGACGCCGGAATTCCAGCGACTTGAAAATCGTCATTTTATCAATGTATTTCAGATCACCACCCATCGGCACACCCGTGGCAATCCGTGTAAACTTGATGTTATGATCCTTGAACATCCGCGTAATCANAAGAGCCGTTGCTTCACCATGGACATTAGGATTTGTCGCGATAATCAATTCTTTGATCTTGCCTCCGTTGATCCTTTGCAGAAGCTCGCCTAACCGCAGATTTTCCGGCCCAATACCGTCCAGGGGTGCCAGAGCTCCGTGCAAAACATGGTAAGTACCCTGAAATCCTCCACTCTCCTCAATTGCCACCAGGGCATCCGGCTCCTCCACGACACAAATAACGCTTTGGTCCCGCGCAGGATCATGACAAATGTTACAAATCTCATCTTCTGTCGGGTTTAAACAAATCCGGCAGAGCCGAATTCTTTTTTTAACTTCAATAATACTTTCCGCAAGCTTTTTTACATCGTCTTCGGTAGCGCGCAAAATGTAATTGGCCAACCTTGCGGCAGTTTTTTCACCAATCCCGGGAAGTTTACCCAGCTCGGCTATCAAACGTTTTATGGGTTGCGCATATGCTTTCATAAAATAATCTTTACATACCCATTCCGGGGATATTCAACCCGCCGGTAATTTTCGCCATTTCCGCAGAAGCCATTTCCTGCGCTTGACGAATTCCTTCATTGACTGCCGCAGCAATAAGATCCTGCAACATTTCTATATCTTCGGGATTAACTACTTCCTTTTCGATTTTCAGTGAAACAACTTCAAATTTGCCGTTCACTACAACACGCACCATCCCACCGCCAGCCTGAGCCTCGACGGTTTTCGTTTCTAATTCCTGCTGGAGCTGCCCCATGCGCTCCTGCATCTTTTTTGCCTGCTTCATGATATTGCCAAAATTCTGCACTTTTTCTATCCCCCCTGTTTTTTATCCCGTTAGAAATATTACGCCTCGCTCTATGATGGAAACTGCCTCTTTTAAAATATTCCCGCTGCAATTTCTAACGGGATTTATCAATTCGTGTTTTTATCTCTACTAACTGGGCGCCGGAAAATTCATCCAGAACTTTTTGTAAAAGCGGATGGTTCATTGCCTCGCGTTTGATATCGTTAATGTTATTG
>JGI24130J36418_10000704_pt1 | contig 11236 bp, 8 predicted proteins | sample BarGraNGADG00212_FD_36418 | JGI IMG/M metagenome (IMG submission 36418)
CCCACTGGTGGTTGACATGCGCCATGCGATCAGGCAGATCACCGACCGCGAGCCGACCATTCGAGCCCTGCCGGCCGGTACCGACATGCGCCTGTTCGTGAATCAGGGTCAGACACCGACCGTGGTCTTCGGCCCCGGCAGTGTCGACAGCGCTCACGCACCCGACGAACACGTCAACCTCACGGACGTTGCAACTTGCGCGAAGGTGTTGGTCGAGTGGGTCAATGGGGGCCTGAGGTCTTCGCCGGTTAACGGCGGCGGGTGACCCGCCGAACCTCGGCCACCTGGAACTTCATGGTTACCGCGCTGGCCCTTTTCGCGGTCAGCCTCGATAACTTGGTCGTGACGATGGCCCAGTCGGTCCGGACCGAACTCCAGGCCGACTGTTTCGCCGGGATCTGGGCGAATCACGCCGCGGAAACCAATTACTTGCTGCCCCTGTCCAGCACGGACATCTCCGAGGCTCTGGATGCGGCGGCGGCGGTTGGCGACGATCGCATTCAGCAAGCATCGCAGGGTAGTGTGAACCCCGAGTCGTGGACCCACGGCTCCTCTGCACAGCGCGTGCACTGGTTCACGGCGGGCTACCAGATGGGCTCGATCTCGAGCTGCGACACCTTCGGCGGTTCGATCTAGGAGCACGCCGACCCGCGATGGAGGTGCCCGCCCGTCACGCTCCGCTACCTCGGGGAGCCGCCGAATGAAGACGAGCCCGCAGCGGCGCAGGCCGCGGGGGCTTACTTCTTCCGGGCCAGGACCCAAAGGAAGCTGACCGTCCCTTCCGGCTCGCCGACTTCGGCCACCTCGTCGGCCAGGAGCTCGAACCCGGCATCGCGGACTGCGGACCGGTTGGTGTCGGCGTCGTATGCGCTGAAGAACATTGGCACGCCGAGCCATTCGCCCGTCCAGCCGGGGATGTCCGAAGCGCCCAGGGTGGCAAGGAGGAGCCCGTCCGGCTTGAGCCAGACCGCGATTCGGCGAAGAAGGTCGGCGTGGCGGTCCCGCGGCAAATGGGACACGCAATAGAAGGCCGTCACCGCATCGAGAGAGCCCGGTGCAAGATCCAGAGGGACTAGGTCGGCGACCATGAAGCTGGCCGCGGGGACGTTCTGGCGAGCCAGCCGCACCTGGGTCTCCGAGACGTCGACGCCGACGACATCGAACCTGGCAGCCAGGCGCCTGGTCCACGGCACTCCGGCGCCGCAACCGAGATCGAACACGCGAGCGCGGTCCGGGAGCGTGGCCACGAGCCGATCGAACAAGCGGTCACGGGTGGGATCCACGACCCGGCCGCTCCAGTCCCGGTAGCGCTCGGCCATGGCGTCGTAGCCGCTGGCGACAAGTTGCTGTCGCGGGTCTTGCATGGCGCGATTCTAGGGGGCGCCGGCCTGAGCTCCGCCCCGCAGAAGCCGAGCGCACCGGGCCCGATACGACTAGGATCGCAGCGGCGTCCACGAGGAGGAGAACGATGCGATCCAGACGAGCGCGCCTATTGTCGCCGACGTACCGGTCCGCCCGTCGCGCGCTGATCCTCGCCGCCATCCTGGCGATCGCCGCCACCTCCTGCAGCCCGGACAAGACCGCCTCCCCGTCGCTTTCCGCCTCTGCCTCCGCTTCCGTCTCGATGGCTCCCACGCCGTGGGTGACTCCGACTGCTACGCCGACTGCCACCCTCTCGCCCACGCCCTCGCCCTCGCCCTCGCCGATCGTCTTCCCGGTCGCCGTCGTGGTCCGCTACGACGATACGCGCCCCAACATCACGGCCGACACCCTGACTGCGGCGGCTGCGGCCGGCGAGCTCATCGTGCCGTGCGAGGTGACCGGGCTGAGCCTGTCCGCGGTGCCGCTGACGCTGGCGACGGGCACGACCTGTCTGCCGGCAGCGCAGATCACGGCCAAGATCCACGGCACTGCCAAGATCGTCGGCCTGCTGCCCCCGGGACTGGTCTCGCCCTCGGTCAAGGTGCTCCCGATCGGCGACGCGGACCTGTTCGGCGCGCCGACTCACCGGACTCTCGCCTACCCGCTCCAGGCCCAGACGGCGACGGCTGCCGACTGGACCGCCTACAGCGCGGGCGACGTTCGGACGCTGATTTCGACCGGTGACACCTGCCCCGACAGAGGCGTCAGCCACCAGACCGTGGTGCTGGGGAAGGGCTGGGACTGGGCGCTCGATGGCGGCACCGCCCACTACACCGGCATCCATATGGATACCGCGTTCGACGGCCCCGACGGCAAGGGCTGGCCGGTGCCGACAATCGTCCGCAACGGCGACCGCGGCAAGGTCTCCGCGCTCATCTCGGACAACGACATCAGCGCCAACGACTTCGAGTGCCCTATGGTGACGAATTGGCAGCAGCATGAGACCGGCACCGTCTTCAACATCGACCCGCGAGTCGCCAAGCTCCTGGCCGGCAAGGGCGGGCTGAAGGTCGTCACATTGGGCTCGAACCACATCACCGACGCCGGCCAATCGGGCGTGCTGCAGACGATCACCTACCTCGACCAGGCCGGCATNAAGCACACGGGAGCTGGCAAGAACCTCGCNGAAGCGCTCGCCCCGGCGGTGGTCGACGTTCGCGGCGTGAAGTTCGCCTTCGTCGGCTGGGACGACATTCCGGGCTCAGGCGCCGCCACAGCCACAACGCCGGGCGTAGCACCGCTGACCGACGCCAACGTGTGCAGCTCGATCAAGGCCGCCCGCCAGGTGGCCGACGTCGTGATCGCCATGCCGCAGTGGGGCTGGCCGGAATACCACAATGACATCACCCGGCAGCAGGTCAGCCAACGCGCCTACTTCTACGCGTGCGGCGCCGACGACATCCTCGGCAGTGGCACCCACTGGGCCTCGTGGGCGTCGATCCTGCCCGGCACGAACGGGCCGCAGTTCGCGATTGGGAGCCACGGCAACTTCCTGTTCGGGCAGGATTGGAGCCGTCAGACGATGGAAGGCGTCGTCGTCGAAGCGACTTTCGTCGGCACCCGGCTGGTCCAGTTCCGGCTCCACCCGTACGTGATCGTCAACCAGGCGCAGGCCAATCTGCTCGATCCGACGGCCGACGGCAAGTACGTCCTGAACCAGGTCTGGTCCGCAAGCGACGTGCGGTGAGCGGCAGCCCCAACGCGACGGGAGAGGCGGCCGCAGTACGCGACGAGGGCATCGATTTGACACCGCGCTCGCGGCTGAGATGTCCTTAGAAACGCGGCGCGGGGACAGCATCCAGAGGGTTCGATGAACACCAACACTGATCGCCTGATCGTCTTGGGCGGCCTGTGGTTGTCCTTGCTGCTGGTCCTGGCCGGCTGCGGCAGCGCCATCACCAGCCCTGCTCCGACGGCCACGCCTTCTCCAACGGCCNCNGCCTCCCCTTCGCTCAGCCCAACTCCGACCCCNACNCCGACGCCCATGCCCTATCCGGCGCTGACCGTGACTGTCGGCTGCTCCAGTAACGCGTCGGAGTCCCTGGAGATAACCGGCCAGCCTGCTCCGAACCTGGGCATCCAGATAGCTTCCAAGGCCGACTTCAGCGACGCCCAGCAGCGCCCGCTGTCTCTCGATCCAAAAACCTTCACATACGCCCAAAGCATTCCGGCGACTCCGTATCCGGACGGCGTCTATGTCCGCTGGGTCGGAGACCCCAGTGTCACCGCCCACGGCATCTCTCCCGGCGCCTGCTCCGCGTTGAAACCAAGTGGGCGCGGCGTCTCCGAAGATGAGCTGGCGGCGGCCTGCGCCCATGGCACCGCCATCGCTGAAGTCGCCAGTTATGCGGCGTCCGTCCATCCTCACCCACTTGCCCTGGTCTGGAATGGCGGCAGCGGCTGGTCCTATGAGGGCTACGCCATTGGCGGGGTGTGGAACGCGCATAGCACCGACCCCTGGCCTAGCCCGGTCCAGCTCGTCGCCTGTGAGGATGCTAAGACGGCAGTGAANGCCGGCTCGTGCGGCACCTGGCAGAGCACNGACGGGATGGTGGGCGAGGTCATCCGCTACGAGTACGCCGTTACGGTCCGGGTCGTCGTCGGGAGAACCGGCAAGACCCTGACCTCCAAGACCTTCTACGGAAGCGTGGTGGCCTGCGACTCCAGTTGGCATACGGATGACGTGAACCCGCCCTGGCGTATCTACGGCAGCGACCCGAACTCAGACAGTGTCAGCTCCTACGAGGGGGCGCTCTCGAAGTAGGCCGGGTCAGGACGGTGGGCGCGCCCAGCGAAAAGAACACCGGCTTCCATCTGTCATGGCCGACGTCACCGGAGCGGGCACGGCCTACTGTAGTTGGATAGTGATCTGGGAGCGGGTTGATCGGCGTTATGCAGCCATGGTGTGAGGATGACGGCGGCCTTCGGGCCCGACCCAAGCTGCGGGCGAGCACCCCCCACCGCTCGTGGGCCAACCCCAGCTCGGGGTCGCCGACGATCCCGGTCTCGGCCCCCGACTCGCGGCTGCATCGGGGCTACTCTCTTTCAGGTGTGCCTGGCGACGCCCGCCAAGGAATGTACTGGCCTCCTCATCTCAGCCGCGAATGCTGCCAAGTCCGCAGGCCAGCGCTGCATGACGAGGTTGCCGGCAACCACCAGGCCGTGTCCTCCCAGAGACCGCCAGCCACCTTGATCTCCTCCGGCACGCCGTCGTGCCAGGACGAGGTCGGATCGCGGCCCCGGGCAGATCCGCTGAGACGAGCAGCCAAGGTCGGCCACGGTCACTTCGCCTGCGACCGACAGTTCTCCAAGTTCTTCCGAAATAGCCGAGCGTTGGGATGGTTTCTGCCCAATGTCGCCTCGGCGATCACCACCGCGCGCTCGAAGAACGGCAGGGCGCGGGCGTACTCGCCGTGGCCGTAGTAGAGAACGGCGAGCCCGTTGAGGTCCAGCGCCACCTCGCGGTGGTCAGCACCAAAGCAGCGTTCGTCGATCGCGAGTGCGCGTTTGTACAGCGGCAGCGCGCGAGCGTAGTTGCCCTGGGCGCGGTAGAGCTCCGCCAAGTTGTTCAGGCTTGTCGCGACCTGGGGGTGGTCGGGTCCGAGGGCGCGTTCCCAGATGGCGAGTGCCCGCTTGGAGAGCGGCAGCGCGAGGGCGTAGTCGCCCTGCTCGCGGTAGAGACCGGCGAGGTTGTTGAGGCTCGTCGCGACCGGGAGCGGCCGACGCGCTGCAGCAACGCGGGCTACTGATGGTGGGCCCGGGCGCCTACCTGGTGGATCCTCGCAGGCGGTACCGGTACGCGGTAATCGAGCCCGACGGATCGGCCGAGGTACTGGACGGGACGTTGCGATAGCAGCTGGGCGTGGTACCCCCGACGATGCGGGGGCTACTTATAGTCCAACTCCATAGCCGAGCACAACGCCAGTATGGATTCCCAGTCCTCTTTGCTTTGGCACCGTCCGACGATCCGTGGGACCTCCCCAGTCACGTCCACGCCCCTGCTCTTCTTGTCCCAAACGGCCTTCACTTCTTCTTCAAGTTCGGCCCGCGATGCCCCGTTTGCGTTCCCGGACTTGAACTGCGGTATCGCCCACCTAGCTACCATGGAGGCCACAAGTTCGTTCTTGAGATCGCGCGACACCTTGGCATGCTTCGCGTCGTGCTCGAACCACTCGACCTCAAAGATGCTGGAGCCGCAATGGGGACACTTGTAGATCAACTCTCGCTTCTCGTTGATGATCTCCATGCCGCAGTCTCGACACACCAGTCTGTCCTTGATATTGAGAGAAGCCGAGCGATCGACTGCCTTTCTTCCGAAGAGCTTCATGGGTCTCCCTTCATGAGATACCAACACACACGACAAACATTCTAGCGAGCTCCAAGCGCCTGCAAGTTGGAGACGGGCTTTCCCGGGACGCGACTGCGGCTAACGGCGCCATCGTCTACCTCCTCCAAGTCTTCCCCTGCAGGCCTCCGAGTTAGTTCTGAATTGCTGAGTGCGAGGGTCTTCGCTGCCCAAGTTCGCCTCAACGATCGCTAAGGCGCGTTCGAAAAGGGGCAGCGCCAGATCGTAGTCGCCCTCGGCGTAGTGGAGGCTGGCAAGGTTGTTGCAGCTCTGCGCCGTGTCGGGGTGGTCGCGGCCGAGGGCACGCTCGCGGATTGCGAGCGTCCGTTCGTAGAGCGGCAGCGCGCGGGAGTAGTCGCCCTTGGCGTAGTAGAGGCTGGCAAGGTTGTTGCAGCTCTGCGCCGTGTCGGGGTGGTCGCGGCCGAGGGCACGCTCGCGGATTGCGAGCGTCCGTTCGTAGAGCGGCAGCGCGTGAGCGTAGTCGGCCTTCGCGTAGTAGAGACCGGCCAGGGTGTTGCGGCCCGCGACCACATCCGGGTGCTCTGGGCCAAGGGTGCGCTCCAGAATGGCGAGCGACCGCTCCAAGAGGGGGATCGCCCGGGCTGGGTCACCCTGACCGCAGTAGAAGCCGGCCAGGTTGTTGAGGCCCTTCGCGACGTCGGGGTGATCTGGGCCAAGGGTGCGCTCCGAGATGGCGACACAGCGCTGCAGGATTGTGAGCGCTCGGGCTTGGTCGCCCTGGGCGTAGTAAAGAGGCGCGAGGACGTTAAGGCTGCTCGCCACATCGGGGTGGTCGGGGCCGAGAGCGCGTTCGCGGATGGCCAACGAGCGCTCGTACAGCGGCAGCGCGCGGGCATCGTCGCCCTGATCCTGGTAGAGACTGGCGAGGTTGTTGAGGGCCGAGGCTACGTCGGGGTGGTCGGCGCCGAGAGCGCGTTCGCGGATGGCCAACGAGCGCTCGTACAGCGGCAGCGCGCGGGCGTAGTCGCCCTGATCCTGGTAGAGAAAGGCGAGGTTGTTGAGGGCCGTGGCTACGTCGGGGTGGTCGGGGCCGAGAGCGCGTTCGAAGATGGCGAGCGAACGCTCGTTAACCGGGATTGCACGGGCCGGGTCGCCTTGATCCTGGTAGAGGCGGGCGAGGTTGTTCAGGCTGCCTGCCACGTCGGGGTGGTCGGGGCCGAGAGCGCGTTCGCGGATTGCCAGCGAGCGCTCGTACAGCGGCAGCGCGCGGGCGTAGTCGCCTTGATCCTGGTAGAGACTGGCGAGGTTGTTGAGGGCCATGGCTACGGCGGGATGGTCGGGACCGAGCGCCCGCTCACGAATGGTGAGCGACCGCTTCAGAAGGGGCAGCGCGCGGGCGTAGTCGCCCTGGGCGCAGTAGTGCTGCGCGAGGTTGTTGAGGTTGCTCGCCACGGCGGACTCGGAGCCGTATGCACGCTCGGAAATGGCGAGCGCACGCTCCAGTAGGGGAAGCGCCCGAGCCTGGTTGCTCTGGGCCATGTAGAGGGCGGCGAGGTTGTTGAGGCTGCTCGCCACGTCGGGGTGGTCGGGGCCGAGAGCGCGTTCGCGGATGGCGAGCGAGCGCTCCGTGAATGACAGGGCTGATGGATACCGACCCATGCAGTAGAGGAACCTTCCGACGCCTGCTGCCGAGCGGGCAACATCCTCGGTCTCTCCCTCCGCCTCGATGCGCCGATCGAGTGCCGTCTGGTAGCAGGCGCTAGGCTCGAAGTGTCCCTCGAGCGAGCGCCAGTAGCCGATCCACTCGTATGTACGCTCGCACTTCTGGGCATAGGCGAGGAATTCGAGATCACTGAGAGCGGCGGACAGCGCTTGCCAGTCCTCAGCCTGTTGGAGCTGATAGGGGTACTCGTCGAGCTTGCGCTCCAGTGGCGAGCGAGCGAAGTAGGCGGCTAGCTTGGCGTGGGTTTCCTTGCGCTCGCGGTAGCGGGCTGAGACAGCTTCCGCGAGTTGGCGATGAAAGAAGCCGACCAGCTCGCCGCGCTCGACCAGGTAGGCTTTGGCGCCGCGAGCGAGCCGGGCCCAGAGCGCGCGCGGTAGCTGCTCCTCGCCCTCTCGGCGCACCAGGTCGAGCAGCTCAGCTTCGCTCAGGCCGTAGCGCGACGAACCAAGTAGCGAGAAGGATTCGCGTGCGAGTTCTGCCCCGAAGTCTTCTTCGAGCCGCTCCAACACCTGGTCGAACAGCCCCGCGATGTCTGCGGCGAGATCCTTGATCTGCGGCAACAGCTGCTCGAACCTGCCGAAGAGCCGGAGCTCCTCGAGTGCCACACGCAGGTACAGCGGGTTACTGACCCCAGGGTGATCGAGAAGAGCGACTAGCTGGGGCTTGTCAAGTTTGCGACGCCACTCGGACAGCACGGTCTCGACAATTTGTCGCTGCTCCTCTGCGCTGAGCGGGGGAAGCATGATCTCTTCGGCCCGGCGCCGACGCAAGGCATCGAGGCATTCGCCTTCGAGCGTGCTCACGACTAAGCGAGTCTGCTCGGGGATGGAGTCGAGCAGCCACCCCAGACCGTGAGCGCCGTCCAGTGGAGAGAGCTGGTCCAACGCGTCGATGACCAGCACGATCCGCGTTCGTTTGCGCGACGCCTCCCGGAGGAGCGCGGCCAGTGTGCTAGAGAGTTTCTCATCCTCTTCGGGCAGATCTTCCTCGAGGGCAAGATCGCGCTTCAGCTCTGCGCAGATCGTGCGCAGGAGGCGGCGGTGGTCGGTCGACGAAGGGCTAGCGCCGACGAAGTAGGAGAGCAGCAGGTCGTCCGTGTGCTGGGAAGCGTAGCGGCGAGACCAGAGGGCGAGAAAGGCCGACTTGCCGCAGCCGGACTCGCCCGCGACCAGGACCGGGCGGCGATCTGAGCCCTGAACGTAGTCGGCTAGCCTTGTTGCCTGCTGTAGGCGCCCAACGTGAAGGCGGGAGCGCTCCTCGGCAAAGGCCTCGTGCGCTTCCCGCTCGATTGTCAGCGGGTCTGGCTCAGGCGCTTCCGCTGGATACTCGGCACAGATGGCCTGCCAGAGGTCTTCCAGCACCCGCTGGCCAAAGGCATCGAGATCGACGACGCGCTTCTCGTCCTCATCCCAGCCGCAGGGGTAGTCCTCCAGGACCGGCCGTCCGGAACCGCGGATCTCCTCCTTCAGGGCTGCGAGCTTGCTCGCTGCTTCCTCGTTCTCAGCGGCGTAGTCGGCGCGCACAGGCTCCGGCATCTGGGCGAGCAAGTGCGGATCGCGGAAGTAGAAGAAGGCGCGCCGTGCGAGCTCGGGGTTTCGAAGCACGGCGTGGGTGATCTCGAGAGCGGTCAGCGAGTGCCCCTCGTGGTCCTTGAGCCACGGATGGTCGAGTTCGGCGTCCTCGGGCAGCGAACCGAGCAGCGAGCCGTAGCGCTCGCCGAGCATGCCGATGAAGAAGGGTCGCGAGCGCTCGACTTCCTCGAGGCAGATCTCGAGGGCCTTGCCCTGCTCGGCCTCCTCTTCTGTGATCCCCCAGCGCAGGTCAATGTCGACGAGGTAGAGGTGCCGGCCTGCCATCCGCTCGCGCAACTCCGGAAAGACCACCTTGACCAGGTGATCCCTCTCTGCGTTCATGTCGCGGAAGGTGCTGCTGATGAAGATGCGGACGGTCTTCCAGCTCTGCGCCATCGAACTGACTCCCTCCCTCTCGCTTCACCCTGCATCGGCGAAGGGTCGTCGGCGGGTACCGGACGCTCATCACGTGTCGATACGCAAGACGGCTGGACCCACACCTCCGGGACCGGCTGGATGAACGCAACTCTACGCTGGTCGAGGGCCCGCCGACGGGCGGCCGTGTAGGCCGGAGGCCCGATCGCTGCGCCGCTGGTCGCTGAAGATCCCAGCCCGGCGCTGGCCAGCTGGAGCGGCTCTTTCCGATACGCACGATGGAGTCATAGCGTTGGGGTTACGGCGGCCCTCGGACCTCACGTCAGCCGCGGGTGAGCGCCCCTCACTAGTCGCGGCCCGGCCCCCGCCCGCTGGTCGCCGACGATCCCGTCCCGGCCTTGTCGCCGCGCACCGGATCGCGCGAGAGGAGCCGCGAGATTCTGGACACCCCAGGGCGAAAGGCATAGCCTAGGTGGCTCCGGCGGGGAAGCCATGATGTGCGATCCGTACTTCGGCCTCCGGGATGGTCCGCGGTGGGTGGGTGGCCACTCGGCGGCGCTCCCGGACCGCGCCGCAGGAGCGCAGGACGCGGTACATAGTCGACTCGGAGCCGACGTAGCGGCCCTCGTCTAGGTTAGAGGGCGTGTCTCAGTTCAGCCTGACAGACAGGGCACCGTCGATCCCGTGCGCCCACGGATGGGTCGCGGGCGTCTGGTAGTCCAGTGACTACACTTAGGCCTTCTTATTGCCGCGGCAGGAAGGCACCAGAGATCTGACGCGAGTCCTCATGACGGGTGGCGATGGCATGTTGGGCAGGAGCGCGAAGTCGAAATCCTTTGCACCGACCCATATGTCAAAGATGGGCGGCTCGTGTCCCTCGACCGAGTCATGGCAGAGGCCATATCCTCCTCCTGGGCGTTCCTCATCGCACTTATCTCGAACTCGATCCTACCCGGCGGGAAGTCGTAGACATCTGGGAGCTCTCGGACAGGGCGTGCGCGTCTGACGCCACCGGGCGAGCGCCAATCAGAGGGGCAACTCGGCCGCTTGATCCACGGCTATGCTGTGGGCCGATTCCACGTAACGGAGATCTGAAACGGTGATTAGACGAATCTGGACCGGCCACAGGTCGGTGGCGATAGCGGCCAGCGCAATCGCGGTGGTAGCAATCGCGGCCGCGGGCGTGCTGCTGGTGGTCAAACCGGGCGGCACCGCCCAGGCCACAGCAACGGCTACGCTCGGCGCCACAGCAACGGCTACGCTCGGCGCCACAGCAACGGCCTCGGCTTCCGTGTCCGGCTCACAGACGACTCTCCCCTCGCCGTCCGACACGCCAACCGCCTCACCGGCGCCGGGGGAATTGGTCTATGCCGACCTCGACGGCGTGCTGGCTCCCCCCAACCTGGCCCACCGGCTGCCGCTGGCGATCAGCATCGGAGACAACGCGGTGGCCCGGCCGCAGTCCGGCTTCTCCTCGGCCTCGATCGTCTATCAGTCGTACGAGGAGTACAGCGAAGACCGCTACCTGATGATCTTCCAGGAGGGCACGGCGACCGACATTGGCGGTGTTCGCAGCGCTCGACCCTATCACGCCCGCTGGGTCGCCGAGTACAAAGCGCTATACGGCCATTTCGGGGGCGACACCAAGGTCCTCAACCAGGTGATCCCGGCGTTATCAGGGAGCCTCTACAACATGGACGACCTGAGCGGCGGCTCCTGCCCCTACCACCGCATCACTACCAGAGCGGCCCCGCACAACGCATACACGAGCTCAGCGGCCCTCATCAGCTGCCTGCCCAGGCTGGGTTACCCGACGACGTTTCAGGGTGTGCCTGTCCG
>JGI24130J36418_10000705_pt1 | contig 11224 bp, 10 predicted proteins | sample BarGraNGADG00212_FD_36418 | JGI IMG/M metagenome (IMG submission 36418)
GCGCGCGGCAATGCTCTCACGGAGCGCGGGCGTCCCGGCCACCGGTCCGTATCGGAGGTCGCCGCTTTGGACACTTTCGATCGCGGCGCGGACGCCCGCTGGAGGCGCGGGGAACACCGGCTCGCCCAGCCCAAGATCCCACACGGTGCGCCCCTCCGCCCGGCGTCGCTGAATCGTCTCGAGCAGCGCCAGGGTGGCCGACGTGCCCACCCCTTCCATGTTTCGGGAGACGACTGTTGACGGGCGGTCGCGATCGCTTGATTGCATGTGTCCGTGGGCAGGAAGTCGAGGGTGACGAAACGCTGACGGCCGGTTCTACTTCCATAGTATACCAAGGAAACCATTGCCTTTCCCGGTGGATCGTGTCATCAGCTGAGCGTCTTGTCAGCCTCCTCGCAACCGCAGATTCGCGGTCGCCAATGATCTGGTTGGGCCTCTACGATAGCGCGTTCGCGGCGCTGGCAGTCGTGGCGAATGCGGACGGCCTCGTTGTCGGTGACTCGGTGGGCCCCAACGCACTGGGACTCGAGGGCACGGACGACGTGACGCTCGATCACATGGTGCATCACGCGTCCGCGGTACGTCGGGGAGCGCCGGGAACGCCAATCATCGTCGATCTGCCGATGCAGACGCAGCGACTGGCTCCGGAGCACGCGCTTCCGGCGGCGTTGCATCTCTGGCGTGAGTCGAGGGCAGACGCGATCAAGCTTGAAGGTTCGGACCCGGACGTGACGACCCTGTCCGCGGCTCTCCGGGGAGCTGGCGTCACCGTGTGCGCGCATCTGGTGCGAGTTCAGGCGTCGATGGACCGACACGTGGAAGCCGCGGTGGCCTTGCGTGGTGCGGGCGTGAGCGCAGCCGTGGTACAAGGGTTTTCGCCGGAGGAATCGGACGCGCTCCGAGGCGTCTTTGGCGTGCCCACGATCGGAGTGGAACAACGAAACGGGTGCGACGGTGTCGTCATGAACGCGTATCGCGCACTCGGTATTCTTGCGAAGAACGATTCGCCGAACTCCGGACACGATTGGACATCAGGCCCGATGGAGACGCTTCGCCAAGCGGTCGAGGCCCAACGGCGCAGTCGTCATCGCGATGTGCAAGTCGTTACATCGTCGTGATGCCTCGCTCGTAGGTTCATCGCCGTACGCCTTCGCGATTCTACCATCTGTTCGTCGCGTGCCTCGCTGCAGTAGCGTGGAGTGCGCGCGCCCAAACGCCCGTCGCGGCACCGGTTGCGACTAGCGCGCGTGCTCGGGCTTGTGCCGGCGGTGATGTCGGACACGGGATCGGCTCCCGCGCGTACGCTCGCCAGGGCGATTCTGGAGCGACGTGTCGGTGAGAGGCCAGATCACGCATTCCGCAACCCTGATATGCAGTTTTCTATACCATAACCTGACATAATTGCAATAATTCGCGCACCAATGAGTTCAAGCGCCTCTCGGGGACATGGAAGCCCGCCGTCACCTCTTGGCCACCATTGGCGCAGCGATGGCGCGCCCAATTGACCCCGCGGACAGCCAGGTCAGCTACGCACCGACGCAATATGTTGCGGAGGTGGTGCGCCGTGCGGGCTACGACGCGTCGTGTTCAAGAGTGCGGTCGGACCATGCGTCAATGTGGTCCTCTTAGACAAGGGGCACGCGCAGGTGGACGGGGTCGCGATGGATCAGAGTGTGACCACCACAGTGCATGTCTGATCTGCCCGACGCTCAGCCGCCCGTCGGAGTTCGGGTGCATTCATCGACGGGTTGCCACCGTCTCCGTGAGGGCGCGGCGCGGCGAATGAAACGCGAACGCCCCGGCATCTGACTGCCGGGGCGTTCGCGTTTCTGTCATGGTGCACGAAGGAGCGGGCGACCGGACTCGAACCGGCGACGTCCAGCTTGGGAAGCTGGCATTCTACCAACTGAATTACGCCCGCAGTGCCGACTCACGCCGACGCCCCAAGTATATCCCTGCGTAAAGGCCTCTACAAGCGTGCCTCGCCAGAACGGTTCAACGGCGGTGGCAGTCTGATCAAGCAAACGGTGAACGAGATCACGAGGTCCGTCGTCGCAGCGCCCATCTTGCGCGTGTGGCCAGCGCTCCTGGCGACGTACGAGCAGCTCGGCATCCGACCCACGGTGTCCGATCGTGCGGCAGGACTCTATGGAAATCGCTCCTTCGTGTTTCCCGCGCGTCTTCGCGAGACGAGCACGTCGGCGATCACGTGTGAGTCCACCGGAGCGCTCAAGGCGTTTGTGCATTCTGAGATCGCGCGNNAGCTTCGCTAGCCATCGCGGAAGCAAACCGCAATGAAAGCACAACGCCCGCCGAGGAAGCCCAGGCGAGCGCATTGGAGACTGTTGAATGACAACGACTTACGTAGAGCCACAGGTCGGAATTGAACCGACGACCGCTCGATTACGAATCGAGTGCTCTACCCCTGAGCTACTGTGGCGACATACGAACGACATGCCCTGACGCGGACTCGAACCGCGACGCCTTTCGGCACAGCCTCCTCAAGACTGCGTGTCTACCAGTTTCACCACCAGGGCCCTTGAAGCCAGTCTGACCCTCAGACGGGATGACAGTCTGACAGGACCACAACGACAACAACAACGCTTCCATCGAACCACCTACGCCGTCTCGTCAGACTGTCCTACGGTCTGACCGTCCGACCAGGTGTTAAGCGGGGCCGACGGGGCTCGAACCCGCAACCTCTCGAGTGACAGTCGAGTGCTCTAACCAGTTGAGCTACGGCCCCTCACACAATCGGGGCTCGCGTGACGCACCGTGCCGCCGTCACCGATTCCGATCTACTGCACCAAACACGACACCCATCTCGTTCGGGCTACCGTCGTCCTGTCAGACAGTCCGACTGTCTGACAGTCCGACCGCAGTATAGCCCGTACGGGAGTCGAACCCGTCTCTGCACCGTGAAAGGGTGCCGTCCTGAACCGATAGACGAACGGGCCACATTCCAAAATAGCGGTAACGGGATTCGAACCCGTGTTCCAGCCTTGAGAGGGCCGTGTCCTAGTCCCCTAGACGATACCGCCGTTCGCCCTGCGTACCGCAACTTCTCAAACGCCAACAGGCCCGGGGGGACTCGAACCCACAACCGCCGGTTTTGGAGACCGGTGCTCTACCAATTGAGCTACGGACCTAAACCGCCGAGCATCGCATCCGGCGTGGCACCGAATGTCCTGCCCTCCGCTGAACGAGGGGTGGCTGACGGGAATTGAACCCGCAACCCCCGGTGCCACAGACCGGTGCTCTAACCAATTGAGCTACAGCCACCATGGTCCCGCCGCCCTGCGCGGGTCTCTCCGCCGCCAAAGCCGCAGAGAGCTTTGATTGTAACCAGCCGAACACTGCTTATCAACTGCCACGCGCGTGACGCCGCGCGCCCGTGTGACTACTTCGCGCGCTCGATGTATTCGCCCGTGCCCGGATTGACGCGAATCTTGTCACCGGTCGCCACGAACTCCGGCACGTTCACCGTTACTCCGTTCTCCAGCTTCGCCGGCTTGCTCGACGCCGTCTTCGTCGCCGTCTTCATGACGGGATTGGTCTCGACGATCGTGAGCGTCATCGAATTCGGCAGGCGCACCCCGATTGGCTTTCCGTCGAAGAACTCGGCCTGGATCTTCATGCCGGGCTGCATCCACGGGGCGTTGTCGCCGAGTGCCTCTTCATTCATCTCGATCTGGTCGTAGTTCGAGGAGTTCATGAAGTGGTACGTGCCGCCCGCGTCGTACATGTACTCGAGCTCGTGCGTCTCCATGAACGCCGGCTCGATGGTGTCGGCGGCACGGAAGCGATGATCGAAGCTATTGCCGTTCTTCAGGCTCTTCAGCTTGGCTTGCACCATCGCGCGCAGGTTGCCCGGCGTGTGGTGGCGGAACTCGACAACACGAACCGGCTCGCCTTCAAAGACGATGACCATGCCGCGGCGGAGTTGTGTGGCGGGAACTGCCATGGAGAGACCTATGCCAAAATGAACGTAAAGTGGGACAGCCTAGAAGCTTAGCCGTTATCCGCCTAACTGGCAATGGGACGGCTGTTCGGCCCGCTCGCGGAGCGCCGATGCGGGCCGAAAAGCGCAGTTCAAGGCTTCAGCAACGGCTCCAACGTGCGCCACACATTCTCCGTCACCTTGCGCTCCCCTTCAAGATTCGGGTGCATGCCATCCCCCTGGTTCAGGGCCGCCCGCCCCGCTACGCCATCCAGCAAGAAAGGCATCAGCGTCACGCCATGCACTTTCGCCAGCACGGGAAACATCGCGTGGAATGCGCGAGTATACTCCGCACCAAGGTTCGTCGGCGCCTCCATCTGCACCAGCACGACGCGCGCTTCGGGCCGCTCCTTCGCGATGCGCGTCAGAATCTGCCCGATGGTCGCCTTCGTCGCGTCAACCGACTGACCGCGCAACCCATCGTTTGCTCCCGTCTCCACCACGATCACAGCCGCTGGATTTTGCAGCACCCAATCGAGGCGGCGAAGGAGGCCCGCCGACGTCTCACCACTTTCCCCCGCGTTCACGGCCTGGTATGGCAGTGCGCGCGCGTCGATCTTTCGCTGGATCTGCTGCGGATACGCGCTGTCGGGCTCGAGCCCGAGACCCGCGGTGAGCGACGTGCCGAGGAAGAGCACGGTGCGCTTCGCGTCGGCGGCGGGATTTCCAGGCGTGCTCGGCGTCTTTGTCACCGAGGCGGGCGCACCCGGCGCCAACGAATCGCGCGCCGGCAATGCACTCTTCTTGCCACCACCGCACGCCATCAGGACCGCGCACGCCACCAGGCACGTCACCGTCTCTCGAATCGATCTCATGCTCGAAGCTCGCCAATTGACGCAGGAATACCAGAGCGGCGATCGCCGCCTGTCAGTGTTACGCGACGTCAGCTTTATCGTTCCGGATGGCGCGTTCGTCGCGATCGTCGGGCCGTCTGGTAGTGGAAAAACTACACTGCTCGGCCTGCTCGCCGGACTCGACGTCGCGACGCGAGGCACGGTGCTCCTCGACGGCGCCGACATGTCGCAGATGAACGAGGACCAGCGCGCGCAGCTGCGAGGGGAAAAGGTCGGGTTCGTGTTTCAAAGCTTCCAGCTCATCCCGACGCTCACCGCGCTCGAGAACGTGCAGGTGCCGCTCGAGCTTCGCGGCGAGGATGGCGCGCCGGCGCGCGCGCGCGAGCTGCTGACGCGCGTCGGGCTCGGCGATCGTGCGCATCACTTTCCCAACCAGCTCTCCGGCGGCGAGCAGCAGCGCGTCGCCATCGCACGAGCGTTCAGCAACGCACCACGCCTGCTCTTCGCCGACGAGCCAACGGGCAATCTGGACAGCGACACCGGTACGCACATCGTCGAGCTGCTCGAGACGCTCAATCGAGAGTCGGGGACGACGATCATCCTCGTCACGCACGATCTCACCCTCGCGCATCGCGCGCAGCGCATCATCCGCCTCGCGGACGGCGCCGTCGTGAGCGACACGATGGTGAACGCGCCGCCCGCGCAGCCGCCGGTCGCCGTCTGATGAAAGCCTCTCAGCTCCTCGCGCTCGCGTGGCGCGAGAGCCGCACGGCACGACGGCGGCTCCTGCTGTACATGTCGTCGATTTCGCTCGGCGTCGCCGCACTGGTCGCGATCGATTCCTTCGCGAGCAATACGCAGCGCTCCGTGCGCGAGCAGGCGCGGTCGCTGCTTGGCGGCGACATCGCGCTGTCCTCGCACACGGCGTATACCAAGCCGGTGCTCGCGGCGCTCGACTCGCTGCGCACGGAAGGAGTCGGCGTCACGGACGTGACCAGCTTCGCGTCAATGGCACTCGTGCAGCGCAGCGGTCTCACCCGTCTCGCGCAGATTCAGGCAGTGACGCCGGGCTATCCGTTCTACGGCGAGATCATCACCAAGCCGGCCGGTGTGTGGGCGCATCTACAGGACGGGCACGTCGCGCTCGTCGATCCCTCGCTGCTCATCGCGCTCGACGCGCAGGTCGGCGACACGCTCGCCCTCGGCTTCGCGCGATTCATCATCGCGGGCACGCTCGTCAGCGTGCCGGGAGACGTCGCCGTGAGCACGGCCATCGGGCCGCGCATCTACATCCCGGCGCGGTACCTGGACGAGACGTCGCTACTGATGTTCGGCAGCCGCTCCGACCACAAGACACTGCTCAAGCTGCCGCCGGCACTGCCTCCATCGAGGTTCATTTTCCGGTTCAAGGAACGGCTCGAGAAGGATCAGGTGCGCTACCGCACCGCGGCGGAAACGGAGTTCAATCTCACGCAGGCGATCGATCAGCTCCGCGACTTTCTCAGCGTCCTCGGGCTCGTCGCGCTGCTGCTGGGCGGCATCGGCGTGGCGAGCGGCGTGAACGCCTTCGTCATGCGCAAGATCGACACGGTGGCCATTCTGCGGTGCCTCGGCGCGACGAGCCGGCAGGTGCTGATGATCTATCTGTTGCAGGCGGTCGCGATGGGATTCCTCGGTGCAGCCTTCGGCGCGCTGCTCGGCATCGGGCTTCAACTCGGACTGCCGCACGTGCTCGCCGACTTCCTGCCGGTGGACGTGAAGGTCACGATCGAGCCGATAGCGCTGCTCACCGGTCTCTTCGTCGGCGTGTGGGTGGCACTGGTCTTCGCGCTCAATCCGTTGATCGCGCTGCGCAATGTGAGTCCGCTGCAGACGCTGCGACGCGAGTCGGATGCGGCGGCGCTGCGCGGCGCGAAGTTCGATCCGATACGTGTCCTCGTTGCGCTCGTCATCGCGCTCAGCGTCGCCGCGCTCGGAATCGCGCGTGCCGAAACGCCACAACAGGGACTCGGCTTCGCGGCGGCGATTGCCGGCGCGGTGGCGCTGCTGTACGGCGCCGCCGCGCTGCTCAGCGGAACCGCGCGCCGGCTGGTGCGCCCTTCCTGGCCGTTCGTGCTACGCCAGGGCGTCGCCAGTCTCTACAGGCCGGGGAATCAGACGCGGGCCGTCGTGCTGGCGCTCGGATTCGGCGTGTTTCTCATGAGCACCGTGTACCAGGTGCAGTACAATCTCCTTCGCACCGTGGCGGTGAAGCTCGACGCGTCGAAGGCAAACGTGCTCTTCTTCGACGTGCAGGACGATCAGGGCGCGCCGCTCGACTCGATGATCCGGGCGAACGGCTACTCGATCGCGCAGCGGACGCCGATCGTGCCGATGAAGATCGTGGCCATTAATTCCCTCGTGGGAGACGCGCTCCTAAAGGGCGACACGACGCAGCGGGACACGACTACCGAGGCGGGACGAGGCGCACGAGGCGCGCCAGGCCAGCGGGGAGAGCGACGCGAGCGGTGGGTCCTGCGCCGCGAATTTCGCTCGACTTATCGCGATTCGCTCGTGCCGAGCGAGAAGCTCACCGCCGGACGCTTTCCGACCGGCGGCAGTCGGCCCGACCTGCTTCCAGAGGTATCGCTCGACGCCGGGATCGCGAAGTCGCTACGCGTCGGCATTCATGACACGATCACCTGGGACGTGCAGGGGGTGCGCGTGAAGACGCGCGTCACGAGCCTGCGCGAAGTGAACTGGACGCGCTTCGAGCCCAANTTNTTCGCCGTCTTCGAGCGTCGCGCGCTGGAGAAGGCGCCNAAGCAGTTCGTGATTCTGGCCGACGTGCGCGGCGACGGCGCGGTGGCGCGTCTCCAGCGCGACGTCATCACGCGCTTTCCGAACGTGGCCAGCCTGGACCTCACGCTCGTTCAGCAGACGATCGGACGCGTGCTCGACAAGGTGACGACGGCGATCCGGTTCATGGCGGCGCTGAGCCTCGCGCTCGGCATCCCGGTGCTGTTCAGCGCCGTGAGCGCGACGCGCCGAGAGCGGCTGCGTGAAGGCGTCCTGCTCAAGGTGCTCGGCGCGACTCGGCGGCAGGTCGGGCGGGTGATGCTCGCGGAATACGTGCTGCTCGGATCACTCGGCAGTCTTGCCGGCGTGATCCTCAGCGTGGGAGGAGCGTGGGGGTTGATGCACTTCATCTTCAAACAGCCGTTCGTACCGGCGTTGTTCCCTGCCTCGCTCGTCGCGCTGTTGATGATCGCCATTGCCGTCTCGATCGGGATGCTGACGGGACGGGAGGTATTCCGGGAGACTCCGATGGCCGCGCTCAGGGAGGCGTAGCGCGAGCTAGCGCCCCAGAGTTCCGTCGCGGCCGGCAGCGATCCACGTCTCCATCGCCCGGAGAAGGAGCGTCTCGTCGACGATGGGCTTCGTGATGTAATCGTTGAAGCCCGCGGCGAGGTACTTCTCGCGGTCGCCAGCCATCGCGTGCGCGGTGAGGGCGATGACCGGAAGCCGGCGGAGCTGCTCGTCGGCGCGGATGCGCGCGAGGATCTCGTTGCCATCCATCCCGGGCAGCGAGATATCGAGCAGCACGAGATCCGGCAGCTTTGCGGCGAGACCAGCGAGCGCGTCCACACCATTCTCATATTCCACGACATCGTACAACCCGTCGAGGATTGCCTGGAGAAGAAGCCGGTTGTCGGCGTTGTCCTCCACGACCGCGACAGTGTTCATGTAGCCTCCACGGTGCGAGCGCGCTCGAGCCAGATCTGAACNCGGGGGAATTCCTCCTCGAGGTCCTGCACGATTCGATCGANGCCATCGAGCGAGCCCGAATGCGCAAGATGCTCGCCGCGCTCGCTCAACCGCTGCATCTGCATCGCGCCGAGCTGCGCCGAGCTCGATTTGAGGGAGTGCAGCGCCATCTCTGTCGCACTNGCATCGTTCGCATCAAGCCCCGCTCTCGCGGCGCCGATGCGCTCCGGTGCAGCGCTGATGAACAGCGAGATCATCTCGCCCAGCAGCTTGCCACCGCCGAAGCGCTTCAAGCGCTCGAGCGATGCCGCGTCGGTCGAGGGAAGATCGGCGTCGGCGCCGACCGACAGCTTGGTTGGTTCCGTCATGAGACTCCGGCACGTCGCAGCGCGGCCTTCACGCGCGCGAGAAATCTTGGGGGATCGATGGGCTTGCGAATGTAATCGTCGGCACCCGCGTCCATGAGCTGCACTTCCAAGTCGTGCTCGTCGGATCCCGTGAGGATGATGACCGGCAGCATCGACGTCTGCATCCTGCTGCGGAGCTGCTTCACCAGCCCATCCCCACCCATTCCCGGCATGCGGAGGTCGGTGATCACCAGCGCGATGTCTTCGCCGCTCTCGATGATCGAGAGCGCCTCGGCGCCGTCTCTCGCCTGGCAAACGCGGTACCCGCCAGTCTCGAGGATCGACGTGGCGAGGTGCCGGAGCATCGGATCGTCGTCAGCGAAGAGAATGGAGGGAGGGCGTGGCGGGACCAACGGCCCATCGTCCGCTATCTCGCCAAGCACGCGCTCCACTTCCTCGAGCGTCGTCTCACCCTTGCGCACATGATCGAGCGCGACTTCTCGCAGCGGACGCATCCCCTGCGTGATTGCGGTTCGCTGCAACTGTATTGCTGTCNCGCCGGCGGAGATCTGCTCCATCATCGAGGACGACACGACCGCAACTTCAACGATCGGAATGCGGCCGCGATAGCCTGTCTGGTTGCACCTCGCGCATCCGACCACTCTCTGGGTCGGCTGCAAGCCGAAGTGCGCGGCGAGGCGCTTCTCGTTCTCCTCGAGCGGGCCGGATATCGCCTTGACGCAATCCGGACACACACGACGCACCAGTCGCTGCGCCACCGCGCCGCGGAGCACCGACGCGATCGTCGCGCGATCCAGCCCGAGATCGCTCAGCCGCGAGACAGCGCTCATGGCGTCGTTCGTGTGCAGTGTCGCGAGGACGAGGTGTCCCGTCGCCGCAGCTTGCGCGGCCACTTCCGCCGTCTCGGCATCGCGAATCTCTCCGACGAAGATGACGTCCGGATCCTGACGAAGAATCGAGCGTAGCGCCGAGGCGAAGGTGACGTTGCGCTTGGTCTCCACCTGGATCTGCGTCACGCCGGCAAGCTCGTACTCGATCGGGTCCTCGACCGTCATCACGTTGACTTCGCTCGTGGCCACATCCGAGAGCGCGGCGTAGAGCGTCGTCGTCTTGCCCGACCCGGTGGGCCCCGTGACGACGACGATTCCGTCGCGGTGGCCGAGGAGCTGGCGAATGCGCTGCAACTCGTACCCCTGGAGTCCGACGTCGGCGAGGGTCTTCGCCATGTCGGGGCGCAGAATGCGGATGACCGCCTTCTCCGCATCGCGGGTGGGAACGGTCGAGATACGGAGGTCGTACGACTTGTTGAGCACCTGGATGCGCGCGCGGCCGTCCTGCGGCCGCATGCGGTCGGCAATGTCGAGCTTGCCGAGCACTTTGATGCGCGAGACGACGCGGTTGACGGCGGCTGCCGGCAGCACCATATGCTGGCGCATGACGCCGTCGATGCGAAAGCGTACGACACCGCCTTTCGTCCCGCCAGGCTCGATGTGGATGTCGCTCGCGCGCAGCATCACGGCGTCGCTCAAGATGAGATTCGCGAGCTTGACGAGCGGGGCGGAGTCGACCTCCGCCTGGGCGACCTGCTCCGGCTCCATGTCTTCGACGATGCGGACGGCGTCGGCGAGCGTGGAGTCGGAGGCGTTGAGCAGGTTCTCGACGATGCGATCGGCGGAATAGCCGCCGGTCAGGTGGTTCGTGATCGTGGACGGTGCGGCGAGCTCGAAGACGATGCGGCGTCCGCTTGCAAAGCCGAGGTCGCGCTCGGCCTCGTAGTTGTGCGGGTCGCTCGATGCGACGACGAGCTCCCGGTCGGTCTCGCGCAGCGCGAATACACCGTGCTTGCGAGCGAGCTTTTCCGGCACGAGTCGCGCCGCCTTCGTTTCGGCACGCTCGAAATCAGCGAGCTGTACGCGCAGCGTCGGCGCGACACGCGCCGCCAGCGCACTCTCGGACAGCCGCAGCTCGCGTGCGAGCTGTTCCCACGCAGTCACCAGCGCCATGTTCTGCGGAATGTTGGCGGTCTCGGCTCCGGGAATCCCTGCGCGCAACGCCGCGTTGGCCAACCAATGCATCACGAGTCGATAAAGCTGAAGGCGAGATGATGACGCGAATGCCACAAGTTAACAGTGTCGGCACCCTTCCGTTGCAGATTGAGTAGCATGCACGATGAAGATGAACCGATGGGACTCTGTCCGGTGCGACCAGAATTGCGCCGGCGGGTAACTCGACGACGCGCGATCCCCGCGCTAGCCTATATGGGCACGGACTCAAAGCCAACCATCGCACCGTGACGGAAGAAGACCATCGACAAA
>JGI24130J36418_10000708_pt1 | contig 11206 bp, 9 predicted proteins | sample BarGraNGADG00212_FD_36418 | JGI IMG/M metagenome (IMG submission 36418)
GACCAGGCCACTCTCGTGGCCGACGCCGCCGACCGAACCAGCGATGAGCTTCTCGCCAGGTCAACGGCCGAGGCCGAGGAGATCCGGCGCGCCGCACGCGCGGAGGATGAGCGGCTACGCACTCTCGCGACCGCAGAGCTCGAGCAGGCTCGCGAACAGGTCGCNCAGCTGCAGTCCGAGGTTGCCGCGCGCCTCGCGTCCCAGGAGAAGCAGGCCAGCGACGAGCTGCGCCGACTGGGTGAGGAGGCTGCCGAGCAGGCGAACTCGATCCGCGCCGCGGCGCAGGAGTCCTCGAACGAGGCGATCGCAAGCGCCAACCGGGACGCGGACGCAGCTCGTGCCACGGCTGCCCGCGAGCTCGACCAGGCACGGACGGAGGCGGCCGAGCTCAGCTCCACCTCTGCGGCTGATGCCGCGTCCTTGCGTGATACTGCCGCCGCCGAGGCGGAACGCGTCCTGCGCGAAGCAGCCGACCACATGGACTGGGCACAGGGCGCCGTTCGTTCTCTTCTCTCGAGCGCCGAGGCCCGGGCCGAGAGGGAGCGCCTGGCCGTCCACAACACCTCCGCGCACCATCTGTTCGAGCGAAGACGACAGCTGCAGGACATCATGGCCCGCGTGGCGTTGCGCTCCCGAGCTGCGGTCGGGGATGCCACGAGCGAGGCCGAGCGGCTTCGAGCGCAGGCCCTCGCTGTCCTGGAAGCAGCAGAGAAGGATGCCATCGCCACGAAGGAGCAGGCCAAGGCTCATGCCGAGCGGGTGATCGCCGAGGCTGACCAGACTGCGCGGGCGGCGCTCGATCGTGCGCAACGGCGGCTGGACGAGTCCGAACGCGGAGCCAAGATGCTGCGCGAGCGGGCCGCCGCGGAGGTGGCCAGGCTGCAGACCGAGGCCCACGAGCACCGCAGGGCGGTCCGCGACGAGGCCATGACAACCCTGGCGGCTGCCCGTGCCGATGCGGACACCGTACGGTCAGAGGCGCGTGACCTCCTCACCCAGGCCCGCTCAGAAGTGGGTGCGCTGGCCGAACGGCGCGACGACATCACCCAGCAGCTCGGCTATCTCTCCGGCGTGATCGAAGCCCTTGCCGTACCCGAGCACTCGGCCGTCACAGGGATCATCACAACCACGCCAGACACCACGGACGACGCCAACGCAGAACCCGGCGCTGACCCCACCCCCACGCCAGAACCAACCACTGACACCGCCACCGACCCCACCAAGCAAGAGACGATAGGAACCTGATGAACGAGTCCAACGCCCAGTTCCGCAGCGTGCTACGCGGCTACGACACCGCCCAAGTGGACCAGCACGTGAGCGATCTGACCCGGGCGGCTGAGGCAGCTCGGCGCGAGGCCGGTGATCTCAGCATCCAGGTGAGCAAGCTCGAGGCCGCGCAGCGCCAGCTCATGAGCGACATCGAAGCCCAGGCGGCAAAGACCCGCGGGCTGGAAGAAGCGCAGGCGAAGGCCGCGCCGCCGACGTACGCGGATCTTGGCCAACGCATCGGCGCGATGTTGAAGCTGGCCGACGAGGAGGGCATCGACATTCGCACCCGCGCCAAAGCGGACGCGGAGAGCCACCATGCGCTCGCCGACGAGAGCGCTCGGGCGACCCGTGAAGGCGCCGACATCTACGCCAAGGAGACGCGAAGCGCTGCCGACGCCGAGGCCGCCCGGGTCCTGGAGGACGCGAGGCGACGTGCGGACAGCATCCTGGACGACGCCGACCGTCAGGCGACGGCACGTCGAGAAGAGGCCGAAGCTGTATACGAGCGGGCGCGCGCCAAGTCAGCCGCTGCCGCTGCCGACTTCGAGACAACTCTGGCCACGCGTCGAGACACGTCGGCCCAGGAGTTCGCCGTCCAGATCGCCGCTGCCGAGCAGCAGCTCGCTGCCGTCCAGCAGCGGTCGGAACAGACTCGCGCCGACTCCGAGCAGCGACTGCAGGAGGCTGCGACCAAGTCCGCGCGACAGCTCGCCGAGGCCAAGGCGCAGGCCCAGTCCATGGTCGCCGAAGCCAAGACCAAGGCCGAGCGGATCCGGGACGACTCCGAGCGCGTGCTCACTGCCGCGACCCAGCGACGCGACAGCATCAACGCCCAGCTCACCAACGTCCGCCAGATGCTGGCCACGCTCAGCGGCGGGGCAATGGTCAACACGGCGGAGCTGACAGAGGCTGGGTCGGCACAGCCCGACCCGGCACAGCCCGGTTCGACACAGCCAGCGCCGGAAGGCACTGCCGCCTCCCAGACCGATCCCGGTGCCGTTGTCAGCGACGAGCAGCACGAGCCTGTCACCGACGTCAAGGATGGAGAAGACGCCGGATCACCAGCCGGCGAGCAGGACTCCGACAAGGGCTCGGAGGGCGCGAGCAAGCAGGCGGACGACAAGCAAGGCGAAGACAAGCAAGGCGAAGACAAGCAAGGCGAAGACAAGCAAGCAACGGACAAGCGCCCTGGTGACAAGCACGCAGCCTCGCGCCAGTCGGCCGGTATCAAGGGCTGAACTGCCTAGGAGGACATCATCACGGCTGGCGGGTCCCACGGGGGTCGGCCAGCCGTGGTGTGTCCTGCCGACGCGGGTTGGGCCCTCAGCCGGCCAGATGGGCGAAGGACGACGGCTCGGCGGCGAGGAACTCAGACAGAGTCATCGGGCGCGTACCGGTGAGGTGTTCGATGGTGTGACTGGTCACCGACCCCTCGCCCGTATCAAGCATGAGGTAGGACCCGATCCAGCCGTCGATGAGCCAGTCCGGGTGCCCGGCCCTCGACGCTCGTGCCTCGTCGAGGGACTCCGGGTGGTACGTGATGACGCGGCGCGTTGCTCTCGTCAAGATTCGCGCGGTCTCGTGCAGGTCGATCGCGTGAGGTCCGGACACGTCGTAGATCTGTCCCTCGTGACCGGGCTCGGTCAGCAGGACGACGGCCAGCCGTGCCACGTCGGCGCGAGCGACCCAGGCCAGACGGCCGTGCCCGGCAGGTGCGCGGATCACCCCNTCCTCCCCCACGAACCGNGGCGCGACATCGGCATACAGCGCGTTGCGCATCGAGGTGAGGCTGATCCCCGCCTCACGGACCGCCCCCTCCGTATCGCCGTGGTCACGGGCGAAGGGAAACGTCGCGTTGGGGGCGGCGCCCATGAACGAGGTGTAGACGATCCGCTCGACACCTGCCAGGCGGGCGCCCTCGATCGCCTTTCGGTGCAGCGAGACGCGGTCAGGATCCTCGTGGCCCGACACCATGAAGAGGGTGCTCGAGCCGTCCAGGGCCCGCGCCATCGCCTCGGAGTCCTCGTATGCGGCCACCGCGACTTCTGCACCAGGCAGCTGCGGCGCCCGCGCCGGGTCGCGCACGACCAACCGCTGTTCGACACCTTGCGCCGCCAGCCCGCGCGCAACACGCCCGCCGAGCTCGCCGGTCGCGCCGGTGACCGCGATGGTCATGACGGATCCGAGTCGTCCTTCTCGGCGAGCGCTGCCTCGCCGGTCAACGTGTCGTGATGACCCGGTGTCGGTTCGTCAGCAGCGGGCACGTCTCTGGTCGGGTCCTCGCTGCTCAGCAACGCTTCGAGCAGCGGCCCCTCGATGCGGCGGAACGTGCGTCGAGGCCGCCCCCGGTCGAGCACCGCGACCTCGAGCTGGGCTGCGGTCAGGGTGCGTGACGGTCCACCGGCCGGGTCCTGACACAGCAGATCATGCGCCAGTCCCAGAGCGTCACCGAGGTTCATGCCAGGTGCCCATCGCTCATGAAGACCGGCGCTGATGTGCTCGCCAGCACCGCCCATCGCGATGAAACCCTGCTCGTCGGCGACGGAACCGTCATAGGTCAGGCGGTAGATCTGGTCCTGTTCTGCGCTCTGACCGACCTCGGCCACAACGATCTCGACCTCATAGGGCTTTGACTCCTGGGTGAAGACCGCGCCCAGAGTCTGGGCATACGCGTTCGCCAGCCCTCGGGCGGTCACGTCGCTGCGGTCGTAGGAGTAACCACGCAGATCGGCGTAGCGGACACCGGCAACACGCAGGTTCTCGAACTCGTTGTACTTGCCGACGGCGGCAAAGGCGATGCGGTCGTATATCTCGGACACCTTGTGCAAGGCGCGCGAGGGGTTGTCTGCGACGAAGGCGATACCTCCGTCATAGCCGAGCACGACCACGGACCGGCCTCGAGCGATCCCCTTGCGCGCAAAGTCCGCCCGGTCCTTCATGAGCTGCTCGGGAGAGACGTAGAAAGGCATGCTCATCGGACACCCCCAGGGTTGCCACGGCGATCGGCGACGATCTGCTCGACAACTACGGCAAGTGCCTCGTCGTCCAGGAAGCGCAGCCCCTCAAGATCTACGAGCGCCAACGTCGGCCAGATGCGACGACCGAGATCAGGGCCGCCGGTGGCGGAGTCGTCGTCAGCGGCGTCATACAGCGCCTCGACGGCAACCCGGATCGCCGCTGGCGAGTCCATGCCCGGACGCCACAGCTTCTTCATCGCACCGCGGGCGAACAACGAGCCGGAGCCGACGCTGTGATAGTCATGCTCCTCATAGCAGCCGCCGGTCACGTCGTAGGAGAAGATTCGACCCCCCATGGGGGCAAAGTCGAAGCCGGCGAACATCGGGACCACAGCCAGGCCCTGCATCGCCATGGCAAGGTTCGACCGGATCATGGTCGCGAGCCGGTTGGCCTTGCCTTCCACCGAGAGCAAGGTGCCCTCGATCTTCTCGTAGTGCTCAAGCTCGACCTGGAACAGCTTCACCATCTCGATGGCCAGTCCTGCAGTGCCGGCGATCCCGACCGCGGAGTACTCGTCGGCGGCGAACACCTTGTCCAGATCGCGGTTGGCGATCAGGTTGCCCATCGTGGCGCGACGGTCCCCCGCCATGACGACGCCGCCGTCGTAGGTGAGCGAGACGATCGTCGTGCCGTGCGGTGCCTCAACGGTGCCGCCAGCGGGCAACGGTCGTCGCGAGGGCAGCAGCTCCGGAGCGTGCGCACCGATGAACTCCGTGAAGGACGAGGAGCCAGTCGTCATGAACGTTGCCGGCAGTCGCCCGGCGCCCCCGGAGTCGAGTTTCACTGGCCGCCCTTTTGGACGAAGCCGCGCACGAACTCCTCGGCGTTGGCTTCGAGAACGCCATCGATCTCATCCAGCACGCTGTCGATGTCGTCGTCGAGCGCGTCCTTGCGCGCCGTCGCCTCGGGCGTGGCAGCGGTGGGCTCGGGCGCCTCGTCCGGGGTCTCATCGCGACGCTGGGGTCGACTATGTTCCTGGTTTGGCATCTGCCCTCCACGCGGGTTGATCGAAGCCGGCATACGCCGGACAAGCTTCATCCTTTGCAGCCTAACCCGCTGTCAACCGTTGGCGGCGGCCAACTCGCGTAACAGGGCCGATGCGTCGGGGCTGCGGTCGATCAGGTCGCCGACGCCCTCGAGGGTTCCGCGGAGGGGTTCGAGCATGGGAACGCGCTGCAACGCGCCCTGCCCGGGCAGGTCGAAGATCACCGAGTCCCAGGAAGCAGCTGCGATCTCGGCTGGGTACTTCTCCAGGCAGCGACCTCTGAAGTAGGCGCGGGTGTCCTCGGGTGGGTTGGTCATCGCAGCCTCCACCGCAGCATCCTCTATCAAGGACTCGATACGGCCACGCCCCGACATGCGGTGGAAGAGGCCCTTCTCGGGGCGGACATCAGACCACTGGATGTCTATCGCCTTGAGCCGGGGGTTGGACCACTCGAGCCCGTCCCTGTCCCGATACCCTTGCAGGAGAGCGAGCTTGGCAACCCAGTCAATCTCACGAACGCACTCCATCGGGTCGCGTTCAAGCCTGGTGAGCACCGAGGACCAGCGCGACATCACTTCAGACGTGTCGTCGTCGATGGCTCCTGCGTGACGTGACTGGAGATATCGATCAGCCTGCTCGTAGTAAGCCCAGAGCAGCTGGACGGCAGTCATGGTGCGACCGTCCCGTAGCTCGACGAGCTCCTGCAGACCGGGGTCGTGGGACACCGCATGCAGGGTGGCAACCGGCTTGCGGACGCTCAGGTCCACGCCCAGCGCATGGTCCTCGATCATGGCCAGCACCAGGCTGGTCGTGCCCATCTTGAGCAGACCCGCGACGTCGCACTGATTCGCGTCCCCGATGATCACGTGCAGGCGGCGGTACAGGTCCGCCACGGCGTGCGGCTCGTCGCGAGTGTTGATGATAGGCCTCTTGAGAGTCGTCTCAAGGCCCACCTCTACCTCGAAGAAATCCGACCGCTGGGCGATCTGGAAACCGGCTTGTGTCGAATCCTGGCCGATACCAACCCTGCCCGCTCCGCACATCACCTGTCGCGCCACGAAGAAAGGGATCAGATGGTGGGTGATCTCGGAGAACGGCGTCTCGCGAGGCATGAGGTAGTTCTCGTGCGTGCCGTAGGATGCACCCTTGCCGTCGGTGTTGTTCTTGTAGAGATTCACGCCCGCCGTCCCGGGCGCAGCGGAAAGACGCCGTACCGACTCGAGCATGATCCGTTCCCCCGCGCGATCCCAGCGAAGGGCCGCCCGTGGCGACGTCACCTCGGGTGAGCTGTACTCCGGATGTGCGTGGTCGACATACAGGCGGGCACCGTTGGTGAGCACCACGTTGGCCAGCGTGGGGTCCTCCTCGTCGGTCAGCTGGCTGGCATCGGCAACCTGGCGGGCGACCTCGAATCCGCGTGCATCGTGCAGCGGCATCTCGTCCTCATAGTCCCAGCCGGCCCGACCGGAGCGCGAACCTCGCATGCTCGCATAGGCGTTGACGACATACCCCGACAGCAACATCGGGTTCGCTGTCGGGTCGCCAGGCACCGAGATGCCGTATTCCGTCTCGATCCCCATCACCCGACGCACCGTCATGCTGCCAGCCTAGGCGAAGCAATCGACCGGCCCGGGAATCCCGGTACGCGAAAGATTGCCGATCTGACGCAGGGTCGGCTCAGAGGTACTGGCCGGTGTTGGCAACGTTGTCGATGGAGCGACCCGGCTCGCTGCCGTCCTTCCCCGTGATCAGCGTGCGGATGTAGACGATGCGCTCGCCCTTCTTGCCCGAGATACGAGCCCAGTCGTCCGGGTTGGTGGTGTTGGGCAGGTCCTCGTTCTCCTTGAACTCATCAACACACGAGGACAGCAGGTGCTCGATCCGGATGCCCTTCTGAGCCGTCGTCAGGAAGTCCTTGATGGCCATCTTCTTGGCCCGGTCCACGATGTTCTGGATCATGGCACCGGAGTTGAAGTCCTTGAAGAAGAGGACCTCCTTGTCGCCATTGGCATAGGTGACCTCGAGGAAACGGTTGGCCTCGATCTCTGAGTACATCCGCTCGACCGCAGCCTCGATCATGGCGGCAACGGTGCGCTCAGGCGACCCGTCGTTCTCGGCCAGGTCGTGCTTGTGCAGCGGCAGGTCGGCGATGAGGTACTTGCTGAAGATGTCGCGCGCACCCTCGGCGTCCGGGCGCTCGATCTTGATCTTGACGTCCAGCCGGCCGGGGCGCAGGATCGCCGGGTCGATCATGTCCTCACGGTTGGAGGCACCGATGACGATGACGTTCTCGAGGCGCTCGACCCCATCGATCTCGGAGAGCAGCTGCGGGACGATCGTCGTCTCGACGTCCGAGGAGATGCCGGAGCCACGGGTCCGGAACAACGCGTCCATCTCGTCGAAGAAGACGACCACGGGTGTGCCGTCCGAGGCCTTCTCGCGGGCGCGCTGGAAGATCAGCCGGATGTGGCGCTCGGTCTCCCCGACGTACTTGTTGAGCAGCTCGGGGCCCTTGATGTTCAAGAAGAAGGACTTGCCCACGGGCTTGCCCTCCTTGGCCGCTATCTTTCTGGCCAGGGACGCCGCAACCGCCTTGGCGATCAACGTCTTTCCGCAACCGGGCGGCCCATAGAGCAGAACACCCTTGGGTGGCTTGAGCTTGTGCTCCATGAAGAGGTCCGGGTGCAGGTAGGGCAGCTCGACGGCATCGCGGATGGCCTCGATCTGACCGGCCAGGCCACCGATGTCGGAGTAGTCGATGTCCGGCACCTCTTCGAGGACCAGGTCCTCGACCTCGGCCTTGGGGATCCGTTCGTAGACGAAGCCCGAACGGGTGTCCAGCAGCAGGGCGTCGCCGACCCGGATCGGCTGTCCGTCAAGGCTCTCGGCCATCCGGCAGACGCGCTCCTCGTCGGCGTGCGCCACCACGAGCACCCGGTCTTCACCGAGGAGCTCCTTGAGCATGACGATCTCGCCGATCCGCTCGAAGCCACAGGCTGCCACGACGTTGAGGGCTTCGTTGAGCATGACCTCGCGCCCCGCCGACAGGTCGCTGGGATCGACCGAGGGAGAGACGGCGACCCGCATCTTGCGCCCACCGGTGAGGATGTCGACCGTGGCGTCGTCATATGACTCGAGGATCAAGCCGTAGGCCGATGGTGGCTGGGCCAGGCGGTCGACCTCGCTCTTGAGGGTGATGATCTGCTCGCGGGCCTCCTTGAGTGCCCTGACGAGGCGTTCGTTCTGGGACGACAGCGTCGACAACGAGGTCTGCAGCTGCATCACACGGTTCTCGAGGCCGGGCGCATGAGTGGGCGAGTCCTCGAGACGGCGGCGAAGTGCCGCGACCTCTTCGGAAAGCAGGGCCTGTTGCCGCTCGGTCTCCGCAGCCTCGACGGGGTCGACGGCGGACGAGTGCTCCTCCTCATGCTGAGGCGAGTTGTCGGACATCTCGAAACCTCCTCGCAGGCGCCTGTCGGCCTCGTTCGAGACCGATGGTTCGACCCTAGCCCGAGACCGCTGCCATAGCGAAGGTATCTGTCAAAGACCTGCGAACGCGTCGGATCTTCTTCTCCGACAACAGCCGCTCCCCCACGTCCTCAGGTGACCATTNGCCGTGGGCTGCGACCTCGTCATTGTTGCCTTTGGCAGGGCGACGCTTGCGCAGCGGAGGTGTGACGCCGGGTGCCAGCCTCCTGGTCGTGATGAGGAAGCCCGTGTGGCCGTGCATTCGGTGCTCGGGACGCACTGCCAGGCCCTCAAGGTGCCAACCGCGGACCAACGACTCCCAGGCAGTCGGTTCGGTGAAGGACCCGTGGTCGCGCGACGCCTCGGCCACCCGCGAGAGCTGCGTGGTCGTGGCGACATAGCAGATGAGGACCCCACCGGGTGCCAAGGCGTCAGCCACGACGTCAAGGCACTCCCAGGGTGCCAGCATGTCCAGCACGACTCGGTCGATGGTGCCCGGTGACACGACATCTGGCAGTGCCTCGACCAGGTCACCAACGGTGACCTGCCAGGCCGGGTGGGGTCCGCCGAAGAAGCTCTCGACGTTTCGGCGCGCGATGTCGGCGAAGTCCTCGCGGCGCTCGAAGGAGTGCAGGTGCCCGCGATCGCCNACAGCCCGCAGGAGCGACATGCTCAGAGCACCTGATCCGACGCCGGCCTCGACGACGCGCGCACCGGGGAAGATGTCGGCCATGGCCACGATCTGACCGGCGTCCTTGGGGTAGACCACGGCGGCACCGCGTGGCATCGAGAGGACGTAGTCGGACAGCAGCGGGCGGACAGCGAGGTACTCGACCCCGGCTGTGTTCTTGGCGGTGGAACCGTCAGGAGCGCCGATNAGGTCGTTGTGAGCGAGTCGGCCGCGGTGGGTGTGGAACTCCTTGTCGGCCACGAGGGTGATCGTGTGCAGGCGCCCTTTGGGATCGGTGAGCTGGACACGCTCACCCACGTTGAACGGTCCGCGGCGCAGGTGGGCGCCGGTGGCGCCCNGCTCGCCGATCGGCTGCTGACCGGCGTGATCGTTCGGCTCTTCCGGCGTGCCCTGGCTCATGGCGGGCAAGTCTAGGTCCGCGAAGCTGGGCCACGTGACAGCGCAGCCTCCAGATCACCGGCGAGGACGATGCCGTCGATCCGGCCGTCGGGACCACGCACNGGCACTGCACCGATCCCCAGGCTCTGCATGGCACTGACCACGCTGGCGATCGACTGCCCCGGGGTTGCCTCGACGACCCACCCGGCCGGTTGCCCGCGCATGACACTGGTGACCGCCACGCTCCCGAGGGAACGCTCGGGGATCGCGCGTAGCGCGTCGTCGTCAACGAGCCCGATCGCGTTGCGGGCGTCGTCCTCGACGACCACGGCCGTGCCACCTGGTCCGCTGGTTCGCAGGGCCAGCGCCTGCGCAGCACTGGAGCGAGCAGACAGCGTCGCCGCGCGTCGCCATACGGAGTCGATGCGTATGCCGGCCAGCAGGCGGCTGCCGCGTCCGGAGCGGATGGCATTGGTGGCACCCACCCACAGAAAGGACCCGATGAAGAGCGCCCAGATGAGGTTGAACAGGTCCGGCGGCTGGCCGTTCAGCATTGGCCGACCCACGAATGCCAGGACNACCAGGACCGTGACGACCCGCCCGGACCAGCCGGCGGCGATGAGCCCGCTATCGCGTCTGCCCGTGANGCGCCATACGAGGGAGTCCACGAGGAAGCCGCCGTCGAGCGGAAGCCCCGGCAACAGGTTGAACCCGGCGACAAAGGCATTGGTCAACCACATCGCGTTGATCAGCAGGTAGAGGACGTCGCCCGAGATCTGAGGTAGGGCCAGCCAGGCCACGAGAGCCAGTGCTGCGTTGGCGGCCGGGCCGGCAATGGCCACGAGCGCACTTGCCCCTGGGCGTGCGCTCGATGAGTCGTACGTCGTGTGCCCTCCCCACAGGTCAGCCACGACCTGGTTCACCCGGTATCCCGACCGGGTGGCTACGACGGCGTGGGCCGCCTCGTGCGCGAGCACCGAGACCAGCAGGAGAACGACATAGGCCAGCGCCACGGCGTAGGCGCCGGGTCCGAGGTCAGGGCGGTCGCTCGCGATCTGCGGGCCGAACGTGACCACCATGACCACCGCGATGATCGGCCACGACCTGCCGATGTATACAGGCACACCACCGATCGTGGCGAGTCGTAGACCAGAGGCGGAACGCGTCGGCTGCTCGGCACTGGCGGACATGACGCGACTGTATGTCAAGAGGTTCGCNCTCTATGCCCTTGGTCGGTGCCACCGGTGTCAGCCCAGCAGTNTCGGTGCCCCGGTGTCAGTGCGGNGAGTGTCAGTNGCCCCACCTAGAGTGCCCTGCATGGTTGCCGCACTGTCCCCGAGCCGGGCTTCAGACTTCATGCAGTGTCCGCTGCTCTATCGCTTCCGGGTGATCGACAA
>JGI24130J36418_10000709_pt1 | contig 11198 bp, 19 predicted proteins | sample BarGraNGADG00212_FD_36418 | JGI IMG/M metagenome (IMG submission 36418)
GACGTCCTGCGCCTGTACGTCTCGGGCAGCTCGTACTGCGAGATCGCCGACACGCTCGGCCGTCACTCCAAGGCAGTCGACAACGCCCTGCAGCGCGTGAAGCGCAAAGTCGAGATCCAGATCCAGAGGTGCCGCGCCTGTTGATGGCTGAGGCCGGCTATCGCATAGAATGATGCGCGCGCCGGCGTAGCTCAGATGGCAGAGCAATCGCCTTGTAAGCGATAGGTCGGGGGTTCGAGTCCCCCCGCCGGCTCCAGTTCGATGTATCCTACGGAGGTTCGTCGCATCGCGCGGATGCGCCTCCGTCTCGGTATCATCCATGCTTCGTGGAGGCAGGTGTCGGAAGTCCGACGCAGGGCGTGGCCCCATGGGCACGCCCGGTGGCGTTGTCGCCATTGACAGTGGTTGCGGCGCGCCTGTAGTATTTCCACGCCTTTTCGCAGGGTGGCGACCGACCTTGACATCGCGAATACGGCTTTTTGTTTGTATGGGGGTGTGCCCGAGTGGCTAAAGGGGACGGGCTGTAAACCCGTTGGCTACGCCTACCCAGGTTCGAATCCTGGCGCCCCCACCACACGCCCACATAGCTCAGTTGGCAGAGCACTTCCTTGGTAAGGAAGAGGTCACCGGTTCGAGTCCGGTTGTGGGCTCCACATCGACTCACCGGATGTGCGGCCGATGCGAAAGAGCACGATCTTCGCGCCGCACGCCGGTCAAAGCTTTCGGCGGTGTAGCTCAGTTGGTCTAGAGCACGCGGTTCATACCCGCGGAGTCGCTGGTTCGAGTCCAGCCACCGCTACCACGGTCACCCACGCCCGAGCCCGACGGCCGGTCGTAGACAGTTCGACAGTACGAGCACGAAGGAACAAGCGCCGGCCGTCGCCCGGCAACCAGCGTCGGTCCGCTTAGCCAAGCCGGTCCGCGCCGCGTCTTTTCACGAAGGAGGAGACTCATGGCGAAGAAGAAGTTCGAGCGCACCAAGCCGCATGTCAACGTCGGTACCATCGGTCACGTCGACCATGGCAAGACGACGCTGACGGCTGCCATCACCAAGCGTCAGGCGGAGAAGGGCATGGCAGACTTCACGCCGTTCGACCAGATCGACAAGGCCCCTGAAGAGCGCGAGCGCGGCATCACCATCGCCATCGCCCACGTCGAGTACGAGACGGAGGCGCGTCACTACGCGCACGTCGACTGCCCGGGCCACGCCGACTACGTCAAGAACATGATCACCGGCGCCGCGCAGATGGACGGCGCGATCCTGGTCATCGCCGCGACCGACGGCCCCATGGCCCAGACCCGCGAGCACATCCTGCTGGCGAGCCAGGTCGGCGTCGAGCACATCGTCGTGTACCTGAACAAGTGCGACATGGTCGACGACGAGGAGCTCATCGAGCTCGTCGAGATGGAAGTCCGCGAGCTGCTTTCCGAGTACGGATTCCCGGGCGACGACCTGCCGGTCATCCGCGGCTCGGCCCTCAAGGCCCTCGAGTGCAGCTGCGCCCAGCCCACGTGTGAGTGGTGCAGCTCCATCGACCGCCTCCTGGAGGCCGTCGACACCTTCATCCCGACTCCCGACCGTGAGATCGACAAGCCCTTCCTCATGGCCGTCGAGGACGTCTTCACGATCACCGGCCGCGGCACCGTCGCGACCGGGCGTGTCGAGCGCGGCGTCGTCAAGGTCGGCGACGAGGTCGAACTCGTGGGCATCCACCCCGAGACCCGCAAGACCGTCGTCACGGGCGTCGAGATGTTCCGCAAGCTGCTCGACCAGGCGCAGGCCGGCGACAACATCGGCGTGCTGCTGCGTGGCGTGGGCCGCACCGAGATCGAGCGCGGCCAGGTCATCTGCAAGCCGGGCTCCATCACCCCGCACACGGAGTTCATCGGCCAGGTCTACATCCTGACCAAGGAAGAAGGCGGGCGTCACACCCCGTTCTTCGACGGCTACCGTCCGCAGTTCTACTTCCGCACCACCGACGTCACCGGCGTCGCGCATCTGCCCGAGGGTACCGAGATGGTCATGCCCGGCGACAACGTCGAGGTCACCGGCCAGCTCATCAACCCGATCGCGATGGAGGAGGGCCTGCGCTTCGCTATCCGCGAGGGCGGCCGCACCGTCGGCTCGGGCCGCGTCATCAAGATCGTCAAGTAGACATCTCGACCGATCGCGCACTGGCAGTGAAGTCCCCGCTCCACGGAGGGTGAACCAAGTTGGCGAACCAGCAGAAGATCCGGATTCGGCTCAAGGCGTATGACCACGAGATCGTGGACCAGTCCACGAAGAAGATCGTGGAGACGGCCCAGCGGACCGGCGCGCGCGTTTCCGGCCCCATCCCGCTGCCGACGCAGCGCAGCCTGTACTGCGTCATCCGCTCGCCGCATGTCAACAAGGACAGCCGCGAGCACTTCGAGATGAAGATCCACAAGCGGCTGATCGACATCCTCGATCCGACCGCCAAGACGGTCGACTCGCTCATGCGTCTTGAGCTGCCGGCCGGGGTCGACATCGAGATCAAGCTCTAGAGACGGCACTACTCGGTCGCGGTGCGGCCGGTGTTACCTGATGAGGAGCGGTCCTCTGGGGTGTGACCCGCAACGATGGCGGGCGCGGCACGACAGGGTCCCACGACCGCGCGAGAAGGAAGAGAGTCAAAGACGATGGGTAAGACGATCCTCGGCCGCAAGCTGGGAATGAGCCAGGTCTGGAGCGATGACGACCGGTTGATCCCGGTGACGGTCATCGAAGCCGGCCCCTGCTTCGTCTCGCAGATCAAGACGATGAAGAAGGACGGCTACGAAGCCGTACAGCTCGCGTTCGGTGACATGAAGGACGGCAAGGCCAACAAGCCGACCCAGGGCCACTTCGCGAAGGCGAACCTCGACCCCAAGCGTCACATCGTCGAGGAGCGTCTCGATGAGGGGGAGAGCTTCAAGCGCGGCCAGAAGATCCTGGTCGACATCTTCGAGGTCGGCACCAAGGTCGACGTCGCCGGCGTGAGCAAGGGCAAGGGCTTCGCCGGTGTCATGAAGCGTCACAACTTCAAGGGCGGCCCCGGCGGCCACGGTTCGCACTTCCACCGTGCCCCCGGTTCGATCGGCATGTGCGCCTCTCCCTCGCGCGTCCTGCGCGGGACCCGGATGCCGGGGCACATGGGCGTGGACACCGTCACGGTGCAGAAGCTTGAAGTCATCAAGGTCGATGCGGAGCAGAACCTGCTCGTCGTCAAGGGCGCAGTCCCCGGCGGCAAGAATGGCCTGCTTGTCATTCGCGCGAGCTAGCCTGCAGGAATCGAGGAGACACACAGAGATGGCTACTGTCGAAGTCAAGGACATGAATGGTGCGAAGGTCGGGATGGCGGAGCTTTCCGCTGCCGTCTTCGGCGTCGCGCCGAATACCCACGCGGTACACTTCGTGGTGCGCAGCCAGATGGCCGGCCGTCGCGCAGGTACGCATCAAACCAAGACCCGCGGTCAGGTCTCGGGCGGCGGTGCCAAGCCGTTCCGCCAGAAGGGGACCGGCCGCGCACGTGCCGGTTCGACGCGTTCACCGCAGTGGACCGGCGGCGGCGTCGTCTTCGGACCGCANCCGCGCAGCTACGGCTTCCGCGTCCCGAACAAGGTCGTGAAGCTCGCGATGCGCAGCGTACTGTCGGCGAAGGCCGCCGAGGGCGCACTGCACGTGATCGATTCGTTCACGTGGACCGAGCCGTCGACGAAGTCGGCCGCGGCTGCGATCNACGCGTTGGGCGTCAAGGGCCGCGTCACCGTGGTCGTCCCCAACGGNGACGTCACGGCGATCCAGTCGTTCCGCAACATCNAGCGCGTGCGGGTCATCACTGCCAGCGAGTCGAACACCTATGACCTGGTCGACAACGTCGCGCTCGTTCTCACGAAGCCGGCGCTCGAGTACCTTGAGGGGGTGCTTGCGTAACATGGATGCCCGCAGCCTGATCATCCGCCCCATCATCTCGGAGAAGAGCTACGCCGGGNTCGAGCACAACCGCTACACGTTCGAGGTTCACAAGAGCGCCCGCAAGCCCGAGATCGCCGACGCGATCGCCGAGGTGTTCAAGGTCACCGTCTTGAGCGTCAACACGATGAACGTGCCGGGCAAGAAGCGCCGTCTTCGGGCGTCGGTCGGCATGACACGCACGTGGAAGAAGGCCGTCGTCACCCTCAAAGAGGGCGACAAGATCGAGTTCTTCGAGGGCGGCAGGTAGGTCCGCCCAAGACCAGACGGCCGACGGTGCCGGTCTTCGTTCGATNCNGAATGGAGCCGCCCGGCACCGTGTTAAGCCCGGCGTCGAGTTCGTAAGNCACGTGAGGACGTGGCGAGAGTGCCCAGCGGACTCGGCCATCGGGCTTCCAGAGAGGAGAAGGAATGGCACTCAAGAAATACAAGCCGACCTCACCGGGTCGACGGTTCCAGTCGGTCTCCGACTTTGCGGAGATCACGAGGAAGGATCCGGAGAAGTCGCTGCTGGCCCCTCTGCACAAGACGGGCGGGCGCAACAACAACGGCCGCATCACCACGCGTCATCAGGGTGGTGGCCACAAGCGCCAGTACCGCTTGATCGACTTCAAGCGTAAGAAGGACGGCGTGCCCGCAAAGGTCGCCACGATCGAATACGACCCCAACCGCTCCGCNCGCATCGCGCTGCTCCACTACGCGGACGGCGAGAAGCGCTACATCCTGGCTCCGGGCAAGCTCGCCGTCGGTGACACCGTCACCTCCGGTCCGGGCTCCGACATCAAGCCGGGCAACTGCCTTGCTCTGAGCGACATCCCGACGGGCACCGTCGTGCACGCGGTCGAGATGCAGCCGGGCAGGGGAGCGGCGATGGCCCGCTCCGCCGGCACGTCGATCCAGCTCATGGCGAAGGAAGGCCAGTACGCGATCCTGCGTATGCCCTCCTCNGAGATGCGCATGGTCCCGCTGACCTGNAGGGCCACGATCGGCGTCGTCGGAAACGCCGAGCATGAGGGCATCTCGATCGGCAAGGCGGGCCGCAACCGCTGGCTGGGCAAGCGCCCGACCGTCCGCGGTACGGCCATGAACCCTGTCGACCATCCGCACGGCGGTGGCGAGGGCAAGAACAAGTCCGCCGGCCGTCATCCGGTCACCCCGTGGGGCGTCCCGACCAAGGGCCACCGCACGCGTAACAAGAAGAAGGCCTCGAGCAGTCTCATCATCCGGCGCCGCAAGAAGTAGCGGTCGGTACGAAGTCTTTCGAGCAGGAACTGGAGTAGTACATGAGCAGAAGCCTGAAGAAAGGGCCCTTCGTCCAGCCTCGGCTGCTGGCGAGGATCCGCAAGATGAACGAGGCGGGCGAGAAGAAGGTCATCAAGACCTGGTCNCGCGCCTCNACCATCTTCCCCGAGATGGTGGGTCACACCATCGCGGTGCACGACGGTCGCAAGCANGTCCCTGTGTACGTCACCGAGTCCATGGTCGGACACAAGCTCGGCGAGTTCTCGCCGACGCGGACGTTCAAGGGACATGCGGACAACAAGAAGGTCCGGCGCTAGCCGGAACGGATGATCGCACCGGTACGGCCGCTAAGATGCGGGCGGCCGCGTAGGAGCCGAAAGGTCTTGTGAACTAAATGGAAGCAAGAGCAATAGCGAGGTACGTGCGGGTCAGCCCGCGCAAAGCGCGCCTCGTCGTGGACCTGGTTCGCGGCAAGTCCGCGAGCGAGGCTGCGACCATCCTTCGCTTCACCGAGAAGGGTGCGGCGGAGATCGTCGGCAAGGTGCTCGCCAGTGCGGTCGCCAACGCCGAGCACAACCTGAAGGTCAACCCGGACACGCTCTACGTCTCGGAGGCCTTCGTGAACCAGGGCCCGTCGCTGAAGCGGATCCAGCCGCGCGCCATGGGTCGCGCGTTCAAGATCCTGAAGCGTTCGGCCCATATCACCATCGTCGTCAAGCAGCGAGAGGGGGCTTAGGTCTCATGGGTCAGAAAGTCTATCCCGTCGGTCCCCGCCTCGGCATCACCGAGGAGTGGCGTTCCCGCTGGTTCCAGGGCAAGGGCTACGACAAGACCTTGTTCGAGGACATCAAGCTGCGCCGCTATCTCGTCAAGCGCCTGAAGCGGGCGGCTCTCTCCCGNGTCGATATCGAGCGCACCGGTGACAAGGTCACGGTGACCCTGTACAGCGCGCGNCCGGGCATCGTCATNGGCAAGAAGGGCACCGAGGTCGACATCCTGCGCAAGGACCTCGAGAAGATCAGCAGCGGCCACATCGCNGTGAACATCAACGAGATCAAGCGCGCCGANCTCGACGCGGTCCTCGTTGCCCAGGGCATCGCAGAGCAGCTCGAGGCTCGCGTCGGCTTCCGCCGCGCGATGAAGAAGGCCGTCACCGCCGCCATGAAGGGCGGAGCGCTCGGTATCCGCATCCAGTGCTCGGGCCGCCTCGGTGGCGCCGAGATGGGACGCCGGGAGTGGTATCGCGAAGGTCGCGTGCCGCTGCACACCCTGCGTGCCAAGATCGACTACGGCACGGCCTCTGCACGTACGACGTTCGGCGCCTGCGGCGTGAAGGTCTGGGTCTACCGTGGCGACCTGATGCCCGGCCAGACCATCGCTTCGCTGTACGAGGCCGCCGACGCCCGCCCGTCCCGTCCGCAGCGCGATCGCGACGACCGTCGTCCTCGCCGTGATGGGGGAGGTCGAGGCTAGAGATGCTTCTGCCCCGTAGAGTCAAGCACCGCAAGGTCCAGCGCGGCAGCGCGTGGCACGGAACCGCCAAGGGCGGAACCGAGCTGAACTTCGGTGATTACGGTCTCAAGGCGCTCGAGGCCGAGTGGATCACCAACCGGCAGATCGAGGCCGCACGTGTCGCCATGACCCGCTACATGAAGCGTGGCGGCAAGGTGTGGATCACGATCTTCCCGGACAAGCCCGTCACCCAGAAGCCCGCCGAGACCCGCATGGGTTCCGGCAAGGGNAACCCGGAGAAGTGGGTGGCCGTCGTAAAGCCCGGCCGCATCATGTTCGAGATCGCCGGCGTGTCCGACGAGGTAGCCAAGGAAGCGATGCGGCTGGCTGCTCAGAAGCTGCCGATCAAGTGCAAGTTCGTCACCCGAGCCGACAGCGGCGGTGAGTCATAGATGAAGGCGATCGAGATCAGAGAGATGTCCGAGTCGGATCTTGAGCAGAAGCTCAAGGACGNTCGTGTCGAGTTGTTCAACCTGAGGTTCCAGTTGGCCACCGGCCAGTTGGACAACCCGGGCAGGATCAAGGACGTGAAGCGTGACATCGCGCGGTTGCACACTGAGGTCCGCTCCCGCGAGATCGAAGCGGCCCGCAAGGCTGCGGCGTCCTAGTGAGTGAGGAAGGGATCGTTCAGATGACCGAGGATCGCAACAGCCGCAAGGCGCGGCAGGGCGTCGTGGTCTCGACCGCAGGCGACAAGACATGTGTCGTCAAGGTGGAGAGCCGCAAGCCGCACCCGCTCTACGGCAAGATGATGACCCACAGCACCAAGTACCATGCGCACGATGAGAACAACGAGTGCGGAGTCGGCGATGTCGTCACGATCATGGAGACGCGTCCGCTGTCCAAGCTGAAGCGCTGGCGGCTCGTTGAGATCGTGGAGAAGGCCAAGTAGTTCACCTCGGGCCCGCTCGCGCACTGCATGTGCGTGTATGGCCCGGCTCGTACCGGAGGAAGACATGATCCAGGCAGAGACCCGACTCAAAGTCGCGGACAACTCAGGTGCACGGCAGGTTCTGTGCATCAAGGTGCTCGGCGGCTCNAAGCGTCGCTATGCCCGTGTCGGCGACGTCATCGTCGTCACCGTGAAGGAAGCCATCCCGAACGGCGCGGTCAAGAAGGGCGACGTGGTCAGGGCGGTAGTCGTCCGCTGCAAGAAGGAGGTCCGTCGCTCTGACGGCTCCTACATCAAGTTCGACGACAATGCCGCCGTCATCATCGACAACCAGGGCAACCCGCGCGGCACGCGCATCTTCGGCCCCGTCGCGCGCGAGCTGCGCGACAAGCGCTATATGAAGATCGTGTCGCTCGCGCCCGAAGTCATCTAAGGAGGCCTTGTACACATGGCCAGTTCCATGCACGTCCGCCGCGGCGACAAGGTCCGCGTCATCGCCGGCAAGGACAACGGCAAGGAAGGTAAGGTCCTCAGGGCCTTCCCCGAGAAGCAGCGCGTGACCGTCGAGGGCGCGAACATGATCAAGCGCGCGACGCGTCCGAGCCAGAAGAACCCGCAGGGCGGGATCATGCAGCACGAGGGCACGATGCACGTTTCCAACGTGATGCTGATCTGCCCGAACTGCTCGCAGCCTTCGCGCGTGAGCCGCCGCCGCGAGGCCGGCGTCCGCGTCCGTGTCTGCAAGAAGTGCGGCAAGGACATCGACAAGTAGNACGTACGAGGCANCATGCAGCCGTCGCGCACGGGAAGCGGCGGTGAGCCAAGTGACGTCGGGTCAGAAATCTGACGCCCGCGAGAACAAGAAGGACCGGAGGAAACAGTGGCCCCGAGACTCAAAGACAGGTACCGGAACGAGGTCGTGCCGAAGCTCATGTCCGAGCTGGAGTACGGCAACGTCAACCAGGTACCGCGCTTCAGCAAGATCGTTGTGAACATGGGAGTCGGCGGAGCGACCCAGGACACGAAGCTCCTGGACGCCGCCATCGCCGACCTGCGCACCATCACCGGCCAGCAGCCGATGACGACGCGCGCCAAGAAGTCGATCGCGGCATTCAAGCTCCGCAAGGGCATGCCGATCGGCGCCAAGGTGACGCTGCGCGGCGACCGTATGTGGGAGTTCCTGGACCGCCTGCTCGCGACCGCGCTCCCGCGCATCCGCGACTTCCGCGGCATCAACCCGGAGTCGTTCGACGGTCGCGGCAACTACTCGATGGGCGTCGACGAGCAGCTCATCTTCCCCGAGGTCGACTACGACAAGGTCGATCGCGTGCGCGGCATGGACATCACGTTCGTTACGACNGCAAACACCGATGAGGAATGCCGCGCCCTGCTCGACGGCTTCGGATTCCCCTTCAAGAAATAGAGCCCGGTATCGCCGAAGGCGCTCAGACGGAGCGCTTTCGGCACCACGTTCCAGGAGGTAGTGGTAGTGGCCAAGAAGTCGATGATCGCGAAGGCCAATCGAGTGCCGAAGTTCAGCTCTCGCAGCGTCAGCCGCTGCAATCGCTGCGGCCGCCCGAGGGCGTTCTATCGCCAGTTCGGTCTGTGCCGCGTGTGCCTGCGCGAGCTGGCCAACAAGGGCGAGGTNCCGGGCGTTCGCAAGGCAAGCTGGTAGGTCGCAGACCGACGCGGCCGGACGAGCGGGAAGGCGCGCATTCCACGGGAGTGCGCGAACCACNATCTCGTCAGTAGTTCGACAGGACCATAGGAGGTATCCAACATGAGCATGACCGACCCGATCGCCGACATGCTGACCCGGATCAGGAACGCGAACAACGCNTTCCAGAGCTCGGTCTCCATGCCGTCGTCGAAGAAGCTGGTCGAGATCGCCCGCATCCTCAAGGAGGAGGGCTACGTCTCCGACTATCAGGTGGTTCCGGGNGACGTTCAGGCGACGCTGACGCTGAACCTGAAGTACGGCCCGAAGCGCGAGCGCGTCATCACCGGCATCCGGCGCATCAGCAAGCCGGGCCTGCGTGTGTACGCGAAGAAGGACGAGCTCCCCCGCGTCCTGGGCGGCCTCGGCATCGCGGTCATCTCGACGTCCTCGGGCGTCATGACCGACAAGCAAGCCAAGAAGGCCGCCGTCGGCGGCGAAGTCATCGCCTACGTCTGGTAGACGGACAGGACAAGGAAAGGAGCGTTCGCCGTGTCTCGAATCGGCAAGCAGCCCATCCCGATCCCGTCCGGGGTCGAGGTGCNGATCGAAGGATCGACGGTCACCNTCAAGGGCCCGAAGGGGTCGCTGACGCAGAGNTTCAANGAGGACATGACNATGACGCTCGAAGAGGGCGTCCTGTCGGTCACCCGTCCGAGCGACGAGCGGCAGCACCGCTCGTTGCACGGNCTGACGCGCACGCTCNTGGCCAACATGGTCGCGGGCGTCTCCGAAGGCTTCCACAAGAACCTCGAGATCGTGGGCGTCGGCTACCGCGCCGAGCTCAAGGGCTCGGACATCCAGCTCGCGCTAGGGTTCAGCCATACTGTGCTCGTGAAGGCGCCTGAAGGCATCACGTTCGAGGTGCCGGCCCCGACCAAGATCACGGTCCGTGGGATCGACAAGCAGCGCGTCGGCCAGGTGGCCGCCGAGATCCGCAGCTGGCGCAAGCCCGAGCCGTACAAGGGCAAGGGTGTTCGTTACGAGGGTGAGCATGTCCGTCGCAAGCTCGGCAAGACGGCGAAGTAGGAAGGGCTGAAGAGCACATGGACAACCTGAAGGCAAAGGCGTTCAAGCTCGCTCGCCGTCAGCGCAGGGTTCGCGGCAAGGTCTCTGGGACCACCGCTCGTCCGCGCTTGAGGGTGACGCGCAGCAACGCNCAGATCTACGCACAGATCATCGATGANGTGACNGGCTTGACCATCGCTTCGGCGTCCACGCTGGACGCCGAGGTCAAGGGCGCCATCAAGANCGGCAGCAACGTCGCTGCCGCCACCGCTGTCGGCGTCGCCGTCGGCAAGCGTGCACTGGAGAAGGGCGTGACCGAGGTCGTGTTCGACCGCGGCGGCCGCCTGTATCACGGCCGTGTCAAGGCCCTGGCCGACGGTGCCCGCGAGGCCGGGCTCACGTTCTAGAGAGGACGATCGGGAAATGGCGCGTAATCTCGCTCCGGTCTCGGAGCTGCAGGAAAAGGTCGTCTACATCAACCGGGTGTCGAAGGTCGTCAAGGGCGGCCGTCGGTTCTCGCTGACCGCGCTCGTNGTGGTCGGGGACGGCAACGGCAACGTGGGCGTCGGCATGGGCAAGTCCGCCGAAGTCCCCGTGGCCATCAAGAAGGGCGTCGAAGACGCCAAGAAGAACATGTTCAAGTTCCCCATCGTCGACGGGACGATCCCGCACGCCGTGATGGGTCGCTTCGGTGCAGGGCGCGTCATGCTCAAGCCGGCTGCTCCCGGTACCGGGATCATTGCGGGCGGACCTGTCCGCGCTCTGCTCGAGCTCGCCGGGATCACCGACGTGCTCTCCAAGTCGCTGGGCTCGGACAACGCGCTGAACATGGTCAAGGCTGCGGCCCAGGGCCT
>JGI24130J36418_10000710_pt1 | contig 11198 bp, 11 predicted proteins | sample BarGraNGADG00212_FD_36418 | JGI IMG/M metagenome (IMG submission 36418)
GGCCTATGGGTTTGACACCTGGCGAAGCGAGACCCCGATCACACCCATCATCATTGGCGATGGACAGCTTGCCAAGAATCTCTCTGCCAAGCTGTTCGAGAAGGGAGTCTTTGCGCAGTCGCTCGGCTTTCCGACCGTTCCAAAAGGCTTGGCGCGCATCCGCTGCATGTTGTGTTCAACGCACACGAAGGAACAACTCGANTTTGCAGCCGACATGTTCCATGAGTCGGCTCTCGATCTGGGCATTCTGAAGAGCTAGGCGTCTGATGTCCACTCCTGCTGTCCAGGCCCTGATNNTAGCCGGAGGACTCGGCACCCGCATGAAGAGTGCGGTGCCCAAGGTTCTCGATTCCGTGCAAGCAGTCAGCAACGTCGATTACTGCCTCTAAGACCAGCTTGAATAGTAGCATTATGGATGGGTCGCTGAAGCGCCTGTTCGCCGCTATTACGTGTCCTCACTATTATTGACACGTACGTATTGCATTGTCTCTCATGGGTCATACAATTCTCGGTGAGGGCAGGTACGCAGAACATCTTGGAAGGGGGTCGACGACGCAGTCGCGGTCTTGAATGTGCCGGAGCAGTGCCGGAAATGGCTTCGGAGGACAAATGGGACTGAAACACTGAAGAAGGAGGTGGTTACATACGAGTCGTCGAAAGGCTTCTTGCGGAAAAGACGGGGGTTAGCCCGGGTTCCTCTTCTTGAGCAGGAATGGTGAGTATGGATACAGTGTGTCTTTTGACAGGAAATTGTCGAATACTCAACGAAAGGATGGACAACATGCTGAAGAATGCAGCAAGAACAGTCTCAAAGTCCACTGTGCTTCTCCTTATCCTCTTAATTCTATCTATCTCTCTGAGTGCCTGTGCTTCCGGAAAGCCCACTGTGGTGAAGATAGGAGCGGTCTATCCGCTTAGTGGGTCTTTGGCTACGGTAGGAGTCCGGTCTAAGAACGCGATCGAACTGGCTGTGGATATCATCAACAATGAGTATGACCTCGACCTGCCTTTCGCAAGGACCAAGGGCATACCCGCCCTCAAGGGCATTCAACTTCAGGCAGTGTTTGCGGACTCGCAGGGGGTTCCAGAGACCGCGCTGGCGGAGACAGAGAGGTTGATAACGGCTCAGAACGTCACCGCAGTGATGGGATGTTTCCAGAGCTCGTCTACCAACACTGCCAGTCAAACAGCCGAGCGTCTTCAGACGCCTTTTCTCAACGCCGATGCGATCTCACCCGATCTTGCAACACGTGGACTGACGTGGTACTTCCAGACTACGCCGGATGCAAACACCTTCGTGGAGAACTGGTTCAAGTTCCTGAACGATGTGGGCAAGGTGGATGGGTTTGACCCCAAGGGTCTGAAGATTGGTCTGTTATATGAGAACACCGATGCTGGCGTCGGTACCGCCAAGGCGCAGGAGAAGTTCGCGCAGCAGTATGGGTACACAATCACGACCAAGATCGCTTATCCTAGCCAGACGAGCGACTTTTCGTCCGAGGTCTTAGCACTTAAGTCCCAGAAGGTGGATCTGGTAATGCAGGTATCGTATACCTCAGACGCGATCCTCTTGACCAAGACCATGAAGAGTATGGACTACAACCCGAGGGCGATTCTCGCTTGGGACTCGGGCAATACCGACCCCGCCTACCTTGGTGCGGTGGGAGCACAGGGCAACTACCTCTTTGTGGGCGATGTCTGGTCTCTGTCCCTATCGGACAAGAAACCAGTGGTCAAAGCAGTGAACGATCTCTACAAGAAGAAATATGGAGCTGATATGGATGCTAGCTCGGCTAGAGCTTTCACCGGGGTTTTCGTATTGGCAGACGCCATAGAGAGAGCTGCTTCAACTGACAAAGAGAAGATTAAACAGGCCCTCAAAGATACCAACATATCAGGTGACCAACTGATTATGGCTTGGTCAGGTATCAAATTCGACCAATCCAATGGACGAAACCTTCTCGCAGAAAACGTGATTACGCAGATTCAGAGCGGCCAGTACAAGATTGTCTGGCCCATTGGTCTGGCTAACGGGGAGATCATTTGGCCCATGCCAATATGGTCAGATAGATAGACTGTCAGAGGGAGGTGGTGGATGTTCACCTCCCTTGCTCTGAAGACCGCTATCCGTTTTCATTCCTTTGATGGCGCCACATATCTGGGCGTCTACCCTAGGGAAAGTGAGGGATAAGTTGTGATCGAAACTCTGGGTCAGGTACTGACAAATGGCATTCTTATGGGTCTGATCTACTCGCTCGTCGCTATTGGCTTGACTCTGATTTGGGGAGTCATGGATCTGGCCAACTTCGCACACGGGGAGTTCCTTATGCTGGGTATGTACCTGGCCTACTGGACGTACTCGTTACTGCATATAGACCCCCTGTTCGCTGCGCCCTTAGCAGCCGCGATCTTCTTCCTGCTGGGCCTGGTTGTCTATCGGGTCGTGGTCAAACCCGTTATGAAGTCGTCCGCACTCTCCAGAATCTTGGTAACGTTTGGACTCGGAGTAATACTAAGTAACCTCGCACTGTTCTTGTGGACACCCAATTTCCGTTCCGTTCAGAAACCTCTTCTGGAAGGTACGATGGTTATAGGTTTCCTCAGACTGCCCTCTGGGAAACTGGTGGTATCGCTAATCAGCCTGGGGGTGTCGCTAGCCCTTTACTTCTTCCTCCTGAAGACTCGAACGGGACGGGCTCTTCGGGCAGTAGCCATGGATGCAGACGCAGCTGCCCTAGTGGGTGTGAATGTTGAGAAACTGTTCGCCCTGGCATTTGGACTGGGAATCGGGTGTGCAGGACTGGCCGGTTGCCTGCTCGCGGAGTTCAACTATGTGGCTCCTACAGTGGGATCAGTGTTCTCGCTGCTGGCTTTCGCTGCGGTGGCGTTAGGCGGGTTTGGGAGCATCCCCGGAGCTGTAATCGGTGGGCTTCTGATCGGCCTGGGCGAAGCTTTTGGCGGCTTCCTGGCTGGACCAGCGTACAAGTACGTCGTCGTGTATGGAATCTATCTTCTCGTGCTTTTCGTACGACCAAAGGGGCTGATGGGATGGTAGGGGGGTCATACAAGCCACGAATGCTGACACCAGTACTGATCGCAACTGGTGCTGCCATCGCTCTGGGCCTGCCGCTAGTGCTGAAGGCACCGTTCTCTCTCCATGTGCTGATCATGTTCTGCGTCTATGGCGTTCTGGGAGAAGCTTGGAACATCCTCGGGGGGTACGCAGGTCAAATTTCCCTGGGGCACACCGTGTTCTTCGGCATCGGTGCATATACCTCAACTGTTCTTCTCCTTACGAGAGGCGTTTCCCCTTGGATCGGGATGGTGGTAGGCATTGTGGTATCAATCGTGGCCTCGCTTGCCATAGGCTCCCTGTGCTTCAGGCTAAACGGGAAGTACTTCGTGATTGCCACCATAGCTGTCTTGCAGATCGTGCAAACGTTGGTGACCTGTGCTCAATCGCTTGGGGGTGCTTCTGGCCTGTCGGTGCCCGTTCGGAACGAGTCACTCGCGAGCTTTCAGTTCAATAGCTCTAAGGTTCCCTATGCCTACATTGCCATCTTGATGTTGGCTGTTGCCGTCTTCGTGGTTGCCAGGCTGGATAGATCACGGTCAGGCTACTACTTCAGGGTGATACGCGAGAGCAAGGAAGTGGCCGAGAGTCTCGGCATAAACACGGTCGTGTACAAGCTATATGCTATAGTTTTGAGCGCTGCCCTGGCATCGGCGGCAGGTACCTTCTATGCTCAATATGTACTGTTCATCGACCCAAACTCTGCATTCTCTTACCCCATGGCGATCAAGATGTGTCTTCTGGCTGTTCTAGGAGGAGTGGGGACTGTCTGGGGTCCAGTCGTCGGGGCACTTATTCTGATCCCTCTATCTGAGATCAGCCGAGCTTACATCGGAGGGGGTGGGCAGGGTATTGACCTGATCATATACGGCTTGTTGATGACTCTGATAGCCATCTACCGTCCGGATGGAATTGCCGGACTCATTATACGTGGGCGGCCGAAGACTGGCGGCGAAAGGAGGGCGACCCTTGGGCACGGTTCTACGTCTTCAGGAAGTAACTAAACGGTTCTCCGGGCTGTTGGTTAACGACCACGTTTCCTTCTCGATAGACGAAAACGAGTTAGTGGGCCTGATTGGACCCAACGGAGCGGGTAAGACTACCCTCTTCAATTGCATCTCAGGCTATTATGCTCCTTCCGAGGGAAGGGTGGTTTTCAACGAGACTGATATAACCGGATGGGCTCCGAATGCCGTGTGTCATCTTGGTTTGGTCAGGACCTTTCAGGTCGTTCGACCCATAAAACAGATGACCGTACTAGAGAATGTCATGATAGGCAGCCTCTGCAGGGCGGCTTCGATCGACATGGCCCGCCAGTCTGCGCTCGGGGTACTCGAGGAATGCGGTCTTATCGACAAGCGGGACATGCTTGCAAGCAGTCTGACCTTGGTCGACTGCAAGCGTCTGGAAATTGCCAGAGCGTGGGCCACCAAGCCAAGATTGCTTCTCCTCGATGAGGTGATGGCGGGGCTGACTCAGGTGGAAATGCAGGCGGCAGTTGCTCTAGTCAGAAGGATCAAAGCAACCGGCGTCGCGCTGCTCATCGTCGAGCACGTAATGGAGATTCTGGTACCCCTTGTGGATAGGATGGTCGTCCTGGATCAGGGCAGGAAAATAGCCGAGGGCAACCCTAAGGCAGTCCTGTCTGACCCCTACGTCATATCGGCTTATCTAGGTGGTGAACTCCATGCTGGAAGTTAGGGGTGTGAGTGCCGGCTACGGGAGAGTAGCCGTGTTGTTCGATGTAAGCCTTGAAGTCAGAAATGGAGAGATCGTGGCTCTGGTTGGGTCAAACGGGGCTGGCAAGTCCACACTCCTGAGAACCATTTCGGGCTTACTGAAACCCACCTCCGGCTCCATCCTCTTCCAAGGGAAACATATCGATACGGTCCCAAGCCACGACATCGTGAGTCTTGGGGTTGCTCAGGTTCCGGAAGGCAGAAGGCTATTTGGGAAAATGACGGTGATGGATAACCTTCTTATGGGTGCCTACCTGATTCGGTCTACTCAAGACATACAGGATCGATTATCGCTAGTGTTTTCGCTGTTCAAGGTGTTGGACGACCGGAGGAATCAGCGGGCGGAAACCATGAGCGGCGGAGAACAGCAGATGCTTGCGATTGGCAGGGGATTGATGTCAAATCCCAAGCTTCTCATGCTGGACGAGCCGTCTCTGGGCCTTATGCCCAAGTTCGTGGAAGCAGTATTAGAGGCCGTCCAGAGGATGAAGGATTCCGGGTTAACTGTGCTCTTAGTGGAACAGAACGTGAAAAAAGCGTTGGAGGTATCGGACAGAGTCTACGTCTTGCAGACAGGCAGGATAGTCCTTTCAGGCACTGCGGAGGAGTGTAGAGAGAATGAGATCGTCCGGAAAGCATATCTTGGAATTTAAGGAGGGGTGGTGAAATGACGGATGACACAAGTCCAAAGGAACTTAGGAGATCTTTCAGGAACGGGGTGGTCACACCTACGACTGGCCTGGCAATGGGCTACGCTCAGGCCAATCTCGTTGTTATGCCGACCAGGTACGCTCTTGACTTTCTCACCTTCTGTCAGAAGAACCCCAAGCCGTGTCCGGTACTCGAGGTTGGATCTCCCGGAGATCCGAAGACTACATTGGTGGCGAAGGACGCTGATGTGAGATCTGACATTCCGGCCTACTTCGTGTACAGGGATGGGGTACTGGCTGACCAAGTGACAGACATCAGCACTCTCTGGAACGACGATCTGGTGTACTTCCTCACGGGGTGCAGTTTTGGATTCGAAAGCGCCCTGATTTCAAACGGAATCCCAGTGAGACACATAGATAGGAGTACCAATTGTCCGATGTATGTCTCAAACATCGACTGTGTTCCTTCAGGGCCATTCCATGGGAGAATGGTGGTCAGTTTGAGAGGGATCCCCGGTCGTCTGGTTCCCAAGGCCGTTACCTTGACTGCGAGATATCCCTTGTCCCACGGCGCCCCCGTCTACGTTGGTGACCCCGCGGGACTTGGCATAAAGGATCTCGGACATCCGGATTTCGGTGACAAACCCATCCTAGAACCAGGCGATGTCCCAGTGTTCTGGGCCTGCGGGGTGACGACCCAGAAGATAGCGCAAGAGGCGAGGCTACCCCTGGTCATAGGACATGCACCCGGACACATGTTCATCACTGACCTATTGAACGAGGACCTACGGTACGATGCACTATAGTGAGACTTTTCGTCCGTCTGCGTTGAAGGTCAGGCCATTTCGGTTGTGGTGGCATTGGGAGTACGTCGTTGAATGAGAGGCGGACCTTACGTGCCCCACACATTCTTCCAGGAAATCACATGGGAGGATTTCAGCGAGACATCTAGGGTGGTATGCCTACCGAGCGAGGAGCAACAGATGCTAACGGTAGGGAGAGCTCCCACGCCTGCTCCAAAGTTGCTTCTTATGGACGAACCGTCGATGGGACTTGCCCCGGTGATGGTGGATGAAGTATTCGGGGCTATCGGGAAGATAAAGAAGATGGGCAAGACCGTCTTCCTGGTCGAATAGAACACCGTGCTCACTCTGACTATTGCTGAGAAGGGTTACGTGCTTGAGTTTGGAAACGTAGTGCTGTCTGGAACCGGCTAGGAACTTCTACACAACCCGAAAGTAGAGAAAGCCTATCTCGGAGTGTAAGACTAAAAGGAGGATATCTATGCCAGCTAAGTTGCTGCAGAACATGACTTCGGAGGAGTTTGGGGAAGAGGTAAAGCAAGGGCAGGTCGTCATCTTGCCGGTGGGAAGCACCGAGCAGCACGGCGGTCATCTGCCTGTCGGAACGGACACCATGGTGGCGATCGCTCTAGCCGAGGCGGCTTCTGAGAAGTCCGGTGCAGTGGTTGCCCCGCCGCTCTGGTTCGGGTGGAGCCCCCATCACATGGTGTTGCCTGGGACTATCACGGTACGTCCGGAAATCCTGGCGGAACTGGTCTATGACGTGATCGAGTCTCTCGCCAAGCACGGATGCAGGAGATTCGTTCTGGTCAATGGACACAGGTTGGTCAATATTCCCTGGTTACAGATCGGTTGTGAGAAAGCCCAGCGCCTGCTTGGAGTCCGGGTGGCCCTGTTTGACCCCGCGTATATGTCCAAGGAGGTGGTCGACCGCCTGGGCTTCGGGCCGCTTGGCCACGGCGAAGACATCGAATCCTCCCACATGTGGTACTGTCACCCCGAGTTGTACCATGCTGACAGGGCCAAGGACTATGTCCCTACTCCCACCCCCTTGTACAGCGTGGATCCCAGATACCAGGGCGACACCCTCTGCTACGTACCGTCCACCGCTGCCGGCATGATGAAGTCCGTGGAGGTCGCCCACGGCATCACCGGTAGTCCGACCAAGGCATCCAAGGAAAAGGGCAAGGAGTACCATGAGCACCTGGTCGCGAGGTTGGTAGAAGTGGTTGAGCAACTCAAGCACGGCTAATCACTCTTTCGATAGACTCTCCCAGTGGAAATAGATGGCCGGCCTGGAGGCCGGCCATCTATCTATTCTTACCGAGACACCGAGTTAACTCAACTTTAGCAATTGGTTGCCAGCCAGCATTCATAAATTGCAAACCATCCTCAGAAACGAATCCTTAGGACTTATTTCTGAGGATGATGATACTACTTCAATCTGTAAGAAACAGCATTCAAGACCAACAACAGCCTTAACTTAGAAACCCTTCAAATACTTCTCCCTTGTCTATCTTGACCCCCATTCCTTCGAGCACCTCCACAATTTTCTTGACGGCGACAATGAGTTCATCCTCTGTTACGCTGCCCATGTGGCCGATTCTGAAGGCCTTGCCTTGAAGTTCTGCCAGTGCACCTGCAACGACAACGCCCTTCTCGTAGAGTCTGCTTCTGAAATCTGTATCTGAAATTCCCTGAGGATACTTGAATACGGAGAGCGTGGGCGCAGGATTCTTGCTTATAAGCTCAAACCCCATGATGTTCATTGCATTTCTAACGCACCTTGCAAGGGCTATGTGCTTTTCGAAGTACGCCTCCAGTCCGAAAGAGAAAATATCGTTTAGTGATCTATCCAGTGCATAGACCATATTGACCGCTGGTGTTGCGAAGTACTTGTGAGGGTCCTCCATCACGGGCATCCAGCGCAGAATGTCTCCGTAGTATGTACGCGTTGTCTTCATGGACTTTCTCTTGGCAATGGCTCGTTCGGAAAAAACAAGCATCGTTAACCCCGGTGGCACTGCAATAGCCTTCTGAGAGCCTGTAAAGAAAACATCTATCCCCCAATCATCGAACAGTTCTTTTACTCCCCCTGTTGCACAGACTCCGTCAACTACGATCAAAGTGGAAGGTGAGATGCTGTGCACGGCTTTTGCGATAGCCTCAACATCGGAAAGGGTGCCAGTTGAAGTATCCACATGCGTAATGGTAATAGCATCAAAATGTTTATCCTTAAGTGTCCTTTCAATAGTCTCTATGGGCACTGTCTCGCCAGTCGGTGCTTTTAGAACGTCAACGTTGACATTTAGAGCATGCCCTATGTCAATAAACCTGTCTCCAAAGTACCCGTGAGAAATGACGAGTAGATTCTCCTCATCCTTAAGAATATTTGTTAACGACATCTCCATACCAAGAGTACCCGAGCCGGCTATAACAAAAGGGTGCCCTTTGTCCGCACCGAAGAGTGCTTTGATTTTCACAAGTGTTTCAGACATGATGTTGACAAATCTCTCATCGGTGTACGCGATCGTCTCCTGAGAGAGTGCTTGGAGCACCTCACGAGTTACGGGCGTTGGGCCAGGGATCAAGACTAACTGTTCCATATCTGCCTCCTATCAAAAAATGAACATTCGCCTGAAGTACCCAGTAGTATTCCATAGTCGACTTCTACGCCTTTTCCTGATTGGTTAGTGTTGGCTGTCGCACTTCCCCTTGGTACATCGGCCTGCTTCCAATGCGCAGGTCTGGTGCGCTAAATGCTATAGATCGAATTCGTCTAGACCACCTCCTTTAGATTGGTCGATTTCCTATTAGACGACATAACTTCTCCGTAACTCGAGAAACCTATTCACACCCTTCCCCAACTCAAGGCCGTATCCGAGATCTCTCAATGTGCATTCCAGAGCTCCAATAGTCACAAGGAGATCGTTCGAGTTGATGAACCCCATATGACTTATCCTAAACGCCTTGCCTTTTAGTTGGCCCAGACCTGAAGCAATTTCAACATTGTACCGCTCCCGCATATGCTTTATTAGTTGGTCTGGGTCAATACCATCTGGTGCATAGACTCCCGTAACGCAAGGAGAAGCATCGTGGTCATTTGCCACAAGTTGAAGGTTCAGCTCCTTTGATGAGGCTCGTACAAGACGTGTCAACTCACGTAAGATACTCTCATGAGTTCACGGCCTTGTTTCACCTCCATAATAGATGCGTCGATACGCCCCTTGACAAGAATCGTAGTATCTTAGATGATGCAATACAGATGCAATACGGGCATCACTCACTGAAAGCCGATACCCCGCAACAATAAAAGTTGGCAGGCTACCCGTCTCTTTATAAGACGGGTAGCCTTCTACTTCTGATGAATGTGTCTTAGAAACCGCGGTTCCCTTTGTCGTGGACAATTACGGCAAGACACCTGAGAATCTCAACGACCGCGCACATGGTGGAAGCGGGTACGCCGTCAATGTAATCATGGATAACACCGTAGCCACCGTCTACCAACTGTTCCTTGGTACCAATTTTAATAAGAGCCATCTCATCCTCGGGGGTATGCAGGATATCAGCGCGGGTGGTCAGCATACCCAGCGCGGCAGTAATGGCATAGCAACCGATATTCGAAATACCCGAGGGCAACAGATACGTAGTGGCCAGGCAGGTGATGATGCCCTCACCTTTGGGACAGGTGCAGCGTTTGCCCAGTTCTACGATCTCCCGTGCTTCATCAAAAATGAGACCATAACCGATCTCGTTGCCTATATCACCAACACCGATGGAAAGTTTGCCGTCGGCAGTGAATCTTTGAACAAAACCGGTCAGATCGGAATCCTCACCGTTCCGGTCACCACCGGTGGCATAGTGATAAACTCCCTCGGCGGAAGGACCGCATTTTTCGGTAAAGACAGCGACGTCAAATTGTTTACGCAGAGCGGTATTAACATCGCCATTCTTCCTGTCCAGAGGAATCATGTTATGAGAGCACTTCAGGTAATCCAGCATGTGGATCATTGCAGGGATGCACTCCTTTTCCACACAGTAGGAAACCTTGCCACCGAGCATCTCGATTGCCTTGCCGAGGACAACGGCGCCGATAGGTCCATCACTTTCGCAAAAAGGAAAGTTGACCGGACTCCAGAACCCCGTAAAAATAGCAAACCGGTCTTTGCCGGATTTGATGCTGTCCAGAATAGCATTAGCGATGGTGTAAGTCAAGGGATCTCCATCTTTTCTTACAGCATTATACTCACGGACGATGATGTTTCTTTCCAAAAAGGGGAGGCGCATCTCCGTTGTGGCGATACGGTCCAGACTTTCACATGCGATCTTCATTATGTTCACTCCTTTAGGAGACGTATCTCCGTTGTGGCGATACGGTCCAGACTTTCACATGCGATTTTTATTATGGTCACTCTCTTACAAAAAATTGAGGAAGGCATGGTTATTCCTTATAAGTAAAATATCTGATGGCGGGGACAAGCGCAAGGATGATAAAAATAATGATATCAAAAAGCATGATTTCGCCTCCTTACATTGACTGAGCTGACTGATTCTTAAGAGCGACTTTTTCGTCATCAAAAAACTGTGCGAGAGCCGTCTTGGGAGGTTCGGGGGTGAACAGACTGATAACAACCACCAGAATAGCCCCCACAGGAACACCGATCAGAGCCGCGGGGATGGCTTTGGGGCCAAAAGCAATCCAGACCCAGGCAACGATGCAGCCAACGATGGAACCGATAAAGGCGCCTTCTTTGGTTGTGCGTTTCCAGAACAGACCTAGAAGCAGTGCGGGAAACAGAGTAGAGGAAACGACACCAATGATGATATTGTACATCCCTATAATAGTGGCAGGNGGNTTAAGGGAAACAAGCGCGCCAGCCAAGCCGATGACAATGATGCTCCAGCGAGTAACTTCGAGCTCCTGTTTTTCGGT
>JGI24130J36418_10000711_pt1 | contig 11190 bp, 8 predicted proteins | sample BarGraNGADG00212_FD_36418 | JGI IMG/M metagenome (IMG submission 36418)
CACCTGGTCACCCTGGCCACCCCCGCCGGCACCGTCGCCCAACGATCAGCCCTGACCCCCGCACAGAAGACCATCCTGGAAGCCCTCGACCTGCCCGAACCACCCCGGTTCTTCGACTTCACCACCCCCACCAGCTGAGCATCACCCCCCGCAGGCCCAACGGGCTGTAGTAACACGACCCCAACCCACCGAAACCGCGTTTGCGCAGGTCAACGCCCATATTCACCCGATCGTGTGCCCATCATCTGCGGAAGTCCGGCCAGATGGTGGCAGCGGGCGTCCTGGTGCTGGCGGTGGACGCGGGTGCGGCGGACAGCGGAGGCTGGTCGGCCACCGCAGGCACCGGGCCACCTGGCGGCGTGGTCGTGGCCGTCTCGAGCGACGAGGCCATGCGGCTGGCAAAGACCGACCCATCCGGTCTGTCCGATGTCGCGTTCAGCCTTGTCCTACGATCCCCCGGCACCTGATCGACCATCGCACGCGACCGCAGGGCTCGCCATGCTTCTTCCCCACTGGTCCAATTCTCGACGCGATACCTTGGGTCCTTTCGGTTTCGTCTATCTGAAAAGGGCTCACCTACATGTTCAAGGGCTTCAAAGACTTCCTGATGCGCGGCAACGTCGTTGACCTCGCNGTCGCTGTCGTCATCGGTGCAGCGTTCGCCACCGTGGTCAAGGCTTTCGTNGACGTCATCATGTCGCTCATCGGCAAGATCGGCGGCCAGCCCAACTTCGACGCCTGGAGACCTCAACACGTACCGCTCGGCGCGTTCATCACGGCGCTGGTTGCGTTCCTCATGGTGGCCGCAGCCATCTACTTCGTCGTGGTCATGCCGCTCAACAAGCTGGCCGAGCGTCGCGCCACCGGCGTCGAGCCCGAGACCCAGGCTCCGAGCGAAGAAGTCGCGCTCCTCACGGAGATCCGCGACGCGCTGCGGGCTCGCAGCTGATCCAGCTCCAGCCGCGAGATGGGTCGAACGGGGGGCGAGCCCCGGATCGAGTTCTTCGAGCAGCCCCCGGCTGCGACGTCGCCAGGCTCAGCTGCGACCCCACAGGCTCTAGCGAAACCAGTCGGCGGGTACCGTAATCATCGGTGCCCACGCTGGTCCCGTCCTGCCAATCGTTCGAAACCCTAGGTGGTCCTGATGTCCTTGGCCCTGCCCACACCGATGCCGCTGGTGCTCGCCGATCTGTGGTCGCGCACCCGAGTGGCCGACGCGGTGACAGTCGTGTCCGCTGCCGCGCTGACGACGGTCTGCGCCCAGATCGCGATACCCGTGCCCGGCTCCCCTGTCCCGGTGACGGGCCAGACCCTGGCCGTCCTGCTGACCGCCGCCGCCCTCGGCCCGCTGCGCGGGGCGCTGGGCCAGCTGCTCTACGTGATGGCTGCCCTGGTGGGACTGCCCGTCCTGGCCCAGGGCGCGGGAGGCGCCGACGCGGTCTTCGGCGCCACGGCTGGTTACCTGCTCGGCTTCATCGTGGCCGGCTACATCGTCGGTCGCTTGGCAAAAGGCGGCTGGAGCCGCACCCCGGTCCGAGTATTCGCGTCGTACGCGGTGGGGACACTCGTGATCTACGTGTTCGGCGCCACGGTGCTCGCCTTCGTGACCGGACATGATCTCGTCTGGTCGTTCCAAAAGGGCGTCCTGCCCTTCCTGTTCGGCGACGCGATGAAGGCGTTGCTTGCCGCTGGACTGCTGCCGCTGGCATGGGCTGCCGTCCGACGGATCAGCGGCTCCAAGAGCTGACCCGGCCCCGACCAATGGCTGCAGGAGCAGCGTCAGCCCCAGTGCGGCGGACGCTGCTCCTGCAGCCATTGGTCGTGTGAGCCTTCGTTGGGTCGTTCGCCCCAACCGGCGTCGGTGTCATCACGCGTCTGCTCAAGCGTGGACCCGGCGGGACCTGCTTGAGGCTTGGTGTCCGCCGGCGTGGTCTCCGCGGACTCTTGGGGCCGCTCGTCCCCGGACTCAGGAACGACGGGCGCGCCACCGACCCCCGGTAACGCATCCGAGGCCGCGAACGCTGCAGCCCTGACCCGAGCCACGTCACGAGCAGGGTTGCGAAACAGGTCGGTGCTCCAGACCCGCACGTGCTCCCATCCGAGCCGGCGCAGCTGCTCCACCCGCAACCGGTCGCGATCGCGAGTGCTCGCCATTGCGGCGTAGCGCGGACCGTCAGTCTCGACGGCCACCAGAACGCGACCTCGAGCGCGAGGATCCTCGACGGCGAGGTCCAGACGCTGAGCCGAGGTCCCATAACCGGCGTGCACCACCAGACCTGCGGTACGCAGCCGGGACGCCAGATCGGCAACCAGAGGATCCGATAACGCCCCGACGGCACCATCCCCACGCGACACCGGCTGGGAGCCGCCTTCGGCGGCATACGTGAGGAAGTCCCGCAACATGAGGGCGCCACGTGCCTTGAGCCGAGCCGGATCGAGATCCGCGGCGGTGAAGGAAGAGACAACCGTCATCCTGCGGCGAGCGCGGGTGATCGCGACATTGAGGCGGCGCTCCCCACCCTCAAGGTTGAGCGGTCCGAAGCGGTGCAGCACCCGGCCATGCGGGGTCTTGCCGTAGCCGATCGAGAGGATGATCGCGTCGCGCTCGTCGCCCTGGACCCGCTCGAGGTTCTTGACGAAGAACCGCTCGTCGACGTCCTCGTCGAAGAAGTCGCCGATGCCGTCGGCGCCGACAAGGGCGATGCGCAGCGCCTCGTCAATCCGGGTCGCGTGCTTGATCCCGAGCGCGATGACACCGAGCGACTCCGTCGGATGCGTGCGCGCGTGCGAGAGAACCAGCCTGACAACACGGTCGACCTCAGCTTGGGTCGACTCGATCGCCTCGAGTCCAGGCTGGACCGGCGCGGACCCGTCGACAACCTCGAGTCGCACCACGGCCTCATCGCCGGTGCCGGGGAAGGTGATGAGCGTGCCGCCATACATCTCGGCATTGGCAAAGGCGACCAGCCGCTCGTCCAGCGAGCGGTAGTGCCAGTTCAGCCGGCGCACCGGCAACGCGGCCGAGAGGACATCCAGGATCGACTCGAACCCTTCGGTCAGGGTGTCGTCGGTGGGGTCCGCGGCAGCGTCCTCGTCTGACGCGGCGGTGAAGAAGCTCGTCGGCGGCAGCTGCCGCTCGTCGCCGGCCACGACCACCTGGGTGGCTCGCGAGATGGCCGAGACCGCCTGTGCGGGTGGAATCTGCGACGCCTCGTCGAAGATCACCACATCGAACCAGCGCCCCGCCGGCAGGATCGAGGCGACGACCAAGGGGCTCATGGCCCAGCAGGGTTTGATCGCGGTGAGCGTCTCGCTGGCGCGCGGCAGGAGATCGCGCAAGGCTCGGTGCCGTCGGGACTTGCCCGCCTCAGCACGCACCAACGCCTCCTGCTCGGGGTGCTCGGTCAGGACCTCGCGCAGCCGGCGCCCGACGGCGGCGCGCACGCGATCGACGGTTGCGGCCAGATGGGCATGGTCGGCCTCGATGTACTCGGACCCGATCCGGCGCAGGAACTCGCCGTCGAATGCGCCATAGGCGATGTCTCGGACGCTGATGTCATCCAGAAGCGACGTCCACCAGACGAAATCCATCTCGTGGGCCACGTCGGCTGCGGCCACACCGCGCTCGGCGAGATCGTCGACCAAGGGTCCCATACCGGACTCGCGCAGGTCATCGATCACCGAGACGACGCGTGGCAGCACGGCAAGTCGATCGCGCCGTTGGGCCAGCGCGACCAGTCGGACCTGTAGATCGGCCAAGGCCATCCCCGACAGGTCTCCGCCACCCGACGTCGTGGCGAGCCTGGCACCGAGCCAGATCAGGTCACCGACGAGGACCCTGTACGTGTTCTCGGCCTCGTCGATGCCGGGGGGCACCTCTGGACGTCCTCCTGCTCCGGCCAGATGTCCCCATGTGACTCGCTGCTCCTGGGCGGCCTTGAGTGCTGAGTGCAGATCAGCGGGCGGGGTGCCGGGGCGGAGCAGACCGCGTGCCTGGCGCCGCAATCGGATCCGCGTCCACAGTCCGAGCTTCACCCCATAGTCGTCGCGATAGGCCTTCGTGGCGGTAGCGCCCACCATGTCGGTCAGTGGCAGGTCGAACACCTCAGGCCGGAACACCTCCAGCGTCTGGCGAACCTGCCCCACAACGCCGAGCGCGCGGCCCCAGTCTGCTGGCGTCTTCGCCGCTGGAAGGCCAGCCTCGTGCATCGCCGCAGCGAGTCGCTGCTGCGCCGCCGCGAGGCCCCCACCGCCAAGGGTGCTGACGATCTCGAGCGCCCTCGCAGCCTCGTCGGGGGACGTGACGCGGGCGGCATACCAGGGGTCGTCGTCCAGACCGGCAGTCCAGGCTCCGAGCGAGGCGGCCTCGGTCAGGGACTGGCTCAGCTCGGCGACGCGCTCGCGGCTGATGCCCAAGAGTGCATCGCCGTGGAGGCGGACCCGCGAGGTCGGCGGCTTCGGGCCCGTCCACAGCTGGGCAAGCGCGGTCTGTGCGTCGAATGCGCTGACGCCCCAAGGATCTCGCTTGGTGTGCAGCGCCAAGAGGTGTTCGACCAAGCGGGCACGGCGGTCGTTCACAGTGCGCTCGACGGCTGCTGTGTCCGGGTCTTCAGCGTCACTCGCCCGGTCCAGCGCGGCGCCCAGCTCCTGCGCCAACCGTCGCTTGTTGGACGCGCCGTCGTAGACGTCCAGGACCAGGTCGGCCAAGCCAAGACGATTCAGTCGGCCGACCACAGCGTCGATGGCGGCGCGCTTCTCCGCCACGAACAGCGTCCGCTTGCCGTCGCTGGCCAGCGACGCAATCAGGTTCGCAATGGTCTGGCTCTTGCCGGTGCCCGGGGGACCCTTGATGACGAGGTTGGCCCCGCTGCGCACGGCATCGATGACGGCCTGCTGGGAGGAGTCGGCGTCCAGGACGAGGTGCTCTCGGGCCGGGTCGGTGTCGGCCGGGGAGTCCGGGACCGTGGTGCGGACCGCCTTGAGCGCGGTGGGGTCCCCGGCTATGGCCGCGACGACGTCATGGTTTGCCAGGGTATCGAGCTGGGCCGCAAGGTCGGCGACCATCGGCAGCTTGGCGTAGGAGAACGTGCCCAGCACCAGCCGGGGCGCGATCTCGAACCCCGGGATGCGTTCGCATATCTGCCCGAGAGCGGCAAACACCGGCCGGGCGTCGAAGCCGTTGGTGACCGTGGCCATCTCCTCGAGCGCCTCGGGGTCGAGCTCGATGCCCTGTTCGGAGCGCAGATACTGCTCGAGAACCGGGTTGAGCTCGACCTCCTCACCGAGGTCGATGTCAAAGTCCTGCTGGGCGGCACCGGTGGGCTTGAGCACGCACGAGCGCAGCAGCACCGGTGCACACGGGGGGCGAGGCGCGCCCGGCACCTGCCAGGTCGCCATACCGACCGCGATGAATCCGGCTGCGATTCCACGCTCTTCGTGCAGCTCGAGGATCTTGGCGCGGATCGTCCGGGCCCGTCGACGGGCCTCCTCCAGCGCCGCCGGCTCGCGCACCAGGTCAGAAAGCTTGGTCGGCCGCCCTGCCAGCAGCGAGGCCAACCCACTCGGATGGGAGGTGGTCAGGTCGAGCGTCCCGGAGGGCAGATCCCGGTACCACAGCAGCGTGTTTCGGCCGCCCAGGTCCACCAGATGCCGTTGCCAGGTGCGAACCGCTGCTGCCACGCGATCAGCACGCGGATCGACGGCTGCGGCGTCAGAGGATTCGGCTGGCGGCTGCTGAATGGGGTCCTGCGGGCTCTGACTCACCACAGCAGGCTAACGAACCGGTATGCCGGCCATCGAGCCGCTCAGCGAGCGGGTCGCGCGAACGACGCGGGGGCGGGCGGGCCACCGAATGGCGGGCGGCGAATCACGGACAGTGCTCTCCCAGTCGTCATGCATGAGATTCCCAGCCGAGCGTGCAAATCTTCGGGCAGGCGCGGCACCGCCCCGCCCGGCGAAAGGAACAAGCGTGCGGTTCAAGACACTGGTTCTCTCGCGGCGGCCCGTGATTGTTGGAGTCGCGGTCGCCCTGCTCGCGGCTGGCGGCGTCGGTGTCTGGACGGTGACGCGTCCCTCCTCGTCCGACGCCGCGGTCCCGANCCTGGTCAGTGCTACCACCAGCACCATCCGTCAGAGCGTCTCAGCCACCGGCACCCTCGAGCCGGCGCACCGGGCGGACCTGTCCTTCGTGGTCACCGGCACCGTCACCTCGGTCCCGGCTGCCGTCGGGGACGAGGTCAAGGTCGGCACGGTGCTCGCCAAGGTCGACTCCGCAGCACTGCAAACCGCGGTCACCCTGGCCCAGGCCAACGTGACCGCCACGCAGGACCAGCTGACCGCTCAGAAGAACGCCGGGTCCTCGGCGGTGCAGCTCGCCTCGACCGAGGCACAGCTGGCCTCCGTACAGAGCAGGCTCACCGATGCCAAGACCGCCCTGGCGGCGGCCTCGATGACCTCACCCATTGCCGGGACCGTCGCACAGGTCAACATCGCCACCGGCGACAAGGTGGGAAGCGCGGCCTCCTCCAGCGCCCAGATCGTTGTGATCTCCACGACCTCATGGGTCGTCCAGGCCAGCGTCGGCAGCGCGGACCTGCCCCAGCTGAAGAAGGGCCTGCAAGCCGAGATCACCCCTACNGGCAGCACGACCAAGATCTTCGGCACGGTCAAAACCGTTGGTATTGTTGCCTCTTCGTCATCCGGCGGCAGCGCCAGCTTCCCCGTGACCATCGCCGTCACCGGCAGCCCCAAGGGACTGTATGCCGGCGGCGCGGCGACCGTGTCCATCATCGTCAAGCAGGTTGAGAACGTCCTCACGGTGCCCACGAATGCCGTGCACACCGTGAACGCCAAGACCGTGGTGTACCAGATGGTCAACGGTGCGCAGGTGAGCACGCCGGTGACGGTCGGCACGACCTACGGTGCGGTGACCCAGATCCTGAGCGGCCTGAAGGCCGGCGACAACGTCGTCGGTACCACCTTCCGAACTGGCGGCAACAACTCCACGGGAGGAACGCGCACTCGCCAGGGTGGCACCGGCGGTGGCGGGTTCGGCGGTGGCGGGTTCGTCCCGCCTGCAGGCGGGGGCGGTGGCAACGGATGACCGCCGCCTTCACGGCCGATGCGGTCTCCTCGCCGATCCTTCGGCTGAACGATGTCGGCAAGGTGTACGCCACCGGGTCGGTAGCGGTGGAAGCACTTCACGGAGTCTCGATGCAGGTGGATCGCGGCGAATACGTTGCCATCATGGGGCCTTCGGGCTCGGGCAAGTCGACGCTCATGCACATTCTGGGGTGCCTGGACGTGCCGACCACGGGCAGCTATGACCTGGCCGGTGAAGACGTCAGCATGATGAGCGAGGCGGCACTCGCCACGGTTCGAAACCGCCAGATCGGCTTTGTCTTCCAGCAGTTCAACCTGCTGGCGTCGCTACCGGCATGGCGCAACGTCGAGCTGCCCCTGTGCTACACGGGCATGGCCCGGGCCGAGCGCAAGGAGCGCGCCATCAACGCCCTGGAGCGTGTCGGTCTGGGTGACCGGGTCGAGCACCGCCCCGGCGAGCTCTCGGGCGGTCAGCAGCAGCGCGTCGCCGTGGCGCGGGCGTTGGTCACCGACCCGGCACTCATCCTGGCCGACGAGCCGACCGGCAACCTCGACTCACACTCCAGCGCGGACGTCCTGGCGCTCTTCACCGAGCTGCACGACCAAGGTCGGACGATCGTGCTCATCACGCACGAGCCGGCCGTGGCCGCCTCAGCTCAGCGCATCGTGAGGATCCTTGACGGACAAGTGGATTCGGCCCTGACGACGCCGGCGGGGAACGTCCGATGAGCTGGCGTGTGACGCTCCGAACTGCACTGGAGGCGATCCTCTCCCGCCGAATGCGTTCGTCGCTGACCATGCTCGGCATCCTGATCGGCATCGCCGCGGTGATGCTCACGGTCGGGCTGGGACAGGGCGCGCAGGCCCAGGTGCGCGACCAGATCAACCAGCTCGGGAGCAACCTGCTGATCGTCTCCCCCGGCAGCACGACGAGCGCCACCGGCATCCGTGGCGGGCGCGGGTCTGCCTCAACGCTGACGATGCGGGACTCCACAGCGCTCGCCAGCAGTGTCGTCGCACCCGACATCGCCAAGGTGGCCCCGGTGGTCACTGGGTCGCAGTCGCTCACTGCTGGCACGACCAACTGGACGACCAATGTTGTTGGTACGACACCGGACTGGCTCCAGGTCAGAGCTCGTAGCCTGGCCGAGGGACGCTTCTTCAGCTTGGCCGAGCTCAACAGCTCGGCGTCAGTTGCCGTGCTCGGCTCGACCACGGCCACAGAGCTTTTCGGCGGCCGAGACGCTCTGGGGCAGACGGTGGACATCAACGGGACCACGATGACCGTCATCGGCATCCTCAACACCGCGGGCTCATCGACCACGACCGACGAGGACGACCAGGCACTGGTCCCGCAGACGACCTACAGCAGCCGAGTCGCCAGCAGTGGCAATGCTGCCGGTATCTCGACCCTCTACATCGAGGCCGCCTCGACAGATTCCCTTTCCGCTGCCTACCAAGAGGCCACCAATGCGCTGCTGGCCACCCACGGCGTGACGGCGGCCACCCCCGACTTCACCATCAGCAGCCAGCAGTCTTTGCTGACCACAGCCACCTCCACCGACCGTACGCTGACCGTCCTGCTCGCCGGCATCGCCGCAATCTCGTTGCTGGTGGGCGGTATTGGCGTCATGAACATCATGCTCGTGTCCGTCACCGAGCGCATCCGTGAGATTGGGCTGCGCAAGGCGATGGGTGCCACACCCAGCGCCATTCGACGACAGTTCCTGGTCGAAGCCAGCACGCTGGGTCTCTGCGGTGGCCTTCTTGGCGTGATCCTCGGCCTGGTCGGCGCCCAGGTACTGCCGCACTTCCTGAGTCAGCCGGTCACCATCCCCGCCATCGCGACGATCGGCGCCCTCGGCATCGCCCTCATCATCGGCATCGTGGCCGGGGTCTANCCCGCNAGCCGCGCNGCCCGACTTGCCCCCATCGACGCCTTGAGAAGTGAGTNACTGACATGACCCTGACNAGGATCGCCGCNGGNGCGGCAGTGTGCGGTGCCGTGCTGTTCGTGNGCGCCTGTGGCGGCACAACTCCGGCCTCCGGTGTTCCCGTCGGCGCACCGACGACGGCTNCCGCCGGCGGTGGGCCCAACTCTGGAGCAGGGGGCGGGGGGCGGGCGTTCCCGGGCGCCTCCGGGCTTCTCGCCCAGATCGACGGGACGACGCTACAGGTTCAAAGCACCGACACTCAGACGGCCGTCACCTACTCAGCCGCTACCACGTTCACCANCACCGTGGCGGCGCGACTCTCGGACGTCGTCGTCGGAGTGTGCGTCCAGGCCCGCAGCGCCAGGCTGCCCTCCGGTCCAGGAAGCGCAGCGCCAACGGCCGCTCCGGCCACTCCCACCGCCAGGACCAGCCCGATCGCGGNCGNCTCGGTCGAGATCTCACCGGCTGTGAACGGAGTCTGCACTGCACTTGGNGGAGCCCGCACGCCAGGNGCCCGACCCNTTGGCGCGCCCGGTGACGCCACCCCGCCCGCAGGAACGCCCAACCCCAACCGCACTCGAGGGCCGGGCGCGGGTGGCAACGGGTTTGGCGGGTTTGGCGGCTTCGGAGCCTTTGGCAAGGTCACCGCGGTCAACGGCGCCAGCTTCGCCGTCGAGAGCTCGGCACCACAGGGCGGCTCTACCTCCGCGGGTACCCCCACTGCGCAGACCGTGGATACCTCAGCCTCGACGACGTACACCCGGACCGTGACCGCCAACGCCAAGGCCCTGGTGGTCGGCCTGTGCGTCACCGCCCTGGGCAAGGCCTCGGATACCGGGTCGATCGCGGCCACGTCGATCGCGCTCCGGCCGGCCCAGAACGGTTCTTGTTCCTCGGGATTCGGCAGGCGAGGGGCCGGCGGCATCCCGAACCCGACGGGCGGTGGCTCCGGTGCCTGAGCCCCGCAAACCGTTCCAGCGCCGAACCTGGGTGCGTCGCGCCATCCCGATCGGAGTCGTCGCCGTCCTGGTGGGCGCGGGGACCGCAGTGGTCCGGACCAATGCCAGCGCCACCCCGCTCGACACCTATCGGACCACCAGCGTCACCACGGGTTCGGTGGAGCAGCGGCTCAACCTCACCGGATCGGTTCAACGGGTCAACCAGGTGACCGAGAGCTTCGCCACGGACGGAATCGTCTCGAGCGTGCTGGTCTCTGTCGGAGACACCGTCAAGGCGGGACAGCCGCTGGCCACCCTCGACCCGAGCCCGCTGCGGAGCGCAGTCACCGACGCCCAGGCGTCACTGGCTCAGGCCAAGGCCACGCTGGAGTCCGACCAGAGCGCTGCTGCGGCAGCGACGGCCACGGCGGCAGCTGCAACGGCAGCGGCAGCGGCGCCGTCACCCACTCCGCGCGCTTCGAGTCCGTCCGGGCGATCGGGTCCCGGCACAGGCTCGGCCCAGAGCCTGGCGCGGACGCAGAAGCTCGCGACATCCACGCAGCGCGCCGTCACAACGGACCTGGAACGCACCTCCGCCGCCTTGACGCTCTGTGCACCGTTCTTCCCGTCCGGGACTCCTGCACCCGCGACCACGGATACGACACCGACCACTGGCCCGACCCCGCCCAGCGCGACGGCGACGCCGTCCGCCGACGAGATCGCGGCCTGCCTGGGTGCGCTGAATACCGCCCCGACACAGCAACAGATCCAGCGCGACCAGCAGGCACTCAACAGCGCCCAGGCAAACCTCGCCAAGGCCGTCACCAGCGCGATCACTGCTGCGGGCACCACCGCGCAGTCCTCCGGATCAACGAGTCGGTCCGCCACCAGCCAGCCCGCGACCAGCCAGTCCGCCACCAACCAGTCCACGAGCGCGCGAACGGGCGCAACGAGCCAGTCCAGCGCCGACCGTGTGGTCTCCGACCAAGCCGCCGTCACGAGCGCCGACGCAGCGCTGACCAGCGCTGCGTCGGACCTGGCTGCGTCCACCCTGAAGGCCTCGATCGCCGGCACCGTGGGCTCGGTCAGCCTGGTCAAGAACGCGTCCAGCAACGGCAACAACGTCGTCATCGTCGGCCCCGGCGCCGTCGAGGTCACCGTCAACGTCCCCCTGGTGTCGATGCCCAACGTGCATGTGGGCCAGAAGGCGAACGTGA
>JGI24130J36418_10000721_pt1 | contig 11122 bp, 16 predicted proteins | sample BarGraNGADG00212_FD_36418 | JGI IMG/M metagenome (IMG submission 36418)
TCAGAGTCGCCCGCCTATGTTTCGCCCCTTCGAAGCACTCGACGCGCTACCTTTGGACCGTTCTCAACGGCGTCGTCATGACCCGTTCACCACACGAAGCAGGTGTCTGTGATAAATGGCTTAAGCAGTGTGGCGGGGGCCCCCGGGAAGTACATCGCCTGGGGTGTCATCCAGATCTCGGTGACCAACCTGACGATCATCTGCGTGATGATCGTGCTGTTCATTCTCGCCCTGGTCGTGCCTTTCCCGACCCATGATGACCAGCAGCCCAAACAGGAAGGGCGCAGTCAATGACGGCCCGGGCCGGTGAGATCAGCCCGGACCAGACGAGCGACCCCAAGAACTGGACCAATAGGCTTCGCGGCCGGATCGAAGGGCTCGTCCCGCCAGGGCAGGCTCTTCCCGACAAGCAACCGGTTTACGTCGCTTCGTGGATCTATGTCTTCGGTGTGCTGACACTGACATCCCTGGTGGTCGTCATCGCCTCCGGATGCGTCCTAGCGATGGGCGGCTCGGCCTGGTGGCACGTCTCCTCACTTGGTCACTACGTCAACTCCGTCCACCTGTGGAGCGTGGAGATGACCTTCGGTTTCATGGTGGTCCATCTCTGGGGCAAGTTCTGGATGGCCGCCTGGCGCGGCAAGCGCGCCCTGACGTGGATCACCGGCGTCTTACTCTTCGGTATCTCGATCGGCACGTCGTTCACCGGCTTCCTCTCACAGTCCAACTTCGACTCGCAGTGGATCGGCGGCCAGGCCAAAGACGGCCTGAACTCCATCGGCGCCGGTGCCTTCTTCAACGTGCTCAACCCTGGGCAGATGTTGATGTGGCACATAGTGCTGCTGCCCCTGGCCGTGGGCGCCCTGACACTGATCCACATCATTCTGGTCCGGCGCCACGGCGTCGTTCCGCCTCTCGACGCAGAACTGGAGGGCTGAGTTATGAGTCGTGACCGCACCCCGGACTCACATGACTTCCCGACCCGGCCTTACGACCTGGCAAGAGAGTTCGTCATCGCCCTGGTCGTCGCCCTCGTCCTGGCCTGCGGGCTGGCCGCGATCTTCTCCTCACCGGACGACCCTGCGATCACGATGTCGGCCTGGGCGAACGCCGCCCCCAACGACGTGGTCGCCACAGCCGCCGGAGAGCTCGCCGGCACCACTGCGAGCGCTGGGTACGGGCCTCCATACAACAGCAACAGCACCGGCCAGCAGCTCGGGCCGCTGTCCCTGCAGAAATGGGCAGGGGTCCGACTTCCGGTGGACTCCACAAGCCTGGTCCTGCGCCCGCTGAGCAACCTCAGTGGCGACCCGGCGCTGACCACCGCACTGGCAACGTGGAAGTCTGCGACCCCAGACCAGCAGGCGAAATGGACCAAAGCCTTCGGCGACGCCCTGGGCGGCGACTCTCCCGATCCAGCAAATGTCCCCAAAGCCATGAAAGCCCAAGGCGTCGGCCCAGTGCCGGCCCTGTCAACCGCGTTCCTGGGGCTGGCCAAGACAGGCGGACTCGAAGGCGCCCTGACATCATCGGGCAACTTCTACGGAGGTGACCAGACCCAGTCACTGCTGCTGCTCACCGACGGGACCTACCTCGCGAACCTGGCAGACGCACAGCATCTCAGCGGAGACGCCTGGGGCATGATGAACGAGGCAGGGAACGCGCCCGGGCAGCCCTGGATGTGGCTGTACACGTTCTGGTACCAGGTTGAACCCTTCAAGAGCTCGGCCAACGCCGACGCGCAGATCTGGGCCATGATGATGTTCCTCACGCTCTGCCTGATGCTCCTGCCGTTCATCCCGGGGCTGCGTTCGATCCCCCGATGGATCCCGGTCCACCGGTTGGTTTGGCGCAACTACTACCGCAGGTCTAAACGCNCCTGAGCATTCACTGACACTGANGGCCCGATCCCACCGGAGCGGGCCTTCAGTGCTGTCTGCCGCGAGCACGATGTGAGCTAATGCTGTGGCTTGTCATGGGTATTGCTCATCAGTGCGCCCTGACGGACCAGTGCGCGTTGGGTGGGAGCAGGTCCATCCCGTCGGGGTTGGCCAAGTACCCCTGGCGTCTTGCCAGGTGTACTTGTTGCCGTACTGCCAGGGGACGCTGTTAGTCCGAGGCTCGACGACGATGATGGGTGGTCGGGGCGTCATCGACGGCGAAAATGTCGCCGTCGGGTAGCGGGAGCGCGAGTGAGGGCCAGCTGAGCTGGGCAGCGCCGGTCGGACGGTAAGTCCAAAGAGCATTGCCGTTGCGGCCCTTGACACACGATCTGCCCTGGGGTGCTGTCGTCCACGGTGAGGTAGCGGTCAGGCAGATCTCGTTCGTGTCCAAGGGGTAGGCGACCCCGGGTGGGTGGGTGCTCCACGCGACGGACCGGTGAGGCTCTTCGGGTTCAGCCGGTCCCCGTTGGTCTCAGTGACCAGATCGCGCCCGTCGCGCATCGGGAATACCCCGTGGGGCTGCGAAATATGCCGGAAGCTGACGGTGGCAGGCGCCGGTCATCCCCAGCTGTGCCGAAAGTGCCGAGGCACCCGGTTGGACGAACAGCAGGCGGCAGCTGCGGATGTCAGGGATCATCAGCCCAGCGTCGGGCAGGATCGTCGCATCATCCGGATTGGACAGCTGGGCCGCGCTCGATCCGGGACTCTGGAGGTCCATACCGGTAGACGATGTGGCAGGTGCCCGATGTCGATGATGCTGACGACCTGGTCCTCTTCCTGGTTGGCGACGTTCCGGTTGCCGTCTGGGGTGAAGAACACGTCGCTAGGACGTATGAAGCTCTGGCCGGGTACGAGATCCCCCGGTCGGGGAACTCCCATCAGCGTCCGACCCTGCGGGCCGATGATCACGAGGCGATTGTTGTCTTCGTCCGCGACGATGACCGGGGCCGGAAGGACGCCCAGGTTTCTAGCCGGAAACCAGGAAGGGTCCCGTGATCGGGATGGGATGAGCGAACGCACCAGCCATGGTGACGCTGACAGGCGCCGAAGCCGTCGTAGCTGACGGCTTAGCCGCAGCTGACGACCCGTGCGATGGCTGGGCGCGACGATGTCGAGACAGATCAGCTGACCGCGGTGACGGAACGGGCCGAAGCAGCACGACCAGCATGGCACCAGCCACAACGGCAGTCTCGACAGTCGGTCGAGGCCTCATGAATTCCTCCACTCGCTGACTGGTCGTGCTCCGCGGATGGCTTCTGGGCAGGACGCTAGCCGGGGAAGGGGACCTCTCGTCCTGAACTTGCCCTCAGGATCCCAGTCTTGGGAACCCCTGCGTCCGAGCAAAAGTGTCCTGTTATACAGCCATTTGTCGTTGACAACATCGGGCTGTTGCCGGGCGCCCACCAGCCCGGCGGGTGCGCCGTTCGGTCTGGCCGGGCCATTTCGTGGCATAGGCTGAGCCCGGCTGACCATGGCGAGCACCCCCGAGGGCCGATATAGGACGAGGAGAGATCGATGTGGCGAGTGGCTTCGATCGCCCTCAAAACACCCCGTCGGTATCCAGGCATGCGACCCTTCAGCTCAGCCTTTGCCGCAGCAGCCGTAGGCGTGCTGGTGGTCGGCTGCTCGGCTGCCACAGGCTCAGCTCCGGCGGGGTCGCAGCCATCACGACTAACGACCGCCTCATCACCGGCGGCCTCACGTGGTCACTCGCCGATCGTAACGCTCACCTTATCCATGGCACCCTTCACCCTGCCCGCGGCAGTGTCGCGCCCGACCGTGTTCGCCGCCGGTGAAAGACTGCTCGTGGTGGGTGGCCTGACGGCCGCCGACACCACGACACAAGCGATCCTGCGAGTCGACCCTGCCCGAGGGAGCGTAGTCCAGGCGGGGTTGTTGCCCGTTCCGGTACACGATGCAGCGGGCGCCGTGGTGAGCGGCCGGGACCTCCTCTTCGGCGGTGGGTCGACCGCGGTGACCACCGCAGTCCAAGACGTGACCCCGGGTGCATTCCCCCAGGTTATCGGCCATCTGCCCCAGCCACGCGCTGACCTCGTCGCGATCAGCGACGGCGCGACGGGCTATGTCCTTGGTGGTTTCGACGGTTCCCAAGGGTTGACCACGATTCTGCGAACGCAGGACGGTCGGACATTTACCGTCATGGGTACTTTGCCGGTCGACGTGCGCTACCCCGCAGTCGCGACGGCGGCCGGCTCGATCTGGCTCTTCGGTGGTGAACACCAGGGCAAGCAGGTCACCGACGTCCAACGGATCGACCTGACAACCGGCCATGGCAGCGTCACTGGGCATCTGCCAAGTCCCCTGGCCCACGCCGGCGCATTCACGTTGGGGAGCGCAGTCTTCGTGGCCGGCGGACGCACAGGTGCCAAAGCGACAGACAACGTCATGCGATTCGACCCTGCAAACGTAAGCTTTACGGCCGTTGGGCATCTGCCCGCCGCCCGGTCCGACTTTGGTGTCGCGGTGGTTGGCGGCACCGCCTACCTGGTCGGCGGGGAGAACCCCAAGCCTGTGGACACGGTCATCCAGGCCCGTGCTCAACCTGGAGGATCACCGTGAGCAGTAGCACCGCCTAGCGCCCTCGCCCGAGCTACGTCGACCACTGGCGGCTCGTAAGGGGGCGGCTGGTCACTCTGACTGCCGGTGTCGCCGTCGGGTCCTGGTGGCTCATGGCGGCGGCAACTCCGGCCAAACCGCCTGCAAAGTCGGTGGCATCGCACTCGGCGCGGGGCGCTGCTGCAACGGCACCGCCCCCGACCAATGCAGCAACCACATTCAGTGGGGCGATCGCGCTCACCGCCTCCGGTCCGGGTTGGCTCGCCCCCGGTTCGGACCCCTCGGTGTTGCCAGGACCGATCCTGATCTCGGACGGAGGCGGAGACCGGGTGCTGATCATTGACCCCAAAGGTCGGAGTATGTGGCAGTTCCCCCGCGCTGGGGACCTGGCTGCGGGGCAGACCTTCAAAGCTCCCGAGGCCGCGTGGTTCACGCCGGACGGCAAGCAGGTCGTCGCTGCTAGCGAGGACAGCGTCATCATCTATGTCATAGACATAGCCACGCACAAACTCGTCTACACCTATGGCACAACTGACGCCCCCGGGTCGGGCCCCAACTAGGTGAACGCCCCTGACGGCGTGCTGATGCTGCCCTCCCATGATCTGCTGGTTCCCGACGCAGCGAACTGCAGGATCATCAAGATCCCTGCAGGAGGCCACGCAATCAGTCAACAGCTGGGCCAGACCGGAACATGCGTGCACAACCCGCCGCAGACCTTCGCGAACCCAAGCGGCCTGTTCCCGATGTCCAACGGCGACTACGTGCTCACCGAGGGCATCGGCAACTGGGTCAGTGAGATCAACCTGTCGGGAAAGGTGTCATGGAGCGTGCAGGTGCCCGGCGTCTCCGCCATCTACGAAAGCTCAGAGATCGGCCCTGATCGTTTCGCGACGGTCGACCACACGCTCCCGGGCCAGGTGCTGACCTTCGATCACACCGGAAAGGCCTACTGGCGCTATGCCCCGACCGGCGATCAAACCCTGAACAAGCCATCTATGGTGACCGCACTGCCCAACGGCGACTTCCTGGTGAGCGACAAACTCAACAATCGGCTGATCGTCGTGGACCCCCGCACCAACGCCGTCGTGTGGCAGTACGGTCACAGCCAGGTCCCTGGCAGCACGCCCGGATTCCTGAACAACCCCACTGGCATGGACCTGTACCCTCCAAATTCGAGGGCAGACAAGACCAAATGACGATCAGGAACGCGCGACAGCACGATCCACGCTAAAGACGACCTCCTACAGGTCACCGTTTGCCGAACGACGTTGTGCGCGGTTTGATGCTGGCCAAATCGATGGTCGAAATCGTATCGACGGACAAGCCTGCCGATGCCTGCTCAGCGGCATCGTTCGCGATGATGTCGGCCGCCGTGTTCAACGGGAACTTGTTGCCGGGGTCGTGGCCAGGGACCTTGACGAACTCGACTGTGCCGGCACGACTGTCCAATGCGGCCCAGATCGCCTTGACGATATCGGCGTTCGCCACAGGCTGACGTTTGGAGTTGCGCATACCGTTGCGCTGCCAGCCAGCACGCCACGTGGTGGAGCAGTCCCTGGCGTATGTCGAGTCGATCTGGATGACCAGATGAGCAACATCGGTGTGGTCAAGGAGAACNTCGAGCACAGCCCGCAACTCTGCAATGTTGTTGGTGCCGTTGGCTTGCCCGGACGCGTGGTAGTTCCCGTTCTCGTCCACCCACGCCCAGCCGGACGGCCCGGGGTTGCCTAGGCACGCACCGTCGGTACCAACCGTCAACGATCCCTTGAGCATCTCAGTCCCTCTGTTTGGCTTCGAGGTCGGCCTTGTGAACTCGAAGCCGTCGTGCCTTCGGCAGATCCACACCCCTGCTCAGGCCACGAGACGAAACTCAGTCCAAGCAGTCGCCCACCAGGAACGCCTATTCGCTGTGCGGCCCCTATGCGCTGTGCTAACAAACGCGACAAGGATGGGGGCCAAGAGCCCCGTCGTCTGAAATATCCTGGATTGACACCGGGCGTCCTGACGGACTTCCGGCTGCGGGCCCGACTCTCAGGGCAACCCGTTGCCAACATGTACTTGTCTCCCTTGCTTTGGCTCGGGTCGCCGGTTTACGCCGGTGGTCCACGCGCGTAATCATAGGCTGCCAGAACCCGCCCCTCGCCCATCTCCGGCCCTCCACCGCAGCACGATCTGCTGTCGCTCTGATGCGGTGAAAGAGCGGGGCCTCCACCGGCTCCCAGCGGGATGCTTGGGGAGTTTATCGAAAGTGTCGCGTGAGAGGGCGAGGAGGGCCCTCATGGAAGCGTATGCGGGCAAGCAGCTTGGTGGGAATCGATCTACGCCGCCGTCGGACGGTCATCGTCAGGACCACCGCGGGTGGTGAGGTGCTGGAGACGGTGCGGATCGTCAACGACGTCGCGCGGTTGGTGTCGGTGATGGCCAAGGGCTGGTGAGGGCCCGGAGGTGGTGCTGCAGGCCACCCACGGCTGGTAATGGGCAGCCGAGGTGTTACAGGCTGGTGGGGCCAGCGTGCACCTGTCTCACCCGTTGGGAGTCAAGGCCTTCGGGTACCGCCTGGTCAAGGACGACGGGTCGATTTGGCTGCCCCGTTGCTGGATGGGTCGCGTGCCCGAGTCGTGGATCGCACCCTTGGCGACGAGGGAGCTGTGTCAATGGTCCGGCACCGGGCGAAGCTGGTCAGGTTGCGGGCGCACTGCAAGGGCTCCCGCCCGAGTCTGACCCGACGCCCACTGAACGTGTACGCCGCAGTCGAAGATGGCCCAAAGCCACAGGTCACCAAGGTCATGACCGGCCCCGCTTCTTCAGCGTTGACCTCAGGCGTGACCCTGTGGGCATTTCATGGTTGAGACCTGGACCCTCGACCTCAGACTTCAGCAGTCCCTCCACGCTTTTCGATGTATCGAATCCTGATTGTTACCAATGATTTCGACGTGCTCGAAGGCTCGAGTCCGGCGACGTAATCTCAGGCGTTGCTACCGAGCCAACGGATCCAATGGTGAAGCGACATACCCCTTGCCTGTAGGGCGGGTCGGGCCAGGGGCTAGACAAGTACAACGACGCCAGCAGGCGTTGGGGAAAGCCGACCGAGNACTGAACCGAGTTCGCCTAGCAAGGAGAACCAGTCGTGAGCACGATTCTGCATGACAAGCCAACTGTCGAGATNAGCGTCACCGACCACGTCCATGAGGCCTGGCGGCCGCCGCCAGCCGGGGAAGACGCGCCCGTCACCCTCCCGCTGGCAGATTGCTGCTCCTGGTCCGTGGTCGAGGCGGAAGCTTCCGCATCATGGCGCGCCTCAGTGGGGTCACTGGCCACTGAGCCCACTGAGGCGCCGCTATGAGCGACAACGATGTCAGGGTCTTCCATCGGCATCTTGCCGAAACCATGACCGCCGAGGTCCAGTCTTGGGAAGGGTCCGAGGACGTTGATGGGCTCGAACGGCTGGCCTCAACAGCCTCGGAGCCGGTGATGCTCGCCTGTTTCCTCGCGGCCATAGCGGCACGGGCACGGGATCAGGTGATAACGGGGGCGATGGGATGAGCACCGACGCCGAGACCCTGGCCATTTCTGAGCAGCTGGACCCAGCCCGCCTGCAAGAGCTCCTCGACAACCAGGAGCAGCTGTTGCAAGAGCAACGCACCCCAGACTGACCATCCCTGAACACAACAGCTTTCGTCCCAGTGCCGTCTTGTCAACTGGCAGGTCGAAGCGGTGCCCGGAGGGTTCTCGGACCCCGCTTCTGGTGGCCGTCCCAGGTTGAGGAGTTGGCGTGCGTGCCGATACGCGACAGCGCGGTCAGACTGAGGTCAGCGACGCCCTGATCGGTGCGCGCTGGTTGTCTGACGGCGCTGGCACCATCACGTCTTGCCCGGCACTTATCTCACAGCGGCGTTGACACCAGACCCGGACGACGCGCTGGGGTCCGGGCAACTGGCATAGGCCGCCAGCAGCTCTCTCAACGCCGCCCTGGCGAAGGACCGATATGTGACCCATTGAGGGACAGCCGGGGAAGACGGTGAGCCGCCCATCTGGTCAAGCTGAGGGCGCACCTTGGGCAAGACCAGCGTGTCAGGTCACCGCTGCCGACTATAGAACATATGTCCTGCATCTCTGCTTGAGTGCAGTGGGGGAGTGGGAAGTGCCGCCTCGAGCCCACCATGTAGCAGGATCAACTGACCGAGGACGTACCAAGGAAGTTTCGGTCCTGGTTTCCTGATGACGAGGCTTGTCGCGGCCCCAGGAATGCGCTTCTATTGACTGCTTCGCAAGCCATCGATACCGAACCCTCGTCCCCTGAAGGATTTGATCGGCGGCTGAGCGTCAACTGCACTCAAGCAGAGATGCAGGACATATGTTCTGCTGACCGTGACAGGAAGACCGCCTGTGTTCCAATCTCGTCACATCTCTGGCAATTGCCCGCAGATCTAGCTAAACAGACAGGGTGACCCCGGCTGAAGGATGCGGCCTGATCACGACCTAGGCCAATTCTCGAGCTGATCAATGGCGCACGTGGCCTGACCTCCCCAGCAGGAACCGAGTCAGGAGCAGTGATGGACGAAGCAGAGGCGCTCAGGATCGGCGCGGAGGTGAGGCAGGCCCGCCAGGACAAAGACTGGACTCATGAGCAACTGGCCGAATGCGCACAGGTATCGCCCGACACTGTCGCCGCAATCGAGGCCGGCCGCAGTACGCCCAGCGGGACCTTGGGGGCAGTCTTTGATGNGCTAGGCATCGATCCACCCGCTGAGGGCGTTTCGTACAGCAGAGACATCGCGTTGCTACAGGAAATGATCGGTCAGTGGCTGCTCGTGCTGCCCGAAGCAGAGCGCGAAGATGCGCAGGACCAGCTGAGACGGTTCATCCTCGCCCATATGTGACAAGGAGGCTGATGCACTGGCCCACCCAAAGCCCGGGAGTCGTCGCTGCCAACGTCAAGGCGACCTCCTTGCGGCTTTCGATGCTTGTGAGAATGACAGCAAGGCGCACTCGCCTCAAGGGGGTGAACTGCGAAGAATACGCAGGCGCCCCTCGAAACGGCCGTCGTGACCAAGCTCAACACAAGACAGGCCAGCAGACGACCTACTCATCGTCCTTGTTCGACCTCACCGCACTAGCCCGCGCGCCGCGAACCGGGNNAGCGCTGGAGCCGGTTCGTCCAGGTGGACCCGAGCCACGATCTTCCCGTCCTCGTTGTCCAGCTCCAACCGCTGAACGCGCCGCTTTTCGTCCGAGGTCACAACCAATGCGCAGACGCCCGTCACAGTGGAGATCACCTCGCGGACCGGACCGGGCAGAGCGTCAGCAGGCCCGGGCCAATGCTGATCTGTCACGGGCACCGCCACGGTCGAGTCATCTTCTCGACTAAGAACAAGCCGCTGGCCCGGAGCCACGGTATTGTGCTCCAGTCTCAGACCCGCTGCACGCAGCCGCCGGTCGAGAGTGTGAAGTCGCCTGCGACGAACGAGCCGTTTGGCACCTGAAGCCGCGGCATACTCAGCGGAGAGAGCGGCGACAACGGCGGCGAGCTCGAGCCGGCCCTCGTCGGCCGCATGCAGTGCTCGGATCTGCTCACTCATGATGGCGACGGTAGCCACCGCAGGTGAACGCCAGCCACCGACAAGGTCGACGGAGACTTAAGACAGGCCACCTCATTGTTCACTCAGGGCCGGAGCATCTGTTCGCGGCCCACTGAATGACAGTTGTTCCTCCGTTGCCACCGCGAGAGTTGCCGCTTGGACACCTTGATCGGTGAGTTCGACCCTGATCAACCCCGCGCCTCGGCCCGCACGACGCCCGAGGTCAGCCGCCTTGGCCCATGTGAATGAGCACAGTGGGCGGCAAGGATCCGATGGGCACCGCCATCACTGCGACGCGGCTGTCCGCCTTCGGCGTCGACGTGGCCACCCGTACGGCGCGAGATGCCGCGAAGCCCGCCAACGGTGAGAGCGACCGAGCAGCTCTCCGGGCGGAGCTAGTCGTGAAGCTGAAAGCTCGATCGTCGCACCACCCGAGGACCCAGCAGGAAACGGTGGGTGAGGCTGACACCAGGTCGCGATGGCGGGCAACGTGAATCGCACCGAGCGATGATCTGCGCAAACGTCGTCCGGCCCAACGGGACCTCAGGCCTGATCTGTTTCGACAGGAACTCAGTCCAAGTAGTCCCGCAGGACCTGTGAACGCGACGGGTGACGCAGCTTGCTCATCGTCTTGGACTCGATCTGACGGATCCGCTCGCGGGTCACGCCATAGACCTTGCCTATCTCGTCCAGGGTCTTGGGCTGGCCGTCGGCCAGGCCAAAACGCATCGAGACCACGCCGGCCTCACGCTCAGAGAGGGTATCCAGCACGGAGTGCAGCTGCTCCTGAAGAAGGGTGAACGACACGGCGTCGGCGGGCACGACGGCCTCGGAGTCCTCGATGAGGTCACCGAACTCGCTGTCACCGTCCTCACCGAGCGGCGTGTGCAAGGAGATCGGCTCACGCCCGTACTTCTGGACCTCGACGACCTTCTCCGGGGTCATATCGAGCTCCTTGGCGAGCTCCTCAGGTGTCGGCTCGCGACCGAGGTCCTGCAGCATCTGACGCTGAACCCGGGCCAG
>JGI24130J36418_10000723_pt1 | contig 11116 bp, 14 predicted proteins | sample BarGraNGADG00212_FD_36418 | JGI IMG/M metagenome (IMG submission 36418)
TACTCCTCATCTGACAGCGGACCAGGACCTCCTGCTTGCAAATCGCCGACGACCATTCGTGAGGGTCTCAACGGTGCTCGAAACAAGATCCCTGAGTGGCCTGACGTACCCCTCTTTGTCTCGTGTTACTGGCACGGGCAGGGGCTATCCACGTATGGGGCCATTATGTCCGAGAATCGATATGGCTGGGAGACGCGGCTGGGGCTCACGGCACCCGCCAGACACGTCACCAGGCGGGGCGGCCACCAAGGCCCTCGACGCGCAATGGCACGCTGCATCGGTAGATGCTCGCGGGAATCTTGTCTTCCGTAAGAATCTGCAGTGAGGTCAATCGAACGCCACCCTTCTTGAGCGCTGTCGCGGAGCGGGTGCGACACGTGTGTATGTGGGCTCTTGCGGCGGCGTCGATGGGCAGGAGGGTCGTGAACAGCAGAACTGCCGAGAGGGGCGCGAGACGGTCGCCAGTGAGTATGATCCGGACTTGCTCAACGCTGTCAGCCCAGCCAGCCGGGCCGCTGGGCCCTGCTGCGAATTGCTTCAGGGCAGCGGTGAGTCCTTCGGACACGGCCTCGTGCAGGGCGGGACGGCGGTACTTAGCAGCGAGCATCTCGCCGAAGTCGAGCCGGTCGTCCTCGTTGCTGAACACCTCCAGGCGTGTTTGCTTTACGAGCAGGGCCTTGCTTATGGGCAGGCTGACACGAAGGTCCGCTACCCAGAAGCCACCAGCCGGTGGCTTTGTGAGCGCTACCAGGTAGGGAACCGCGTAGTTGCGAATCTGCATGCGCTCGCCGTTGTTGAGGTGGCTGGCGTTTAGCACGGGCGACACGTCCACGAAGGGATGCCGGCGCCCGGGCCCGCCGGCACCGATATCACAAGTCTGGGACCGGATGATGCCGTACTCGGCGCGCGCGGTGGGGTCGTAGACGAGCTCCCAGTCGCCGTCTTCGCCCGCGGATGCCCCCGTCACTGGATCTTCGCCCTCCGGTCCGGCCCAGAAAAGCGCGAGATCAGCGAACGCGTCTCCTTGCCGCCACGGGTCAAGCGCGTCCGTTAAGTTCTTTCCCCAGGTGGGCGGGATGAAGTGGTCGACGAGTGCCGGGCGCGGAGGTGGTGCCGTGTTTTTGCTGCCCAGTGAAGACGAATCTTCCCCCTCGGTGTCGGTCTCATCATTCGTGCCCATTGCCGCGAGTTCAGACCTTTCCTGGCCGTGAGGGGGTGCGGGGGACGCTGCGGGCCGCGATCTTCGCGCGACGGGGTGCTTGCGGTCCCGCGGCTGGGGGCACGTGCTCTTCGGGGCCAGCCAGTCCGGCACTCGCGCGGCCGCGTTCGATGAGCACTTTGTCAACGATGTCTTCATGAACGGTCGCGAGTGCGAAAGTGTCAAGGTCTCCGGACCGCAGCAGGTCCCGCAGGGCTGGATGAGCCCGGAACCAGGCGGCGACATCGAGTCCGCTCGCGACGAGGTCTTCGACGATCCCAACAAGTTTCCACAACTGCCCTTGGCTGCCCAAACGTGGCGCGCGACCTTTGCTCTTCCACTCGTGGAAGGTTCTCTCCTTGATGCGAGCTGCAGCAAGGACGTCCACGTCGGGCACGCCCAGCGCTTGGGAGACGAAATCGATCCCGGCTACGGCGCCTGACTCCGCAACATAAGCAACTGGACGCGCGATCAAGGCGGCGACAACTTCGCTCGGGTCGCGGCTCAGGTCAGCGGCCCAATCGACGATGACTCCCGCAAGCGTCCGGTCCAAGACGTTTTCGAGTAGATATTCGGTCTGAAGCACGACCTCGTTCGTCGGCGCCTGAATCCAGCCGCCCAGTTCGGCGGTGCGCTGACGCACCCGACGACGGGGTCGCGTCATCAGTTGGGTCACGTGGACTCTCCTGCCATATCGCTGGGGTCGTAGGGGTCCATTGTTTCGCGGTAGGCCGACAAGACCAGTTGCTGGAATAGCGACAGGCTTGTGCGGTTCAACCGCCGCGCCCGGTCGCAGATGGCGGTCGGGACGAACTTCTCGCTGCTGTTGTCGTACACATCGACGTCGAGCAGATAGCTGTAGGCGCCCTGAGTGCTCGGATCCTGGAACGTGCCGTGCCTGATCAGTGCACCGCTCGATTCTTCCAGCCGCAGTTCGACTTGCTGCTGAATGCTAGTGATCTGCTCGCCAAACTGGGAGTGGTTGAGCAGCCCCAGTGCCTCGGGGGCGATTCGATCCCGCCAGGCCGCGGGCGTTCGTGCAGATGGGTCGGAGAGTCGGTTTATGTAGCGCAGTCCGATGCGCTGCACCAGGTCGGGAGCGATAGTGTCAACGACGGCGGGTAGCAGCGCCGCTAGAACCTCGCCGAGACTGGCGCTGTACCGCTCGTACCGCGTGTTCTGCACGATCAGGATGTCGGGCATGAAAGTGACAGCGAGTCGCTGGTCGGCGCTGAACAGCTGCCATCCACGGGTGACGTCCGTCGTGGAAGTCTGACCGGCGCCAGGAGTGAACGTTAAGGAAACGTCCTGGCGCTCAGCCATCTCGACTCGATCTAGCGCGATCCCGGCAGTTCGGGCTGCGTCACGAAGAGCAAGTCCATGCGCTGCGGTCGGAGCATCACCCCGACCCGTGAATCGAACTTCCAGTGCCGCGAGTTCGATCGCATTGTTTCGCAGCAGGATTCTCTGCGCAGCTGGAAGACCGCCGAGCGGGGTGTCTCGATCGGCATGGGGCGTCTCGCTTTGACCGCCTGCGAACACACTGCCTCCTGCGGTTGTCACGGTACTGGCTGAGTGGACGCTCATACGATCTCCCTGGGTCCTGACTCGCAGTCTAGTCGCAGAGTCGCTCCGCAGTATAGGAAACCAAGATTGTGAATGTGGGAGTGACCTGGGTGGAGACACGGGAATCGAACCCCGGACCTCCTGCTTGCAAACTCGCGGCTTAGTCGACGCTTGGTGTCGCTGAACGCGCGCCCGGGGCATGTGGCGGTCCTCGTCATCGGCTGGTGTCGGGTTCGTTGCCGTACTTTTCTGGAGTACGGATGCCGTCACGGTCGTCAAGGGGTTCCAGTCAAGGACTGGCTTGCTCCCACGACTGGCTGCGACCACATCGATCCTGTTTGCAGTCGCGGCACGGAGGCGACCCCGTGAACGTGGGAGCCAGTTTACGGGGCTGGTGGTAGCCCAGCGTCTGTAGCGGCGAGCAACGGCACTCCGGGTGCCAACTTCGCCATGGATATCGGGCGGTTCTAGGCCTGTGCCTCCCAAGGTTGAGGGCCTGGGGCCGTGCGAAACGTAGCAGCGTAGTCGCCCTCCCCCTCGTCCCCGGCGCTTGAAAGCCAGCCGGCGTCGATATATTGCGCCATAACGGCCGGTTTGTCTGCGTGAGCCTGTCCGAAGTCTGGTAAGCCCGGGCGATGAGTTACGAGAGGAGATTCACGAGGTTCGTGACTCACCATCGGGCTAACCGAAGGACCAGGGCACCAACGACGTGGACCATGAGCCACGCGTCGCCAAGTGCTGTGTGGCCGTTGCTGTGCGCGTCGCCAGTCTGACTCGGTCGGCCGAGCCCAGTCNAGAAACTTGACGATGCCATCGGTGAGGGTCTGGTCGTGGCTGGCCAGCAGCCCCCTCTGCTTGGCGTCCATGACTAGCCGGCCGAGCGCATTGCCCTGGCAACCAAGGGCCACCAGTGCCTCCTGGAGGGCGGATCCGGCGTCTATGATCGCCGTCGCCTGGGTCGTTGTTCGAAATCTCCTTCAGCACCTTTGTATACCTTTGACACAAGACGAATTGTGGCTGTGGAGGGCGGGACCGGCCGGAGCCCTGGTGACTCAGCCCAACTTGAAGCCTGATGCACCCCGTGGCGCGCCACTTCGCGCGGGAGACCTGCTCTTCTTCCACGATCCAGGGAGTTATCACCACGTCGGGATCTACGACGGAAACGGGAACATGGTGCACGCGCCCCGGACGGGGAAGACCGTCGAAGTCGTTCACGACGTCTTCAGCGATCCCTACTACGCCGCACAGTTTGCCCTGGCCACACGGCCGGGCGGAGCGACTGTCGTGGCGATTGGAGCGCACGGATGAGTAGCCCTGATGAGAGTCGCGATCCACGGGAGGGTGATTCTCGTGGCGACGCCACGTCGGGAGAGGACATGGCCCTTCTCGCGGGCTGAGAGGTGCCGCTGTACAAGCCACCTGCCGTGCTGTGCATTCGCTCGGTCGACTTCAGCGAACCTTTGGTCGGGCGCCGTGCACGATTCTGGTTGACCAGCTTCGACGAAGCCGGCGAGCTCATCGCCCTCGGCTGGCGCGACGGGTTGCGGATCGTGTCGGAGGTGAAGGATCTACGGGGCCAGCTTGACCGAGTCGTGGAGCCGACAGTCTCTGTTCAGGAGGAGGCTGACTACTACTGCGGCCTATCCGGGGTGCGGAACACGCCGCGCCTCGCCGCCGGGGTGTCGCGAGTGTGGGTTGAGCAGTACGTCAGCCAGGTGGAACGTCAACAGGGCATGCACGAGGACACTGACCCGCAGTCGAATCGCAACGCCTGGCTGGCCGACGTGACCGAGGATCCGGGCCGACCTCGCGTCATCCGGCCGGTCCCTGCCCGAACAGTGCATGCCCTGATCGGATGTCGTGTAATCCACGTGGCAGGTGATGGCGTAATCACAACGGACCTGCGGGCGGTGGGGGAGTCCGCGTGGACGGCTGACGGGACGATCATCGTGCCCGTGATTGACGAACACGACTGGTACCTATGGTCGACGCGCTCCAACAACCTGCGGCATCCGTCGCTTCGAGCCGTCGAGATCTCGTCCCTTTGGGTTGAAGGGTGAGTGCCGGTTACAGCGTTGTGTGGCTCAACGAAGTGTCGATGAGGTTGTCTCCATCGTGGGCCCGACTCGCGGTGGTGGCGCGGAAGGCGTCATGGACGCGGGCAGCATAGGCCGGACTCATCAAGACATCGATCTGATCCTTGTCGATCCACCGGACCGAGGTCGCTTCGGTGGAAGTCCGCGGACGGCCGGCCTTGATCGAACAGCGGTACACGAGCGCTACGATGCCGCGCTTCATGTTCTTGTAAACGCCGGTCAGCCTGTCGACGGTGACCTGGACTCCGGTCTCTTCAAGTACCTCGCGCTGCACGCCCTGCTCGAACGTCTCGCCCAGCTCGAGTACGCCGCCTGGCGGTTCCCAGTGGCCATTGTCGCGACGCTGGATCACCAGGACTTGCTCGGTCTCATCGGTTACGACTCCGGTCACGCTGACTGAGTGTGTTGGTGCCTCGTTTGTCATCTTTGCTTGCCTCCTATGACAGGCTAGAGCACAACTAGAGAACTGGAGGAGATCCGTGCATGAACTCGGCTCTGTCGATCGGCTGGCTGACGCTCCGCCGTTCCGACAGATCGCGGACCAACTGCGCCGAGCGATCCAGCGTGGCGACCTGGAACCAGGTGGACGTGTGTCGTCCGAGGCGCAGCTCATCGAGCACTACGGGGTGGCTCGGATGACCGTGCGACAGGCGGTCGCCGAACTCAAGGCCGAGGGGCTCGTAATCGCGGAGCACGGCCGTGGTGTCTTCGTACGCAGTCGTCCATCTGTTCGCCGGCTAGCGTCCGATCGGTTTGCGCGCCGTCACCGTGAAGCGGGCAAGGCCGCCTTCCTGGCGGAGTCGGAGTCCCTTGGGACTCCGAGTGTCGACCAGCTCGATGTGGGCGAAGTTGTGCCAACGGAACGAGTCGCCGAACGACTCAAGCTGAGAAAGACTGCCAAGGTGGTCTGTCGGGATCGCCGCTACCTCATCGACGACATCCCCGTGGAGCTGGCGACAACGTACGTCCCGTTGTCCATCGCGCGGGGGACTCGAATTACCTCGCCCGACACCGGTCCTGGTGGCGTGTACGCGCGCATCGAGGAGGCTGGGCACCAGCTCGCCTCGTTCACGGAGGAGGTTGGCGCTCGAATGCCGACTCCGTTTGAGCGCCGTCGTCTGTCCCTCCCGGAGGGCACGCCGGTCATCACCGTGATGCGTGTCGCCTACGACGTCGAGGGTCGGCCTGTCGAGCTGACCGACACGGTGAAGTCGGCGCCGAGCTACGTCTTGGAGTATTCATTCCCGGCGACGTGAGGTCGTGGGTGCGTAACTCGCAGTGACGCGGACCTCGGTACGGCCGGTCTCAGAGCGCTGAAAAAGGAAGAGAAGTAGTCCGATCCAATTGCTGTCGGTTGGGGTTGGGGGATTGGCACATGCCGCCCTGTGCCCGGTTCCCGTTGAACCAGTTGCCCCCTTAGAGCCGGATGCGAGAACCAAGGTCACAGCTCCGATGGTCTTGTCGGACCCCACTGATGTACTGGTCACGATGGCGCACGGTGCGCCCGATGTGGAGGTTGTCATGGGTGATGTGAACAAGCGTGTTGTGCAGAGACGCTCTGACGGCAAGACCGAGGTCCGGCAGCCGGGTGCTACCCGGGCGAGCGCAGTCGTCGATACCCAGTCCGAGGGCATCGCGCGTGCTCGCGAAATCCTCGCTAGAGACGGTGGTGGCGAGTTACAGGTTCGCGGCCTCAACGGCGAGATCCGGCAGCAGGACACCATCAAACCGGGAAACGATCCAAGAAGCAGCAAGGGTTGATCAGGCCGGCGCGACGCCACCCATGCGGGTTTCTCCCGGCTTGCGTTGGTGACCGATGTCGGTGACCACCGACACGAAGCGGCCGCATTTCGTTCCCGCGTGCTATCTGCGCGGGTACGCCGCTGGCAACGACGCCTCGACCCGGTGCAGAAACGGATCGTCGGCGGATGCCACTTCACCCGGCCAATTGTCGACCTGCTGAGGACTGCGGGCTTCGCGATCAAGGAACTCCACGTCTTCTACGAGAAGGGCACCTCGAAGATCGCAGGGGCCGATTCCCTCGGCAGCGCCCTCTCCCCCTAACCTCGGCAGCACGTCCGTCGTTGTTCGTCAACGTCCGAATCCTGAGCATTACCAACGATTGCGACAATGGCGAACACTCACGGACGGCGCCGAAATCTGCGCTGTTGCTACACACATTGCTACACGGGTCGGTGAGTCTCCTTGGGTAGATGGGAGGGCTAGAACTGGGTTGGGAGGCGGTGTGCGAAAGAGCAGGAACCTCATCTTCGATCCACGATGTCCTCAGCCGGCTAAGTAAGCCGCACCCTGCGGCCGACGCGTCGTGCCAGGCCGGCTAGATCGAGATGGACAAGAACTGCCTGGTCGGCTTGAACATGCCGAGGGCCTGACTGCGGACCAAGTTCAGGCTTACTTCACCGCGATGAGCTCGATCAGCCGGATGTCGGGGTCCTTCGCCAGAAGGTTCGGGCCGTGTTCGGCAANGGCCGCGGGGATGGCTCCGTGCAGGTGGGCTTGTCTGCCCTCTTCGGTCTCGAAAGTGTCGAAGATGCCGAAGGTGTCTTCATTGACCCTGAAGGCATACCAGGTCTTGGTGTCCGGCTCATTGGCGACAACGTCAAGGCCCCCGTTGAGGAAATCCCACACCTGTTGCTCACTTCCGGGCTTCGCTTCAACCAGGGCCAGCACTCCAAACTCAAGGGCCATCGCATTCTCCTCAATCACATCGTCGGTATCGGTCTGGTGGCGACCGCGCCCTCCACTCACAGCACTCGACACAAGCGTCGCATGTCTGAAGCCTTTTGATCCTCCAGAAGGAACACGGACCCGGTGCCCTGATGGTTCATCCGGCGATCGACGGTCCCCCGATCGACCGCCCTCCGATCGACAACACGTCCGGTCATCGGCTATACCGAGGTTCGTTCCTGGGTCTCTGGGGACTATCCCTGAACCGATTCCCAAACGGCGACGATCGAGCCTTGCTCGCCCTTATTGGGTGGGCGCTGCGTCTGTCATCTCAGGTCCGGCGTGCGTACGGTGGGCATTCGAGGAGGCTTCATGACCGGGTACGTGGCGACAGCGATCATCGACATCGGGGTACCGCCGAGCAAGGTGTGGCGAGTGCTCGTCGACCCAGAACGGATTCGCGAGTACATGTTCGGTTCACAGGTGGTGACCGACTGGCGCCCGGGAAGCCCGATCCTGTTCCGCGGGGAATGGGAGGGTAAGCCCTTCGAGGACAAGGGCACGATCATCGAGGTCGACGAGCCTCGCCTGCTCCGCTTCACGCACTACAGCCCGTTGAGCGGGGCGCCCGATGTACCGGAGAGCTATCACACGCTGACCTACACCCTCGAGGAAATCCCCGAGGGGGTGCGTGTGACGCTGACGCAGGACAACAACGACACAGAGGAGGCCGCGGCCCATTCCGCAGAGATGTGGCGGCACGTCGTGGAGGGCGTGCGGACGGCGGCTGAAGCGTAAGGCCCCAGTCGAAGTCGTCCATGCGATCGGCTAACTGGCGTGGGCTGACCCCGACCGGAGGGACTCATGGCCGAGCGACCCGGCGAGCAGAAACAGAAGGCCTACCACCACGATCGGCAGGATTACCACACCTGAGGAGCCGCGGGAACAGCGCCGGCGCTGGCCGGCTCCTCGAGCGGGGTGCGGCCCGACTCGAAGAGTACGACTCTGGCGATGGTTCCACGTACGGGGTCGACCTGGTGGCGGTCGTTACCTGCGCGCGTGAGCACACTGCCACAGGTCGTTGAGACGTAGTCGGCGTGCGCCTGGCCAGGATTTGCACTCGCACAAGGACCAAAGACTCTGTCCGAACGTTGTCCAACAGCGTGGGCTGGAATCGCGAGCGCGTGCCGGGACCGACCACGGATTGGCTGACGTTCGCACCCCACCCCAAGGAGGGCGATCATGGCTCAGAACACCGCGAAGAAGGCGACGGCACCTGCGGCTCGCACCAGCACTGCGAAGAAGGCGACGGCACCTGCGGCTCGCACCAGCCCTGTAGCTGAGAAGAGTGCGACAGCCGAGCAGAAGAGCGCGGTTGCCAGGACTGCGGATCTGTCTGAGGGGGTGCTCAAGTCGGTCGAGGCCGGCCAGCGGGCTGCGATCGCGGCCGTGCGTAAGTTCGTCGACACCGTCGACGAGGCGCTTCCCGCGATCGGCGACCGCCCGTCCCGCCGCGAGACCGTCATCGACGCCGCGCTGGACATGGCCGACAAGCTCGTTGCAACGCAGTACGACTTCCTGCGCCACGTCGTACGCGAGGCGGCCAGCTCGCTGAGCAAGCCGGACAAGACGAAGACGTAGACGACCGGCGGCTTCCCATCGACCTGGGCAACTTCACCGAGCATTCAAGAACCGCTGCGTCAAGGCGGACGTCCGTCCGTTCCCGGTCCACGGCACACGGCACACGGCACACCTGCGCGTCGCTACTGGCGGCCCGGGACGTCCACCCTGGCGCGGTCATGCCGATCCGGAGGCGCAGCAAGATCGCGGTGACGCTGCTGTACGAACCCAAGAAGGCCCCTTCCCGAAACCGGGAAAGGGCCTTTGACCTGCGGGTGGGGTCTTCCCCGAAATCCTGAACATTGCTTGTGAGCGCCCTGGCCGCACGGCCCGGGACGACCCCATCACAGCCTGGCGCTGAAATCTTCACAGGCCGCTGAAGCCGATCGCGCCGCGCTGACTGTTCGGGGGCCTGCAGCGCGCGTGTTCGTTGGGTGTGCCGTCGCGTTCTTCCTTTGCGAGCAACTCTGCGAGATGACGACCTGCAGCCTGGACGCGGAACGCACTAGCCTTCCCGGTGTGTATGACGAACCTGACCTCGTTGCGGCGGTCGTGTCAGCCGTGACCCCGGCCCGGCGCCGATCTGATCGTTGGTCGCGAGGTCGTTTTGAGGGCGCTGGCGCAGGGAAGCACGGTACGGGTGGTGGACTTGGTGCGCGCGTGGCTGAACGCACAGGGAGTTGCCGCGACGGTAGAGCAGCAGACCGGCGCTCAGCTTCCCAGACATAAGACCAGCATGCCGGTCGACATCGTCACGCGGGCTTCGGATGGGCTCCCAGTCCGGTGACCGATCCCGCTACGGAACGACGAAGACCATGTTCGTTCCAGGTCGGCGCAGCCTCCGCGCGTGCCCGTAGGCCGTTCGGCAATTGGGACGGCGGACGGTCGACACAAAACACGACCGCAAGTAGCCGATGAGCGCGCTTCTCCTGACTGCATAGAGCCTCGTGCATGTGGATAGTCAACAGCTCACTTGCGCCAGCCCGACCTGTGTCGCTGCAGAGTGAGGTTCGGCTGCTGCGACGCCGTCGACGCGCGGCAACCATGTGATTCTCAATCACTTTGCACCACCCGCCTCGTTCCACCGGAGAGACGAGCAACGACGCGATCGGGCTGCTCAGCACCGGCGCCGCGATCTACCTGACCAACATCATCGTCTTCGGGATCTGGTACTGGGAGCTTGACCGTGGCGGGCCGTTCAACCGCGCAGCCGGAACCGTCCCGCACCCGACTTCCTCTTCCCGCAGATGGTCTCCTCTGAGCTGAGCCCGGAGCACTGGGAGCCACGCTTTCTCGACTACCTGTATACGAGCTTCACCAACGTCATGGCTTTCTCGCCGACCGACACCATGCTCCCTGTCGCGGTGGGCCAAGTCTTTGATGGCGCTGCAGAACGCCATTGCCCTCTCGACCACGGCCCTTGTCCTTGCGCCGGCAAGGTGCTGGCCGCCGGGTGCGGGCCATGACCTGTCCGTACTGGGCGATGCTGGACGCGGGGCGCTTGGCCGACGANGACAACCTTCTCCACTCTGACCGGATGTCCCTGCTCCAGCTGCAGCTCGAACTCGTGAGCGACCCATCCTGTATCGTCGGTGAGAAGGCGCCTGCTCAGAGCAAGCTGCCGGCTGCCCCGGAGCGCTCGGGTGCGTGAGGCCATCGCAATGTGGATGCCGGACTGGGTGGTCTCCATCTCCAACAGAACGGTCTCGCCATCGATTTCGGCTGCCCGACGGGGAGTGAGGTGTGTGCCGGTCAGCAGCTGATCCGCGGCCACATTCCGGTTCGCCACACGGCCATCGAGAGCCGACCGGACGGTCATCGGACCAGACCAGTCCTCGGCCTCAAACGTCGAGTCCAGCACGGCAACATGTGGTGCGGTCTGGGAGAGGAAGCGACGTGAGGTGACACGGGTGGTTCGCCCTGCGTCGTCGCGAAACCGGATGACGCG